>Ga0299914_10001045_pt1 | contig 17704 bp, 19 predicted proteins | sample RVTome_10_FD_201361 | JGI IMG/M metagenome (GOLD analysis project Ga0299914, IMG submission 201361) | Soil microbial communities from uranium-contaminated site in the Upper Colorado River Basin, Wyoming, United States - RVT153D57 (version 2) ...
ATGGCGTTCCTCGGTGTCTATTTCATCTACGCGGTCTTCTGGGGATCGCGATGGGAGCGAATGCTCTTCGCCCCGATCACCTTCGCCGGCGCCTTGCTCGCCGGCTGGCTCACGTTCACCTGAGACGTTCAGGCCGTGGAGCGGTCGATCCGGATCGGCACCCAGGGGTCGGCGTCCTCCCAGTCGAGACGGGCCGCCGCCTGCCAGGCGTGCTCGTCGCACGTCAAGCCGTCGGGAATCATGAACACGGCCGGCTGCGCACACAGGCGGCATTGCCGGTAACGCGAGTTGTCCTCGAAGGTGATGCTGGCCTCGAAGATCTTGATGTCGTCGATCTCAGCCAGTGTCGGCTCGAAGTCCGGCCGAAGTTGCACGGCCTGTTCGACATACCGCAAGGTGACATGAGCGCATGTCTCGCACACCTCACGGGCCAATCCGGCCGTGATCGTCGTGATGGTGAATCTGTGCGAACAGATCCCGAAGTTCCGCCTCTGTTTCAAGCCTGCCTCCCAACAGGATGCCCTGGACAAACAAACTAGCCCGGGTCTTGCCTCACCACCAGACTCATGATGGAAAAGGTATTCCGGTCCCCGCCCGGCAACCATCTTAGGTGGCAGGCGCTCACCGAGAGTGAGTCGTCCGCCTCATGTTCGTCAAATCGGACGACAGCCAAAATGGTCACCAATTCAAGGGCCATGGGAGGCTTCTAAATGTTGTCCAGGAAAGGGCGGGTCGCACGCGGGCAGTGCAAGCACCCGAACACAATCACTGTTCGCAACGGCGGGATCGAGAGGACCGTGTGTGAGTCATGCGGTCACTTCACGTTCCGGGGCCTCGAAGGATTATCGGGGAAAGCCGACCGCAGCAAGTTCGAGCGTGACATAGAGCGCGCCGAGGAGACGGTCGGCCGCTAGCAACCACTAGGTTGAGTCGATGGCCCGAGCTTGGGAGCGGGCCTACGGCTCGAATATGACCTCCACCCAACTCTCAGCCATACAGGGCGACATCACGGAGTACGACGGAGACGCGGTCGTGAACGCCGCCAACCCACGGCTGGCAGGCGGCGGCGGGGTCGACGGAGCCATTCATCGCGCCGGCGGGCCCTCCATCCTCGAGGAATGCCGACGATGGGTGGCGGAGAACGGGTTGCTGCCCACGGGGGCAGCGATGGCCACGGGTGGCGGCGATCTCCCGGTCCGCAAGGTCATTCACACCGTTGGGCCCATCTGGGACGACCACGATCCCCACACCGCGCGCGACCTCCTCGCCTCGTGCTACCGGGCGAGTCTCCTGCTGGCCACCCGACACGATTGCTCTCGAGTCGCCTTCCCCAACATATCGACCGGCGTGTACGGATTCCCCAAACAGGAAGCAGCCGAGGTGGCGGTTACGACAGTCACCGACTGGGTGAATACCGAGGAAGCTCTCGAGGAAGTCGTCTTCGTGTGCTTCAGCGAAGAGAACCTGGAGATCTACTCCGGGTTGCTCGGAGTCTGAGCACTCGAATCGCGGTTGCGCTCCATCCAGGAGCGAACCCACCACAAATCGTCGTCGGCGTTGCCCGCACCGGGGATGGGCTTGCCCACGCCCGGCAGTTCGTCGAACTGACCAGCTTCCATTGCCTCGCGGATGATGCGGTCAGCAGCGGTCTCGAACTCACCGGGCTGTGAGGGGTGGGAATCGGGTGGGCCGGTAGGCATGGAGGAAGGACCCTACCGGCCGTCCCCGAGTCTTAGAGGGTCAGCGGATAGGCGGCCGGCCGTTGCGAGATCGTCGATTGTGAAACCCACGTCCCCTTGGACCACCGGCTCTATCTGCTGATCCTCTTAGGCCGCCGGCAGGGTCGCACCGGGCCGTCTGGAGACGGTCACCCGATAGCGACCCACCGACACCGAGCGCTCCTTGGGCAGGTTTGAAACGACTCTGTGGATGTCGGCTTGATGCCGGCGGTCTTCTTGAATTGCTCTTGCCAGGTCGAACATGGCCAATCCTTTCAGAAACTCTCGTTGCGGTAAGAATCATTACCGTTTACACTCATTACAGTAGACCATTCTCCGTAACGAGTCAAATGGATTTCTCCCATTACACGACCAAGCCGGTGGAGCTGGCGGTGGCCCTGGCCAACACCAGAGGTGTCACCACAGATGCCATTGGCGATCCCGAAGAGATGTTGGGCTTCTTCGAAGAGTTCCGACCTCTCTGGGACGGTGTCGCCAAGCCGCCGAAGAAGGGCGACCTGCCGGCCGTCCACGAGCTGCGAGATTCACTTCGCCAAGTCTTCGAGGCCCCCGACGAAGAGGAAGCGGCCAAGCGGGTCAATCGGTTGTTGGAGTCTTACGGTGCGACGCCCCGCCTCTCCACCCACAGCGGTGCCCCGCATCTCCACTTCGAGCCGATCGAGACGTCGATGGTCTGCTGGCTGGGGGCGGTGACTGCGATGGGTCTCGCCAGTGTCATCGTCGAGCACGGCGTCGAGCGCTTCGGCGTGTGTGACTCAGGCACGTGTATGGACGTCTACATCGACACCTCGCGGAATCGCTCCAGACGTCATTGCTCCAATACCTGCTCCACCAGGGAGGCAGTGGCCGCCTATCGCAAGCGGCAAACGGTCTGATCAGGCAAGGCTGGCGTCCAGCGTGATCTCCACGTTGCCGGCCAGGGCCTGAGACACCGGGCAGCCTTCCTTGGCGGAATTGGCCAGCTCCTGGAACTTCTCCTCGCTGATCCCGGTGACCTCCCCGACCACTTTGAGCTCCATGGTCGTGATTCCCTCGCCGGGGACGAATGTTGCCGTGGCCGTCACATCGAGACTGGTCGGCGGGGTCTCGTTCTTGGCGAGAGCGCTGGAGAACGCCATCGAGTAGCAGGAGGAGTGGGCCGCGGCGATGAGCTCTTCGGGACTGGTCAGACCACCGTGCTCCTCTGTTCGGGCCTTCCATGTGACCTTCATGGGCTCGGCGGCCCCGCTCTCGAGACTTGCCGTGCCCGAGCCTTCGAAAAGGGTTCCTTCCCAGTGAGTGCGTCCCGTGCTCTTCAGTGCCATCGATCTTCCTCCTGTTGCTGTCACGTCGACACTACCCAGACAGGACGTCGTCGAATCCGGCGGTGTCCCTATCGGCCGAGAGCGTCGAGACCCCAGGCGCGGGTCCTGGTCACCAGGATCCGGATCCCGGCGGAGTAGTCCGAAGAGAACGACTCGGGTGTCCATCCGAGACGCTCGATCTCCCGGGCGTACTTGGTGACATAACCGGGAAAGTCCTCGGCCGGAGGCAGATCAGTGTCTCGTGTGGCGATGCCCTCGATCAAGACCGCCCCGGTGGCGCGCCGGTCACCGCGCAGATTCAGCGCGACCTTCGGGTTGACGGCGATCGAATCGAGACGCGGAGTGTCCGGCTTGTTGTAGACGACGATGTCGTCTCCGTCGCGGACGAACCAGACCGGCGACGTTTGTGGCTGCCCTCCTCGATCGACCGCGGTGAGGAATCCGATCAGGTCGTGATCGAGGATCGAGGCGACAGTTGGTGGATCGGTGGCCATGCGCTCAAGTTAGTGAGCTATACAGGCCGGGTGAGACGGGTCACCAAAATGGAGCGTCGGGCACGGCTCGCCATCCGCCACGGCCTTGCGGTCCCGCTGAGTGGCCCGGAAGACGTCGCCGCATCGCTGGTCGCGGTTCATTCGAGCGACCCGAGCAGTGTCTTCCTGGCGATGTGGTCTCGCATCCCGGGCTTCACGGTCGACGACCTGGAGAGAGCTCTATACGAGGATCGGTCCCTGGTTCGCCACTGGGCGATGCGACGGACACTCTGGGTGGCCCCGAGAGAGCTTCTCCCCGCCCTCATCGCATCCTCCACCAATTCCATCGGAAGGACCGAGCGTCGTCGCACGATCAAGATCATCGAAGACGGCGGTGTGGCCGCCGACGGCGATGCCTGGCTGGAGGAGGTCCTGCCCAAGACACTCGACGCGATACGCGCCAACGGGGAGATGTTCACCCGCAACCTCACGGCGATCGTGCCCGAGCTATCCGACAAGGTCACATTCACCGACAAGGCGGGAAGAGTCGTGGGCACCACCGGCATGGCCAGCCGCGCCCTGGTGCAGCTCGGGATGGAGTCGAAAGTCGTCCGATCCCGACCAGCGGGCTCGTGGGTGTCCGGCCAGTACAGCTGGGCGGCGATCGAGGACTGGCTGGGAGAGCCGCTCGCCCAGCTCGGTGTGAGCGCGGCAAGTGCCAAGGTCGCCCTTGCCTACCTGCGGTCCTTCGGGCCCGTCACCGAGACCGACCTGAGGTGGTGGACCGGTTGGGCTGCCGCTCGAGCCCGGGCTGCCCTCACCGACGTAGGATCGGTGGAGGTCGATCTCGAAGATGCTGGAGTCGGTTACCTGGATCCCAGCGACCTCGAGGAGGTCGGCGACCCGGGGCCATGGGTTGCTTTCCTGCCCTCATTGGACAGCACCACGATGGGGTGGAAAGACCGAGATTGGTACCTGGGCGAGCACGCCCCGGTCCTGTTCGATCGCAACGGAAACGCCGGGCCCACGGTCTGGGTAGACGGGAAGGTGGTCGGCGGTTGGGCGCAGCGCAGGGATGGCGAGGTCGTCTACGAGTTGCTCGAAGACGTCGGCGCCGACGCGAGAGAAGAGATCGAGAGTCGAAGCGCCCAACTGCGCGCCTGGCTGGGTGACGTCACCGTCACCCCTCGATTTCGCTCTCCCCACGATCGGCGTCTGGCACCATGAGACCAGCCACTCCCTTTCGGGACCGCCGGATGTCCATGCCGCTGACGAGGGCTGCCGCAATCACGAGTGCGAGGGCGGCGATCCACAGCCGTGTCGCCTGGAATGCCTCGACAGCCATCGAGAAGTCGGCGTCGAGAGAGACACCGAGCACCTCGATCTCACCGGTGCCCATGTCCCCCATCATCCCCGCCCTGTAGTCGGCGAGGAGACCCACACGGGAGAGACGCAGGCCGCTCCCATCCGGGACGGCCAGAGCGGTCGGATCGCCCTCGGTGCCGGTCGGAGCGTCACCGGGGATCGACCCCGTAGGGGTGGTGATGCCGGTGACGGCGGGCGACGAGTCGTCGTCCTGCCCATCCTCGACGATCGTCGGCCCGGGCTCGATGGTGGTCGACGTTCCCGTCGCGGCCGGCCCGGCCGCGGTGTCGATCGTCGTGGTTGGCGAGCCCGAGGGAGCAGCCGGAGAAGAGGTCGTGGTGCCGGTAGCCGGCGTGGTCGTGCTTGGTGATGTCCCGCCCGGTGTCGAGGTCGATGTGGTGGTAGGTGTGCTGGGTGTGCTGGTCGAGGTCGTCGAGGTGGTAGTCGTTGTGGTCGTGGTGGTGGAGGTCGTCGTCGCCACAGGGACCGAACCGATCACCTTCACATCGTCGATGTAGACCTTGTCCGCCAAGAGAAGTTGGCCTCCCAACAGAAATCTGACCTCGAAATCGTCACCCAGGTAGCCGGAGATGTCGACCGAGTCGGAATGTCCCCCGGCTTCGGTCAGGGCATAGTCGGCCACGCTCGACCAACCCGAGCCGTCACCCCTGACCTCGACTGAGAGTCTCCCCGTGGACACCAGCGGTGCCGGAATCAGGTGCGCCCTGAAGTGAAGTCGGGCTTCGACGAACTCTGAGAGATCCGCTTGACGGCGAATGATTGGCTGGCTGAGGATCCCTCCCCTCAACTCCAGGCACCTCCCTTCGTGGCAGCTTCCGCTGCTCACCACCCTTATGGCCCCGCTGCCCGGCCCATCGCTCTCACCGCCCTCCACCCAAGGCCCCGACCAGTCGAGCGATCCGTTGTTACCCGAGTAGCTCACGGTGTCGAAGTAGTCCTTGTAGGTCTCCTCACTCGCACCGCCACCAGAGGCACCGGCCACGACAGCCGGAACGAGGAGGACGACCACGATGATGGCGGCGGCCCACCTTCTCATGCGGAGAAGGCTCGAATCATCGAGGCTGCCGACTCGGGCTCTTCGGTCGCAGCCTCGACAACGGGAGCCCGTGGGAGGCTGACCACGAAGTAGGTCCTCCCACCGAAGCGCTGGTACTCGAGCTTGCCGCCCATCAATGTGGTGAGACGGGATGCCACGGCCAGCCCGAGCCCTATCGACCCGGTGAGCAGCGGCGCCTGTCCCTCGTGGATGAAGCGGTCGAAGAGACGCTCCATCTTCCCGTCGGCGACCCCCGGGCCGTTGTCCCACACCTCGATGTCGACGCGACCATCGCCCTCGCTCACCTCGATACCGACCCCGGGCCCCCCGTGCTTCGACGCATTGGAGAGGAGGTTGACCAGGACGTGTCGCAGCCGGGCGGCATCGGCGTGAGCGATCGCTGCCGTGGGCTGTCTCACCACGGTCAGCCCGGCCCTCTCGAATGGAGTGACTGCCGACTCGATGACGTCCTGGACCGGCACCGTGGCGATGTCGATCTCGACGCCGGTGCTCTCCAGCCGCGATGCCGCCAGAAGGTCATCGACCAGCCGGGTCATCTCCGCCGCTTCGTTGGCGATGATCTGAGCCGTCTCCTCAGTCGCCTCGGGGCCCTGGACACCTCCGGTGCTGAGGACCTCGGCGAACCCGTAAATCGACGTGAGTGGTGTGCGGAGCTCGTGGGAGAGCCCGGCGATGAAAGAGTCCTTGGCCCTGCTGATGGTCCGCTCGGCGTCGAGCTCGAGACGATTCTGCTCCCTGAGATCCTTCACCTGGCGTCGGGCGACGATGAAATAGGCGACCACCGCGGTGCCGGGAACGGCCAATGTGAGTATGAACACGACCCAGCCGTTGAGAGCCTGGCCATCGGCACTGTTCTCGTCGATCGCCTCCTGGATCGCCTCCTGCTCCACCATCAGCGACTCCGACAAGTCGAGATAGGCGGTCTCCACGTCGGTGCTCACCTGTCTCTTCGCCGCGGCGAACTCACCTCGCTCCAGGTCGAGCACAGCCTCGTCGACGGCGGCTATCAGTCTGGCGAAGGGCTCATCTGAGTCATGGTCGCGACCGATCGCCTGAAGTTCGGCGAGCTCCTCGGTGGTCCATGCCAATTGCTCCATCGCATACTCGAAATCGCCGTCATCGACCAGCCCGTTCTCCTCGAGCTCGCCGAAGGTGACGGCCTGGACGAGGCCGGCTCTGGCCAGTGCGGAGGTGCCCAGTGCCGCGTTGGTCCAATGCAGTGACTTCGCGTTGTTGGTGACGTTGGTGACGGATACCGAGTTGGCGAAAGCCAGACCGGCGATGAGGACCAGCACCAACAGGGCGGCTCCCACGGCAATGCCCACGGTCCGCCTACGTGACGTCGTTCGTTGAGCCGCCACCCTGGCCATGTGCCAATATCGACCCGAGCCCCTCGGTCCGATATAGGCCCAAAGCTCCATTGGCATGGCGCCCCGAACCGCTAGGTCCGAGCCATCGTCTCGGCGAAGTGTGCCGGTGTCGGCCTCGCTCTACTCGACCGGTTCCAAGAACACGAGCGGGATCTCCCTGTCGGTCCTCGACTGGTAGGCCCGGTATCCGTCGTAGGCGGCGACCACTCTCGGCCACCACGACGCACGCTCGTCCGTCGTCGCAGTGCGTGCCATCATCTCCCGTCGCGCCCCACCGATCTGAACTCGCACCCGAGGTGCTGCCACGAGGTTTCGATACCAGGCAGGATGGTCCGGGCGCCCCCCATACGAGGCGATGACCACGAGCCGAGGCGGGTCTTCCAGGTAGAGGAGAGGCACAATGTGCTCCCGCCCGCTGCGATGCCCTCGAGTGGTGAGCAGGAGCATAGGATTGGAGACCAAACGCCCACCCAGTATGCCTCTCGATGCCCGGTAGAGCCGAGCGTGCCGACGGGACCACCGCCTGACCGATGCGTCACGCATCAGCCGAGCACCGTCGCGAGGAGTTGTCTCAACAAGTCCAAGCGCATGGTCCCGTGGTTCAGGACCGTGGCATGGAACTCCCTCAGGTCGAAGCGATCCCCCAGCCGTCGCCTGGTGTCAGACCTGATGTCGAGCAGTTCCCTCTCCCCGAGCTTGTAGGCGATCGCCTGGCCGGGCCAGCCGAGATACCTGAGCACCTCGTCGTTCGCCTGAGCCGGAGTGCGGAACCCATAGACCCTCATGAACTCGACGGCGATATCGAAGTCCCACTTCGAGCCCGGGGCGATGGGAGAGCGATCGTCGACGGAGAGGCCGAGGTGCAGCCCGACGTCGACGAGGATCCGGGCGGTGCGGTACATCTGCTTGGCGAGCATCCCGAAGCGATGCCTTGGGTCCTCCAGGTAGCCGAGCTCACCCATCAGCACCTCTGCGTACATGCCCCATCCCTCTCCATACCCCGGGCACCAGGTGAGGAGACGCTGGAACCGACTGATCTCCTCGCGCCGGTACATGGCGGTGGCGATCTGGAGATGATGTCCCGGGAAACCTTCGTGGTAGGCCGTGGAAACGTGCTGGTAGAGGGGGAAGATCTGCTGGTCCCCTATCGAGTACCACACTCCTCCCGGCCTGGAGAAGTCCTCCGACGGTCTCCGGTAGTAGACGCCGAGAGGGCTGCCCGGGGGTGCCAACTGAACGGTCAACGGCCGGATCACGTCGGGCACCTCGAAATGCGAGCCGGCCAGGTCGGCCACGGCCTCGTCGAGAGTGGCCGAAGCAAACTCGAGCAGAGCCTTTGTGCCCTCGACCGTCACTGCTGGATCGGTCTCCAGATACTCCTTCGCCGCCTCCCAGCCGGCGCCGGGGACGATCGACCCTGCCAACTGCCCCATGTCGGCGAGCAGGCGGCCGAACTCATCCCAGCCCCAGTCGTAGGCCTCATCGGGATCGACCGGCATACCCACCAGCCGGTCGGCAGACCTCTCGTAGACCTCGCGGCCGACACCGTCGTCGTTTACGGCATGGGGGAGATAGCGAGCCTCCAGCCAATCGGCGAGCTCGCCGAACGCCGCCCGCGCCCCCTCGGCCGCGAGCGTTGTCTCCTCGTTGTCGCCACCTGCAGCCGTCACCCTGGCGACCACCGCGTCCAGGGAGGCCGGATCGCGGGACATGAAACGCAACTGCCCGATCACCGAACGGACCTGTCGGGAGGCAACCACCTCGCCCCGCTCCAAGCCCATCTCGAGCAGGCGGCGGTAGTCACCGAGAGGGACACCCACCGTTTCGAGGCGACGGGCCACGTCGGCACGCCCCCGCGGTGTGTCCACCGCCATCACGTCGAAGACCAGCCTGATCTGGTGGAGAGGCGAGGCCATGTGCCGCAGGTCGCGGAGATGGTCGCCGGCATCGAAGGCTGATTTGGCCTCGTCGAAAGATGCCAGCATCACCCGAGCCACCAGGCGCTCCCTGTGATCGGGGTCGTCGAGGGAAGGCTCGACAAGACTGCGGTATCGCTCGTCGAGGGCGAGCGAGGCGGCCAAACCGGCCGGGCCGAAGGAATCCCCCCATTCCCCGTCCGAGCCGGGGATGCCCAACTGAGTGCACAGCACCGGGTCGAGCGAGCAGGCCTCGTCGACGTAGTCGCTGGCCACTTGAAACGCCGAGGTCACCCTGCCCACGGTACCGGTGCCGGGGCGCGTCCCGACCATCGGTGGCTACGGTGCCGCCATGACACTCAAAGAACGCGCCACGACCGCATTCACCGCGGTCGAGGCCGACCTGCAAGCGCTCTCCCGTTGGATGTACGAGAACCCCGAGCTGGGACACCAGGAGGTCGAATCCTCTGCCCGCTTGGCGGCGCTGCTGCAGGGGCACGGCTTCGAAGTCACCCACCCCGCACACGGCCTGAACACAGCATTCGAGGCCAGGGTCGGCGCCGATGGCCCTCGCGTGGTGATCTGCGCCGAGTACGACGCACTTCCCGGTGTTGGCCACGCCTGCGGGCACAACATCATCGCGGCATCCTCGGTGGGCGCCGGCATCGCCCTGGCAGGCCTCGCCGACGAGCTGGGCATCAGAGTCACGGTCCTCGGCACTCCTGCCGAAGAGGGCGGTGGCGGCAAGATCGACCTGATCGAAGCGGGCGCATTCGAGGACGCAGCTGCCGCCATGATGGTCCACCCGAGCCCTCGAGACCTGGTCGACCCCAGTGTCCTCGCCGCCCAGGGGCTGACGGTGACGTTCCGGGGCAAGGAGTCGCACGCCGCCTTCGCCCCCCATATGGGTCTCAACGCTCTCGACGCCTTCGTCAACTCCTACAACGCCATCTCCACCCTTCGTCAGCAGTTCCTACCCGACGACCGGGTCCACGGCGTGATCGACGAAGGTGGTGTCGCCCCCAACGTCATCCCGGCCCTGACCAGGTCGCGCTGGATCGTTCGCTCAGGGACCGCCGAACGTTTCGAGACCTTGCGCGCCAAGATCCTCGCCTGTTTCGAGTCCGCCGCCCTGGCGACCGGATGTGAGCTGGGCATCGAGTACGAGGGCGAGCCCTACACCGACCTGATCACCAACCCGGTCATGGCCGCCCTCTTCTCGGCGAACTCCGTCGCCCTGGGCAGGGCGATGCCGACCGAAGCTGAGGCGGGGCCGGAAGGGGCAGGATCCACCGACATGGGCAACGTCAGTCACGTCGTCCCCTCGATCCATCCCTCCATGTCTGTCGAGACCGACTCGGTGAACCACCAACCAGAGTTCGCGGCAGCGACGGTCACCCCGTCTGGGGACCAGGCGCTCCGCGACGCGGCGCTGGCGATGGCGCACACCGTCATCGACATGGCCAACGAGGACGTTTGGGACAGCCTCTGAGACGTACTGTTCGCCCATGACGACCAAGCAACGAGCGGATGAGGCCTTTCAGTCAGTCGAAGCGGAGCTGTCCGAGCTCTCCCGCTGGATGTATGAGAACCCGGAGATCGGCTACCAGGAGCATCAGTCGTCGGCTCGTCTCGCCGCCTTCCTCGGAGAGCACGGTTTCACCGTGGACCATCCCACCCACGGCCTCGACACCGCCTTCGCGGCGACGGTGGGCACTTCAGGCCCCCGGGTCGTCATCTGCTGTGAGTACGACGCCCTCCCCGACATCGGCCATGCCTGCGGTCACAACATCATCGCCACGGCCGCCCTCGGGGCCGGGGTCGCCCTCGCCGGGCTGGCCGATGAGCTCGGCATCAGAGTGACGGTTCTGGGCACTCCCGCCGAGGAAGGGGGTGGCGGGAAGGTGGACCTGATCGACGCCGGGGCCCTGAGCGGTGCCGCTGCGGCAATGATGATCCACCCCAGCCCCGACGACCTCCTCGACCCTTCGTTCCAGGCTCGGAGCAGCTTCACCGTGGAGTACTTCGGAAAGGAGTCCCATGCCGCCTTCGCTCCCCATGTGGGCGTCAACGCCCTCGATGGCTTCGTCCAGGCCTATATGAACGTCGCCACCCTCCGTCAGCAGATACTTCCCACCGACCGGGTGCACTGCATCATCGACCACGGTGGCGAAGCGACCAACATCATCCCCTCCTACACCAGGTCGACCTGGGGGATTCGCTCCGGCGACGGGAGCCGCCTCGAAGAGCTCATCCCAAGGGTGCACGCCTGCTTCGAGGCTGCGGCGCAGGCAACCGGATGCCGGGTCGAGATCACCCCACTCGGCCACCCCTACATGAACATGATCAACGATCCCGTCATTACCTCCCTCTTCCAGGCCAATTCGACGGCCCTGGGCAGGCCTCTCCCGATCGAGGCCGAGGTGGGGGCCTCCGGGGGATCGTCGGACATGGGGAACATGAGCCAGGTCGTCCCGTCGATCCATCCGATGCTGGCCATCGAGGCCGACGGAGCCGTGAATCACCAACGGGAGTTCGCCGCCGCGACGATCAACGTCTCTGGGGAGAGAGCCATCCGGGACGGGGCCCGATCCATGGCCCACACCATCATCGACATGGCCGAGAACGACGTCTGGGATCGTCTGGGCAGCCATGGTCACGCGTGAGAGGGATCGACGACTGCGAGCGCGAGCGCACGACAAGGATTACGCTGCCGTGACTCAGCACGAGGGCAGCGTGTGACACAAACCGAAGTCAAGACCGTTCTCGAGGTCAAGGACCTCAGGACGCAGTTCGACACCCAGGACGGGATGGTCCACGCCGTCAACGGAATCAGCTTCGATCTCAAGCGCGGCGAGTTCCTCGGCGTCGTCGGGGAGTCGGGGTCGGGCAAGAGCGTCACCATGATGTCGTTGCTCCGGTTGATCCCGATGCCCCCGGGCGAGATCGTCTCGGGAGAGGCGAATTTCGGTGACAAGGACCTCATCTCGATCGACATCGACGAGCTCCGCCGGATCCGTGGGGGGAAGGTCGGCTTCATCTTCCAGGACCCGATGACGTCGCTCAACCCGGTGCTCACCGTGGGCTATCAGATCATGGAGTCGCTTCGCCTCCATACCGACCTGAGCGAGAAGGAGTGCCGGCCCCGAGCCGCGCAACTGCTGGACCTGGTTGGGATCCCCGACTCCGATGCCAGGCTGAGGAACTATCCGCATGAGTTGTCCGGCGGGATGCGGCAGAGGGTGATGATCGCAATGGCTCTCGCATGTGATCCCGAGGTGCTCATAGCCGACGAGCCGACCACCGCCCTCGACGTGACCATCCAGGCACAGATCATCGAGATAGTGCGGGAGTTGCGGGAGAAGCTGGGAACCGCCGTGATCTGGATCACCCACGATCTCGGGGTGATCGCCGGTCTCGCCGACCGGGTCATCGTGATGTACGGCGGACAGATCGTCGAGGAGGCGCCGGTCCAACTGCTCTACGCCAAACCGATGCACCCCTACACCGAAGGTCTCCTCGGGTCCCTGCCCCGCCTGGATCAGAAGGGCCAGGAGCTGGTCAACATCAAGGGCACGCCACCCAACCTCTACGAATTCCCGACCTACTGCCCCTTCTCCCCGCGTTGCCCGTATGTGATGGACAAGTGCCGTGAAGAGAACCCGCCGCTGATGGAAATCGGCAACGGCCGCAAGACCGCCTGCTGGTGGGATCTCGAGAACAACAGGCCCCGTTATGGCAGTTGACACCGCAGGCGTCCCGCCGGCGTCTGAGACATCAGATGATCGCGAGGTCATCGTCAGTGTCCGCGACCTGAAGAAGCATTTCCCGATCATGAAAGGAGTGTTCCGTCGTCAGGTCGGCGCTGTCCGCGCCGTCGATGGAGTCAGCTTCGACATCCGGAGAGGGGAGACTCTCGGTCTCGTGGGCGAGTCAGGGTCCGGCAAGTCGACCACCGGGCGAGTGATCCTCCAACTCGACCAGGCCACCGAGGGAACGATCCTCTTCGAGGGAACCGACCTCACGATGACCACGGGCAACGCCCTGCGGTCCCTGCGGCCGAAGATGCAGATGATCTTCCAGGATCCCCATGCGTCACTCAACCCCCGCATGACCGTCGCCTCGATCATCGGCGAGCCCTTGACCGAGCACAACCGCGCCAAGGGCCAGTCACGAAAGGACCGGATCGACGAGCTGCTCGCCCTCGTCGGCCTGGAGCCGAAGCACGCCAATCGCTACCCACACGAGTTCTCTGGCGGCCAGCGTCAGCGCATAGGCATAGCCCGCGCCATCGCCCTCAACCCCGACTTCATCGTGGCGGACGAGCCCATCGCGGCCCTCGACGTCTCCATCCAGGCGCAGGTGGTGAACCTCCTCGAGGAGCTCCAGGACGCGCTCGGTCTCACCTATCTCTTCATCAGCCACGACCTGTCCATGGTCCGCCACATCGCCGACCGGGTGGCGGTGATGTACCTGGGCAAGATCATGGAGCTCGGCAGTGTCGATCAGCTCTACAACGACCCGAAACACCCCTACACGATGGCCTTGCTCTCGGCAGTGCCGGTGCCTGATCCCGTCCTGGAGGCGAACCGGGAGAGGGTGATCCTCGAAGGAGACATCCCCAGCCCGGCCAACCCCCCTCCGGGCTGCCCCTTCAACACACGGTGCCCCGTGGCTCAGGAGCGTTGTGTGACCGAGGTCCCCCAATTCCGGGAGATCGACCCCGGCCGCTGGGTAGCTTGCCATTTCGCCGAGTCTGCCTCCGAGCAGCTGCCCGACGTCACCCTCACCGACCTCTGATTGTCGGTAACCGGACGGTTACCGGTATGTGTCCTGAATTGGCACTTTCGACCCCCGAGAACGGGTTGCGGTGTTAGCGTCAGCATGACGCCGGACGTTCGCTCCGGCACATGGAGGAAATAAGAAATGAAGAGAACCAGATTGCTGGCGCTTCTCGCCGTATTGGCCATGGTGGTCGCGGCGTGTGGCGGCGGTGAAGGTGATGAGACCACCACCACCGCCGACGGCGGCGGCGAAGGTGATGTGACCACCACCACATCTGATTCCACCGAGCCGACGGATCCGCCTTCGAGCGGAGGCGCCGGTGAGGGTGGGCATCTGCTGCTTCTCCAGTGGCAGGCACCATCACAAGCCAACCCATACCTGTCGACGGGTACGAAAGACATACAGGCAGGTTCGATGGTCTTGGAGGGCTTGGCCGAGTACGACACGACGGGCAGCATCGTCCCAGCATTGGCGACGGAGATCCCCACCGTGGAGAACGGCGGAATCTCCGAGGACCTGACCCAGATCACCTGGACGATCCAGGAGGGTGTGCTCTGGTCGGACGGATCTCCGCTGACGGCAGACGACTTCGTCTTCACATGGGAGTACTGCTCCGATGAGGCGACCGGATGTGTCTCCCCGGCCTTCGGAAACGTCACCAGCGTCGAGGCACTCGATGATGTGACCGTTCAGATCACCTTCGACGGGGCCACGCCGTGGCCGTTCGTACCGTTCGTCGGGGCCACCGACCCGGTGCTGCAGCGAGCACAGTTCGCTGATTGCGTCGGCTCTGCCGCCACAGGATGCACGGATCAGAACTTCCAGCCCGTGGGCACCGGACCCTTCGTGGTCACGGAGCTGCGGCCGGAAGACACCGTGTTGTACGAGATGAACCCGAACTACCGCAAGATCGAGGAAGGCAAGCCGTTCTTCGGCACTGCCGAGATCAAGGGTGGTGGCGACGCCGAGGCAACAGCCCGGTCCGTCCTCGAGATCGGTGAGGCCGACTATGCCTGGAACCTCCAGGTGGCCCCGGAGATCCTGGGACCGATGGAGGCCGCCGGCAACGGCACGATCGCAGTCGGATACAACACCTCTGTCGAGCACATCAGCCTGAACCAGACGGATCCAGATGGTGATCCGCCTTCGGAGTACATCGGCGAGCCACTGGCACCGACCGGTGGCACCAACCCGTACTTCTATCAGAACCAGATGCTGCACGACGCCCTGTCGATGGCGATCAACCGTCAAGAGATGGTGGACATCGCCTATGGCGCGGCCGGTGAGCCGACTTGCAACCTGTGGCCAGTGCCCGGGCCTGCCTTGTCGACGAACAACGACTGGTGTCTCACCCAGGACATCGAGGGCGCCAACGCCATGCTCGATGAGGCCGGGTATCTGGACACTGACGGTGACGGCATCAGGGAGACCCCTGACGGGCTTCCGCTCAGTTGGGACTTCATCACCTCGACCAACGCAGTGCGTCAGTCCGAGCAGGACTTGATTGCGGTGTACTGGGAGCAGATTGGTGTGGAGACCAACATGATCAACGCCGACGCAGGTCTGTTCTTCGACGGGACTGCGGCCAGCGACGACTCCATCTGGAAGTTCTTCCAGGACATCCAGATGTACACGAACTCGGCTGTCGGCTCTGACGCCCAGGGCTATTTCCAGTCCCTGCAGAGCAGTGAGATCCCCACCTCCGGCGACAGCTGGGGTGGCGGCAACCTCTACCGCCTGGCGAGTGAGGAGTTCGACACCGTGTTCCAGCAGTTGACCGAGACTGCGTTGACGGATCCCGCTCGTGATGAGCTGATCATTCAGCTCAACGACCTGGCGGTCCAGTACGCGATCATCCCCCTGGTGAACCGTGGAAGCGTCTCAGCTTTCGCGAACACCCTGGACGGATACGTCGACGTCAACGGATGGGACAGCGAGCTCTGGAACATCGAGGACTGGGTCCGCACCGAATAGGGCAGACCTAGATCCGACTACTGACAAGAGAGCCTTTCAGGGGTCAAACCCTGAAAGGCTCTCCCACAAGGCCCGGGCAGGTTTCAAATGGGTAGATACATCGTCAGGCGGACGCTGTTCGCGATCCCGACTCTGATCGTGATAAGCCTGATCATCTTCGCCATCCTCGACCTCGCCCCCGGAGACCCCACCAGCCAGCTCCCCCTCACCCTCCCTGAAGAGATCCGGGATCAGATCAGGGAGTCGCTCGGCTTCAACGACCCCTTCCTCATCAAGTGGCTCAAGTGGATGCAGCTCATGTTCGTCAACGAGCCCCTCCACGTCATCGACTCGATCTTCGGCACCTGCATAGGAGGCGACTGCGAGACCCGGGCCCGCATCATCTCCTGGTCCTCCCGTGCCCCGGCGATGGACATCATCTGGCAGCGGCTTCCCCAGACCCTCTGGGTCCTCGGGATCGCCTTCATCATCGGCACCGCCATCGCCATCCCGATCGGCATGTACTCGGCCTACAAGCAGTACTCGCTGTTCGACAACGTGGGCACGTTCGTGACGATGGTGGGATTCTCGGTGCCTGTCTTCTTCACCGGCATCCTCGCCATCCTCATCTTCAGCGTCTGGCTCGGATGGTTCCCTTCCTTCTACACGACCACCCACGTCGTCGACTGGACGAGCTGGGACAGCATCTGGTTCCAGTTCGAGCAGATGGTCATGCCGGTCGCCGTGCTCTCGCTGTTCAACGCCGCCGCCCTCAGCCGCTTCACCCGGGCGTCGGTGCTCGACAACCTCAACGAGGACTACGTTCGCACTGCCCGCTCCAAGGGACTCCGCGAGAACAAGGTCGTCATGACCCACGTGATGCGCAACAGCATGATCCCGGTGGTCACCCTGATCGCCCTCCAGGTGCCGGGCATATTCGCCGGCGCCATCATCACCGAGCAGATCTTCCGGATCAACGGGCTCGGACAGCTGCTCATCGTCGCCATCGGGCAATCCGACGTCCCCATGGTGCAGACGCTGACCTTCATGTTCGCCTTCCTCATCGTCTTGTTCAACCTCATCGCCGACGTCACCTACGGCGTCATGGACCCGCGGATCCGCTACGACTGATTGATAGGGAATAGGCATGGCAACAACACACGAGCACGTCGAGGAGCAGGTCGGTCTACAGACTCCCGGCGGCGGCGAGCGACATCGCTCGCTCCGCGAGGATGTGTGGCGACAATTCAAGAAGCACAAAGGCGCCGTGGTCGGGCTGATCCTCCTTGCGTTCATCGTCTTCGCCACCGTCTTCGGACCCGTGATCTACGGTGTGGACCCCTACGAGGTCGACACCTCAGCCACCAATGCCGGACCGTCGGCAGAGCACCCGTTCGGCACCGACAACCTGGGACGGGATGTCCTGGCCCGGGTCCTCGTCGGTGGTCGCATATCGCTGTCGGTGGGATTCGCCGCAATGCTGTTCGGCCTGGTCCTCGGATCGGGGATCGGGATCCTCTCGGGCTACTTCCGAAAGCTCGACGGCCCTCTGATGAGGGTCACGGACCTGTTCCTGGCATTGCCGATCCTCCCGTTGCTGCTGGTGATCATCATGCTCTGGCGTGAGCCGCTGAAGGTCGCGTTCGGCGAGGAGCTGGGCATCTTCCTCCTGGTGGTCTTCGTCATCGGGGTGACGAGCTGGATGCAGACGGCACGCGTGG
>Ga0299914_10001046_pt1 | contig 17701 bp, 13 predicted proteins | sample RVTome_10_FD_201361 | JGI IMG/M metagenome (GOLD analysis project Ga0299914, IMG submission 201361) | Soil microbial communities from uranium-contaminated site in the Upper Colorado River Basin, Wyoming, United States - RVT153D57 (version 2) ...
CTCGCGGGGCAGACGTATCCCGACCAGAGCCTGTATCCCAGCAACAGCGTGCCCGTGCTCGTCCGCCGGCTGAACAACGCGTTGCTCCGCGCCGATCAGGTGGAGTGGAGTGAGGGTCGCAACGGCAGGAACTGGCTGGTACCGATCGTCGCGGACGCCGAGGCGGGATTTGGCGGTCCGTTGCACGCGTTCGAGCTGACGAAAGCCATGATCGAAGCCGGCGCGGCCGGCGTGCACTTCGAGGACCAACTGGCGTCCGAGAAGAAATGCGGGCACATGGGCGGGAAAGTGCTCGTGTCCACCGGGCAGCACCTGCGAACGCTTACGGCCGCGCGGCTGGCCGCCGACGTGCTCGACGTGCCCACGGTCATCGTGGCGCGTACCGACGCGCTCGCGGCTACGCTGCTGACGACCGATGTGGACGAGCGGGACCGGCGCTTCGTGGTGGGCGACCGCACACCGGAAGGGTACTATTGCGTGAGCGGTGGTCTGGACTCGGCAATCTCCCGCGGGCTGGCGTACGCGCCGGTGGCGGATCTGCTCTGGTGCGAGACGTCCACCCCCGATCTCGACGACGCGAAGCGGTTCGCCGACGCGATCCACGACGAGTACCCGGACAAGCTGCTGGCCTACAACTGCTCGCCGTCATTCAATTGGGAACGGAACCTCGACGCGCACACGATCGCGAAGTTCCAGCGCGAGCTGGCGGCGATGGGATATCGGTTTCAGTTCATCACCCTCGCGGGGTGGCACCTCGTGAATCTCAATGCGTTCGAGCTCGCGAAGGAGTACGCCGAGGAGGGCATGCCCGCGTACGTGCGGGTGCAGTCGCGCGAGTTCGCGCGCGAGCAGGATGGCTACACCGCTACGAAGCATCAGCGTGAGGCGGGCACGGGGTATTTCGACCAGCTGCTGATGACGATCACCGGCGGCCAGTCGTCCACCGCCGCGCTGCACGGCAGCACGGAGATGGACCAGTTCACGCCGTGTGAGCCGGGGATCGCTGATCTGCCGCAGCGTGTGGCGCAAAGCGCGCGCGACACCGAAGCGCAGCCCACGGTGTCGCCCGGCGCCTAGGTCAGGGGAGCAGGCGCATGGCGAGGTAGCCGCGCACCTTGCGGCCGAAGGGTGCGTCGAGCGTGTATGCCAGGCCGGCGCGGGCATCGAGCGCGGGCGTGTACAGCACCGGCACCGGGGGAAGTCGCAGCAGCAGCTCCGTGCCGACGGCGCGATGCCATTGCGTGAAGTTCTTCACGTCGAGCACCGGACCGCTCACGGCGCTTGCCCCCTCGTAGAACAGCGTCCACCCCGCCGACGGGAGCGCCACCCGCCACGCCATCAGCCCCGTTCCGGTTGCGACGCCCGTCGGAAACATCGGCATCGAATGGCGTTGGGACAGGAGCGAGCTGTCCCCAACCGGAGACGATATGCCGCCGATGGTGAACAGCTCGAAGGGGGACGGGGAGCCGGTGATTCCCCCGACGGTCGCGCTCAGCTCCAACGGCACCATGTCGCGGCCCAGGGTGGCCAGCTCGACGCTTCCGATCGTGCGCTGAAAGGCGCCGCGGCTGTCTCCGCGGGTCGAATGAACGCGCAATCGTTCCAGCAGCCCCCGGGAACCGCGCTGCTGCTGGAGCTGCAGCTCGAGCTCGGCGAATCCCATGGCGCGTGAATGCGACGCGCCGCTGCCCTGCATCGTCAGCCGTCCAACACTGCCGCCGAGTCGTCCCCGGGCCAGCCAGCCATCACCCAGGCGTTGAGCGGAAAGCGCGAGCGCCGGCTGTACGAGCGCTGCGTCCAGGCTGTCGGCAGGCGGCTGGGCGTCGCCGGAGCGAGATGGTTCGTGAATGAAGCCCAGGATGCTGAGCTCGACGGTGGGGCGCGCGGCGCGCGAAACCACGCGCAGGGAGCCGCCCTGCCACGTGCCCGGTTGACCATAAGCGCCCGTCACCGTGCTGCTCAGGCGTCCGATGATGTCGCCGCTGAATACGGTGATGAACCCACCGAGTCCTTCGCCCGAGCCGTAAGCGCCGGGGATCCAGCGCGCGTGGCGCGGGCCAACGCCATAGGGGCGCGCTTCACCGACGAAGTTCTCGCCGATCGGCATTCCAGCCCCCGGGCCGCGCCAACCGGCGAAGCCGAAGTGGTCGGCGCCGATTGCGACGACGCTGTCCGCGGTGTCGCCGCGCCGCAGGCGGCGGACATCGTAGCCGCGCGCGTGCAGGTTGAGATACCAGATTGTGCCGTCGGCACGGCCGATGTCGGGCGCGACCGCGGCGCCGGTGACGCGCGAGACCGTCACCGGCGCGCCGCCATCCAGGGGCAGCAGCTCGAGGTTGGGGATCCCGCCGCGCTCCGAGACCACGACGAGCGTATCCTGCGCCGGCAGCCACTGCGCGTCGTACCGGTTGGCGCCGTCGCCGGGGTCCACGTACACCACATTCGTGCCGTCCCGGTCGGCGACGAGCACGCGCCATCGGCCATTCTCGCTCACGGCGGCCGCGAACCGCCGCCCGTCGGGGGCGAAGCGCGGGCGGTAGTACGTGATCGCGGGACTGCCGGCGAGCAACGTCACGATCCCGCCGCGTTCGTCCACCCGAACGACGTCGCAGTGCCCGGCGCGACACTGCATCGCCACCACCTCCTCCGCGGTCGGCGACGGATCACCTTGCAGGACAGTGCCGCCCCGCGTGAGCTGGCGAATGCGGTTCGACTCCGTGTCCCACGCGTACAGCTCCGGTCCTGCGCTGCCATCCGGCCGCGGCGTCCACCGCGTGACGAGCAGCCGCCGGCCGTCGGGATACCAGCGCGGCTGCTGGAACGAGCGCCCGTTCAGCGCGAGCAGCGTCTTCAACGGTTTCTTCTCGCGCGGGTAGAATCGGCGGTCCGCCACATCCAGCGGATCCTTACTCAGCTCATCGACCAGCCGTCGCATCGCCGCAGTGTCTTCCGGCTCCGGTTCGGTGGACCACACCACGAGGCGCCCGGGACGCTCGCCATCCCGGAGTGCGAGCGCCACACGACGTCCGTCGGGGGAGACGGCCGGATCGCCCGTGTTCCAGGTAAGACGCTGTATGAGTTCGCCCTCCACCAGTCCCGCGCGCTCGAGCGTCTCCTTTGCTGCCATGGCGTCGCGGGTGAGCTCCGCCGTATGGGTGCCGTACAGCACCGCGGGCGCCTCGCCGAATACTCCGGCGAACGCCGCATCGAAGGTCCGGACGCGGCGCGCGGTCATGCGGCGCCACAGATACACCAGCGTGGAATCGCCCTCCCGCGCGGTCAACCACTCCAGGAAGGCCGATCCGCCCAAGTAGGCGAACTCGCCTCCTACATAAGACTCCGAACCGCTGAGCTGGTGATAAGACGGCAGTCGTCCCTCGATTGCCCACTGACGGAGCATCGCCGGGCGCCAGGCGTTGTTCGGGCGTCCCGTGCCGGTGATCTGCCCTTCGAGCACCGTTGCGTATCCCTCGAACACCCAGCGCGGCGCCCGGCGAACGATTGGACCGAGATTCGCCGACAGCGATTCCCAGAGTCGTCGCTGGAACGGGTTTCGGGAGGGCCGGGTGAGATGCGCCAGATGCGCCAACTCGTGGACGGCAAGCATCTCACCCCACGTGCCGTAATTCCCGATGTCGTTTCGCGGATCAGCCGGGAAGGCCCACCAGACGCTCGCCGGACGGTCGATGAGCGGCAGGGCGTAGCCGTTCGGCAGGCCGAACGGGTCGTCCACAACGATGTGGACCGGCTGCTCGGGCGAGAATCCGACCAGGCGGGCGAGCGCGGAGTCGATGCCCTCGACGCGCCGCGCCACGTGCCTCGTCCAATCCTCCAGATCGGCGCGAAAATGAAACTGATGGCTTGGCGTGCGCAGAGAGCGCCATTCCAGCCATGGACGAATGGGATCCTGCGCGCCCGCCAGAGTCGGGAAGACCGCAACCGCTGACAAAAACAGGGGCCGCGACGCTCGCCGCAGCCCCCCAGCCAGCCCGTGACGGACCGAACGCCTCAGCGTTCGCGCTGTTCCCGCGCCTCCTTCCGGCGCTGACGCATGTCCATCAGCCAGGTGGCCGGGATGACGAACAACGGGGTGAGAAAGAAGCCGAGCAGTGCATTGAGCCACACGAGCGCGATGTAGAAGCAGCACAGCCCGATTCCGACCCAGAGAATGGCGAGAGGACCTTGGCTTTCCACGTGAGCTCCAGATGCGATGGAAACAGGGACGACTTCCCCCACAAAATAGGCGGCGCCTGCTCGGTCGCGCTACCTTATAATGGTGAGCGCGCGCCTCCGGAAGACCCCCCAAACTCCCGCCGCTCCGGGCTCGTCCCCGGCGCGGGCGCGGCGCGATGATCTCGCCCGCCGGCTCGAAGCGGCGGTCCGTGGCTGCGCTCCTGGGCGGCGAGTGGTACTCGCGGTTTCCGGCGGGCGCGATTCCATGGCGCTGCTGCATGCGATCGCGCGAACCCGCCGACGGAGCGTGGCGCTCGTCGCCACGTTCGACCACGGCACGGGACCTGCCGCCGAGGCCGCCGCGGGGCTCGTCGCGCGCGAGGCCGCGCGCTTGGGCTTCGCGGTCGTCCAGGGGCGAACTGCCGCGGTCGCGACGAACGAAGCCGGCTGGCGTGCCGAGCGCTGGGAGTTCCTGACGAGCGTGGCGCGCGACGTCGGCGGCGTGATCGTGACGGCGCACACGCGCGACGATCACATCGAGACGGTCCTGATGCGCGTTCTCCGCATGGCGGGCGCGCGTGGCCTGGCGGCGCTATACGCGGCGTCCGCCATTACTCGCCCGCTGCTCTCGTTCTCGCGGGATGAAGTCGGTCGCTATGCGGCCGGCGCGGGCGCGCGCTGGATCGAAGATCCCACCAACGAATCGAACGCTTTCCTGCGCAATCGGGTGCGCCGCGACCTGCTGCCCGCGCTGCGGGAGGTGCGGCCGGCCATCGAGCACGAGCTCGACGACATCGCGCGTCGCGCCGCAACGGTACGCATCGATGTGGAACGCTACGCCGAACAGATCGTATCGCGCCGCGCCGGCAGTGACGCGCTCACGGTGGAGGCGGCGCGCCTCACCCGGCATTCGCGCGCGCAATTGTCCCTGCTATGGCCGGCGATTGCGTCGGGAGTCGGCGTGGCGATGGACTGGCGGGGAACCGAACGCGCGTCCGCGTTTACCATGCAGGGTCAGGTCGGAGCTCGGATGCCCCTGTCGGGAGGCTGGGAGATCGCGCGCGAGCGCGATCGGTTCGAGTTGCGGCGCGCGGAGCGGTCGGCGGGCCAGGAGGCCCGGTTGCCACTCGCACCGGGCGCACGGTGGGACGCCTGGCGCTTCGAGCCGGCAGCGGTGGCGCGGCAGGGAGCGGACGCGTGGGTCGCCCAGCTTCCACTGGGTGCCACGCTTTCGATTCGCTGCTGGCGGCCGGGGGACCGCATGCGGTCGGAAGCAGGTGGGAGGCGGCGCGTGAAGCGGTTTCTCAGCGACGCGCGCGTGAACGGAACCAATCGAGGTCGCTGGCCCGTAGTGCTGGCGGACGACGAGATCGTGTGGATTCCTGGAGTGCGCCGCAGCGACGCGGCCGCCGTGCGGCCCGGACGGCCGGGAGTGCTATATCGCTGTGAGCTCGACCGTCGCTGATCCGAGGCTGATGGGCCGCGTGGTGAACCGCGTGGTCTATGACGAGCAACAGCTCGCCGAAAGGGTTCGGCAGCTGGGCGACGCCATCACGGCGGCGTATCCGGACGGCGAACTTCTGGTGCTGGGTCTGCTGAAGGGAAGCTTTATATTCCTGAGCGACCTCGTGCGCCAGATCACGCGGCCGCTGCAAGTGGACTTTCTCGTTGCCGCAAGCTACGGCGACAAAACCTATTCCAGCGGTAACGTCCGCCTCCTGTACGACCCGGAAACGCGCCTCGAGGGGCAGCACATTCTGCTCGTCGAGGACATCGTGGACACCGGCCGGACGCTGGGCCGCTTGATGGAGTTGCTGAAGGCACGAAATCCGCGTTCACTGGAGATCTGCGCGCTGTTGCACAAGCATGTGGCGCACGAGCTCAAGTATCCCGCGAAGTTCGTGGGATTCGACGCGCCGAATGAATTCCTGGTCGGGTACGGGCTCGACCACGCCGAGAACTTTCGGCACATCCCGTACATCGCGAGTCTGCAGTAATGCCACCAGCACCGCAATCACCGAAGAACAAGAAGGACGCGAATTGGGGCCGGTTCTCCAAGACGTTCGCGTTCTGGATCCTCGTGCTGCTCGTTCCGGTCGCGCTGATCCAGTTGTCGAGCCAGCGGAACGACTCGTCGCCGAAGATCAACTACACGCAGTACCGGCAGCAGCTGGCAGCGGACAACATCCGCAGTGTCACGGTGCAGGCGGGCAAGTACGTCCAGGGCGAGTTCCGCTCGCCGGTGAACGTGCAGGGGCGCGAGGTCCGCCGCTTCACCACCAACCTGCCCGCCGAGCATTCCGAGAAGGAGATCGACGCGCTCTCGTCGAAGAGCGTGGTGATCGAGGCACAGGACGCGCGCCCGTCCATCACGGCCTGGATTCTGAACTTCCTGCCGTGGCTGCTCCTGATCGGCTTCTACCTGTTCCTCTTCCGGCAGATGCAGGCGGGGGGCGCGAAGGCGTTCTCGTTTGGGAAGTCCAAGGCGAAGCTGCTCACCGGTGACACGCCCAAGACGACTTTCGCCGACGTGGCCGGCGCCGACGAGGCGAAGCAGGAGCTCCAGGAGATCATCGAGTTCCTTCGCGATCCGCAGAAATTCACCAAGCTGGGTGGCAAGCTGCCGAAGGGAGCCCTGCTCGTGGGGCCGCCGGGCACGGGGAAGACGCTGCTCGCCAAGGCAGTCGCCGGAGAGGCGGCACGTCCATTCTTTTCGATGTCCGGATCGGACTTCGTCGAGATGTTCGTCGGCGTCGGCGCCAGCCGGGTCCGCGACCTGTTCGAGCAGGGGAAGGCACACGCGCCCTGCATCATTTTCGTGGACGAGATCGACGCGGTGGGGCGCCATCGCGGCGCCGGCCTGGGCGGCGGCCATGACGAGCGTGAGCAGACGCTCAACCAGCTGCTCGTCGAGATGGACGGCTTCGAGTCCAATGACGGCGTCATCCTGATTGCGGCCACCAACCGGCCGGACGTGCTCGACCCGGCGCTGCTGCGCCCGGGACGGTTCGACCGGCAGATCGTGGTGGACGCGCCGGATCTCCGGGGCCGGGAAGGCATCCTGCGCGTGCACATGCGCAACAAGCCTCTGGCCGACGACGTGGATATCACGACGCTGGCGCGCGGCACGCCGGGCATGGCGGGAGCGGATCTGGCCAACCTCGTCAACGAGGCCGCGCTCCTTGCGGTGCGCCGCGAGCACGACCGAATCTTCATGGCGGATTTCGAGGATGCCAAGGACAAGGTCATGCTCGGCGCCGAGCGAAAGTCGCTCGTCATGAAGGAAGATGAACGTCGGTTGACCGCGTATCACGAAGCGGGACACGCGATCTGCGGCATCAAGACGCCTGGGAACGACCCGCTCCACAAGGTCACGATCGTCCCGCGAGGCCGGGCGTTGGGCATCGCGTTCGTCCTCCCCGAGGACGATCGCGTGTCCGTGACGCGCATGCAGCTCGAAGCGACGCTCGTGCGCATGTACGGCGGCCGCGCCGCCGAGGAGCTCGTCTTCGGCCGCGACAAGGTCACCACGGGTGCCGCCAGCGACATCCAGAGCGCTACCGGGATTGCGCGGCGGTACGTCACCCAGTGGGGGCTCTCGGACGAGATCGGGCCGATCCTGGTGGGCGACAACGAGCACGAGGTGTTTCTGGGGCGCGAGCTTCAGAGCCGTCGCGAGGTGTCCGAGCGCACCGCGCAGATCGTGGACGGCGAGGTGAGACGGATCATCCAGGAGTCGTACGAGCGCGCCAAGAAGGTGCTTCAGGAACACATGGAGCTGCTGCACAGCGTCGCCGCCGCGCTGCTGGATCGCGAGACGCTCACCCGGGACGACGTGGACATGCTGGCGCGGGGCGAGAAGCTGCCCCCGCGCACTCCTCCGAGCGTGCCCCCGAATCCTCTCGCTCCGTCGGCCAAGCCGACGGCGGAGCCCAAGCGCAATCCGCCGCTCCTCGGCGGGCCGGAGCCGTCACCAGCCTAACAGCTGGGAATTGGTAAGAGGGAACGAGGAAAGGGGAAACTCCAACTACGGGAACTGGGAGAGGGAGGTGAGGGGGAGCGGATGCCCTTGCCCTTGAACGACCCCTTTCCCACTCCCTCCCACTCCCCATTCCCGCCGTTGTTCTTCCCTATTCCCAGTTACCCGTTCCCACTTCCTGATGGAATGGCAGATCCGCAGCCGTACGCTGAAGCTCGATCGTCCGCTGCTGATGGGAATCGTGAATGTGACTCCCGACAGCTTCAGCGACGGCGGGCGGTATTTTTCCTCCGATGCCGACGTCTTCGAGCACGTGGTGGCGTTGCTCGAGGACGGGGCGGACATCGTGGACGTCGGCGGCGAGTCCACGCGGCCGGGTGCCGTTCCGGTGGCCGCCAAGGACGAGTTGCGGCGCGTCCTTCCGGTCATCGAACGCATCGCGCGCGACCGGCCGCAGGCGGTCATCTCGGTGGACACCGTCAAGAGCAGCGTGGCCCAGGCGGCGCTCGACGCCGGCGCCCACATCGTGAACGACGTGTCCGGACTCCGGCTCGATCCCGGGATCGCCAGCGTGTGCGCCCGGCTGTCCGCCGGCCTCGTCATCACACATTCGCGCGGCAGCGGCGTCTCCGAGCTCGGCACCTACGCGCACGCCAGCTACGGCGACGTCGTGACCGAAGTGCTGGCGGAGCTGCGCAAACGGGTCGACTCGGCACGCGCGGGCGGAGTCGCCGACGAGCACATCGCGGTGGATCCCGGGATCGGCTTCGCCAAGGAGGGCCAGCACTCGCTGGCAATGCTGGCGGCGCTCCCCCGGCTGGCGGCGTGGGGGTATCCAGTGCTCGTCGGCGTATCCCGAAAGCGTTTTATTGGAGAGATCACGGGGGTGCAGAACCCGGCCGGACGGCTGGGAGGCACGCTGGGTGCGAACGTGGCGGCGCTGGCCCGCGGCGCGCGTATCTTCCGGGTGCACGACGTGCGGGCGGCCCGCGAGGCGCTGGACGTCGCATGGGCAATTCTGAAGGAGCAGTGAGTCTACCCCGATCCCTGGCCGCAGGCGTCGCAGAGAGATGAACGGACTGGAGCACTTTCGGCTGCTGCACCCCGACTGGCGGGATCTCGTCGAGATCCTGCTGGTCAGCTTCATCATCTATCGCGCGCTCCTGCTGTTTCAGCGAACGCGCGCCGTGCGCATTCTGCTCGGTCTCATCGTGCTGGTTTCGACCTACGCCGTGGCGTACGTCCTCAAGCTCGGGATGATCACGTATCTGCTCGGTCTCGGCTTCCAGTACGGCGCCATCGCTTTGCTAATCGTCTTCCACCCGGAGCTGCGCTCGTTTCTGGCGCACCTCGGCCGCACGCGCCGTCTCTTCCAGGAGATGGGAAACGAGTCCGTCGCCAGCGAGGTCGCGACGGCGGCCGAGCGGCTCAGTCGCGCACGGGTGGGCGCCATCATCGCCATCGAGCGGCAGGTGCGGCTCGACGACTACGTCCCGACCGGTTCCGAGATGCAGGCGCGGGTTTCGGCGGATCTGCTGGCGACGATTTTCACCCCCTACTCACCCCTGCACGACGGGGCCGTGCTGATTCGAGGCGACACGATCATCGGCGCGGGATGCATCCTTCCGCTGTCGCAGGCGTCCATTCTCGACCGCTCCATCGGCACGCGGCACCGGGCCGCGCTAGGGCTCGCCGAGGAGACTGACGCCGTGGTGATCGTTGTGTCGGAGGAGACCGCATCCATCTCGCTGGCCGCCGGCGGCCGGCTGTGGCGGAACCTGACGCCCGCGCAGCTGAAGAAGAAGATCGTCGGTCCGATCGAGCGGACCTCCGAGCCAACCGCGGTCGGACTGACGGCGTGACACTCCGCGACGCCGCCAGGCACCCGCGTGTGGGCGCGGGCACGCTCGGCGCCGTCATTCTGCTGTTGGTGTATGCGCTGACACTCGCGCCGGGCCTGACCTTCTGGGACGCCGGAGAGTTCATCGCCGCAGCGCACTCCCTCGGAATTCCACATCCGCCCGGCACGCCGCTGTTCGTGCTCCTGATCAACGTCTGGGCGAAGGCGTTCTTCTTTCTCCCCTATGCGGCCGCCACGAATCTCTTTTCCGCGGCGGCGACGGCGGCATCGGCGGGCATCGCCGGGCGGCTGATTCAGCGCGGCACCGGCAGCTACGTGATGGCGCTGGCCGCCACCATCACGGCGGGGACCATGTCGACGGTCTGGCTCAACGCCACGGAGACGGAGGTATACGCCGCGTCGCTGCTGCTCGGCATGATGACGATCTGGGCCGGTGAGCGCGCCGGTCGGGAAGGGGGAGGGGATGGGGGCGGTGCGCGGTGGACCTGCCTCGTCGCGTACCTCCTGGCGCTCGCCGTTCCGTTGCATCTCAGCGCCCTCGTGCTGGCACCAGTGGCGATCTTTCTGGCGGCGCATACGACCGCGGGAATCCACTGGCGGCGCGCGGTCGTGCTGAGCGGCGTTCTTCTCCTGGCGATGGGCATCGGCCGCGTCTCGTGGTGGGTCGCCGGCGCGGGCGCGGTGATGGCGCTTTCGAGCATCCTCATTCCGCCGGTGCCATCGCGGCGAATCGATCGCGCGTGGCTCCCCCTCGCAGGCATCACGGTGGCGGCGCTGGCGGTCAGCGCCCTCGCGTTTCTCTACGTGCGCGCACAGTTCGATCCAGCCGTCAACCAGGGCAATCCATCGACGTGGCAGTCCCTGACGGACGTGGTGGCGCGCCGGCAATACGCCGTGTCTCCCATCTGGCCACGCAACGCCCCGGTGTGGGTGCAAATCGGCAACCTCGGACAATACGCGGACTGGCAGGTGGCCCTGTCCGCCGGGCCGACCGTGATGCCGTCGATCCTGCGATCGCTGGGCACGGCGTCCTTTCTCCTGCTGGGCTACATCGGCGCGATGGCCCACTGGAAGGCGGATCGGCGGACGTTCTTCGCGGTGCTCCTGTTGCTGCTGTGCGGTTCGCTGGGGGTGGCCACGTACCTCAACATGCACGCCGGTCCGTCCATCGCGTACGGATTCCTGCCGGAGCACACGGTTCGAGAGGCGCGCGAACGCGACTACTTTTTCGTGTTCGCCTTCTGGGCGTGGGGACTGTGGGCGGGCGTCGGCTCGGTGGCGATGGCAAAGGAGTACCGGCGCCCCGCCTGGGCCGGCGTGCTCATCGCCGCGATTCCGCTGGTGATGAACTGGCGCGCCGTGACGCGGCGCGTCGAACCGGAGCGGTCGCTGCCGCGCGCCGTTGCGGAGGGACTGCTCGGCAGCGCGCCGCATAACGGCGTGCTGTTCGTGGTGGGTGACAACGACAGCTACCCGCTGTGGTATGCGCAGGAGGCGCTCGGGCTGCGGCGCGACGTCACGGTCGTGACGATTCCGCTGCTGCCCACGCGCTGGTACCGCGCCGAGCTGGCGCGCCGCTTCGATCTGCTGGACAGCGCGGGTGTGGCGCAGTATCAGCGCAATCTCGGCACGGCGGCCGCCATCGCCGCCCGCGCGGAGCGACTGGGGCGTCCCGTCGCGGCCGCGATCACCCTGCTGCCGCGCGAGCGCGCCCGCCTGGCCGGGCTCGATCCGGGCCCCGACAGCGTCGCGAATGCCGGGTTTTGGCTTGCGCGCGGCTACGCGTACGTCGCGGGAGAGGCCAGGGACACCATGGGCATCGATACGGTTGCGTCGCGGCGCTGGTCGGCGTGGATCGAGCGCGAGCTTCCGGACCGGGACGCGCGAGAGGCCATCGATCCGGTGCACGCGTATTTCCTGCGCGTCATGCGATGTCCAGAGCAGCTGCTCCATGCGGCGCGAGGCGGGGATTCGGTTCGGGTTGATTCGGTCTGTAACTACCGGTAGCTTGCTGCCTTATGCCGTTTCTCGACCTGGCGGGCCGGGTCCGGGAGGTGCGGGAGCGGATCGATGCGGCAGCTCGACGTGGCGGTCATGGGCAGACGGTAACGCTGGTCGCCGTCACCAAGGCGCACGGTCCGGAAGCGCTGCAGGCAGCGTGGGACGTGGGGCTTCGGGATGTCGGCGAGAACCGCGTCCAGGAAGCGCTCGACAAGATGGATGCCCTCCGGTTGCCGTTCCGCTGGCACCTCATTGGCCATCTGCAGCGGAACAAGGTGAAACATCTCACTCGTTTTCATTTGCTTCATGCGCTCGATCGCGCGTCGCTCGCGGATTCCGTGAGCGCGCTGGGCGCGAGTGCTGGCCGTACGTTCGACGTGCTGGTGCAGGTGAACGTGGCCGGTGAGGAAACGAAGGGAGGTCATTCCCTCGAGTCGCTGCCCGCCGAGGCCGACCGGCTCGCGACGCTGTCCGGGATCGCGGTGCGTGGTGTCATGACGATGGCGCCGTTCGAGGCGGGTGAGGCCGCACTGCGCCGTGTGTTCCAGGGCGCGCGGTCGGCGCGCGACGTTCTGCTGGCCGCCGGACACACGGAGGCGCGCGAGCTTTCGATGGGCATGTCGGGGGATTACGAGATCGCGGTGGAGGAAGGCGCCACGTACGTCCGGCTGGGCACGACTCTTTTCGGAGCGAGAACCGCATGAACGACGAGAGCTTTCATCTCACCCCGCTCGACGTTCGGCGCACGGAGTTCGCGCGGTCGTTGCGCGGCTACGATGCGTCCCGGGTGGACGAGTTCCGGGAGCAGGTGGCCGACGAGCTCGAGCGCCTCACGCGGGCCAATCAGGAGCTCGAGCAGAAGGCGCGGTCGTTCCACGATCAGTTGAAGTCGTTCCGCGAGCGCGACAAGGCACTGAACGATGCCCTGGTGCATGCGCAGCAGCTCCGGGCGGAGATCCGCGAGCAGGCTGAGCGCGAATCGCAGCTGATTCTGCGCGAAGCGCAGGTGCAGGCGGAGCGACTCCTCTCCGAAGCACAGGCCGACATCCGCCGCGCGCACGACGAGGTGGAGGCGCTGGAGCGTATGCGCCGCAACTACCTGGCCCAGCTGCGGGTGTTCGTCGAGCGGCAGCTCTCCGAAATTGCCGCCGCGGAAGCCGCGTCCCCGTTCGGGCGCTCGCGGGGGGAGTGATGCTTCGGCTCGATCCCGCCGCGCGGCGCGTCGGCGCGCCGCTCGTGACGGCGTGACCTCCATCGTGAGCAAGGGCAAACGCTACGCGGAGCTCCCGCCGGGCCGTCCGGCGGACGAGCTGGAGCGCGAGCTTCTGGAGCGGTGGCGCCGCGAGCGACTGTTCCAGGCCACGCTGGCGGCGCGCGAGGACGGCCCGAGTTTCGTGTTCTTCGAGGGTCCTCCTACCGCGAACGGCCGCCCCGGCATCCACCACGTCTTCTCGCGCACCATCAAGGACCTCTTCTGCCGGCATCGGGCCGCGAAGGGCTTCCATGTGCTGCGCAAGGCGGGCTGGGACACGCACGGTCTGCCCGTTGAGATCGAGGTGGAGAAGCGGCTGGGGATCAGCGGCAAGCAGCAGATCGAGCAGCTCGGCGTCGCCGAATTCAACCGGCAGTGCCGCGAGAGTGTGTTCACGTACAAGGATGACTGGGAGAAGCTCAGCGAGCGGATCGCGTATTGGCTGGACTACGAGCGCCCCTACGTCACCTACAGGAACGAGTACATCGAGAGCGTGTGGTGGGCGCTGAAGACGCTCTTCGAGAAGCAGCTCCTGGTGCGCGGCCACAAGATCCTGCCGTACTGCCCTCGCTGTGGCACGGCGCTCTCCAGTCACGAGGTAGCCCAGGGGTACGAGGACGTCGAGGATCCGAGCGTTTACCTGGCGCTCAGGATCACCGACAGCGGAAGGCGGAAAGCGGAAAACGGAAATGGGGCCGAGGCCGATACCGCGGCCGATGTCCCATCTCCGACTTCCAATGTCCGCAGAATTCTCGTATGGACGACGACCCCCTGGACGCTCGTAAGCAATGCGGCGCTCGCGATCCACCCGGAGCTGGAGTACGCCGAAGTGCGGCGTCGCGGCAAGGAAGAGGGCACGCTCATTCTCGCCGACGCCCGGGTGCCGACGGTGCTCGGCGGCGACTGGGAGAAGCGCTGGGAGCTCGTGGCACGGCTGCCCGGCCGCGACATGGTCGGCTGGCGGTACGCGCGGCCATTCGACTGGCTTCCGTATCCCGACGACAGCGCCCACGAAATCATCTTGGCCGGTGACTTCGTGTCCGCGGAAGACGGAAGCGGCGTGGTCCATCTGGCGCCGGCATTCGGCGCCGACGACTTCGCGGCTGGGCGGGAGCACGGCCTGGCGTTCCTCCAGCCGGTCAACGCGCGCGGCGAATTTCCGCCGGAGCTGCCGGTCGCCGGCGGCATGTTCGTCAAACAGGCCGACCCGCTGTTGATCGAGGAGCTGAAGCGCCGTGGCGTGCTGTGGAAGGCAGGGACGATCTCGCACTCGTACCCCCACTGTTGGCGCTGCCACACGCCGCTTCTGTACTACGCGCGCGGCTCGTGGTTCGTGAAGACCACGGCGTATCGCGAGGAGATGCTCGCGCGCAACGCGCGCGTGGACTGGCATCCCCCCGAGGTCGGCGGCGGGCGGTTCGGTGAATGGCTCCAGAACAACGTGGACTGGGCCATCTCGCGCGACCGCTATTGGGGCACGCCGCTGCCGCTCTGGGTGTGCGACGCGGACGAGGCCCACGTCGATGCCGTCGGCTCGTATGCGGAGCTCGCGGAGCGCAGCGGCCGGACGCTGCCCGACGACTTCGATCCCCACAAGCCGTTCATCGATGAGTACTCGTGGCGTTGCGGCCGCGCCGGCTGCTCGGGCGTCATGCGGCGCGTGCCGGAAGTGATCGACACCTGGTTCGACTCGGGGTCGATGTCGTTCGCCCAGTGGCACTACCCCTTCGAGAACGAATCCGTGCTGCGGCGGCAGTTCCCCGCGGACTTCATCGCGGAAGGAGTCGATCAGACGCGCGGCTGGTTCTACTCGCTGCTGGCGATTGCCGCAGGCCTCGGCGACGCGCTGCCGAACAACGGCGGCGGCCAGGCGTCGCCGTACCGCGCGGTCATCGTGAACGACATGCTCCTCGACGCCGAGGGGCAGAAGATGTCGAAGCACCGCGGCAACGTCGTGGATCCGCATCGCGTGATCGCGGAGTACGGCGCCGACGCGGTGCGGTTCTTCCTCGTAGCCACCGCCGACGTGTCGATCCCGCGGCGGTTCGACGAGCGCGCGATCCGCGAGCAGTCGGTGCGCTTCTTCCTCACCCTGAAGAACGTGTACAGCGGAGTCTTCGCGCAGTACGCCAACTTCGGCTGGGAGCCGTCGGCCAAAGACCCGCGCCCCGAGGATCGCCCGCTGCTCGACCGCTGGATGCTGTCGCGGCTCGCGGCGCTCGAGGCGCACGTGGACGGCGCCCTCGAGGGGTATGACGCCACCGACGCTGCGCGCGCGATCATCGCTTTCGTCGACGACGACGTCGCCAACTGGTACGTGCGCCGCAGCCGCGACCGCTTCTACGACGTGAGCGGCGACGACAACAGAGCCGCGTTCGCGACGCTGCACGAGGTGCTCAGCGTCACCTGCCGCCTGCTAGCGCCTTTCGCGCCCTTCCTCGCGGACTGGATGCATCGCGAGCTCCAGGGATCGTCGGTGCACCTGGCGCCGTTCACGCGCGCCGCGCCGTTCGCGCGCGACGCGGGACTCGAGGCGGCGATGGACGCGATCCGCCGGCTCGCCACGCTCGGCCGCGCTGCGCGCGAAGGGGCCAGGCTCAAGGTGCGCCAGCCGCTCGTTCGCGCCGTCTGCGTGGCGCCCGCCGTGGATCGGCGACTGCTCGAGCAGCTCGTGCCGCTGCTCGCCGAGGAGCTCAACGTCAAGCGCGTGGAGTTCGCGACCTCGGGCGACGCGCTCGTCACACTTCGCGCCAAGCCGAATTTTCGCTCGTTGGGCAAGCGGTTCGGGAAAAAGACGCCGCTGGCGGCCGCGGCTGTGTCGGCGTTCACGCCGGAGGAGTTGCGATCATTCGAGGGGGGCAAGCCGCTCGCGGTCACGGTGGACGGCGAGACGCACGAGCTGGTTCCCGAGGATCTCGACATCCTCACGAGCGCGTCCGGCGAGCTGCTCGTGCAGGAGTCCGGCGGCTTCGTCGCGGCAATCGATCCGCTGGTCACGGAGGAGCTCCGGCTTGAAGGCATGGCACGGGAGCTCATCAGTCGGGTACAGCGTATGCGAAAGGAGGCCGGCCTGGCGGTCAGCGACCGCATCCGTTTGTCGATCAGCGGCGGCGCGGAGGTCGCGACCGCGGTGTCAAGGCATCAGGAGTGGATCGCGAGCGAAGTGCTGGCTACCGAGCTCCGGCAGCAACCGGGTATCTTTCAGGATTCGCTCGCGCGGCAGGACATCGACCTCGAAGGGGTCGATGTCCACATCGAACTTTCACGGACGGAATCGCATGGCGACGACCAATAAAGCGAAGAAGCCCAAACCCATGCCGAAGAAGCAGCTGCAGCATTTCGAAAAGCGGCTGCTCGAGGAGAGGCGTCGCGTGCTCAAGGAGCTCGGGCATCACGAGGAGCTCTTCAACAAGAGCGATCAGGCCTCCGACGGTGACCTCAGCACCTACTCGTTCCACATGGCCGACCAGGGCACAGACGCGATGGAGCGCGAGAAGGCGTTTCTCTTCGCCAGCCAGGAAGGGCGCTTTCTCTGGCACATCGACCAGGCGCTTCGACGGCTCTACAAGTCGCCCGAAACGTTCGGCAAGTGCCACAACTGTGGCCAGGACATCGCCTACGAGCGCCTGGACGCGCTGCCGCACGCGCGGTACTGCATCGAGTGCAAACAGCGCGAGGAAGATGGGAAGCGGTAGGAACGCGCGGCTGTTCTGGCCGATTCTCGTCGCGATCGTCGCGGTGGACGTCTCCACCAAGGCGGTCGCCGAGAAGCAGCTGGCGATTCAGCGCATTCCGCACGAGGTCCTTGGCGACTGGCTGCGGTTCACGCTCGTATACAATCCGGGTGCGGCGTTCGGCCTGCACGTCGGCCAGCACTCGCGCTGGGTCTTCATGGGGCTGACCGTGGCCGCGCTGCTGATTCTCGGCCGGCTGTACTTCTCCACGCGCGAGGGCGACCGCACGCGCGTGATGTCGCTCGCCTTGGTGTGCGGCGGGGCCATCGGCAACCTCATCGATCGCATCCGGCATCCGCGCGGCGTCGTGGACTTCCTCGACGTCGGCTTCGGAGACGCGCGCTGGCCCACGTTCAACGTCGCCGACATGGCCGTCAGCACGGGCGCGTTCCTGCTGGCCATCGTCCTCTGGTCGGAAGACCAGCCGGACCAGGCGCCGTCGGCCGGATTCGTTTCGCGCGAGCTGCAGCACGAATCGGGCGACGCCACATAGCGCCGGCCATGCCCGGCTCGATCAACCAGGGGCGAGCGAGCGTGCCACAGCATAATCACGCGCAGCTCAACCAAAGGTGAGCGAGCGTGACACAGCATGATCACGCGCCAGCTCAACCAAAGGTGAGCGAGCGTGCCACAGCATAATCACGCGAAAGCTCAACCAAAGGTGAGCGAGCGTGCCACAGCATAATCACGCGAAAGCTCAA
>Ga0299914_10001047_pt1 | contig 17701 bp, 12 predicted proteins | sample RVTome_10_FD_201361 | JGI IMG/M metagenome (GOLD analysis project Ga0299914, IMG submission 201361) | Soil microbial communities from uranium-contaminated site in the Upper Colorado River Basin, Wyoming, United States - RVT153D57 (version 2) ...
GAGGGCCAGGATCTCGGCGTGTGCGGTCGGATCGGCGAGCTCGCGCGTGCGGTTCCAACCCTCGCCGGCGATCCGGCCCGCGGGGTCGACGACGACGGCCCCCACCGGTACCTCGTCGCGCTCGCCTGCCTCACGGGCAAGCTCCAGCGCCCGTGTCATGTAGCGCTCGTGTCCGACATCGCCGGACGGGGCGGACGCCGGCCGGCTCACTCCACCGCCGCCTTCGCGTCGAGGAAGCCGAGCGCGGTCTCGATGCGGCGGAGCGACCGCTCCCGTTCCATGGCGACCAGGAGCTCGAAGATGCCCGGGCTGACCGCCTGCCCCGTGAGCGCGACGCGCAGGGGGTTGATGATCGTCCCGGCCCCGATCCCACGACGCTCGGCCAGACCCCGGATCGCATCCTCCAGCGCGGCCGCGGTCCAGGGCGTCTCGAGCGCCGCGAGCGCCTCCGCGACCGAGCGCAGGTGCTCCGCGGCCTCGGCCGGCCGCTTCCAGAAGCGATCCGCGGCCGCGGGATCGTACTCGAGCTCGCGAGCAAAGAACGGCGACACCTGATCCGCGAGCGCGTGGAGGGTCCGGGGGCGGGTCTTCACGAGATCGACCACCGTCTCGAGCCGCGCCCGATCCGCGCGGATCGAGGGGTGGCTCTCGTCGAGCGAGGCTCCCGCCTCCCGGGCGCGCCTCTCCAGCAGCTCGAGGACGCGCGGCGCGAGCTCCGAGGCAGGGGTCGCCGCGATGTGCCGGCCGTTCAGCCACTCCAGCTTCTCGAGGTCGAACACCGCGCTCTTCTTGAGGATGCGCTCGATCGAGAACGCCTCGATGAGCGCGTCGAGTTCGAGGACCTCGCGGTCGTCACCCGGTGACCAGCCGAGGAGCGCGAGGAAGTTGACCATCGCGGTGGGCAGGAAGCCGGCTTCGCGGTAGGCCAGCACCGACATCGCGCCGTGGCGCTTCGAGAGGCGCTTCCCATCCGGCCCCAGGATGAGCGGCACGTGTCCGAAGGCGGGCGGCGTCTTCCCGAGCGCCCCGTAGATCAGGATCTGCTTCGGGGTGTTCGAGATGTGGTCGTCGCCTCGGATCACGTGCGTCACGCGGCCTTCGAGGTCGTCGGACACCACGGCCAGGTTGTACACCGGCGTGCCGTCCGAGCGCAGGATCACGAAGTCGTCCAGCGTCTCGTTCGCGAACGAGAGCCGCCCGTGGATCAGGTCCTCCCAGGGCGTCTCGCCCTCCGGGACGCGGAAGCGGACCGCGAACGGTTCCCCACCCGCGGCGCGCGCCCGCGATGCGTCTTCGGGAATGCCGCGGCAGCGGCCGTCGTATCCGAAGCCTTCGCCCGTCTCCTTCGCCGCTTCGCGTCGCCCGGCGAGCTCCTCCGGCGTGCAGAAGCAGCGGTACGCCGCCCCTCCGGCGAGCAGGGCTTCGGCATGGGCGCGGTGGCGGTCGAGCCCGTCGGCCTGGAATACCGGGCCCTCGTCGACCTCGAGACCGAGCCAGGCGAGCCCGTCGAGGATCGCGCGCGTCATTTCGTCGCTCGAGCGCGCCCGGTCGGTGTCCTCGATGCGGAGCAGGAACACGCCGTCCTCGTGCCGCGCGAACAGCCAGTTGAAGAGCGCCGTGCGGGCGCCGCCGACGTGCAGGAATCCCGTGGGGCTCGGGGCGAATCGCACCCGTACCGTCATGTCTCTCCCTTCGCTCGTCGTCCGCGGGCCGCCCGAACCGGCGGCGTTCCATCTTGACGCATGGCTCCGTAGGATGCCACGAGTCGCCGACCGCGCGCGAACCCGTGCCCGAGACCGCCATGAGCACACCCGAGGTCTACGTCCTTCCGGGGCTGAGGAGCCCCTTCACGAAGATCGACCGCGAGCTGGCCGGTCTCGATGCGCTCGCGCTGTCGGTGCCCGTGATCCAGCAGACCGTGGCCGGTGACGCCGGACCCGGCCGCGACCGCGCCACCGACATCGACCTCGTGCTCTGGGGCGCGGTCATCCCCAGCCTGTCGGTGAGCAACTGGGCGCGCGAGGCCTGGTTCGAGACCGGGCTCGACGAGGGCGTCCCGGCGCAGTCGATCGTCCAGGCCTGCGCCACGTCGCTGGCCGCGGCCACGCACGCCGGCGGTCAGATCGCGGCCGGACGCGCTCGCCTCGTCCTGTGCGGCGGTGTCGAGTCCATGAGTCACACCCAGATCGGGCTCACCGACGGACTCAGCATGAAGATCCGGCGCACCGCGCAGGCCGGGAGCCCCGTCCGCATGGTGCAGTCGATCGCGCAGATTCGCCCTGGCGACCTCAAGCTCTCGATCCCGGGCGTCGAGGAGCGCACGACCGGGAAGTCGATGGGCGAGCACGCCGAGGAGATGGCGCGGGAGTGGGACATCCCGCGCCAGGCGCAGGATCGTTACGCGCTCGCGAGCCACGAGCGCGCCACGCGGGACGACGGGGCGTTCTTCCGTCCGCTGCTCGTGTCGCCCGGGACGTTTCCCACCGATCGAGACACGATCCCGCGCGCCGACAGCTCGCTCGAGGCGCTCGGCGGGTTGCGCGCCGCGTTCTCGAAGGAAGGCACGCTGACGGCGGGGAACTCATCGCCCCTCACCGACGGCGCGGCGGCCTGCTGGGTCGCGGGGACGGACGCGCTCGAGCTCTTCCCGGACGGGACGGAGCGGGCCCGGCTCGTCGACTGGGAGCAGGCGGCCATCGATCCGACGCACGACGGGCTCCTGATCGCCCCGGCGCTCGCGATCGCGCGGCTTCTCGCCCGGCGCAAGCTCGCCCTGGAGGATGTCGGACTGTGGGAGTTCCACGAGGCCTTCGCGGCCCAGGTGCTGTCCACGCTCGCCGCGCTGGAGACGCCCGAGTGGCTGCGGAAGAAGGCCGGCGTCGACGCCGACCTCGGGTCGTTTCCGCGCGAGGCGATCAACCCCAACGGCGGCAGCGTGGCCCTCGGTCACCCGTTCGCGGCCACGGGTGCGCGCCTCCTCTCCCAGACCGTGCGCGAGCTGGCCGTACGACCGGCCGGGACGCGGGCGGTGATCAGCGTCTGCGCCGCCGGGGGTCTGGGTCACGTCGCGCTCCTCGAGTCCGGCTGACGCCGGGAGGCCGTTCGCGGTGAGCGCCGCGGACACGCCATGCGTGGTCCCCTCGCGCAGGGGTCAGGAATGGGCGACCGGAGCGCGGGTGATCCGGTATGCGTGCGCGACGAGCGCCGCGAACAGCGCGGTCCCGATCGCGAGGTGCGTGGCCTGGAGGGCGCCGGGGAGAAGGCGCAGGACCATCACCGCCGCGACGGCGACCTGGCCGACCGCGAGGACGACCGCCAGCCACGCAGTGCCCCGCGCCCGACCGCGACCCACTCGGGGCAGTGCAAGGATCCCGGCCACGGCCACGTACGCCGCGAGGCGGTGGGTCCAGTGCAGGTGGATCCGCCAGTGGCCGTCCGGGACGAACGAGCCGTTGCACAACGGGAACCCCTGACAGGCGGCCGCCGCGCCCAGATTGGCCACCAGCGCGCCGAGGAGGACGACGACCCCCCCGAAAGCCGCCAGCGAGATCGCCATGCGCGCGACGCCGTCGGGGGGCCCTGCCGCGCTCACGTCGGGAGCCCCGAGCGCGGCGAGCAGGAGGACGGCGAGAAGCGCCATCGCCGTCCCGAGGTGGAGGATCACCGATGCGGGCGGGAGCTCCAGCCACACGGTGATCGCGCCGAGCAGGACCTGGATCACGAGCAGCGTGAAGGCGGCCAGCCCGTAACGCGCACGCCCGGTCCAGCGGGCGGCCCTCCGTCGCCACAGGCCCCAGGCCGCGAGCGATACGACGAGCACCGATACGAGCGCGGCCACCAGACGGTGGCTCCACTCGATGAAGGTCGCGAGGTCCATGGGGGGGAACCACTGCCCGTTGCACATCGGCCAGTCGTCCCCGCAACCCATGCCGCTCCCGGTGATCCGCACCACTCCGCCGAGCAGGATCAGCAGGTACGTCACGACGAACGATGCGGTGGCGAGCGTGCGCCAGCCGTCGAATATGCGGTCCACAGGCTCTCTCGGGGGTCGGTGCTCGAGCCGGTCGCGGACGGCCGGCGGCCAGCGCGGCTGCACGCGTTGCGCCGCCTTCCGGGGTCGTGCGAAGTTCCCGCGCCCCGGCTCCGCCGCCGACCGCGAGCCACCCCGCGGACGTGCCGTGAGGCGGATCGGGCGCGCAAGATAGACCCCCCGACGGAGGACGCCAAGCTGGCTACGGAGAACACCGGACCGGATGCGCCGGAGACCCGGCCGAGGTTCTCCCTGTTCGCCGTGAAGCGGCTGCTCCCGCGGCTCCGCCCCCACCGCCGGGCGCTGACCGGCGCGGCCGTCGCGCTCCTCCTCTCGACCGCGATCGGCCTCGCCTTCCCCCTCGTGGTCCGCTACCTGATGGACGCCGCCTTCGTCGAGCAGAACGCGTCGCGGCTCGGGTCGATCGCGCTCGGGCTGTTCGGTCTGTTCGTCATCCAGGGGGTGCTCAACTTCGCGGAGACGTACTGGCTCGGCGCCACCGGAGAGCGCGTCGTGACGCGACTGCGCTCCGACCTCTTCTCCCACCTGCTCCGCTTCTCCCCGGGGTTCCACACCCGGCGTTCGAGCGGCGAGCTCACCTCGAGGCTCGCCTCCGACTGCTCCACGATCCAGTCGATCATGGGGCACCAGATCGCCGAGCTCGTGCGGCAGCTTCTCTATCTGTCCGGCTCGCTCGTGCTCCTCACGCTGCTCCACTGGCAGCTCATGCTGACTACGCTCACGGTGGCGCCTCTGGTCGTGCTCGCGGGGTTCGCGGTCGGCCGCTTCCTCCGCATCCGGAGCACCGAGGTGCAGGACCGTCTCGCCGACGCGCACGCGGTCGCCGACGAGGCGTTCGGCCAGATCGACGTCATCCAGAGCTTCGTGCGGGAGGACTGGGAGATCGGCCGCTACGTCCGGAAGGTCGAGGAAGCGCTGGACTCCGCCCTGTCGCGCGCGGTGTGGCGGGCGCTCCTGTTCGGGGTGCTGACGGTGGTGGCGTTCGGCGGGATCATCGTCGTGCTGTGGCAGGGGGGCCGGCTGGTGGTCTCCGCGCAGATCACGGCGGGGCAGCTCGTCTCGTTCCTCCTGTACGCGTTCCAGGCGGCCGCCGCCATCACCTCCCTGGCCACGCTGTGGAGCTCGTACCAGGAGGCGCAGGGCGCCGCCCGGCGCGTGTTCGACCTGCTCGACGAACGCCCGCGGATCGTGGATCCCCCGGCGCCGCGCCCCCTCCCCATGCGAGGCCCGCCGGAGATCGCGTTCGACGGGGTGTCGTTCCGGTACGACGCCCCCGATCCGTGGGCCCTGCGCCGTATCCACACGACGATCGGCGGCGGCGAGGTCGTGGCGCTCGTGGGGCCGAGCGGGGCCGGGAAGACGACGTTCGCGTCGCTGATCCCGCGGTTCTGGGATCCGACCGAGGGCGCCGTGCGCGTGGCGGGCGAGAACGTGCGCGCCCTACGCGTCGTGGACCTCCGCCGCGAGATCGGGCTCGTCCCGCAGGACCACCCGCTGTTCTCGGGCACGATCGCCGAGAACATCGCGTACGGACGCGTCGGGGCGGACGCCGCGGCGATCGCCCGCGCGGCCGCCGGGGCGCATGCGGCGGAGTTCATCGAGCGCCTTCCGGACGGATACGACACGGTGGTCGGCGAGCGTGGCGTGCGGCTCTCGGGCGGGCAGCGCCAGCGCATCGCGATCGCGCGCGTGCTGCTCAAGTCGCCGCGCATCGTGCTCCTCGACGAGGCCACGAGCAGCCTCGACGCCGAGAGCGAAGCGCTGGTAGAGGAGGCCCTGCGCGAGCTCTCCGTCGGGCGCACGACCGTCATCATCGCGCACCGGCTGCGGACCGTCGCGCGCGCCGACCGCCTGCTCGTCCTCGACCACGGCCGCCTCGTCGAAGAGGGGCGACCCGACGAGCTCCTCGCGCGCGACGGGCTGTACGCCCGGCTGTACCGGGGCCAGCAGCTCGAATAGGACGCGGGCGAGCCCGGCGGCCGCGGCCGCCCGTGGTCAGTCCAGCAGGGCCTCGATCTTCGGGGCGAGCGACTCGAGGGACTGCGGGCCGTAGAACTGGTGGCGGATGGTCCCGTCGCGGGCGATGAGCAGCGTGAACGGGTAGCCCACGGCCTGGAACTCGGTCAGGGCGGTGGCCATGTCCGTCGTCCAGATGGGGTACTGGACGCCGTAGCCGTCCGCGAACGCGCGGATCTCCTCCGGGCCGCCCGAGTCGATGGCGAGCCCGATCACGGTGACGCCGCGCTCGCCGAACGCGCGCTGGACTTCGACGAGCTCGGGGATCTCGCGTCGGCAGGGGAGGCACCACGTCCCCCACAGGTTGAGGATGACCACCCGGCCGCGATAGTCCGCGAGCGAGGCCCACTCCCCGGACAGCGTCCGGAAGCGGGCGTCCGACACCGTCCGGCTGGCGGGCTCCCCGGCCGCGGTCTCGCCCGCGGCGGTCCCGCGAGCGCCACCCTCCTCGGACGGTGCGCACGCGGCCCAGCCCGCGACCAGACCGGCCACGAGGACCGCGACGCCGCGCACCGACGGGGCTCGAGCCGGGTCGCCCTCGCAAGGGTCCCGTTTCCGTCGCGTGATGGTGACGCGGGTCATGTGTCCCTTCCCTGGCGATGAAGACGCGGCGCTCGACGCGCGGCTGCGCCGGCGAGCACCGTCCACAAGAGAAGGGATCGGAGGCGGGGTGAAAAGAGAAGGCCCACGCGCCCAACGCCCCCAGCCGGCGAGGTGCCTGCGGGTCTCGACCGGTGTCGGCAGTGGGATCCACCCTGGGTCTTCATCTCGCGCGGACGCGCGGGACCTTCCCGAGTACCCGACCGCCCTCGAGGGGGCGGCCCGACGCCCGCGAAGGGAAGCAAGGCCCATACCGCGCGAGCGGCGCTCCGGCGGCCTCGCGGCCAACTCGGGCCGCGCCACGGGATTACCCTGGATCGGCCCGGCGCCCGCACGGCCCGCGGGTCCGGAAGGGCGGCGGAAGGTGTTGCACGCGCCCGCTACACATGCCACGGGAGACGGGCCGTAACGGGGAGGGGCTCATCGGCTTCATGGCCCGGAAGCCCGGCGCACCAGTGAGACGGACCCGGAGCGTTCTGTCCAAGGTCGACATCGCCGGGATCGGCCCCGCTCCATGAAGGGCCGGGCGACCCGGACCGCGTCCCGCTCAGGTCGGTGGCCTCCGGCGAGCTCGCTCGCTGCGCTCGCTCGGTTCGCGCCGGTACACGATGCGCCCGCCCACGATCGTCATGACGATGCGCAGGTCCTTGAGCTCGGCCGGGGCCACCGCGAAGGGGTCCCGGTCGACGACCGTGAAATCCGCCAGCTTCCCCGGCTCGATCGTGCCCTTCTCGGCCTCCTGCCCTTCGGCGTACGCGTTGTTCACCGTGTACGCCCGGAGCGCCGTCTCGACATCGACCCGCTCCTCGGGATACCAGCCGCCCGCCGGCTCGCCCGCGAGGGTCTGCCGCGTCACCGCCGCGTAGATCCCGAGCAGCGGTTTCGCCGGATACCAGGCCGCGTTCGTCCCCGGCCAGTCGCTCCCGAAGCTCAGACGCACCCCGGCCTCATCCAGGGTCCGGAACGCGTACGCCCAGCGGCTGCGCTCGCCGATCCGCTCGGCCATCCAGCGCATGTCGTCGATCGCGTGATAGGGCTGCACCTCGGCGATGAGCCCCAGGCGCGCCATGCGATCGGCCACCTCGGGACCGCGCAGCACTTGCGTGTGGATCACGCGCCAGCGTCGCTCGCGCCCCTCCGGCGTCGGCACGCCCCCGCGCTCCCCGTTCCGTTCGAATGCGGTCTCGAACATCGTGAGCAGTGTGTCGATGGCACGGTCGCCGATCGCGTGCACCTGCGGCCAGTGTCCCGCCGTATCGGCCCCCACGAGGAGCTCCTGCATGCCGGGGCCCTCGGTCATCATCGTCCGCCACGAGCCGACCTCGCCCGAGGTCAGGTACGGCTCGTAGAAGCGCGCGGAGGAGTTGCCCATGATCCCGTCCACGAAGCCCTTGAGCCCCCCGATCCGGAGCCAGTCGTCGCCGAAGCCGTGATGGATCCCGACCGCCTGGAGCTCGTCCCACCGGTCCAGCGTGGGGCGCGCGTATACGCGCGTCGTGAGCTCCCCCGCGTCGAGGAGCCGCTGGTAGACATCGAGCTGGTCCGGTGTGGTGATGTCGTGGATCCCCGTCACTCCGTTCTCGGCCAGACGCGCGAGGGCCGCCCGCGACTCGGCGAGCCGCTGGGGCACCGACTTGGGCGGCACGACCTCACGCACTCGACCCGCCGCCCCGGGGCTCAGGAGACCGGTGGGCCGCCCGGCCTCGCACGTCACCCCGGGATCCCCGCACCCGAGACCCGAGGCCTCGAGCGCCGCGCCGTTCGCCAGATAGCTCGACCGGTCCCATTTCGAGAGGAGAACCGGACGAGCGGCGGTGATCGAGTCGATCATGTTCCGGTGCGGGGCGAACGGCGCCGCCGGCACGGTCCCCCGCTCGTCGTCGCCCGTCGATCCCTGGGCCCAGGCTTCGTAGGCCCCCCAGTCGCCCCCCAGCATCCAGGCCCCGGGCGGGAGCCGGCCGTCCGCCTCGCGCACGCGCAGCACGAGCCCCGCTTCGTCGGCGACGTCGAGGAGGTTCACGCCGACCAGGAGCTCGCCGGCGCGGTTGAAATGCGTGTGGTTGTCGATGAAGCCCGGCGCCACGAACTGGTCGGCGAGATCGATCACCCGGGTGTCGCTCCCGCGGAGCGCCAGGATCTCGGTGTCGCTCCCCACCGCCACGATCCGCTCGCCGGACACCGCCACGGCCTCCGCGAACGCGCTCCCCTCGGCGCCGGTCCAGATGCGGGCGCCGTGCAGGATGAGGTCGGGCGCGGCGGCCGTCTGGGCGAGCAGCGGGGTCGCGGTGGCCACGAGCGCGAGTGCGATCGCGAGTCGGGGGAGGACGGGGCGTAGGGTGCGGCCCATGTGGACGATCCATGGCTCGGGGGGCGTCGTCGATCGCGCCGTGCGGCGCGGCCTCGGGCCAAAACTACTCGTCGGCGGGGACCACGCCACTCGGACCCGCCTGCGGCGGGTACCCGCCCGAACGTCCGGGAGTCGTCGCCGGGGGGCCGGAAACGACGCGGCCGCGCCGGAGAGGATCCGGCGCGGCCTGCCCGCGTCTGCGTGAGGTGGGGTCGTACCCTGTGCCCTGCGTCGATCGTCGGTCGCTGCCGGTACGGGGCGGCGCCGCATCCACCATCCGGCAGCCGGTCGGTCGGACCCGCTGCCGGGTCTTCGCGACCGGACGAACCGGTTCAGTTGTTGTTCACCGACATGCTGAGCTCGCTCGCGATACCCGAGGCGAGACGGGCCCGAATGCTCTCCGCGTCCGGGTGGTTGGAGGCCAGGCTGCGGAGCTCGTCCAGCAACCGGTTCCGATCGGCCCCCTGCCCCATCAGCTGGAGCGTATCCGAGAGCCCCATCGCGAGGCTCTCGCGCAGCACGAGCTGGTCGGGGTAGGCCCCGGCCATCTCGCGCAGCTCTTCGAGCAGCTCGGTCGCATCCCCCGAATCCTCCGACATGCAGCTCTGGTGGAGCACCGTGGCGAGCCCCTTCGAGAGGCGGGCTCGCACCTCGCCGTCGTCGGGGTGCCGCGACCCCAGGTCACGGAGCTCGGCCAGGAGACCGCGCGCGCGGTCGGCCGACCCCTCCTCCACTGCGTGACTGATCCCGTTGAACAGCGCCTTCGCGAGACGGAGCCGCGTCGAGGCGTGTCCGCCGGAGCCCTCGTAGACGCCGCGCAGCTCCTCGAGCAGCGCGTCACGCTCGGCGAGCTCGCCCGCCGCTTTCGCGTAGTTCATGGCGTTGAAGAGCGCCTTCGCGAGGTGTTCCTGCGCCGTTTCGTCCTGCGGGTGCTCCGTCGCGAGCGACCGCAGCTCCTGGAGCGCGGTGTCGCGACCCGAGGTCTCACCCGCCTCGTGGGCCACGTTCAGCATGTTGAACAGGGCCCGGGCCAGGTTGCTGCGTACGACGTCGTCCTCGGGGTGCCGCGCTGCGAGGTCACGGAGCTCCTCGACGAGACGGTCGCGCTCGCCGCGGTCGTCTTCCGGGGCGTGCGTGAGTGCGCTGAACAGACCTCGCGACAGGTGGCCGCGAAGCTGGGGTTCTTCCGGATTCTGGGCCGCGAGATTGCGGAGCTCCGAGATCAGATCCTGGATCCTCGTCCCTTCCGTGTCCTTCTTGCCGTTGAACATCGGACCTCGCGTCTCCGTGCGGTGTGCGGAAGTGATCAGATTTTCCCCGTGGCAGTGCAAAAAGCGTTCACCACGACGCGGGCGCGGAGACGTGTTCGTAACTCGTTGTCCGGCAGCCACTTGGCGGATGGGCTCCGGAGGGGGGGGCGCGGCGCGACCCGAACTTGTTTGCAGAGGTCTAACGCCCTTGCATAACGCGGGAGGCGCGAAGCCGCGAATCGCCTGCCACGCCCCGGGTTAGCGAGGCGCGTCCGGAGGTGACGGCCGCTCCCCCGGCGTCGTCCGGGCGAGGGGGCCGGACGACCAGCGGGGCGGATCAGCCGCCGGACACGGTCCTGGCCGTCCGCGAGGACGCGTCGGGGGTGAGGACGGTCCCGGGGAGCTCCCACGTCAGGCGTCCCCCGTCCACCACGAACTGGCCGTTCACGAGCACGTAGTCGACCCCGGTGGCATACTGGTGCGGCTCGAAGAAGGTCGCGCGGTCCTCGAGCGCATCGAGGTCGAGGACCGCGAGATCCGCGACGAGGCCCTGCCGCACCATCCCGCGATCGCGCAGCCCGAGGATCTGCGCGGGGAGGCTCGTCGCCGACCGCACCGCGTCCTCGACCGTGAGCATGCCAAGCTCCATCGCGTAGCGCCGGAGCTTCCTCGGGAAGGTGCCGTAGTAACGCGCGTGGACCGGTCCGTCGCCGGGGAGCGCGATGCCGGCGTCCGAGGCGGTGGCCACCCAGGGGCGTGACGCGAACGACTCCACATCGATCTCCGAGAGCGAGAACCCGCGGACCCTCGCTCCACCGGGTCGGCTCGCGTCCCCTTCCACCTGCAGCCGGATCGCGACCTCCATCGCGGGGATCCCCATGTCCCCCGACAGCGATTCGAGGGTCCGCCCGACCAGGGCCGAGTCCGGGTGGTCCATGATCACGAGGTTGTCGGGTCCGCCGCGCCGGCCGATCTCGTGCGCGATGTCGCGCCGCAGCATGAGACCGATCTCGGGGTCGTCGAGCGCGGCCGTCAGGGCGGCGCCGAAGTCGGGACGTGAGCCGGTGGCGCGCTCCCCGTCCCTGACCCGCTCGAGGAACCACTCGGGGATGAGGACGGTGCTCCCGTCGCTCCCGGTCGTGTTGTAGGGATAGCTGTCGGCCCAGATCGGGACGCCGCGGGCACGCGCCCGCTCGATGAGCTGGATGAGCGTGCGGCCGGCTCCCCAGAAGTCCGAGCCGCGGGCCTTGATGTGGGTGGCCACCGTGGTCACGCCGGTGGCCTCGGCGATCTCGATGTCCTCGAGGATCGTCTCGATCATCGTCGGCGGCCCCGGGTCGTCCTGGCTGGGCCAGAACCACATGGGCGTCACACCCGAGCTCCGCTCGTGCACGATGTAGATGCCGCCCTTTCGTCCGGCCTCCTCCACGAGCGGAAAGAGCTCGGACGTCTCGCTCCAGCGGCCGGGCACGTACTCGAGACCGGCGCTCAGACCGAAGGCCCCCTCCTCCATCCCCTGCCGCACGAGCTCGCGCATGCGCGCGACTTCTGACTCGGTGGCGGGTCGCCGGAAGTCGTCGCCGAGCGCCATGGCGCGGATCGAGTTGTGACCCACCATGAGCGCCGCGTTGGGCCCGATGCGGAGCCGCTCGAACGTCGCGCGCTGCTCCGCGATCGGCCACGGCGAGCGCCCGTCCTGATTCACCACCACCGTGGTCACGCCCTGGCTCACGAGATTGGGCGCCGCGCGGCGGCGGGCGCCTTCCGTCCCCGATCCGCCCTCCTCGCCGAGCCCCTCGTCGGCGTGCGAGTGGATGTCGATGAAGCCGGGGACCACGTATCGGCCCGCGAGGTCCACGGTGCGCGTGGCGCTCGCGCCGGCGAGGTCGCCGAGGGCGGCGATGCGCCCGTCGCGGATGCCGACATCGGCGCGGAACCACGGGTTGCCGGTTCCGTCGATGACGCGGCCGCCCCGCAGGAGCACGTCGAAGGCGCCGTCGCCGGTCTGGGCCGCCACCCCGGCGCCATGCGCGAGGAGCCCGATCCCGAGCAGCCCGCCACGGGCCGCGCGGAGGACATCCCTCGTGACGAACCTCACTCTCATCGTTCTCCTCCTCCGGAGATCAGCGACAGAAACGGCTCCGCGATCCGGGTGGCCAGGCGCCCGCCCGGAGCGGAGCTCATGTTCACGATCATCGCGACCGCCACGCGCTCCTCCGGATAAAGGAGGAGCATGGTGGTGCCGCCCACCGAGCCGCCGCTGTGGCTCACCACGCGGCGTCCGGCCTCGTCGGTGCGCGTCCCCCACCCGATTCCGTAGTTCGTCTCGCGCCCGTCACTCGTGCGCTGCGAGCGGAACAGGAGCTCGAGCGTCCCGGTTTCGAGGAACCCCGGTCGCGCGTGCGCGTCCGCGAAGCGCACGAGGTCCTCGGCCGTCGAGAGGAAGCCGCCACCGGCCCACTTGTACGAGTTGTCCACGTACGGCGCGTTGAGGAGAGTCCGGCCCTCGCCCTGGATGTAGTAGCTCGTGCGATACGCCACGAGGCTGTCGGTGAAGTCCGCGACGGTGTGCGCGAGATCGAGCGCTTCGAACACGGTGCGCCGCATGACTTCGAGAAACGGCTCGCCAGCGGCCGACTCGATCACGGCGCTGATCAGGTTCCACCCGTAGCTCGAGTAGCTGTAGCGGGTGCCGGGCTCGAACAGGAGCGAGTCGTCGGCGAAGATCTCGAGCCCTTCGGCCACGGTGTCGTACCGGCGCGTGCTCAGGAACTCCTCGCCGCGGTAGTGACGGATCCCCGCCAGGTGCCCGGCGAGCTGGCGCGTGGTGACGGGCCAGCGCTTCTCGGGGAATCCCGGGACGTAGGTCTGGACCGGTGCGTCCAGATCCACCCGCCCCGCCTCGACCAGCCGCGCGAGCGCGGCCGCGGTGAGCGGCTTCGCCACGCTTCCCACCCGGAAGCGCGAGAGCGGGGTGATCGGCGTCTTCGTCTCCACGTTCGAGTACCCGAATCCCTCCGACCACGCGAGCTGTCCGCGGACCAGCACCGCGACCTGGAGCCCCGGGAGGCCCTCCGTCCGGACGAGCGAGTCCAGCAGGTCGCGTCCGGGAGCGATGGCCCGCGCGAGGTGGTCGGCGGGGATCGGGGCGCCCGGCGGCGTCTGGGCCGCGAGGGTCGAGGCGTGGAGGACGAGCCCGACGGCGAGGCTCGTCCGCCGGAGCGCGTGTGCCCGACACGTCGTTCTCATCGATTCTCCCTGGGTGGTCGGCCGGCGGCGGTCGGGCCAAGCTATCACGGTCGAGCGGAGCGCGCCCGGGCGAATTGCGCCCGGGCCGCCCGCCGGTTAGAACCGGGCGATGAACGACCTCCTGCTGCGCGCGCTCCGCCGCGAGCCCACCGAGCGCACGCCGGTCTGGTTCATGCGCCAGGCCGGGCGCTGCCTCCCGCGCTACCGAGAGCTGCGCGAGGAGAGGAGCTTCCTCGAGCTGGTCGGCGACCCGGAATCGGCGGCCGCCGTCACGTCGCTCCCGCTCGAGTACTTCCCCGTCGATGCGCTCGTCCTGTTCATGGATCTCTCGACACCGTTCGAGGCCGCGGGGCTCGAGGTGGAGATGCGGGCCGGCGTGGGCCCCGTCGTACTCGAGCCGTGGTCGGGACCGGAGGACGTCGGGCGCCTGCGGCCGTTCGATCCGCGCGCTTCCCTCGGGCACGTCCTCGAGGCGATCCGGATCCTCGCCGCTCGAGAGCGCGTGCCGGTGCTCGGGTTCGTGGGCGCCCCGTTCACGCTGTGCTCGTACCTGCTCCCGGGCCCGCGCGCCTCGCGGCTGAACGGAATCCGCGCCCTCGTGCACGGCCGGCCCGGGCTGTGGGACCGGTTGGCGGGGTTCTGGGCCGAGCACCTGGCCGAGTTCGCGATCGCCCAGGTCGAGGCAGGCGCCGGCGCCGTGCAGGTGTTCGACTCGTGGGTCGGCGTCCTCGATCCCGAGACGTATCGCGACCGCGTCCTGCCCCACAGCCGGCACCTGCTCGGGCGGCTTCGGACCGCGCGGGTGCCGTCCATCCACTTCGGCACCGGAAACCCCGCCCTGCTCCCTGCCCTCGCCGAAGCGGGGGGCGACGCGATCGGTCTCGACTGGAGGCAGCCGATCGATCGTGCGTGGGAGGCGGTGGGGCCGGAGCGAGCCGTCCAGGGGAACCTCGATCCCGCCGCGATCCTCGCCGGCGAGGAAGCCGCGCTCGCGGCCACCGACGACATCCTGCGGCGGGTAGGCGGGAGACCGGGACACGTCTTCAACGTCGGCCACGGCCTCGATCCGGACTCGGACCCCACCGTGATCCGGGCCGTCGTCGAGCGGGTGCACGCGTTCGAGCCGGAGGCCGCACGTACCTAGCCCGTGTGGAGGCGCGGGCGTCAGCCGCTCGACCAGGCGAGATCGGCCGCCAGCCTCTCGGCCTCGGCGATCCGCCCCGCGATACCCGGGCGGGCACGGTAGTTCGCGGCCAGGTGGACGAACGGGGGGAGCGGGAGCGCATCCAGCCGATCCCACGATCCGTCCCAGGCGGGGAGCGCGGCCCGGCTCACGAGAAGCGCCGTCGCGGGCACCCCGTGGATCTCCTCGTACTCCTCGGCCGCGATTTCCGCGGCCCGGGCGTCCGGCCACCCGCACACCTCCGGGTCGAGGCCGCCCCCGAGGTAGGCGGCGACCGCGGCGGGCTCGCGTCCGAAGAGGGACGCGCTCCAGGTCACCCCCCGTGTGCGCAGCGACTCCCCGAACGCCACCTGGAAGCCGAAGCCCTCGGGAGTCCGGGGGACGGCGAGGTGGACGGTCGTCACCTCGTGGTACGCGAGAGCAGCCAGGCGGTGCGAGGCCGCTGTGGCGACCGGCTCGAGCAGGCGGGCGGCGACCGGGGCCGGGGTCGTGACGACGACGTGATCCACCGCGACGCCGGCGCCGCCCTCCAGCCGGATCGTCACGCCGTCGCCCTCCGCCTCGAGCGCCGCGACCTCGGTCCCGAGCGACACGCGCCCGGCGTGGCGCGCCGCGAGCGCCGCCGGTAGCTCCCGCATCCCGCCGCGGAACGTGCACGCCGGGGCGCCAGACGCCCGGCGTCGGTGCGCCGCCGCGAGCAGGCTCCGCCTCACACCCAGCGGACCGAGGATCGGGGGGAGCGAGTGCCGCGCGGGCATGCGCTCCGGGTCGGAGGCGAACGTCGCGGAGACGAGCGGACCGAAGAGCGCGCGATAGGCCTCGTCCCCCGTCTTGCGCCGGAAGTACGCGGCCACGCTCTCGTCGTCCTCGAGGGGCCCCGTGAGCGGCTCGGCCAGGAGCCGGAGCCTGCCGGAGAGGGACAGGAGGTCCGAGCGCAGCGCCTCGACCGGGCTCGTGGGCACGGTCCGCAGCCGGCCCTCGCGCCAGATGAAGAGACGCGCGCCGGGACGAGCGACGAGGACGCGCGACTCGAGCCCGAGCTCCTCGACCAGCCGGCGGACGCCGCCCGCGAGCCGTGTGCGCTGGGGCCCGAGCTCGAGCACGCGGCCCTCGACCTCGCGCGTGCGGATGATCCCCCCGGGGATCTCCTCGCGCTCGAAGAGGATCGAGTCGACCCCGATCCGGGCCAGGGCGTGCGTGAGGGCGAGGCCCGTGATCCCGCCGCCCACGATCCCGACCCGCATGCCGAACTCCTTTCGCCGCGCTCGTCGCCGCCGGCGAAGCTCCGGAGGGCGGGAAGCGCCGGCAAGCGCGGTCACAGACCCGGCGGACCCGTGCGGGCTCGGGCTCGCGGCGTGCGTCCGATCCGCTCAGGTTGCGCGCAACCGATCCCGAACCCGCGACCCCGGAGAACCATGCCGCCCGACTCCCCCCGCGATGCCGTGCTCCTCATCAACTTCGGCGAGCCCGAGACCCCGGAACCCGATGCCGTGGTGGACTTCCTCGAACGGATCTTCCTGGCGAATGCGGCGCTCGAGGATCCTGCCGACCCCATGGCGGCGGCACGCCGCAGCCGCGAGCTCGCGGAGCGGCGCGCGCCGGCGCTCCTCGAGGACTACCGCCGTATCGGCGGCTCGCCGCTCGCGCGCCAGGCCCGGGAGCAGGCCGCCGGACTGGCGGCGGCGCTCGAGCGGCGGGGACAATCCATCCCGGTCGAGCTCGGCATGCAGTTCACCGACCCTTCGATCCCGCGCGCCCTCGAGACGCTGGCCGACCGGGGGGTCGACCGCATCATCGCTTTTCCGGTGTACCCGCTGTGCGGACCGTCCACCACGGTACGGGCGCTGACCGACGTGGCCGACGCGCTCCACCGCATGGACTGGAGCCCGGAGGTCTCGGAGATCACCGGCTGGCACCGGCACCCCGGTTACCTCGGTGTCCGCGCCGCGGCGATCCGCGAGGCCGCCGCGGAGGCGGGAGTCGACCTCGCGAGCCCGCACGTGGCGCTCGCCTTCTGCGCGCACGGCACTCCGCTCCGCTACGTGGAGGCGGGGTCGCGGTACGTGGACTACGTGGAGGACTGGTGCGCACGGCTGGCGGAGGCGGTGGGGGTCGACGGCTACGCGCTCGGATACCAGAACCACGCGAACCGCGGCATCGAGTGGACAGCGCCGGACATCGAGTCTGCGATCGACGGCCTCGCAGGGCGGGATGGGGTGCTCGTGGACGCGGTGAGCTTCGTGCACGAACAGTCCGAGACCCTCGTCGAGCTCGACATCGATCTCCGGGAGCACGCCGAAGCGCGCGGGCTCTCGTTCACGCGGGTCCCGATCCGGCACGCGACCGACGCGTTCTGCGACGTGCTCGCCGATCTCGTCGAGCTCGCGGCGGGAGCCGACGTCGAGGGCATCCCGGCCTTGCGCGCGTGCCGCTGCCGGCCGGGGGCCGGCGTGTGCTTCAACGGCTAGAAGCCTGTCGAAGGACTGCGGCGGGTCGCGCGTTCCGGTCAGCCGCATGCGGTGACCTCGCCGTGCCGAAAGCAGCCGACCAGGTGGTCGTTCACCAGCCCGGCGGCCTGCATGTAGGCGTAACAGATCGTCGGGCCCACGAACGAGAAGCCCCGCTCCACCAGGGCGCGGCTCATGACCTCCGACTCCTTCGTCAGCGCGGGCACGTCGCCCGGACGCTTCCACCGGTTCCGGCGCGTCTCGCCATCCACGAAGCTCCAGATGAACGAATCGAAGCTCCCGTGCTCCTCCTGCACGGCGAGGAACGCGGCGCCGTTCCGGATCGTGGCCTCGATCTTCTGGCGATTGCGGACGATTCCCGCGTCGCCCCGCAGCCGCTCGATGTCGGACGGGCCGAAGCGAGCCACTCGCGCCGGATCGAAGCCCGCGAACGCCGCACGGAACGCCTCGCGCTTGCGCAGGATGATGGCCCACGAGAGACCGGCCTGGAACGCGTCGAGGACGAGGAACTCGAAGTGGCGCAGGTCGTCCCGCAAC
>Ga0299914_10001048_pt1 | contig 17687 bp, 17 predicted proteins | sample RVTome_10_FD_201361 | JGI IMG/M metagenome (GOLD analysis project Ga0299914, IMG submission 201361) | Soil microbial communities from uranium-contaminated site in the Upper Colorado River Basin, Wyoming, United States - RVT153D57 (version 2) ...
TCATCACCAGCCCCCACAGAGTGAGCCCGATGAGCAGAAGCCGACTGGGGGTCATGGGGATGGTCACCTCGGCGCCCGACATATGTGGATAAGCTTGACGCCTCCCATTGCCAGGACGGCGTAAGCGATTCCGTAATCGCGCGGGGCGGCAACGTAAAGCACTGTCGGGGGAGGGGATGCCCACAGAGAAAAAGCGGGCGAGCCGGTCCGAAGCTGCCGAGCCCTCGCGCGTCCAGGCCGGCGCCGCGGCGCCGCTTGACCGTTTCTTCGGGCTTGGCGCCGCAGGATCCAGCGTGGCAACCGAGTTCCGCGCCGGCCTCGCCACCTTCCTCACCATGGCCTACATCATGTTCGTCAATCCGGCGATCCTGGCGCAGGCCGGGATGGATCATGGCGCGGTGTTTGTCGCCACCTGCCTTGCCGCCGCTGTGAGCTCGCTGCTGATGGGGCTTTACGCGAACTACCCGATCGCGCTCGCCCCCGGCATGGGGCTCAACGCCTATTTCGCCTTCACCATCGTGCCGGAGCTGCAAGGCAACTGGCAGCTTGCGCTTGGCTGCGTGTTCGTTTCCGGCGTGCTGTTCTTTGCGCTTTCACTGTCGCCGTTGCGCGCCTGGCTGATCGACGCCATTCCGATGAGCTTGAAGCTCGGCATCGCCGCCGGCATCGGCTTCTTTCTGGCGCTGATCGCGCTAACGCGGGCCTGGTGGCCGCCGACCCGGCGACGCTCGTCCCGCTCGGCGATCTGGCCAAGCCGGAAGCCTGGCTCGCGACGGCGGGGTTTTTGATCATCGCCGGATTGGCGGTGCGGAAAATACCCGGCGCCATCATCTTCGGGGTGCTCGCCGTCACCGTCGCCGCGGTCGCGCTTGGCCTGGAGCCGTGGCATGGCCTTGCCGCGCCGCCGCCGTCGCTCGCGCCCACCTTCCTGAAGATGGATATCGCCGGCGTGTTCCAGGTCGGGCTCGTCACCATCGTGCTCACCCTGCTGTTGGTGACCATCCTCGACACGGCGGGGACTCTGATCGGCGTGGCGCGCCAGGCCGGGTTCCTCGATCAGGAGGGCCGTTTGCCGCGCGCCCGCCAAGCCTTCCTCGCCGATTCCGGCGGCGCCATGCTCGGCGCGGCGCTCGGCACCTCGACCGCCACGGCCTATATCGAGAGCGCCGCCGGCGTGGAGGAGGGTGGACGCACCGGCCTCACCGCCGTCTTCGTCGCGGGGTTTTTCCTGCTCGCGCTGTTCCTGGCGCCGTTGGCGCAAACCGTGCCGCTTTATGCCACTGCGCCCGCGCTGCTGTTCGTCGCCTTCCTCATGGCCGCGAGCCTCGGTGCGCTTCGCTTCGACGATGCGACCGACTACATTCCCGCGTTGATCATCGTGTTGATGATGCCGTTGAGCTACTCGATCGCCACCAGCATCGGGCTTGGCTTCATCGCCTATGTGGCGGTCAAGGCGATGGCGGGACGGCTGAAAGAGGTCAATGCCGCGGTCGCCATCATTGCCGCTGCCCTTCTGCTCAAGCTCATCTTCGCCTGATGATCCCGTCATCGCCGGGCTTGACCCGGCGATCCAGGGCAGCTTGCTCCGTACTTGCAGCCCCTGGATGCCCGGGTCTTCGCCCGGGCATGACGATTTCGGAGGCAGAGGAGTGGCCCTTGTAAGCCCTACCCCCCTCGGCTATGAGGGTCACCGAGTTGGCGCCATAGCCCGCGAAGTGAGCAGTATGGATACCGAAGCTCCCAGAGAGACGCCTCGGCACGGCGGCAACGCCTTCGTCGTCTTCATTACCTCGATCAGCGCCGCCATCGTCGTGGCGGGCGGGTTCGGCATCGTCTGCCAGGCGTTTATCATCGCCGCCGCCAACCTGTTCGCGCTTGGGCCTATGTTCGTATGGGCTGGCAGCGCCGCCAACGCAGCCCTCACCGCCTGGCTGGCGCTATGGACCTTCGCGCGCTCCTGGCACGTGGAGCGGCGCCTCAGGGCCGGCCTCGAAGTGGACGAGCCCAAGCTGTCGATTTTAGCCAATTTCCGCGGCTCCTGAGCTGAGAAGCGGAGCCTCTGGCGCGGGAACCGGGGCTGATTCTCCCAATGCGGCCATGCTGAAAAGTCCTTATGCTTTAGCGAAAGCAACGAACCCTGGGGGAACTCGGTAATGTCTGTATGGGGCAAGCTCGCAGGTGCGGCCGCGGGGCTGGCGATCGGAGGGCCGATCGGCGCCTTGCTGGGGGGCGTGGCGGGGCACTACGTCATCGACCGCGACAAGGAGGAGGACGGCCCGGCCGAGAACCAGGTGGCCTTCACCGTCGGCGTGATCGCGCTCGGCGCCAAGATGGCCAAGGCCGACGGCGTCGTCACCATGGACGAGGTCAACGCCTTCAAGGAAGTCTTCAAGGTGCCCGACGGCGAGATGAAGAACGTCGCCCGCGTGTTCAATCTCGCCAAGCAGGATGTGGCCGGCTACGAAGCCTATGCCGAGCAGCTCGCCACCATGTTCAAGGGCAACCGCAAGCTGCTCGAGGACGTGCTCGAGGGCCTGTTCCATATCGCCAAGGCCGACGACGCGCTGCATCCGCGCGAGGAGCAGTTCCTCGCCGGCGTCGCCAAGCGCTTCGGCATGACCGATACCGAGTTTGCCTACATCAAGGCGCGCCATGTCATCGCCGCCAAGCGCAATCCCTATGATGTGCTGGGCGTGAAGCCCTCGGTCAGCAACGACGAGCTGAAGAGTCACTATCGGAAGCTGGTTGCCGAGAATCATCCCGACAAGCTGATGGCGCGCGGCGTGCCCAAGGAGTTCGTGGTCATCGCCACCGAGAAGGTCGCCACCATCAACGAGGCCTATGACGCGATCGCCAAAGAGCGCGGGATGTAACGCGCGATCATCGTCACGAAGGAAATGTCAACTCGCCGCAGCCTGACACCTCCCCCCTTGCGGGGGAGGTCGGCGACCATCGGTCGCCGGGAGGGGGGTGGACAATCGGTGCGCTTCAGGCTTGAACCCCCCTTCCTGACCCTCGCGCCCGCACCGTGCACATGACCGCAGCTCCTGACAGTCCGCTCGCCACTCTGTGGTGCCCCTCGCCGAACGCGGAGGCGCGCGTTGGCGGCCGCGTCCCCGACATGCTTCTTTTGCACTATACCGGCATGGAGTCGGCGGAGGCTGCGCTCGACTGGCTGACGCGGCAAGAGTCGGAGGTCTCATGCCATTATTTCGTCGACGAGGAGGGACGCATTGCTCAGCTGGTGGCGGAGCAAGAGCGCGCCTGGCATGCCGGCCAGAGCCGGTGGGCGGGCGAGACCGACCTGAATTCCTGCTCGATCGGCATCGAGATCCACAATCCCGGCCACGATTTCGACTATCCTGATTTCCCCGAGGCGCAGATGCGGGCCGTCGAGGCGCTGTGCCTCGACATTCTGAGCCGCCATGCCATCCCGCCTCACCGGGTGCTGGCCCATTCCGACGTGGCGCCAGGACGGAAGCGCGATCCAGGTGAGAAGTTCGACTGGCAGCTTCTCGCGCGCGCCGGCATCGGCCTATGGGTCCCGCCCGCGCCGCTCCAGGGCGATGCCGGGCTCGGCCCCGGCGACGAAGGCGAGGCCGTCGCAGCGCTGCAACGCGGACTCCTGGAGTTTGGCTATGGCGTCGAGGTGACCACCACCTACGGCACGGGCCTGGAGAAGGTGGTCGAGGCCTTTCAGCGCCATTTCCGAACTGCCCGCATCGACGGCCGCGCCGACAAATCGACCGTCGCCACCCTTGACCTTCTGCTCGAAGCCGCAGCGGCAACGGCTTGATGAGCGCCGGAGACCGAAGCCAAAGTGGCCGGAACGTGGCTTCGCTTCGGCGAAGGCAGGAGGGGAGAGGGGAAATTTGTGGCGAGCTTATCCCCGCGTTCCGGGGCACGGTTAGACTCGGGTCACCTCGTCCGCTGAGGGGCGCTCTCGCGAGGCGTTCGTGACGGCGGGACGGGGTGCGGCGCCTGCGGGCCTGGCTCACGCAAGCCGGGCACTCGGGCGGCGTCAGGGCTCCGCTCGGGACCAATAGGAGTCCCTGTCGAGAGCCGACCGGCAACGGAAAGCGCGGCCTGGCGCCGATAAGACGTTCGCAAATGAGCATGCGCTCGCTTCTTTGAGCGCATGTGGCGCGCCGGAAGGCGCCCGCCGCGTCTCGCCAAGACGCGGACACCATAGGTTTGCGCTTTTCGGCGCGCCACCCCTCGGGGAGCCCCGAGGGAACCCGTTGTTTGACATGAGCCGGACGCTGAGGCGCGCCGCGGCAAGGATGATGCACGCCTCCTCCTTCGTCATGCCCGGCCACACGGGTCCGGCACCGCCGGCCCGGGTGCAGGCTTGGCCGGGCATCCAATAGGGCGGTCGAGAGGGTCGAAATGGGCATCGGCGGTGGCGAGTCAGAATTGGATCGCCGGGACAAGCCCGGCGATGACGAAGAGAGTGAGCAGCGCCGCGGTAACGGAGTCGCATGTTCGAAGCGCGGCAACAGACTCCCCGCTCCCCCCTTGTGGGGGAGAAGGATCGGCAACGCCGATCCGAGGGGGGTAACCGAGAACGTGATTTGATGAGGAGGTTTCAACCCCCCTCCCGGAGCGCCATTGCATCGCTGGCGCGATGCGGCGCTCCTGCCCTCCCCCACGAGGGGAGGGGAATGCGCTGCAAACTGCAAACTCAGCGCATGCTCTAGGACGAGGCTAGTTGGTGACCTCGAAATCCATGCCCTCGAAGGTGTAGCGGGGCTCTTGCGTCCAGATGCCGTCCTCCTGCACGGGGACCTTGTGCATCTTGATGTCGGTCACCTTCAGCTTGCCGGTGGTGTCATCCAGCCAGAAATCGATGTCGTAATATTCGTCCTTACTGCCGGGCTTGCGGAAATCGGTGCAGGCGAAATACTGGCCGTCCCTCTTCAGGTGCCGCACGGGCTGGTGCATCTCGATGAACTCGAGCGGCACCGTCTCGCCGGTCTTGTCGTCCTTGATGGGCAGGTTGCCATCCGCATCCTTGTTGGCGGCGATGTAATTATGGATCGCGCTCATCACGTGCCAGGCGCGCCGCACCTCCATGTCGCCGGGATGCTCTTGCACGGGGAGCCACCACCAGGCGACCGGCAGGCGCGTCACCATGAACCAGCTGTCGCCGTCGCGCTTCGGTCCCTTCTGCACCCTGATATCCATCAGGGTGAGCTTGTCGCCGTCGGGCTTGAGCCAGAAGTCGATGGCGTATTGCTTCTTGGCTTCGTCTTTGTCGTGGAAGATGGCGTTAGCGAACCAGCCATAGCCTTCCATGCCGCGCACGCCCTTGATCTTCTCGAAGATGAGGTTGAGGTCGGCGTCGAGCTTGGGATCGCGGAACACGAAAGCGCCGTCCTTGGAGCGCTCGGCGATTACCTCGGCGACACGGGCATTGACGTCCTCCTCGGTGAAATCCTTGGCGCCCGTCGCTTTCGCAGCGTGTTTGGACGCCAGGAACTCCTGCGCCTTCTTCAGATTGCCGGCCGGATCTTTGAGAAAGGCGGTCTTGGACGCCTCGGTGGAGAAGCAATAGACATGCCCGTCCTCATCGGTCCAGTTCACCGAGCAGTCGGTCTTGACGCTTTGTCCGGAGGCGAGCCCCATGGCGCACTGATCGTCAAACTCGCCTTCGGCGGCCGGCGCCGGGCTCGCTGCGGCCAGGCAAAGCGCGCCGGCAATGAGCGCAACCTGGGCCGTCAACCGAAGGCGCCGATTGGGGAGGAAGTCTGCCATTGCTTTGATTTCCTTGGACGTTTGGGAGATTTTTAGTCCTATTCCTATTATTTTAGGCTTTGGCGCTAGCGCTTGTATGTAACCCAAGTCACGGTACCGGCCGAAATCAGACTTTCGTTACGTCGCCTCTCCCCCGCCATAGCCCGCCAGCGCCGCGCGGTTTCTCACCTCGATCGAGCCGCGCGAGGCCTGCACCCAGCCCATGCGCTCCCATTCGGCCAGATAGCGGCTGATCACCTCGCGCACGCTGCCGAGGTCGAGCGCAAGCTGTTGGTGGGTCTTCGCCACCACGCCTTGCTCATTAGCCTCGGCGAGCAGCCGCCGGGCGAGCCGCAAGTCGAGGCTGGCGAACGCCACTTCATCGACCAGCATGATGAGGCTCGACAGCAGGTCGCCGTAATTGTCGAGCACGAATTTGCGGAAGCGCGGCGAGGCGCCCATCAGCCGGCTGAACGCGCTCGCCGGCAGCGCCGCATGCAGCACGTCGGTCTCGGCGGTGCTTTCCGCCGGGAAGGGGCTGCCGGCCATCAGGCAGGAGGTGGTGAGCACGCAGGTCTCGCCCGGGCCGACCTGATAGAGCAGGATCTCGCGGCCCGACTCGGACGTCTTGAACACGCGCGTCTGCCCCTCGATGCACATCACATAAGCCTGGCAGTGCTGGCCTTGACGGTAGGCGATGTCGCCGCCATGCAAGCGGTTGAATTGGGTGCTGCCAAGGAGATCCGCGCGATGCTCTTCCTCGAGCTCTTCAAGCTCGGGAAACGACGCGAGCAACCGCGCGATCAAGTCTTGGCTTGGCATTGGCGGTACATGTTCGGTCATCGGAATATGGCTTGCGACGGCCCGAAAGGCTGGGGAAGGGGACCGGACGCAACCAGCCCAGGGGCCTAGAATAAGGGAAGCTGCGGCCCCGATGCTATCAAAATGCCGTTACGAACCGGGAGGATTTCCAGCAAGAGCGCCCGGTAACGCCGTCCTTCGGGGCAGCTTGACCGGGAGGGTGCCAGACCCCTTATTACCCTTGTCAGCAGGCCGGATGGCCGCTCTGCCCTTTGTTTTGCGTATCGGGGCGGGGAGGAAAGTCCGGGCTCCACGGAAGCACGGTGCCGGATAACCTCCGGCGGGGGTGACCCCAGGGACAGTGCCACAGAAAGCAAACCGCCCCGCCGAAGCCCGAAGGGCGGAGGCGGAGTAAGGGTGAAAGGGTGCGGTAAGAGCGCACCGCGTCCTTGGTAACAAGGACGGCACGGCAAACCCCACCGGGAGCAAAACCGAATAGGGGCGGCGCGAGAGCGGGAGACCGTTTTCAGTCGGCTTTCGGACCAGTCGCCCGGGTTGGTTGCACGAGGTGCGCCGCAAGGCGCGCCCGAGATGAATGGCCATCGCCCCTCACGGGGCACAGAACCCGGCTTACAGGCCTGGTGACATGCTACGGCCGGCGCGGAGGTAATCCCTTCGCGCCGGCCTCCAATTTTCTGCACTGCGCTACTTGGCTGCCTCGAGCTTCAGTTCGAGGCCGAGCGCGCGGGCGACGCCCTCGCCGTAAGCCGGGTCGGCCTTATAGAAATGGCCGAGTTGGCGCTGGATGATGTTCTCCGGAACGCCGGCCATCGCCTCGGCGATGTTCTGAAACAGCCGCTGTCGCGCGTCCGCCGGCATCAGGCGGAAGAGGTCGCCGACCTGGCGGTAGTCGTCGTTGCCGTCGCAGTGATTGAAGAGCGCCGCTTATCGGCCCGCGGCGTTTGAGAGCGAGCCGCCGAGGAAGCCTCTGAGCAGCTCGAGCGTCGAGGCCGGCTGCTCTTCCTGCGGTATGTGTCCGCAATCCTCGACCAGCCGCAAGGTGGAGTTGGGCAGCGTGCGCCTGAGCTTCAGCCCCACCTCGAGCGGCACGATGCGGTCGTGATCGCACCACATGATCATGGTCGGCAGGTCGATCGTCTTGTAACGCTCCGACAACGTTTCAATGTCCTCCGGCACGATCTGCCTGGCACTGTGGATGATGGCGTGCTTGCCGGCTGCCGTCTTGAGCGGCGCGGCATAGGCCTCGACGTCTTCCGGGGTGATCTTGCTGTCGTCGAAATAGGCGATCTTCAACGCGACCCGCGTCTGCACCGTCGGCGGCACCATGCGGATGCCGAACTGCGAGACGACGGGCACGTCGAGCATCCGGAAGAAGACCGGGATGTTCTGCGGATAAGCGATCGAGTCGAGCAGCACAAGGCGCGAGATGCGTCCCTCAAGTCGCTGCTTGGCCTCGAGTGCAAGCAGCAGGGCGATCCCGCCGCCGAAGGAATGCCCGACCAGAGTCAGATCGCGTAGATCTTTGTCTTCGATAAGTTGGATCAGCAAGTCGGCCTGATCGTAGATCGAGTAGCGCGCGTCGAATGGCTTGTCCGATTGGCCGAAGCCTTTGAGGTCGACGGCGATGACCCGATGGTCGCGGGCGAGATCGGGCGCCATATGCCGCCAGGTGAAAGTGCTTGCGCCGAAGCCATGGATGAGCAGCAGCGGGCGGCCGCTGCCTTCCTCCCGGTAGTAGAGCTTGACCGGGGCCTCCGCAGGTCCGAGCCGGGCATATGGTCCATCGGCCACGTCATCGGCACTGAGCCCACAGGCGCCAAGCGCCAAGGCGAGGGCTGCAAGGCCGAGCGTCGCCCTCAGCTTTCCCTTAGCCATGCATCCCTCGACCCGCGGTCCCTCGTCATGACGCAAACGGGCCCCGTCCGGTCGCCCCGTTTGCATTCCTCGCGTGCCCGCGAATCAGCAGCGGAAACGCATCGCTAAGCTCTGTTTCGCCCTTGTACCTTGCTTCGGCTGGAAGCGGCAATCGACCCGATTAACCAAAACTAAACACAAACACGCAGTTTTTGCGCCATTATCCCCCGCACCGGCAGCCTAGACCGCTGCTCTCCATTGACGCCCATATAATCCCATGCTATCCCATAGTTGCCCGTTCGGTGAGTAAGTGGGGGAGGCTGGCCGCGCTCCTTAGAGGCCACGGGGGGATCTGCGCCGCCTCTCCCACCAATTTTTCGGGCTTGGGCCTGCACCTGCAGCTCTTGAACTCGTTCCGCGGCGGCTCTGGTGCGTGAGGGGGAGATGGACCAGTTTGTCTCGACTTTCACCAATAAGATCGACACCAAAGGCCGCGTTTCGGTCCCGGCTTCTTTCCGCACGGTCCTCGCCAAAGACGGCCTCGACGGCATCTATTGCTATCCTTCTCTCGATGCGCCCGCGCTCGACGCCGGCGGCAAGCGACTGGTCGACAAGATCAACGCCCTGGTCGAGGATCTCGCACCTTATTCTGACGAGAAGGATCAACTGGCGACCGCGCTATTCGGCACGAGCGAAGTTCTCACCATCGATCAGGACGGACGCACCATTCTCCCTGAGCGCCTGCGTGAACACGCCGGCATCAGCACCCACATCACCTTCGTCGGCCTCGGCGAAAAATTCCAGATGTGGGAACCAAAGCGATTTGAAAAGCATCTCGCGGAGGCACGCCAGAAAGTGCGCGACCTCCGCAAACTACTCGGCGCGGGGCGCCGCGGAAGCGGCGGGCCAGAGGGAGCACGGGAATGATGGCGGGTCGCGGCAGCACGGCTGCCGCCGGCGGACCGGCCCGCCACATTCCCGTGATGCTCTCGGAGGTGCTTGGCTCGCTTGAGCCGAAGGACGGCGAGATCATCGTCGACGGAACCTTCGGCGCGGGCGGCTACAGCGAGGCGATCCTCAAGCAAGCCGACTGCAAAATCATCGCAATCGACCGCGATCCGGAAGCTTTTCGCCTTAGCGGCCAACTTGCCGAGAAATATCCCGGACGGCTGATGGCCGTGCTCGGCCGTTACAGCGAGATGGAAGCGATCGCCGCGAGCGAGGGATTTACCTCGGTCGACGGCGTGACGCTCGATCTCGGCGTCTCCTCGATGCAGCTCGACGAGCCGGCCCGCGGCTTCTCCTTCATGCAGGAGGGCCCCCTCGACATGCGCATGGGGGAGGGCGGCCCGGCCGCAAGCGACATCGTCAACGCGATGCCCGAGCGGGAGCTTGCCGACATCATCTTCAGGCTCGGCGAGGAGCGTCGAGCGCGCGCCATCGCCAAAGCCATTGTGGCGCGACGCGCCGAGCAGCCCATCACCACCACCGCCGAGCTTGCCGACATCGTGGCGCGCGTGCTCGGCCGCAAGCGCGACGAGACCAAGCATCCGGCCACGCGCACCTTCCAGGCGCTCCGACTCTATCTCAACGAGGAGCTGGACGAGCTCGCCCGCGGCCTGTCCGCCGCCGAGCGGCTGCTTCGGGCGGGAGGGCGGCTCGCCGTAGTCACCTTCCATTCGTTGGAGGACCGCATTGCCAAGCGCTTCCTTGCCAACCGGAGCGCGCCCCCGCCGCGCGCTTCCCGCCATCTGCCGGAGGCGAAGGGTGAAATAATTGCGCCAAGCTTCCGGCTTCTTAACCGGCGTCCGTTAGAACCGAATCGGGCCGAGATTGCGCGGAATCCACGTGCCCGCTCGGCGCGCCTCAGGGCCGCTGAGCGCACCGAAGCTTCCGCCCATCCTCTCGACCTCGCCGCGCTCGGGGTGCCGCGGCTCGGCTTGAGCATCTGAGGGTCAGTTTCAGTTCGCGAGTACCGAAATGCTGCGCTTCGTCAATATCTGCCTCGTGCTGGGCCTGGTTGCCCTGGCCTCTGTCATCTATCAGGTGAAATACGAGACCCGCGGCCTCGATACCGAGATCGCCTCGCTCACCAAGAAGATCGACGAAGAGCGGGACGCGATCGCGGTCCTGCGCGCCGAGTGGAGCCTGCTCAACCGGCCTGAACGAATCGAGAGGCTCGCCAAGAAATATCTGAAGCTCGCCCCCGCCAAGCCGGTCCAGCTCCTGACGGTCGATACCGTCACGAACCGCGACTTCGACCGAACCCGGCTCGAGGTCGCCGTCCCGGCGGCGAAACCCGCCAAGCCCGCGTCAAAGCAACCGGCTTCCGCCGCCCCCTGGCCCGAAGCCGAGATCGTCAGACCGGCTGAAGCCTCAGCCCAATAGGCCGCCAAACCCGTGCGTGACCCCGCAAGATCAGCCGCCGCCATTGCTCGCGCCGAGCGCGCTTATCTCGCGCGCAGCCGCTACCGCTTCCGCCTGGCCTGCCTCGTTTTCGCGCTGTCCTTCATTCTCATTGGCGGGCGCCTGGTGACGCTTGGCTTCGCCGGTACCGGGCCGAGCGGAGGGGGCCTCTACGATATCTCCTCGACGGTGCACCGCCCCGACATTCTCGATCGCAATGGGAGGCTGCTTGCCACCGATATCAAGGGCGCCACGCTTTACGCCGACCCGGCCAAGGTGATCGATATCGACGAGCTGACCGAGCAGGTCACCAGCGTGCTCCGCGACGTCAATGCCCGGGATCTCCGCGCGAGGCTGAAAGCCGGGCGCCGCTTCGTACGCATCAAGCGTGAATTGACGCCGAACCAGCAGGCCGAGATTCACGAGCTCGGTATTCCCGGTTTGGGCTTCATCGAGGAATATCGCCGGGTCTATCCGATGGGACCCACCGCAAGCCACGTGGTCGGCTTGGTCGATGTCGACAACAAGGGTCTCGCCGGCATCGAGAAATTCATCGACGACAATCCTCAGCTCGTCATGAGTGGCGACGAGGCGGTGACGATATCGCTCGATCTCGGTGTGCAGCATGTGCTGCGCGAGGAGCTGTCGCGCGCGATCGCCACCTATCGCGCCAAGGCCGCCGCGGGGATCGTCATGGACGTGCATTCGGGTGAGGTGGTGGGGCTCGTCTCGCTCCCCGACTACGACCCGAACCGCCGCGAGCAGGCCCTCGACAAGGATCGGCTGAACCGCATCAATTTCGGCGTCTACGAGATGGGCTCGGTGTTCAAGGTGTTCACCGTCGCCGGCGTGCTCGATCTCGGCCTTGCGTCGCTTCGCTCGAGCTACGACGCCTCGAGCCCGATTCATTATGCCTCTTTCACCATCAACGACTTCCACGGCAAGAAGCGCCGCTTGAGCGTGCCCGAAGTCTTCATTTATTCGTCGAATATCGGCGCGGCGAAGATGGCGCTTCACATGGGCGTTGACCGCCACCGCGCCTTCCTCAAGAAGCTCGGCTTGATGAGCCGCATCCCCACCGAGCTAGGCGAGAGCGCCGCACCCATTGTCCCGGCGCACTGGCAGAAGCTGAACACCATGACCATCGCCTTCGGTCACGGCCTGTCGGTCACGCCGCTCCAGCTCGCTGCGGCCTCGCTTCCCCTGGTCAACGGCGGCGTTGCGGTGACCCCGACCTTCCTGCCGCGCTCGCGCGAGGAGGGCATGCGGGAAGGTCAGAGAGTGCTCAAGACGCAGACCAGCGCGGCGATGCTGAAGATGATGCGCCTCAACGTGCTGAAGGGCACCGCCAAGCGGGCCGAGGCCGAAGGCTACCGCGTCGGCGGTAAGACCGGCACGGCGGAGAAGGTGGTGCGCGGCCGCTATTCGGCCTCGGCCTTGCTGACCAACTTCCTTGCCGCTTTCCCCACCGATGCACCCGAATATTTCGTGCTGGTGATGCTCGACGAGCCGCAGCGGGTTGCAGCCTCGAGCAATCAGGCGACCGCCGGCGTCAATGCCGCACCCACCACTGGCAAGATCGTCGAGCGGATCGCGCCAATTCTGGGCGTCGCCCCGAGGCTTGAGGCAGATCAGCGCAAATTTGACGCCAAGGTGCTCGCCTCCTATTAAAAGATGCCGCCCGCCAAGGGGTTGGCCAAATCCTTGAGATCCTCAAGGAAACGCCGTCATTCGGGGCGCAAATCGGACGATGACTCTGGGTGAGCTGTTTGGCCTCGAGGCGAAGCTGCCTAACGGCCTGTCGCGCCTGCCGATCAGCGGTCTTGCCTCCGATAGCCGCGAGGTGAAGGCCGGTTATCTCTTCGCCGCCCTTCCGGGGGTCAAGACCGACGGCTCGCGCTTTATCCAAGAGGCTTTGGCGCGGGGCGCGGCAGCGATTCTCGTGCCGCAGGGCGCGAAGCCTCAGGCCGGGTCTGCGGCGATGATCGAGGACCGCGATCCGCGCCGGCGCCTTGCCTTGATTGCCGCGCGCTTCTATGGGCTCCAGCCCAAGATCGCCGTCGCCGTCACCGGCACCAACGGCAAGACCTCAGTCGCTTCCTTCGTCCGGCAGCTTTGGGCGGGACAGGGGCTCAAGGCTGCGAGCCTCGGCACTGTGGGCGTGGTGACCCCCTCCGGCGCGCAGGTTCTGAAACACACGACGCCGGACCCGATCGAGCTGCACGCCATTCTCGCCGCGCTCGCCAAAGAGGGCGTGACCCACCTCGCGCTCGAAGCCTCGAGTCATGGGCTCCAGCAACGCCGCGTCGACGGCGTGAGCTTTGCTGCCGGCGCCTTCACCAATATCTCGCGCGACCATTTGGATTATCACGCGAGTTTCGACGATTATTTCGCGCAGAAGCTTCGTCTGTTCACCGAGTTGCTGCCGCAAGGCTCGGCAGCCGTCATCGATGTCGACAGCGAGGCGGGGATGCGCGTGGCCGCCATGTCGGAGGCGAGGGGCCTCAAACTCATCTCGGTCGGGCGCGGGGGCAAGAATTTGCGGCTGGTCTCGGCCGAGATCGACGGCTTCGGGCAGACGCTCGTGATCGAGCATGGGGGCAAGCAATACCAAGTGCGCCTGCCGCTGGTCGGCGCCTTCCAGGCCTCCAACGCGCTCGTGGCGGCGGGTCTGGCCGTCGCCACTGGCGGTGACGCGCCGACAGTATTGCCGATGTTGGCGTCGTTGCAAGGCGCACGCGGCCGGCTCGATCTTGCCGGAACGGCACGCGCGGGCGCGCCGATCTTCATCGATTACGCCCATACGCCCGACGCTCTTGCCAAGGCGCTCGACGCGCTGCGTCCCTATGTCGAGAACCGGCTCGTCGTCGTGTTCGGCTGCGGCGGCGATCGCGACAAAGGCAAGCGCCCCGAGATGGGCGCCGTGGCCGTCGCCAAGGCGGATCTTGCCATCGTCACCGACGACAATCCGCGCAGCGAGAGCCCCGCCGCAATCCGGCGGGAGATCTTGGCCGCTGCGCCGGGCGCCGTCGAGATCGGCGACCGTGCTCAGGCGATCGCCGCGGCCGTCGCCAAGCTCGAACGCGGCGATGTGCTGCTCGTGGCGGGCAAGGGCCACGAAACAGGCCAGACAATTGGCACGACCGTCACGCCATTTTCCGACCATGACGCGGTGAAAGCCGCGCTAAGCAATGAGGCGTCCTGTGACTGAGCCGCTCTGGACCTTGGGAGAGATCGTCGCCGCCACTGGCGGCTCGTGCCTTGGCGAGCGCGATACGCCGGCCGCCGGCCTCTCTATCGACAGCCGCAGTCTGCGTCCGGGCGAGGCTTTCATCGCCATCCGCGGCGTGAAGCGCGAGGGACATGCGTTCACTGCGGATGCGCTTGCGAAAGGCGCGTCCTTAGCCATTGTCGACAAGACCTATCCGTCCGGCGATGAAGCGAGACTGGTTCGGGTCGGCGACACGCTCGAGGCCCTGAGAAATCTCGGGGCGGCGGGACGTTCCCGCGCCAAAGACACGGTTGTCATCGCAATCACCGGGAGCGCCGGAAAAACCGGCACCAAAAATGCCCTGCGTCTTGCTCTCGGCGCCAGCGGCTCGGTCCACGCCTCGGCGAAGTCGTTCAACAATCACTGGGGAGTGCCGCTCTCTCTGGCCAACATGCCGAAGGCCACCCGATTCGGTGCTTTCGAGATCGGCATGAACCACACGGGCGAGATTGCCGCGCTGGTACCACTGGTAAGACCACACATCGCCATCATCACCACGATAGCGCCGGCCCATCTCGGCTACTTCCGCTCGGTCGAGGAGATCGCGGACGCCAAGGCCGAGATCTTCCAAGGTCTCGAGCCGGGCGGCGCCGCGGTTATCGATCGCGACAATCCCTACTACGAGCGCCTCAAAAGCCACGCCCTGAAATCCAACGCACGAATCGTCGGCTTTGGAGAGGCGCAAGACGCCGCGGCGCGACTGCTCGACGTCGCGCTTTTGGCCGACCAGTCCAACGTCACGGCCGATATACTCGGCGCCAGGATCAGCTATCGTCTAGGCGCGCCGGGGCGCCACTTCGTCCAGAACTCGCTTGCCGTTCTTGCCGCGGCGAAGCTTGCCGGCGCCGATCTTGGCGCCGCCGCCAACGCCCTCGGAGCTGTCCGCGCCGATGCGGGGCGGGGCAGCCGCAGTCTTATCTCAGTCAAAGGCGGCCGCGTGCTGGTCATCGACGAATCCTACAACGCCAATCCCGCCTCCGTGCGGGCGGCGCTTTCGACGCTCGGCCTGACGCCCCGGAATGAGTTCAAGCGCCGCGTGGCGGTGCTGGGCGATATGCTTGAATTGGGCGCGGAAGGGCCCAAACTCCATCGGGATCTCGCCGAGTTCATTGACGGGGCCGGGGTAGATGTAGTCTTTGCGTGCGGCGAACTGATGAAGTCGCTCTATGAGGCTTTGCCGGAAAGTCGCCAAGGGGCTTATGCCAAGACCTCCGAGGAGCTTCAGCCCAAGCTCATGGAGGCGATTGTGGCGGGGGATGCGATTATGGTCAAAGGCTCTCATGGCAGCCAATTGGCGCCGCTCGTCGAAGCGCTGAAGCGCTTGGACCAGATGTCCGGTTTCAAGGGCGTCATCTCAGCCGCGTGGCGGATCGTTTCCGGCGCCAACAGTGTTCCGGGTGATGCCGCCAGAAACTAACACCGGCGGGGAGGGGAAAAGGCGATGCTCTATTGGTTGACCGAGTTCTCCACCAACTTCCCCTTTCTGAACATCTTTCGTTACATCACCTTCCGCACCGGCGGCGCGCTGCTCACGGCGCTGCTCTTCGTGTTCCTGTTCGGGCCGAGCGTGATCAGGTCGCTGCGCGTGCGCCAGGGCAAGGGCCAGCCCATCCGCAAGGACGGCCCTGAGCGACACATCCTCCAGAAGCAGGGCACGCCCACCATGGGCGGGCTGATGATCCTGTCGGGCGTAACGGTTGCCGTGCTGCTCTGGGGCAATCTGCAAAACGTCTATGTCTGGGTGGTGCTGCTGCTCACCCTCGTCTATGGAGCCGTCGGCCTCTACGACGATTATCTCAAGGTAACGAAGCAATCGGCCGAAGGCTTCCGCGGCCGCATCAAGATCGTCATCGAAGCCGCCGCTGCTGTGGTCGCCACGTCTGCCATCGTTTATGTCGGCCAGGAGCCGCTCGCGACCTCGCTTGCCATTCCCTTCTTCAAGAGCGTGCTGATCGATCTCGGCTTGCTGTTCATTCCGTTTGGCGCCTTCATCATCGTCGGCGCCGGCAATGCCGTGAACCTGACCGACGGTCTCGACGGGCTCGCCATCGTGCCGGTGATGATCGCCGCCGCGACCTTCGGCTTCATCTCCTACTTGGTCGGCAACGCGCTGTTCGCCGACTACCTGCAAATTCACTTCGTGCTGGGCACCGGCGAGCTCGCGGTGATCTGCGGAGCGCTGGTGGGAGCGGGCTTGGGCTTTCTGTGGTTCAATGCGCCGCCGGCCCTCATCTTCATGGGCGATACCGGCTCGCTGGCACTTGGGGGAGCGCTCGGGACTATCGCGGTAGCCACCAAGCATGAGCTGGTGCTTGCCATCGTCGGCGGCCTGTTCGTGCTCGAGGCCGCTTCGGTGATCGTGCAGGTCACCTCCTACCGGCTGTTCGGCAAGCGCGTGTTCCGCATGGCGCCGCTCCACCATCATTTCGAGCAGAAGGGCTGGCCGGAATCCACGGTTGTGATCCGTTTCTGGATCATCTCGGTAGCGCTTGCTCTTGCTGGCCTCGCCACGCTGAAATTGCGCTAAGTTCTCGTCTTATGATTCCCGTGACGATCTTCGCCGGCCGGGATGTTGCGGTCCTGGGCCTCGGCGTGAGTGGACTAGCGGTTGCGCGCGCGCTTCAGGCGGGCGGCGCCAGGCCGATCGTTTGGGACGACCAGCAAGCCGCGCGGGACGTGGCTGCCGCCCAGGGCTTCGTCGTGAAGGATCTGGCCACTGCCGACTGGTCGAGCTTTGCCGCGCTGGTGCTCGCCCCCGGCATCCCCCTGACCCATCCAGACCCGCATTGGAGCGTCAGGCGCGCGCGGGATGCGGGCGTCGAGGTCATGGGCGACATCGAGCTGTTCTTCCGCGAGAGAGCCCGAGCGCCCGCCCCGGGCAAGGTGGTGGTCATCACCGGCACCAACGGCAAGTCCACCACCTCGGCACTCGCCGCCCATCTCCTCGCCGCAGCGGGCAAGCGCGTGGCGCTCGGCGGCAATATCGGCAAGGCGGTGCTCGAGCTTGAGCCGTTCGCGTCCGACCTCATTCATGTGATCGAGCTTTCCTCGTTCCAGATCGAGCTTGCGCCGGGAATCGCGCCCGACACGGCGGCGCTGCTCAACATTACCCCCGACCATCTCGACCGTCACGGCACGGTGCAAAACTACGCGCGCCTCAAAGCCTCGATCTTTGCGCATGTCGCTCCTGGCGGGACGGCCGTCATTGGCGTCGACGACGAGCCGTCGCGCGCCATCGCCGACAGCCTCAAGGGGCCGTTCGCAGTGAAGCGGATCGCCGTGGGCCAGCCCGTCGACACGGGCGTTTACGCTGAGGACGGCGTGCTGCACGAAATGGAAGACGGCGCCGAGCTCGCGCAAATCGATCTGGCCGGGATCGGCTCGCTCAGAGGCGCGCATAATTGGCAGAACGCCGCCGCCGCCTACGCGCTTGCCCGCTCGCAAGGGCTCACCTCGGACACCATCGCGACAGGACTGAGGAGCTTCGCCGGCCTCTCCCACCGCATGGAGCAGGTGGCGCGCCGCGGCAAGGTGCTGTTCGTCAACGATTCCAAGGCCACCAACGCCAACGCTGCGGGCAACGCATTGGCCAGCTTCA
>Ga0299914_10001049_pt1 | contig 17682 bp, 18 predicted proteins | sample RVTome_10_FD_201361 | JGI IMG/M metagenome (GOLD analysis project Ga0299914, IMG submission 201361) | Soil microbial communities from uranium-contaminated site in the Upper Colorado River Basin, Wyoming, United States - RVT153D57 (version 2) ...
GGAATTGCCGTCGTACTTATTTAATCCCTCCTCCGTACCAAACCAGAGATACCCATATCGGTCTTGGAGGATCGTATAAACGACGCTATAAGAGAGGCCGTCGGCGACGTTAATGCGGCCGAAATGGTAGCGGCCATCATCGTCCGGCCAGCTTGCCGCGAAAGAGGAGGCAACACCGCCGATGAGGATGCCTAGTGACAGCATCAATCGCCACGCTCCGGCACGCAAGGCCGGCGCCAGCGAGCCGCGTGTGGTCATACGTATCAAGATCGTGCACGTGACGTGATGCAAGGGAGTCGTGCGGGTTTGCGGTCGGGAGGAGGTTAACCTGTATAAGTTAAGGGATTTAGTGAACTTATGCGGATTCCACCCTGGATTCTCCGGCCCAGATTGCAGCTCAAATTCTCATTAGGCTCAAACTGCCACGCAACTAGTGTCAAACTGCCACCAGAATCGCAATTTCAACTCATGACAGAGAACACCGAACCGACGTTACTTAAGCCCAGCACGATTCGCCACACCGGCGAATAATCCCCGACATCCCATTACAAACCAGGCCAGGCCATGAAGAACGTACTAGCGGCCATCTTCACTCTCATTCTCGCGTCCAGTCTTTTAATCGGCTGCGGATTCGTGGACGATAATCCTGCGAACGTGCAGTTCGAAGACGATCAGGTCGAATCGACCTACACCGGTATTTACGGCCCCAGACTCGACACCACTGGTTACGAAGGCCCGTAAAGTCCTTCGCCTACCGGTAATTTCTACTGATTTCCGTGCGTTTGCACATCGGACGCCTGGAGTGGGTAAGGGGATGACTCGCACAGGCATGAATCGGCGCTTGTTACAGGCGCCCGCACGGAACTCGTCGGCGACGAATCAAAAGCGCCGTCGACGAATCAGACCTGCGCTGTTCTCGGCTCTCTCCGAGCAGCGCAGGTCATTTCTTTTTAGGACGGACCAGATAGTAGCGGAGCTCGAGCGCATTCAAGTTCCGAGCTGGACAAGTTTTCGCGGGAGATCTGTTAGACGTTCGGCTCCATCGGCAGTTACGACCACGTCGTCCTCGATTCGTGCACCGCCGAGGTCCGGGATGTAGATCCCAGGCTCGATGGTAAACACCATTCCCGGAAGCAGATGTTGGCCGTTGCCGCTTCGGATATACGGCTCTTCGTGGGCCTCGAGCCCAAGACCATGCCCGGTTCGATGGATGAAATATGAACCGAAGCCCGCATCAAAGATAATCGACCGTGCAGCGGCATCCACGACGCTCGCCGACACATCCGGATGCGCGGCCTCGAAAGCAGCCTGGTTCGCGCGTTCAACGATCTCGGTAATCCGAACAAGTTCTTCATCGATCTCACCGAAGGAGAACATGCGCGTGATATCCGAGACGTAGCCGTCGACGGCCGCGCCCCAATCAAACAAGACGAGATCTCCGGGCATGAGCTTTTTCTTGCCGGGTACGGCATGAGGGTCTGCCGAGTGCTTTCCGAAGGCCACGATCGGTGAAAACGGCAGTTCGCTATCGCTGCCGGCGCGAAGCAGTTGCAGGACGAGTTCCGAGGCGGCTTCCGTTTCGGTTATCCCGCTTTCGATTTGCCGGCGTGTCTCCTCAATCCCCGTCTGCGCGACGCGCACGGCCTTTCGTATGGATGAGATCTCATCCGCATCCTTGATCATGCGAATCGCGGAAATCATGGACTCTCCATTAACGTAGGCCGAGCGCGGTGCTGCGTTCTCGAGCAATCGAAGCTCCAGAACGCGTAGCCGCCGCGGCTCGATCGCGACCCGCCGGGAGTCTAATCGCACCTCTGCCGCGATATTCCTGAAGGCTCGATCCCACGTCGTTGGGTCCTCGGAATAGGTATGCGATCGGAGGTCGAAATCCAGATTTGCAAGCTTTCCCTTCTCCAGCTCCGGGAGGACGATGTGCGGTGTCGAATCGCTTGAATAAATGAATAGGATCGGTCGCTCGCTGAGATGAAAGTGCAGCCCCGTGAGATAGGAGAGCGTGGGACCCGGGTTCAGCGCCAACATTGGTATCTTGTGTTCGCTCAGCGCTGCGGACAGCTTCTTCTGACGGACTATAAAGGGACGTTCGGACATGAGCCAGAGATACACATGGAATTAAACGAAGGAAGTCGGCTTTCAGACTTTGCGTAAGTTATCTGTTGTAGATAGATTTGGATGCAACTCGGCAGAGATCTTTTCCGTTCATTCATAATTCACCGCGGCCGGAAAACCTAAGGAAGCCGGGTTCGGTTTGCAATGCGCAGTACTACCGCCTAATTCCCCTTCCCCATGACCTTCTACGCGTTCGGTGTCAATCACCTCCAGGCACCGGTGGAGGTAAGAGAGGCGTTCGCGTTGAGTGAAGAGAGCAAACGCGAGCTTCATCGTACAATCAGGCTCAAGCCTGAAAGTGAGCTCATCCTTCTCTCCACCTGCAACCGAACGGAGGCTTATCTATACGGCTCGCTCGATGACGTCGAAATCATTAAGCGCACGTTGTGCAGTTCTGCCGGTCAGTCCTGGCCGCGCGCGCAAGCCTTCATGCTTCAGGATGAAGACGCCGTTCGCCACATCCTGGAGGTTTCTGCAGGGCTCAAGTCGCTTGTCCTGGGTGATGCGCAGATCTTTTCTCAACTAAAGGAAGCGTACCGCATTGCGGTGGAAGAGGAGCGTGTCGGCACGACGATGCACCGCCTGATGCATACCGCCTTCCGTGTGGCGAAGCGTGTTGTTAACGAGACGGATCTCAGCACCGGCGCGGCGTCGGTTCCGTTTGTGGCGGTTGAAGCAGCCATACGTTCGTTGGCTTCGCGTCATGATCTGCAGGTCGATGCGGTCCGAGGACTCATCGTCGGTTGTGGATCGATGGCACGCCTGGCGATCGAAGCGCTTCGCACATCCGGAGTTTCATCGATCGCTCTGACGAACCGATCCGAAGAGCGGGGGCGGGACGTAGCTGCACGGGCAGGAACGGCGTTCATCGATTGGGGGAATCGCCACGACTCATCTACGCTGCATGACATCGTCATTGTGGCCACATCCGCCGAGGCGCCTGTGATACTGGCGACAGAGCTGAAGCCGTCCGAAGGGGGTGCGACGACGTTTGTTGATATATCTGTGCCCCGAAACGTTGAGCCGGGTGTCAGGGAGCTCGGCTACACGGTGATAGGTCTTGACGAACTCGATTCTCGGCCATCCGAAACCGAATCCATTCGCCGTACAGAGGTCCCGGAGGCGCGACGGATCGTCCACGAGATGCTCGGCGAATTCGTATCGTGGGTGTTTCATCATCAAGCGCTTCAACCCGTTATCCAGACGATCGCCGACACGTTCGAGACCATTCGCGCGAACGAAGTCGACCGACATCATCAACGATTGTCGGATATCGATCGGATGGAGCTGGACCGCATCACACGGTCGATCATTCAGAAGATTCTGGCAGTGCCTGTCGTTCGACTCAAGAGCGTTGAGCCGGAGAGCATCGATTTCGTACAGGGCGTCCGCCTACTTCATGCCCTCTTCAGACGAGGCGAATGCGAAGATCAAAACGAAGCGCACGACGCGTCTCATGAACTGAATCCGGGACCAGCCTTCGAAAGCGCCATACGAGAAGTTTGCCCGATCGATCCACAGCTTCCTCGCAAAGGAGTCATTGAACGTATCTCCGAACTGGAGCTTGACGACGTATTGCGCCTCTTTACGAGCCATGAGATAGGTGGCCTCGGTTCGTCGGCAGCGTCAGAGGATGATCACGGGATGTCATAATGGCAAGCGGGGTGCTTGTGCTTGGTACGCGAGGCAGCGCCCTTGCGCTACGGCAGGCACGTCTTATCAAGAGAAGTCTCGAGCAGGTCGGCTATCAGGTCGATCTTCAGGAGGTGTCGACGGCAGGCGATCGTATTCTCGACGTTCCGATTTCGCAAATCGGCGACATCGGAATATTTACCAAGGAGCTTGACCTTGCTCTTCTCGACGGCCGGATTCACCTCGCTGTTCACTCGCTAAAGGATCTACCGACGCGTTTGCCCGAAGGTATCAGACTGGCTGCGGTACCTGAACGTGAGGACCCGCGAGACGCGTTTGTTGCTCATCCGCGTATTTCGAGTCCTCTCGCCGACCTGCCGAACGGAGCGGTTCTCGCGACGTCGTCCCTGCGGCGGACAGCCCAACTCAAGGCGTGGCGGCAGGATCTCGAAATCGTATCTGTACGAGGGAACGTCGACTCACGATTGAACAAGCTCGATGAAGGGGACTGGCACGGCCTGATCTTAGCCATCGCGGGACTGCGACGTCTGGGGCTGGAGCGCCGTATCCGGGAAGTCGTCGACATCGACATTATGCTTCCAGCAGTGGGGCAGGGAGCGCTCGGCGTCGTATGCAGCTCCAACGATGAAGAACTTTATGCGGTACTTCGCGACGTACTTCACGATCCCGGAACCGGAATCGTTACGGCTGCCGAACGCGCGCTTCTACGGCGGCTGGAGGGCGGCTGCTCGGTACCTATCGGCGCTTATGGGAGGATGTCGGATGATAACCTCGTTTTGGAAGGGTGTGTAACTTCGCTAGACGGTACGCGCAATTTTCGAGATCAGGTCTCGGGTAGAGCCGAGGATGCTGAACGACTGGGGCTCGAGCTGGCTGAGCGCTTATTATCGGAGGGAGCCGGTGCCATCCTGAAGGAAATTCGGGGAGAATAGGCATGAGCAGAGATCGGAGTGTGGTCCTTTTTCGCTCCAGGGACGAGCCCGATCCCTACGAGGAGGCGCTCCGCGAGGCGGGTTTTGCCTGCTCGTCAATTCCGGTACTGCGATTCGAGTTTGTACACGAGGAAGAGCTTCGGCATGCCCTTGAACACCCCCGCAACCATGGCGGATTGATCGTCACGAGTCCACGCGCCGTAGAAGCCATGGCGAAAGCGATGACGTGGCTGCCGACTGAGAACGTTTCCTGGCACGCAAGGCCCGTTTTCGTCGTTGGGCCTTCGACGGCGTCGGAGCTTCGACAAATCGGGTTTGAACCGATCGGCGAAGAAAGCGGCTCGGCCGCTGTACTGGCACAGACTATCCTGCACCATCAATTTGAAAAGCCGCTGCTGTATCTATGTGGAAGCCGGCGTCGAGACGAGCTCCCGACGTGCCTGCGGGAGAATAATATCGATTTCATCGAGCTGTGCGTGTACCGATCGATGGAACGAGCGGATCTGGCGCTCAGCTCACAGCCGGTGCCCTATTGGGTCGTATTCTTTAGTCCGTCGGGTGTAGAGGCCGTGCAGCGGGATGCCGGATGGGATTTGCGAGACGTCCGCGTCGCTGCGATCGGCAGTACAACGGCAGACGCGCTCCGGTCAACGGGAGTAGAGGTGCACGCGATCGCCAGCGAACCCACGCCCGAGGCCGTGGCACATGCCGTAGCCACTTCAGATTCAGCTCTGCCGAGTCCGGCTTAAAGTGCCTGCTCATTTCGCCAGCATGTCGTCGATGGCCTCCCGAAGGAGAGCCGTGGCGGCTGCGGGATCTCTCGCGACCGTTACGGCCGTCATTACCGCGACGCCGAAAGCTCCCGCTTCGAAAACGGACGCTATGCGGTGCGCCGTTATGCCGCCAATTGCCACGACGGGAACGTCGGCCTGAGCACAAACCGTCCGGAGCAGGCCTAACCCTTTGACGGACGCAGGATTCGCTTTGGATCTCGTCTGGAATACGGGACCATATCCGATGTAGTCGGCTCCCTCTCGTGCGGCATCGATTGCTTGCTTGAGGCTCGTTGCTGTCGCCCCGATGATCGCATGCTCACCCAGTATGGCACGCGCACGATGGATCGGGAAATCCGTCTGGCCCAGATGTACACCATCGGCCCGTGTCGCCAGGGCGACATCGAGCCGATCATTTACCAGGAACGTGGATCCCTTCTTACGGCATACGTCCGCCACTTCATCGGCTTGGAGGAGGATGTGCCGGATCTCCCGCCTTTTTTCGCGGAGCTGTATCGTATCTGCTCCGCCCTCCAGGGCGAGCTCGGCTAGATCCGCAGGCGAGAAACGCTGCTGAAAATGAAAGTCAGTCAGAACGTGCAGTCTTCCGAGCTTCTTTGCATTCATACGTCGTTCTTCCTTGCATGAGGTACGCGTCGGACCATAGATTCGCAATCTCCTCCGCGTGTCCGCCATTCCGCCTGTCTCTTTATAGTAATGAAGCCTTCCAACAGGAACCGTCATGTCGACGACGCGCGTGCTATTTTCAATGCCGCCGTGCGCGCGGTACAGGCTGATTCCTTGCTTGAATCCGTCGAGTGGGACGACATTGGATCGAAACACATCAACTCGTACGATCGCGTTTACATCGTCGGGATGGGGAAAGCGGCGCTTGCAATCGCCGCCGTTCTCGAAACGAAGATCGGTCGAAAAGTTGCCGGTGGATTCATCGCCATACCGGAGGGATACCTGGCGTCGCTGCCGGGCCACCTACGATCACCTTCGCGGCTTCAGATCATCGAGGCAGGCCATCCCTTGCCGAACGAAGGGAGCCTCCGCGCGGCTGAACGTATCCTCGACGTAGCGAGAAGTGCGAAGGAGGGCGAGCTGCTCGTCGTGCTCGTTTCAGGTGGCGGATCCTCCCTTTGCGCCGATTTTGCAGGCGATGTGACACTCGATGATGCACGCGAGATGTACCAGCTTCTATTGCAGTCAGGCGCAGACATCTACGCCGTCAATACAATCCGAAAACATATTTCGAGCATAAGCGGCGGCCGCCTGGCTGCCGCAGCAGAACCGGCAGACGTTGTTGCCCTCATCGTTTCCGACGTCGTCGGAAATGATCTGAGCGTGGTCGCTAGCGGTCCGACGATCGCCGATTCATCGACATTTTCGGATGCGCAGAAGATTCTTGAGGAAAGACAGCTGTGGGATCGGATTCCTGCGTCCGTACGGCACGTCATTGAACGGGGTCTGGCAACGCCACTCGACGAAACGCCTACCAGTGATTCCGGCGCCTTTAATCGCGTAACGAACAGACTCCTGGCGACCAACGACGATGCTCTTGAGGCCGCTGCGTCGGAGGCTGCGAAGAGAGGCTATGAAGCCGAAATCCTCACAAACGGAATGACCGGAGAAGCGCGTGAGGTGGGGCGATATCTGATCGAAACCGCCCTTGAACGAAAGAATTCACGTCCTCTCTGTCTGATCTCCGGCGGCGAGACCACCGTGACGATTCGAGGGACCGGAAAGGGTGGACGCAATCTGGAGATGGCGCTCTCAGCATCCTTGCGGATGCACGGCGAAAACCGCGAGGTCGTTTTCCTCAGTGGAGGAACGGACGGCATAGACGGCATGACAGACGCCGCCGGCGCATGGGCCACTCCGGATACGATCGCTGCAGCAAAGAAGAGGGGGCTTGATGCTCGTGATTACCTCGCAAACAACGACAGCTATACCTTTTTTCTACACGTCGACAGTCTTTTCAAGACGGGTCATACGCATACCAACGTGATGGATGTACAGGTCATCCTCATCAATGGCCCTGACGGGACTTCCTCCTGAGCACCCGGGCCAGGTCGTCGTATTGAGGCCACCGCTTCCGATCAAGTTCGTAGCTGCCAAGACCTATCGTGACGTGCATCCACCTTCCGTAGTCGCGCACGTCAAGGATATGCTCCCATTGAGGATCAACATTGTTGAGGATCTCCCAGACGGTCCGCACGGCGACAAGATCTACACCTATGCGGATTTCAGCCACTTCACTCTGTATCCGGAACGTGGTCCAGGTAGATGCCACGAACAACGCCCCTGCCGCGGCCCAGAAGGCACCCGGTAGAATTTGCACGCCCTCTAGAACCGCTACAAGGGTGATAATCATGACCGGCAGCATACATGCGGCGAGCGGACGTACGATAGCGCGACCATACACGACCTGCCACGGCAGTGTCCCGGGATGGCTCGTGCTCACGAATCGGTGTGAATCCAGCGTAGATGACCCGTCGTGCACGAAGTCAGTGGCGATCTGTAACAACGCCTCAGGCCGCCCTGGCCTTTTTCTGTAGCGTCGGCGTAGTTGCGAATGCTCGCGGAATTGGGAGGTCCATCATCGTATGAAGTCCGGGCTCCGATTTCATCACGAGCGGGATTGCATTTACCAGCGCCGCGACCGTCGCTGTGTCGCCAAAAATGCCTTCTCGAACTACGAGGTCGATTGGCGGCGATCCGTCGACATGGACAGCGTCATGCGGCTCGCGGGCACCCACGTACATTTTTAGATCCAGCGTCAGGATCGCGCACCCATCAACATACCCGGCAATCGCGTGATGGATACCGGCCACGCTTCCGTTGGCAACCGTCATAAACGGCGTCTGTACGTCGCGATCTGAGATTACCGGATCAAGGTTTTCCTCGATTCGATCGAGTGACCAACCGAGTCCCTCGGCCACAAAGAGAAGGGACTCCCGCAGTCCGATATGGCCAAATCTGCCGGTTTTCTTTTGTTCAGCAAATTCGGCGATCGTCATACCGGCCCCCACCTTCTTCTGGAGCGGCAGGCGCCGCTTTCCGGCATCCACCACGCGCTCGACGTGCAATTCTCTCACGTCGCTACAAACGCCGGTGGCAATCAGCGCGAGCGAATCCATGGCGTAGCCCGGATTCACGCCGGTGCCGACGATAGCCACCCCATTGTGCTTGGCCAACCCGTCCAGCTCGGTACTGAGCTCGGGATGCCGGTCGTATGGATAGGACAGTTCCTCGGTTGAGGATACGACGTGCACGCCCCGGCGGACGCACTGGACCAGCTGGTGGTGGACGGTATCCAAGAACGATGATGTCGTATGCAAGACGACGTCGGCTGGGGTATCACTGAGAACCGCATCCGCGTCGTTTCTCACGACAATTCCACTTCGTCCACTGCGGCCGAGAATCTCCGTGACGTCCTTGCCTGCTTTCTCGGGATCGACGTCGATGGCGCCGACGAGTTGGATCAGGCCGGTCGCTTCCTTAGCGAGTATCGTGCGGATACAGTCTTGTCCGATAGGTCCGACGCCGAACTGAACGACGCGAATAGGTTTACTCATGGTCAGTATGCTTCCTCGGCTTGTGTGACGTCTTCCGCATCCGGCTGCAGGAATGGGTACGTATAATGAAGGTCGGGATCCATATTCTCCTTGATCGAGCGGGCTGATACCCACCGAACGAGATTAAGGTACGAGCCGGCCTTGTCGTTCGTCCCGGAACCTCGGGCTCCGCCAAAGGGCTGTTGCCCGACGACGGCTCCGGTCGGCTTGTCGTTGATGTAAAAATTGCCCGCGTTATCCATCAGCCTGTCCGTGGTCTTCGAGATGATCTGCCGATCCGTTGCAAAAACTGCACCAGTAAGCGCGTACGGAGAAGTCTCGTCGATCTGGTCAAGCGCCAGGTCATATTGAGCGTCTTCGTAGACGTAGATGGGGAGGACCGGACCGAATATTTCTTCGCACATCGTCGTATGTCCAGGATCGTCGACAAGTAGGACGGTAGGCTCGATGAAAAAACCTTCTTCATCGGAATACTTGCCGCCATGGAGGACTTCGGTGCTGTCGTCTGTCACGGCATCCCGAATATACCTCGTGATTTTATCGTAGGAGGGGCGGTCGATGACGGCATTCATGAAGTTCGTGAAGTCTTCAACGGGGCCCATCGTGACGCTTTCCAGCTGTTCAAGCAATTCCGTGCGGATTTCGCTCCATAGCGACCGAGGTGCATAGATGCGTGACGCTGCGGAGCACTTCTGACCCTGGTATTCAAATCCTCCTCGCACAATCGCCGTCGCGACCGCTACCGGATCCGCCGAAGAATGCGCGATAATAAAGTCCTTTCCTCCCGTTTCGCCGACGATGCGCGGATAGCTTGTATAGTTCGCGATGTTGCTGCCAATCGTCTTCCACATCGAGCGAAACGTCTTCGTCGACCCGGTAAAGTGAAGTCCCGCAAAATCCTTCGACGCCAAGACGGGGTCGCCGATGTCGGGGCCGTGTCCCGGCACCAGGTTTATAACGCCGGGAGGCAGCCCGGCCTCCTCCAGCAGGCGCTGCGTGAAATAGGCCGAGTAGAGAGACGTGCTCGATGGCTTCCAGATCACCGTGTTTCCCATCAGTGCGGGGGCCGTCGGCAGATTGCCCTGAATGGATGTAAAATTGAAAGGAGTGACCGCGAAGATGAACCCTTCGAGCGGTCGATACTGCAAGCGATTCCAAACGCCTCGCGACGATTGCGGTTGTTCCTCATAAATCCGCTGCATGTAATGGACGTTGAATCGCCAGAAATCGATCATTTCGCAAGCTGCGTCGATTTCGGCCTGATACGCATTTTTGCTCTGGCCGAGCATGGTCGCGGCGTTAACGGTGTCGCGCCAGGACCCCGCCAGCAATTCTGCCGCCTTCAGGAAGATCGAAGCCCGCTCCTCCCATGCCATTCTGGCCCAGTCGTGACGCGCTTCCAGCGCGGCGTCAATAGCCTGCGATACCTCTTTCCCGCCGCATAGATGTGCTGTAGCGAGCGACTGGCTGTGATCGTGCGGTGCCGTAATCTCTACCCTATTTCCAGTCCTCACTTCGATTCCACCGATAATCGCCGGAATCTCAATGTGGTCGCTCTTCAGCTCTGTCAAGCGCCGCTGAAGCGAGCGGCGTTCACTGGAACCGGGAGCATAGCTTCGAATCGGCTCGTTAACTGGCTTCGGCGTTTGCGCAATGCTGTTTGTCATGAATTCGGTCAGGCCTTTTTTGCGATCTTCGTCTGCGTCCTGCGCATGAATACTCGGTTCCAGGATACTCGTAACTCCGGGCAGAGGTTTTCCCTATAAGCGGCTGGAGAGGGGACGCGGCTACAGACTATGTGCGATTCGCTGAGTTACAGCGCCTCCCCGTTCTTATTCCGGACTGTTGCCCTTCCACAAGATTGGACGAATCTGTGCCCTCGCGTTTCGAACGATTTATGGCTCTCCGTTACCTCCGTTCCGTACAGGGACGCGATGAGGGCCGGAGGTTTGTCCGGTTTATCACGTACGTCGCAGTCGGTGGGGTCGCGCTGGGAGTGGCTGCACTGCTACTCGCTCTTTCGATCGTGCGGGGGTTCAGCAATGAGATCGAAGCTAAAATCGTCGGCTTCGGTGCTCACGTGCAGGTTGAGTCGTATCAGGATGAACCGATTGACGGTGCGGATACGCTGAAGACCCGTCTCGCGGCGTTTCCCGGCGTACGCTTTGTAGCATCCACCATTCAGGAGTTCGCGCTCCTTCGCCGTTCGCAGACTGAGATCGAAGGTGTCGCTATCTGGGGAAGCGACGAGCCGCCGGATTACATAGGCGAGCACCTCATCGGCGGAACCTTCGACATGACGACGGATAGTTCCGGCCGTCCGGGAGTCGTCATCGGAAGTGGACTGGCACAGTCACTTGGGACCCGGGTGGGGGACCGTGTGACGTCGTTCTCGATGCGAACCGTGGAAAGTGGAACGACGGCAGCGGCCGGAATAACGGCCCCGCGCGTGAAGCAGTTTCACGTGGCCGGTATCTACGAAACGTCCCTCTCGAATTTCGATGAGCTGTACGCTTTCACATCGATGGAGGCGGCACGGGACCTGCTCGAGTATGGTCCAAACCAGGTGACGCGCTTCGATTTAACCGTTGCCGACGTTGAACGGGCGGGCGATATGGCGAGTGCCATCGAGGACGATCTTGGCTTTCCGCTGATGGCACGCACCATCTATGAGGTTTACAGGGGCCTTTTTGCCTGGGTGAATCTGCAGGAGGGAATAATACCGATCGTGATCAGTGTAATTGTGATCGTCGCGGCATTCAACATCGTGGGGACATTGTTGATGCTTATTCTCGAGAAGACGAGGGAGATCGGTATACTCGAGAGCATGGGCGCATCGCGTCGCTCGCTCCGCAAGCTATTCCTGTGGCTCGGAGTGCTGGTCGGGGGTGCGGGAACGCTGATCGGCGAGTTGTTCGCTCTCGTTTTTGCCTTTTTGCAGAAGCGCTATGAGCTAATACCGTTGCCTGAAGAGGCCTATTATATGAAGACGGCACCCATAGAACTCAACGGGCTGGACTTCGTCGTCGTAGGTATAATCGCGATGTTGCTATGCACTCTTGCAGCCTACATTCCTGCCCGAGTAGCCGCGCGCGTCGAACCAATCCGCGCCATTCATTTCCGATAGAGTCCGTCACCCCGATTTTAAAGGATCCATGACTGAAGCCACATCGACCGCTGTAAACACAACTGCCATCACGGTGCGGGTATTGTTCTTCAGCGTATTACGAGAACGTGTCGGCCTTGGTGAGCTTGACGTGTCCATTGAGTCCGGCTCGCGCGCATCGCAGCTCGTCGACGAGCTGGCGAGGGCGTATCCCGCTTTTGATGCATTTCGTGGCATCACCCGTATCGCTGTCAACCAGATCTATGTTGATGAATCAGCTGAGCTTGCCGACGGTGATGAGGTGGCTCTTATCACTCCGGTGAGTGGAGGCTAAAGTCATGCATGAAGTCAAAAACGCTGATACATGGATCCTTTTAACTGCGAAGCCTCTCGCAGTAGATGCTGTAGCTGGATTTTTGCGGGATGATCGTGCCGGCGCCATCAACCTGTTTCTGGGCACCACGCGGCAGTGGACACGCGGCATGGAAACCGTAGATCTTGAGTACGAAGCGTATGAGGGCATGGCCGTCGAAGAAATGCAGCGGATCGCCCGGGAAGCCGTCAAGCGGTGGCCGGTAGAGAAGATCGCGATGCATCATCGCACTGGAGTGGTGGGGGTCGCGGAATCCAGTGTACTCATCGGCGTAAGCACGCCACATCGAGCAGACTCGTTCGAAGCCACGCGCTTCCTTATCGATTCGCTAAAGGAGACGGTACCGATCTGGAAGCGTGAACGATACGCGAGTGGTGAGGTAGAGTGGGTCCGAGGATCCAGTCGAGGAGGCGAGGCGCACCAGGCTTGAAGGCGTACACTAGGTTCCGTCTCGCTGGATGTATCGATCGAGCGCCTCCCGAATACGTTGCTCCGGGCGAGGATGCGTATCCGGCTCGAACGGCGTACCCGTCACCTGTTCAAACAGCTCGATGTAGCGACGAGCGGCCTCGACCCGGAATCCGTCGGGCAGATCCGGAAGCATCTGGCCGTCTTCTCCGCGAAATCCGTGTTCCATCAACCATTCACGCACGAATTCTTTCGATAGCTGCTTCTGCGGAGTGTCGTTCCTGAGACGCTCATCGTAACCTTCTGAATAGTAGTACCTCGACGAATCAGGCGTGTGCACTTCGTCAATGACGATATAGGTGCCGTCAGGCCTGCGCCCGAATTCGTATTTCGTGTCTACTAGGATCAATCCGTGCTGTGAAGCCATCTCGGTACCTCGTTCAAACAGACGAAGTGAGAGTGCCTTCAGGTGATCGAATGTGTCGGAATCCAGTATTCCTCGTTTACCGATCTCTTCCGGACTGATGTCCTCATCATGACCTTCCTCAGCCTTCGTGGCCGGAGTAAGGATGGGGGTCGGCAGCTTACTGCTTTGCTTGACGTGGTCCGGTAGCGGAGCGCCGGAAATTTGACGGCGTCCGGCACGATACTCCCGCCACGCGTGCCCGGCTACATATCCGCGAACCACAAACTCGATCGGCACGGGTTCGCATGGAACGGCGATCGTGACGTTCGGATCAGGGACGGCGAGAAGGTGATTGGGAGCGATGTCGCGCGTGTTCTCGAAAAAATACGCTGCGACCTGGTTGAGAACCTGGCCCTTGAAAGGAATGGCCTGGCGAAGAACGTGATCGAAAGCGGAAATCCTGTCGGTCGTGATCAGGATGAGCTCGTCATCTACTCGATAGGTATCGCGAACCTTTCCACGGTACCGGCGCCCAAAGGACTCGAAATGCGTTTCGCCGAGAGTGCGGTCGAGGTGCTGCTCCAGTACGTCGAGGTCGATCATTTCTGTCTGGCGGCGCTCGGTTTCAGGATGCAATCGGGATGAACGGAGTGTTCAGCTGTTGGATAAGATCGAGCGAGATGCGGCGGGGGTTTATCGCGCGTTTCAGGATGGGACGGAGGAACCTCGGCCGACGAGCTCGGGGACGATCAGCCTGGAAACCGGTTTCTCATCGTGCTCATCCTGCATGTGATGGAGCAGAAGTTCGGTCGCTTCCTCGCCGACCCAGTGCATGCGCTGATCGACGCTGGAGAGACCTATATAGTAGCTGGTTTTTATATCGTCGTATCCTACGATCGCGACGTCTTCGGGTACTTTTTTGCCCGCATCGCGCGCCGCTTTGCAAGCGCCGATGGCCTGAACGTCGCTCATGGCGAATGCTGCCGTCACGGCAGGACGCACCTCGAGAATGCGCTCCATCGCTTCGTATCCGGCTTCTTCGCTAAAACCTGCATGTTTCTCTGTGTGACCCGTGTACAGGAGTTGATCGGCCATATCAATTCCTGCATTCCTGAGTGCCTCTTTTGCTCCCCGAATACGTTCGTTCTGCACTCTACTTGGCGTGTGGGACGTAATGATGGCAATCCGTTTGTGGCCGAGCCCGACGAGGTGGTCGACGGCTGCACGGCCACCGGCGATGTCGTCCCAGTAAAAGCAATCGAAATCATCGTGCTGCATACCGATGAGGACGACGGACGCGTGCAGTGCGCGTAGCTCCTGGGCGATCCGTTCCTCGATGGGCACGCCCACGAGAAGGAGCCCGTCCACCGCGCCTCGCTTTAGAAAATTGAGGAGCGTCTGATGCGGCGAGGTGGATCCCAGATCGCAAAGCAGGAGATCGATGTCGTGGTTTCGCAGGCGAAATCGAATGCCCTTCAGCAATTCCGTGTGGAACGGCATGGTGAAGGTCGGGATGGCTACGGCGAACGACTTTGACTGCTTCTGAGCAAGGGACTTTGCCGTGCGATCGGGTCGAAATTGAAGCTCCTCAATGGCCTTCAGGACCCTGACGCGGGTCGGTTCCGATACGTCCGTGCTGTTGTTCAGCACGCGCGAAACCGTCGAAATTGCTACGCCGGCCCGATCTGCTACATCGTAGATCGTGATCTTGGACTTTTCCTGCGGCATCGCGGCCTGCAAATTTCTCGATGGACTTACTGATGGAGATCGGTCGGAGGCTGCCTCTGCGTCCTCACCACCTCGTTTAATCGTTTAATCGTTTAAGTTATTCATGAACGGGTTCTAAAGCCATTGAAAGTGGCGCGCCGAACGCTCCAGGGGCAATTTCATTCAATGGCGTATAGTGATAATGCGCCGTCGCGACGAAGGGAGATCCGACGGGGAAGTACGGCGTATTATTCTGTGCGTAATCGCAGTATCTTATTACGTGGCAGCGGCAGCGTTTCCGAAGATTCGTCGCTGTCAATGTCGACTATCGGTATTCAGATGTAAGAGACTATGGCCCGTGTAAAGCTGGAAGGACTGAGAAAGGTGTATGACAACGAAGTCGTCGCCGTCCACAATTCATCATTCGAAGTGAGTGACGGCGAGTTCGTCGTTCTCGTAGGCCCATCCGGTTGCGGCAAGAGTACCATGCTGCGCATGATTGCGGGACTGGAGTCCATCACAGAGGGTACGCTCCGCATCGGTGATCGGGTAGTAAACGACGTTCCGCCGAAGGATCGGGACATTGCTATGGTCTTCCAGAATTACGCGCTCTATCCGCACATGACGGTGTTCGAGAATATGGCATTCGGTCTCAAGCTGCGGAAATTTCCGAAGGACGAGATTCGAAAGCGTGTAGAGCAGGCGGCGGACATCCTCGGCATCCATGAGATAATCGACCGTAAGCCGAAACAACTCTCCGGCGGTCAGCGGCAGCGCGTTGCGGTCGGACGTGCGATCGTTCGCAAGCCTCAGGTTTTTCTCTTTGACGAGCCGCTTTCAAATTTAGACGCCAAACTGCGGGTCCAGATGCGCACGGAGATCTCGAAACTTCACCGGCAGCTCGGTGCGACGATGATCTATGTGACGCACGATCAGGTGGAGGCGCTGACCATGGGTGACCGGATCGTCGTCCTCCGTGACGGCCACATCCAACAGATAGATCGGCCGCTTGATCTCTATGGTAAACCCCGAAACAGATTCGTCGGCGGCTTCATCGGGAGCCCCGCTATGAATTTCATTGATGGAAAGATTATTCGCGACGAGGGCCTCAAGTTTCGCGCGATGGGCAACGCATTTACATTGCGGCTCGACGAGGTTCGCATCGAGAACCTGGAGCGATACGATGGCAGGGAGGTCGTGCTGGGCATCCGACCTGAGGACATCTACGTCGCGAACAGTGCCTACGTACCTGAAGCGGTAGCTGAGACCGATTTCTTGCTGGATGTAACTGAGCCCATGGGTAATGAGATCTTTCTCTATGCTCGAACGCTTGATCAGGAGGTGGTCGCGCGCGTCGCACCTCAGCGTCTTCCGGAGCCCGGGCAGTCGGTTCGGCTTGCGCTTGATCTCTCCAAGCTTCATTTCTTCGACAGTGAGAGCGAACTCGCTGTCGACGAGGAAAATGCGCCCGCGGCGGCGGCGTAGAGCCTTATCGCCGGTATTCTCTAGATCGACTTTCTCAATGGGACGACGTACATGCTATGGAAACCTGGGTAGGGTGGGGGAGTATAGTATTCCAGAAAACCGAGGGGGTATATCAACCTCAGCAAAACGAGGGCTTAAGATGACCAGAGAACGGATTAAAATCGATGGAATGGGGTGCTCGCACTGCGTAGAGGCCGTCCGCAGCTCGCTGGAAGGAATGGGCATTCACGTGCATGACGTCGAAATCGGAACGGCCGACATCAGTTACGATAGAAGCCGGATAGGAAGCGAACAGATCGATGCCGCTATTGCAGAGGCCGGATACAAGGCCACTGCTCACAATGAAGTTGAGGATCTCGCGTCCTAGCCGGTGCACGCCACTGCACATCTACCGACATCATGGAGATGAGATTACAAGAAGAAAAGGAATCCGACGTTCTTCAGCGTTTGCGTCGTGCCGAGGGACAGGTGCGGGGCCTGCAGCGCATGGTCGAAGGCGGGAGGTACTGTGGAGATATCCTTCAACAGATTACATCCGTTCAGCGGGCCCTTCGTTCGGTGGGCGAGATCATCACGCGAAATCATCTCGAGACCTGCGTGACTGAGGCCCTTCGCTCGGGTGACAGAGAGGCGGCAGAGCATACCTACGACGAGATCATGAACCTGCTCTACAAGCAGTTGCAATAGCTCTACAAGAAGCTGGCTAGCTCCATAAGCAGCTAAATCAAGAATGAAACATACATTCATCGCCGCGGACCCTTCCTCCGGGGGGACGACATCATTCGAGCCTGATCCGCGTCCGAACGGTTCGCGAAAGGTACTGGAGATCGGTGTGGGCGGCATGACGTGCGCCGCCTGCGTCTCACGTGTAGAAAGAGCACTTTCCGGCGTCGATGGAGTCGAGGCCGTCAACGTGAATATGGCCACGGAACGTGCCGCCGTTCAGATGAGGGATGGCTACGCGGATGCTGCCGCTCTCGAAGAGGCAGTGCGAACGGCGGGATATGCGCCGATTCGCATCGAAGGCACGATGGAGGAACGAGCGGACGCCGAGGGGGCGGTTCGAGATCATGATAGAGTCAGATTGACGCGCCGGCTGCTCACCGCAGCGGCATTCACGCTGCCTGT
>Ga0299914_10001050_pt1 | contig 17678 bp, 16 predicted proteins | sample RVTome_10_FD_201361 | JGI IMG/M metagenome (GOLD analysis project Ga0299914, IMG submission 201361) | Soil microbial communities from uranium-contaminated site in the Upper Colorado River Basin, Wyoming, United States - RVT153D57 (version 2) ...
GGGTCCGCCGCTACCTGACCGAGGGCGAGGCGGGCCTGCTCGACCGCCCCTCGGCCGCGAACCACGTCCACAACCGAACCTCAGAGCGACGGATCCAGCTGATCTGCCTGCTGCGCCATTTGCGGATGACCGGGGCCGAGATCGCCGAGGTCCTGCGGATGCCCGAGACGACCGTCGCGGGCATCCTCACCCGCTCGGGCCTCGGCCGGCTTGGACGGCTCGGGCTCGAGCCCGCCCGTCGCTACGAGCGCTCGCGCCCGGGCGAGCTCCTCCACATCGACGTCAAGAAGCTCGGGCGGATCGAGCGCGGCGCCGGACATCGCGTCACCGGCAAGCGTCGGCGCAACCCGCGCAAGCGGGATGGATCGGGCGTCGATCGCGCCCAGGTCGGCTGGGAGTGCGTCCACGTCTGCGTCGACGACGCCACCCGCCTGGCCTACGTCGAGGTCCTCGCAGACGAGAAGGCCAAGACCGCGGTCGGCTTCCTCAAGCGCGCCCTGGCCTTCTACCGTCGCCACGGCGTCCGGGTCGAGCGGGTGATGACCGACAACGGCTCCGCCTATCGCTCGGCGATCCACGCGATCGCCTGCAAGGCGCTCGGGATTCGCCACCTCAGGACCCGGCCCTACCGGCCCCAGACCAACGGCAAAGCCGAGCGCTTCATCCGCACGATGCTCGGCGGCTGGGCATACGGCGCGATCTACCGCAACTCCAAGGAGCGCACCGCGGCGCTCGAAGGCTGGCTATGGCGCTACAACTTCAAGCGTCCACACGGCTCCCTCGGCCGAAGACCGCCCGCAGCTCGGCTCGCCGAGCTGAACGACGCGCTCGGGTCTTACATCTAGTTGTCGTCCCGCGGCGTGATCCGGAAGATCGAGACCACCTCGGCCTGGTGCGCCTCGGGGTGCACGACGTAGGCGCTCGGCCCGCCGCCGAACCAGCTGGCGGCCTCGTTGTCGCCGACGAAAACTCCGGGATGGCGCCTGCCGTCGCCGTCCTCGACCCAGACCTTCTGTCCCTCCGTGAACCCGTGCTCGATCTCGTCCACCGCCGCGCACCCTAACCACCCAAGCCGCGACTCGCGACTTAGGGGCCTACACCGCGCCTAAGTAGCGACTCGCGCGAGGCCTGCCGCTCGGGTGTGCCCCGGCTCACCTGCCGGTCGCGCTGAAGTGCTGGTAGTCCTTGGTGCCGGACCAGTCGCCGCCCCATTTCCAGCCGACGTCTCGGAACGCGTCCCAGACGTCGTCGCCGTGGTGGATCATGCCCTTCGTGCGCCGGCTGCGATCGGTGTACGCCGCGCCGGCCGGGGGCGAGACGTGGCCCGACGGCGTCACATAGGGGTTCTCGACCGGGTTGATGTCGATCGCGCGGCCGTATGCGTGCTCGGACCAGCGTGTCGTGCCGGCCACGAACCGGCAGTTGAACGCGGAGGTGTTGTCGGCCCGCATCGAGCGGCGGTCGTCGGCGCCGTAGCGGTCGATCAGGTTCATCTTGCGGATCCGGAACCGCGCCCCGAACATCGCCCGCAGCGCCTTCACCATCTCGCGCTTCTCCCGCTTGTGGACGATCAGGGCGCCGCGCTCCACGTCGCGCTGGAAGTCCCAGTGGGAAGCCCGGATCAGTCGCAGGTTGCGGCGTGGAACGGGACAGCCCTTGCGCCACGAGCTGCCGGTGATCTTCTTGCGCACGTCTCCGGTTATCCGCTTGGTGTCGGCCTCGAAGCGGGGCGCTCGCTCGGCAGTGGGTGCGTCGGTGCCGGGCGAGCCGGCGCCGAGCGCGGCGGTCAGCAGCGCGGCGAGCAGCGCGATCGTCCTCACGCACGACACGCTACCCCGCGAATTGCGCGATCCGTCGCTCCCTGCTACAAATCTCCGCGATGAGCCGCGACCTCGCGCAGCCTTTCTCGACCGCCCGCCAGGGTGCGTTCGCGCGCGAGCAGTGGTTTACGTATTGGCGATATAGCTAGGCGTCCGGCCCGGGTCGCGAGACCCACCACAGACAGGAAACCTCCGCCGGGCGCCGTAGCAGCCGCCTACCTGGGCCGGTACCGGGTGGCGCCGAAGACGATGGACCACTGGATCGAACCAGTTGACGAACAGGACTTGAAAGGCTCAGACAGATGATGATCGTGATGAAAGAGGGGGCGACGGAGGCGGAGATCGGCCACGTCGTCGAGCGGATCGAGCAGGTCGGCTGCTCCGCGCACGTTTCCACCGGCGAGCTCCTGACCGTGATCGGCGCGATCGGCGATCGCGACCGGGTCGCGTCGCTGGGGCTCGAGGGCGCGGCCGGAGTGGACCACCTGGTGCCGATCCTCAAGCCGTACAAGCTCGCGTCGGCGCAGTTCCGAAACGGACGGCGGACGACGGTGGAGGTCGACGGCCGCAGGGTCGGCGGCGAGCACTTCGGCCTGATCGCAGGCCCGTGCACGGTCGAGAGCCGCGAGCAGACCCTCGAGGTCGCGCGCGCGGTCAACGACGCGGGCGTCGCGATGCTTCGCGGCGGCGCGTACAAGCCGCGCACGTCTCCGTACTCGTTCCAGGGCCTCGGCGTCGAGGGCCTGCGCTTCCTGCAGGAGGCCAAGGACGAGACCGACCTGCCGATCGTGACCGAGGTCATGGACGCCCGCGACATCGAGGACGTCGTCGAGGTCGCCGACGTGATTCAGGTCGGCGCCCGCAACATGCAGAACTACACGCTGCTCTCGGAGCTCGGCCGCGCCGGGCTTCCGGTGCTGCTAAAGCGGGGCCTGTCGGCGACGCTGGAGGAGCTCCTGATGGCATCGGAGTACGTCCTCAAGGAGGGCAACGAGCAGGTGATGCTGTGCGAGCGCGGGATCCGCACCTTCGAGACCGCCTACCGCTTCACCCTCGATCTGCTGGCCGTCCCGGTGCTGCGCGAGATGACCCACCTGCCGATCGTCGTCGACCCGAGCCACGCGGCGGGCCGGCGCGACCTCGTCAAGCCGATGTCGCTGGCGGCGGCCGCGGCGGGCGCCGACGGGATCATCGTCGAGGTGCACGATCAGCCCGAGGAGGCGATCTGCGACGGGCCGCAGGCGCTCCCGACCGAGACCTTCTCCGAGTACGCGGAGCACGTGTACGCGGTCGCGGAGGTCGCGGGGAAGCTGGTCTCGCGAGTATGAGCAGGCGGGAGGCCGGCGGCGGGCGGCCGGGAACCGGTGACGGACTGGGCCGCGAGCCGCGGGTCCCGGGCCCATGCGCATAGCGGTCCTCGGCGTCGGCCTGATCGGCGGCTCGATCGGGCTCGCCGCCCGCGGCCGCCTGGATGCCGAGGTGGCCGGCTTCGACCCGGACGAGACGACCCTCCGGCGAGGACTCGAGCTCGGCGCCCTGTCCGAGGCGGCCGGGTCGGTCGAGGCCGCGGTCCGCGGTGCGGACATCGTGTTCTGCGCGGCGCCGGTCCGCGCACTGCCGGCGCTCGCAAGCGACGCCCTCGCCGCCAGCGGCGACGAGACCGTGGTCTCGGACGTCGGGTCGACCAAGCGCGAGCTGGTCGCGGCGCTCGCGGCCGGCCCCGCCGGCGGCCGGTTCATCGGCGGGCATCCGCTGGCCGGGGCGGAGACCGCTGGGGTCGAGCACGCTCGCGCCGACCTGTTCGAGGGCGCGCGCTGGTACCTGACCCCGACCGCCGGCGCCGACGGCGTGCTCTACGACCGGCTGCAGCGCGCCGTGGCCGAGCTCGGCGCGCGGCCGCAGGCCGTGGACCCCGAATCGCACGATCGGGTGATGGCCACCGTCAGCCACCTGCCGCACGTGATCGCCAACGTCCTCGTGGCGCAGGCGCAGGCGGCGCTCTCGGAGGAGAGCGAGCGGCTGCCGCAGGTCGGCCCGAGCTTCCGGGACACGACGCGGGTCGCCGGCGCCAACCCCGGGATCTGGACCGACATCTTCACCGCCAACGGGGACGCGGTGGCGGGTGAGATCGACCGGGTCGTCGAGCGGCTGCAACAGGCCGCCGGCCTGCTCCGCGCCGGCGACCCCGAGGCGCTCGACGCCTGGCAGCGCGAAGCGGGGGCCGCCCGGCGACGGCTCGCCGAGGCGGGGATCGCGGGCGGCGATCTGCGCGAGCTGCGGGTGAGCGTGGACAACCGCCCCGGGGCGGTGGCCGAGATCGCGCTCGCCCTCGGGCGCGCCGGTGTGAACATCGAGGACATGGCCCTCTACCCGGCGGCGGACATGCGGACCGGCGCCATCTCCCTGTGGGTGGCCGGCGACGACGACGCGACCCGCGCAGCCGAGGTCGTCCGCGGCCTCGGGCACACGGCAGCGCCGCTGGCCGGCGAGCCGTGAGCTCCGCGCGGTTCGAGCCGGCCGGCCCCCTGCGCGGCGGGCTCCGGCCGCCGCCGGACAAGTCGATCTCCCACCGCGCCGCGATCCTGGCGGCGATGGCGGTCGGTGAGTCGTGGATCGAGGGCTACCTGGATTCGGCCGACACGCGCTCGACCCTGGCGGCGATCGCGGGCCTCGGAGCGGGGGTCGAGATCGCCGACGGATCGAAGCCCGGCGCGCTCGACGTCAACGTCGACGGCATTGGGTTGCGCGGTCCCGGCGAGCGCTTCCCGGCGGTCGGCGCGGCGCCCACGATCGACGTCGGCAACGCCGGGACCCTGATGCGGCTGCTGCCGGGCTGGCTCGCCGGGCAGGGGCGCGGTCGCTGGACGCTCGACGGCGATGCCTCGATCAGGCGGCGGCCGATCGACCGGATCGTCGAGCCGCTTGCCGCGATGGGGGCCGACGTCGAGGGCTCGGACGGGAATCGGCTGCCGCCGTTGACCGTGGCGGGCGCGCCGCTCGAGGGAATCTCCTACCGGCTGCCGGTGGCGAGCGCCCAGGTCAAGTCCTGCGTGCTCCTTGCGGGCCTGCTGGCCGCGGGCGCGACCGAGGTGGTCGAGCCGGCGCCCTCGCGCGACCACACCGAGCGGATGCTCGCCGCTGCGGGGGCGCGAATCGACGCGGAGACCCTCGGCCCCGGCCTCGCCGTGCGCGGCCGGCTACCGCCGCGGCGGATCGTGCTCGATCCCGTCGAGCGCCTCGAGCCGGTCGGCTTCGAGGTGCCGGGCGACTTCTCCTCCGCGGCCTTCTTCCTCGTCGCCGCGCTGGCGGTGCCGGGCAGCCGCGTTCGCCTCGAGGGTGTCGGGCTCAATCCCACCCGTGTCGGCCTGCTCGGCATCCTGAGCAGGATGGGCGCTGCGATCGAGGTCGAGGAGGGCAGCGCGTCGGCCGGAGAGCCGCAGGGCACCGTCGACGCCCGCCACGCTCCACTGCGCGGGACGCGGGTCGCGGCGGGCGAGGTCCCGCTGGCGATCGACGAGCTGCCGCTCGTGGCCCTGGCCGCTTCCTTCGCCGAGGGCGAGACGGTCGTCAAGGGCGCCGCCGAGCTCCGCCGCAAGGAATCCGACCGGATCGCGACCGTGGTCGAGGCGATCGGGGCCCTCGGCGGCGACGCCGAGCCCCTCGACGACGGGTTCGTGGTTCGCGGCGTCGGCGGCCTGCGCGGCGGCGCCGTCGACTCGCACGGCGACCACCGGCTGGCGATGCTGGGCGCGATCGCCGGGCTCGCTTCGCGCGACGGCGTGGAGGTTCGAGGCATGGAGGCCGCGGGAGTCAGCTATCCCGGGTTCGAGCGCGACCTGCTCTCGCTGATCGGGTAGCGGTCGCTAGCCGCGCAGGCTCGGGTGGCCGTCGCCGGGCCACGGCGAGAGCAGCAGGATCAGCCGGGCGTCCTCGGTGGCGCGGATCTGCCGGCGCTCGTTCGGGTCGAACTCCGCCATCAGACCGGGGCCGCCGCCCACGGTCTCCCCGTCGGCGTCGTCGATCTCGACCGCGCCCGAGGCGACGACCAGCCAGGCGCGCTCGTGTACCTGGTGCTCCTGAAGGCTCTCGCCCGCGGGGAGATGGATCACGATGACCCGGCCCTCGCTCTCGGACCCGAGCACGCGCGGGTGATGCGGCTCCACTTCCATCTCGGCGACGTTCCACGCCTTCATCCCGATCCTCCTCTCCGGCTCCGGCTGCCCGCAATCTATCCTGGTGGGCCAGTCGACCTGGTTCTCTCGGGGCCGAGCCCTCGCCCGGAAAACTCCTGACCTGCTGCTTTCGGGGACAAGCCCCTCACTTAAATACGTTGCCATGGTCATCGCCATCGACGGTCCCGCGGGGGCCGGCAAGTCCACCGTCGCCCGCGGCGTCGCCGACGCCCTGGGAATCACCTACCTCGACTCCGGGGCGATGTACCGGTGCGTGGCGCTGGCGGCGCTGCGGGCCGGGGTCGACCCCGGCGACGGCGCGGCGGCCTCCGGCGTAGCCCGTGCGGTGAGCATCGTCTTCGCCGGCGGGTGCGTCCTTTTGGATGGCGAAGACGTCACCGCTGCCATCAGGGAGCCGAACGTGACCGCCGCCGCGGCATCGGTTTCGGTGCATCCCGACGTCCGCGAAGCGATGGTCGGCAGTCAGCGGGATCTGATCTCGGCCGGGCCGTACGTCGCGGAGGGACGAGACATCGGGACGGTCGTCAGCCCGGACTCTCCGTTGAAGGTGTTCCTCACCGCGAGCGACGAAGAGCGCGCTCGTCGACGGGCGCTCGAGACGGGCGAGCCGGTCGAGCGGGTCCTGAAGGCGCAGCGAGACCGCGACGCCAGCGATCGCCTGCGTGAGCACGGCGCCCTGCGAGTGGCGAGCGACGCTGTGGAGATCGACACGACCGGCCGGGACGTGGCCGAGGTGATCGCCGAGATCGTTGCGGTGGCGCGCGCGAGAGGGCTGCCATGACGCGCCCGCCGCGGGTCGCGGTCGTCGGTTTCCCCAACGTCGGCAAGTCGACCCTCGTCAACCGGCTGGCCGGAGGGCGGGACGCCGTCGTCCACCCCGAGGCGGGCGTCACCCGGGACCGCAAGGAGCTGGAGTGCGACTGGAACGGACGCGAGTTCCGCCTGATCGACACGGGCGGCGTCGATCTCGACGCGGGCGACCGCCTCTCGCGCGCAGTCCAGGGCCAGGCGCGGGCGGCGATCTCCGACGCGGACGTCGTCGCCCTGGTCCTCGACGCTCGGGCCGGGCTCCGCCAGGGGGACGCCGAGGTCGCGGAGATCCTGCGCCGCACCGACGTGCCGGTGGTGGTCGTGGCCAACAAGGTCGACGGGGCCGCCGAAGAGCCCGGGGTGGCGGAGCTCTACCGCCTGGGGCTCGGCGACCCGGTGCCGGTGTCGGCCACGCAGGGCCGGGGCACCGGCGACCTGCTGGACCGGATCGTGGCCGCCCTCCCGGCGGCCGGGCCCGCCGACGACGCAGCCGACCAGCGCCCGCGGATCGCGGTGATCGGCAGGCCCAACGTCGGCAAGTCGTCGCTGGTGAACGCCTTCCTGGGTCAGGAGCGGGTGATCGTGTCCGAGCTCGCCGGGACCACGCGCGACGCGATCGACACGGAGCTCGCGGTCGGCGGCCGCGAGGTCGTCCTGATCGACACGGCCGGTCTGCGCAGGCGGTCGAAGGTGGCCGGAACCGTCGATTACTACGCCCAGCTGCGATCGGAGCGCGCCGCGGAGCGCGCCGACGTGGCGATCGTCGTCTGCGACGCGGCCGAGGGCCTGACGGCCGAGGACCTCCGGGTCGCGGACCTGGCGATGAAGACCGGGTGCGCCACCGTGTTCGCGCTCAACAAGTGGGACCTGAGAACCGGGGGCCGCGCCGACTCCGAGGGCGAGGCGGACGTGCCGATGGGGTTCGACCTCGCGGACGTGAAGGCGCGGATCCGCCGCACGGTGCGTCAGCGCCCCCCGGTGATCACCGTCTCGGCACTTCGGGGGCGCAACGTCGCAAAGCTCCTCGACGCCGCGATCGAGCTGGCAGACCGGCGCGCGGATCGCGTCGCGACCCCGAAGCTGAACCGGTTCGTGGCATCGGTGGTCGCCGCCCATCCGCCGCCGGCGAAGCGGGGGAAGCGCCTGCGCCTCTACTACGCGGCCCAGGTGGGCGCCGCGCCACCGCGATTCGCGATCCAGGTCAACGACCGCCGCCTGATCAGCCGCGACTGGGCCTACCACCTCGAGAACCGATTGCGCGAGGAGTACGCCCTCGAGGGCGTACCCCTGATAATCGACTTCGTGCCTAAGAAGGGTGCAAGGACCCGCCGGGCGCCGCGGGGGGCGAAGCATGGGTGACCGCCTGCAGGCGCTGCGCCACCTGATCAGCGACCTGCTTTTCGTGCTCGGGCGATTCCCGCGCGCCGTCGCCGGCGGGATAGCCGGGTTCTGGCGGTCGCTGCCGATCGTCGCCCGCCGCCGCCTCGTCGCGGCCGGCGGCGTCATCGTCGTCGTCCTCCTGTTCGCGGGGCTCGCAGTGCCGAACCTGCCGTGCTCGCTGCCCGGGGGCGACGAATGCGCCCCGGAGGACGACGCGATCGAGCTCGTCCCGGCCGGGGCGCTGGCATACGTGCACGCCAACCTCGATCCCGAGACGGACCAGGCGGCGGAGGTCGTCGAGGTCGCCGGCAGGATGCCGCAGGTGAGCAGGCAGCTCATTGGACAGGTGGCGACACTGCTCGACGCCGGAGCGCCGCTGGGGGCCGCGTCCGAGCCCTGGTTCGGGGGCGAGGCGGCGGCCGCCGTGCTCGGGACCGGCGCGGGCGCCGAGCAGGTTCAGCTCGTCGAGACCACGGACGCAGCGGGAGCCCGCCGGTACGCCGAGTCGATCGCGGCGGGCGTGACCGAGGCCAGCACGCACCGCGAGGTCGAGATCACCGAGGACGGCCAGGGCGTCGCCAGCGCCGTCGTCGGCGACTTCCTGGCGCTCGGCGCGCCGGGTGCGGTCCGGGCGGTAGTCGACGTCGCGACCGGCGCCGAAGGGGCCGATGCGCTGGTCGGCGACCCGGTCGCGGCCGAGGCGTTCGATGCGCTTCCCGAGCATCGCGTGGCGGACGCCTATCTCTCGCGCGACGGGATCGAGACCCTCGTGGCCGCGCCGGCGAGCCCGCTGTCGACGTTCGAGCCGCTGGTGGACGCCTCGGCGTCACGGGGTGCCGCCGTCGCGCTCAGCGCGACCGACGACGGCCTCTCGGTAGCGATCCGCAGCGCGCTCGACCCGGAGTCGGAACCGGGCTTCTTCGGCGCCTTCGAGGAGTTCGAGCCCGAGCTCCCGGGCAACCTTCAACCCGACGCACTGGCGTACCTGGGCTTGGGCCAGCCGGGGGACACTGCCTCGGCTCTGCTGCGGCAGGCAACCCTGCGGGCACCTGGCATCGCCGCCGGCGCGGCCGAGTTGGTCCGGCGCATCCGCGGTCGCGCCGAGGTCGATCTCGAGGGGGACCTGCTCGAGGCGCTCGGCGGGGAAGCGGCACTGGCGGTGATCCCGCGCGAGCCGCTCGACCCCGAGGCCGGGGCGGTTCCCGCGACCGGCGCGCTCACCCCCTACATGGAGCTTCTCGCCGGGGAAGTGGACGATGACCTCGCGCGGGACGCGCTGGCGCGCCTGCAGGAGCCGATCGCGCGGTCGCTCGACCCCGGGCTCGGCGCGCCGGTGTTCGACCGGCGCCGGTTCGGCGATCTCGACGCGCAGGTCCTGAGGCTTTCGCCGGTGGCGCAGCTCGTCTACGCCACCTACGAGTCGAAGCTGATGATCGCCAACGACGCCGCCGCGGTGGAGTGGTTGGCCGAGGGCGGGGAGGACGCGCTGGCGGAGACCGATCGCTACCGTGAGGCCGTCGACGAGTTGCCCGACGAGCTCGCCCTGCTCGCCTACCTCGACCTGCGCGGCCTGCTCAGCTACGCGGAGCGCTCGGGCTTGGCGGAGGACAGCGCCTACAACGCGTTCGCCCCGGACCTGCGCCGCCTCGATGCGCTCGGGTTCGGCGTCAGCCTGGACGAGAGCCTGCTTGCGGTCGACCTGCGGCTCCTGGTGGACTGATGCTGACCGCCGGACCGCTACGCTCCCGCGAACGATGACCAGCGAAGGCCTTTCCGAGAACGAGTTCCTGTTCACGTCCGAATCGGTCACCGAGGGGCACCCCGACAAGGTCGCGGATCAGATCTCCGACGGGGTTCTCGACGCGGTCCTGGCGGACGACCCCTACGGGCGTGTGGCCTGCGAGACGCTGGTCAATACGGGGCTGGTCGTGATCTCCGGCGAGATCTCGACCGAGACGTACGTGGACATCCAGGACGTGGCGCGCAGCACGATCGCGAAGATCGGCTACAACGACGCCGACCTCGGGTTCTCGGCGCGCTCCTGCGCCGTGATCAACGCGATCGACAAGCAGTCGCCCGATATCGCCCAGGGGGTCGACACCGCGCTCGAGGCCCGGACCGACCCCGCCGACGACGACGAGCTCGACGTCGCGGGCGCGGGCGACCAGGGAATGATGTTCGGCTACGCCACCCGGGAGACGCCGGAGCTGATGCCCCTGCCGATCTCGCTCGCGCACAAGCTCGCCCACCGGCTGGCCGAGGTCCGCAAGGGCGACGTCGTCCCCTACCTGCGGCCCGACGGGAAGACGCAGGTCACGGTCCGCTACGAGAACGGACGGCCGATCGAGATCGAGAAGATCCTGATCTCGACCCAGCACAAGGACGGCGTCGACGCCGACACCCTGATTCGCCCCGATCTGTGGGAGCACGTGCTGCACCCGATCCTGCCCGCCGAGCTCTACGACCCGGCGAAGCTGAACACGCCGAGGAACTTCCTCGTGAACCCGACCGGACGCTTCGTGATCGGGGGCCCGGTCGGCGACGCGGGGCTCACCGGCCGGAAGATCATCGTCGACACCTACGGCGGCATGGCGCGCCACGGCGGCGGCGCCTTCTCGGGCAAGGACCCGTCGAAGGTGGACCGCTCGGCCGCGTACGCCGCCCGCTACGTCGCCAAGAACGTCGTCGCCGCCGGCCTCGCCGATCGCTGCGAGATCCAGGTCGCCTACGCGATCGGCGTCGCGCATCCGGTCTCGGTCATGGTCGAGACCTTTGGCACCGAGAACATCTCGCGCGCGAAGATCACCGAGCTCGTCACCGAGCACTTCGATCTGCGGCCCGGCTCGTTCCGCGAGGAGCTGCGACTGCACCGGCCGATCTACCAGAAGACCGCGGCCTACGGCCACTTCGGCCGCGAGGATTCGGACTTCACCTGGGAGCGCACCGACCGCGCCGACACGCTGCGCGCCGCCGCCGGCGTCGGCGCCGAGCAGAACTCGCCGGCACCTGCCTGAACGAGCATCCTCCGGCCGCTAGGTCGGGGGTTGGCGCCCGTGTTCCTCGTCCCCGAGCCCGCCGTGGGCGGTGCCCAGCGAGCGGGTGGCCTCGTCGACCTTCTCGACCACCTCGGCCGGGTCGGCGACCCCGGCGAACACGAAGTTGTAGTCGTCGCCCGCGGCGGTGTCGAAGTCGACGTTGCCGATCTGGAGCATGCGCTGGATCATCGACTGCGTGAAGTTCACGTTCTGGACCCGCTCGAGCCGGGTCTCCTGGATCGTCCGCGAGACGATTCCCCGCTTGATGTTGAGACGCCGGTTGGTGATCGTGTAGCTGGTAGCGACCCGCTTGATGAACCCGGCCAGGACCGTGATCCCGACGCCGGCGATCGCGAGGAGCACGACCAGCCCGCTGTTCGTCTCGTCGCCGATCGTGCCGGTGCCGAGGGCGACGAGCAGGCAGACGACCGCGGTCACGGCCAGGCCCTTCAGGTAGAAGTCGAGGATCGCGCGCCAGGACGGGTGTCCCTCGAAGAGGATCCGTTCCCCCGGGCCGAGCTTCGGTGCCACGCCCGGCAGAGTAGATGATCGATCGGAGAATCGGGCGCCGGGAAGCCCTCTACGGTGAGGACGATGCAGGCCCCGATCGCCAAGGTCGAACCGCTCACCACCGCGCGCGCCCTGCGGGGGCCGTTCGACTACCTGCTGCCCGAGCGTCTCGGCGAGGTCGGCGTCGGCAGCGTGCTGCTCGTTCCCTTCGGCCGGCAGCGCCTCCTCGGCGTGGTGGTGGAGCTGGCCGCGGAGTCCGACCTCGCGCCCGAGCGCCTGGCCGAGCCGATCGCCGCACTCGAGGCCGGGGCGACCCCGGAGCTGGTGGAGCTCGGCCTCTGGGCGGCGCGCGAGTACTGCTCAACGCCCGCGCGGGGGCTGGAGCTGGTCCTGCCGCCCGGGACCACGGCCGCCCGCGGCCCCGTCGGCGCCCGCGTCGAGCTGCGGGCCGCCCTGACCGAGGCCGGGCGGGCGGCGCTCGACGGGGGCGAGCGCCTCGGGCCGAAGCAGCGCCTGGCGCTCGAGCGCCTGTCCGGCAGCGAGGCGCCGCAGGCCGCGGGGGCCGATCGCGACGCCCTGCGCCGCCTCGCCAAGCGGGGGCTCGTGGAGCTCACCGAGGTGGCGGTGGACCGGCGCCCGCCCACCGTCGCGATCGGCGCGCCGGCGGGCGCCCCGCGGCTGAACGCCGCCCAGGCGGCGGCGGTCGAGCGGGTCGAGGCCGGCCTCGACTGGGACGGCGGCGCGCTGCTGCTGCACGGCGTGACGGGCTCGGGCAAGACGGAGGTCTACCTGGCGGCGACCGCCGCGGCCCTGGAGCGTGGGAGGGGGGCGATCGTCCTGGTGCCCGAGATCGGGCTGACGCCGCAGACCGTCTCCCGGTTCGAGTCGCGGTTCGGCGACCGCGTGGCGGTCCTCCATTCCGCGCTCAGCCAGGGCGAGCGCCGCGACGAGTGGCAGCGCCTGCGCCGCGGCGAGGCCCGCGTCTGCGTCGGACCGCGATCGGCGGCCTTCGCGCCGGTCGCCGGCCTCGGGTTGGTGGTCGTCGACGAGGAGCACGACGGCTCGTACAAGCAGGAGTCGGACCCCCGCTACGACGCCCGGGACGTGGCGCGCCGCCGCGCCGACGTCGCCGGCGCCGTGCTCGTCGCCGGGTCCGCCACCCCGACGCCCGAGAGCTGGTCGCGGCTGGAGCGCATTTCGCTGCCGGAGCGCGCCGACGGCCGCCCGCTGCCGCCGGTCGAGGTCCTGGACATGCGGGGCCGCGACGGGCGGGAGGGGCCGCTCCACGCCGATACCCGTGCGGCGCTCTCGGCGCTCGGGGCGCGAGGCGGCAAGGCGATCGTGATGGTGCCGCGCCGGGGTTGGTCGCCGCACCTCAGCTGCCACGAGTGCGGGCGCGCGTGGCGCTGCCCGAACTGCGACGTCTCCCTGGTCCTCCATCGGGCCCGGGGAGCCCTGCGCTGTCACCACTGCGGCCACGCCGAGCCGGCGCCGGAATCGTGCCCGGAATGCGGCTCGGTGTCCGTAACCCGCCACGGCGCGGGCTCCGAGCGCGTGGAGCGGCTCGTCGCCGACCTGGTGGAGCCGCTGCCCGTGTTCCGGCTGGACTCGGACGCGGCCGCGGGCCGCGGGGCACACGCGCGGATCCTCGGAGCGTTCGATCGGGCGCCGGACGGGGTCCTGATCGGGACCCAGATGGTCGGCAAGGGACACGACTTCCCGGACGTCGGCCTGAGCGTGATCGTCGACGCCGACTCGAGCCTGCGGTTCCCCGACTTCCGCGCCGAGGAGCGTGCGTTCGCCCAGGTCGCCCAGCTCGCCGGCCGCAGCGGCCGGGGGATCGCCGGCGGAAGGGTGCTGGTGCAGACGCTGGCCCCGGGAGCCGAGGCGATCCGCCGGGCGGCGGCGCACGACGCCCCCGGCTTCCTCGAGGGCGAGCTCGTCCGCCGGCGCGAGCTCTCCTATCCGCCCTACTCGACCCTGATCCGAGTCGAGTTCACCGCGCCCGACGGGCGAACCGCGGATCGAGCCGCAGCGCAGACCGCGGCCAGGATCCGCCCGCTGCTGCCCTCCGGGGCGAGCCTCCTGGGTCCGGCGCCTCGGTTTCGCCTGCGCGATCGCGAGCGCCGCCAGCTCCTGGTCAAGGCCCCGGAGCGCGATGCCGCCGTCGGGGCGGTGCGCGAGGCCGTCGAGGCCGCCGCGTCCGGCCGAGCGCTCCGCGGAGTGCAGCTCTCGGTCGACGTCGACCCGCAGTAGCGTCGGCCTTCCCGCGAGGGGATCGATCTAGACTCGGCTGGGTGAGCGAGACGAGCGAACACGCGACCCTCGAGCCGGACGCCGCCGAGGGCCCGGTCGAGGCGGATCCGCATCCCGCCGAGCCCACCGAGGAAGAGCTTCGGCGCCGCGACGAGGCGCTCGCCCAGGTGGTCACTTTCGGCGACCCGGTCCTGCGCTCCCGCGCGTCCGAGATCCGCGAGTTCGGTTCCGCGCTTGCCGCGGAAGCGGAGCGGATGATCGCGATCATGCGCGACGCCATGGGGGTCGGCCTCGCGGCGACTCAACTCGGGGTCCTGCGGCGGCTGCTGGTCTTCCAGGCGGGGCCCGACGCCTCCCCGACCGCGGTGGCGAACCCGGTGATCGAATGGTCGTCCGAGGACGACCTCGCCACCGCCGCCGAGGGGTGCCTGTCGCTGCCCCGCGTGATCGTCGAGGTCGAGCGCCCGCTGCACTTGCGGGTCAGCGGGGTCGACCCGCAGGGGGAGCCGCTCGTGATCGAGGCGTCCGGCCTCGAGGCGCGGGTCCTCCAGCACGAGATCGATCACCTCGACGGCGTCCTGATCCTCGACCGGACGGCGCGCGATCAGCGCAAGGGCGCGATGCGGGCGCTCCGCGAGGGCATCGCCTACGCCCCCGACGACGACGAGGACGAAGGCGGCGAGGCGAGCGGGGACGGATGACCGATCCGCGCCCGGCGCGGCTCGCGTACTTCGGAACGTCGGAGTTCGCCGCGGAGGTGCTGCGACGGCTGGCCTCGACTCGGCACCGGCCGGCCCTGGTGGTGACGCCGCCCGACCGCCGCCGGGGCCGGGGCCGCCGGCTGGCCCCGCCCCCCGCCGCAGCCGCCGCGGCCGAGCTGGGGCTCGAGTTGCACCAAACAGCGGACGTGAACGCGCCCGAGTCCCGGGCGGCGCTCGACTCCGGGGGCGTCGAGCTCGGCCTCGTCTGCGCCTTCGGCCAGTTCCTGCGCAGCGGCCTGCTCGACCGCCTGGAGTTGCTGAACGTCCACCCGTCGCTGCTGCCGCGCTGGCGCGGTGCGGCGCCGATCGAGCGGGCGATCATCGCCGGCGACGAGCGGACGGGCGTGGCGATCATCAGGGTGACGGCGGAGCTGGACGCCGGGCCGGTGGCGCTCTGCAAGGACCTGGAGATCGAGCCGCACGACGACTTCGGGACGCTGTGGCCGCGGCTGGCGGCGCTCGGCGCCGAGCTCGCGATCAGGGCGCTCGACCTGTGGGTCGCGGGGGAACTCGACTTCACCGACCAGGACGAGTCCGCGATGACTTACGCGGAGAAGATCGACCCGGCGGAGCGCGTGCTCGATCCGCAGCGCCCGGCGATCGAGCTCGAGCGGAAGGTGCGGGCCCTTCACCCGCATATCGGGGCCTACCTGGAGCTCGCCGGGGGAGACCGGCTCGGCGTCGCCCGAGCGGTCGCGGCCGGCGGTGAGCGGGCGCCGGGCGAGCTCGCCGCGGAGGGCGAGGCGCTGGCCCTCGGTTGCGCCGAGGGGACCCTGTCGATCCTCGCGGTGCGGCCGGCTGGCCGGCGCGAGATGGCGGCGGCGGACTACCTGCGCGGGCATCCGTCGCCGGCGCTGGCGCCGCGCGCGTGACCGAGCCGGCCACGCCCGCGCGCCGAGCCGCCTACGAGGTCCTGCGCCGTACGTTCGAGCAGGGAGCCTGGACCGACCGGGCGTTCCCCGCCGCGGCCGAGCGCCACGGTCTGGACAGGCGCGAGCGGGCCCTTGCCCAGCGCCTCGCCTTCGGCGCGGTCCAGCGCCGCGGCACCACCGACGCGCTGGCGGAGCGGCTCGCGGAGCGCGACGTCTCGGCGCTCGACGAGCCGGTCAGGGCGGCGCTTCGGCTCGGCCTCTTCGAGCTGCTCTTCTCCGAGGCCCCGGCGGACCATGCCGTCGTGGATGCCGCGGTCGAGCTCGCCAAGGGCGGCATGCGCCGCCGCGGCGCTCGGCGCGCGGCGGCGGCCTCGGGGTTGGTGAACGCGGTGCTGCGGAGGGCCGCGCGCGAGCGCGAGCCTCTGCGCGCGTCGCTGTCAGACGCGGACCCCGCCGCGGCGGCGATCGCCCATTCGGTGCCGGCCTGGCTGGCGGAGCTGTGGTGGCTGGAGCTCGGCCCTGAAGCCGCGCGCTCGCTCCTGCGGGTCATCAACGACCCGCCCGAGACGGCGCTTCGGGTCAACACCCTGCGGGAAGATGCGGCGGCGCTGCGTGCCGAGCTCGAGGCGGCAGGGGAGCCGGTCCGCAGGGCGGAGGCGGTCGCCGCACTCGACCTGCCGGAGGCGCTCGTCTGGGACGGCCCGCTCGGCCCGGCGGCGATCGCCGCCCTCGAGGCGGGCCGACTGTTCGCGCAGAGCCGGGGCGCCCAGGCCGTGGTTGCGCTCCTCGACCCCGCCCCCGGGGAGCGGGTCCTCGACCTCTGCGCGGGGCCCGGGGTGAAGACGACAGCGATCGCAGCGAGGATGGGCGGCGAGGGCGAGATCACCGCGGTCGAGCGCGACGCCGGCAGGGCCCGCCAGGTGGCCGAGCTCGCGGAGCGCGCAGGGGCGTGCAACGTGCGCCTCGAGGTCGCCGACGCGGCCTCGGCTCGCACCGACCGGGGCTACGATCGGGTGCTCGTGGACCCGCCCTGCTCCGACCTGGGGACGCTCGCCTCGCGTCCCGACGCCCGCTGGCGGAAGGACCCGGCGGCGATCGCCCGTCTCGCCGCCGAGCAGTCGGCGATCCTCGAGCGGGGGCTCGAGGCGCTCGCGCCGGCCGGGACGCTCGTCTACTCGACGTGCACGATCTCCGCTCGCGAGAACCGGGGCGTCATCGAAAGTGCGGGCCACCGGGAGTGGTCCGTGGTCGAGACCAGGCCCGACCGGGACGGCACCGACGGGTTCTTCATCGCCCGAATGGCCGGAGCGCCGGCGTGAATCGGCAGGAGGCGCTGCCGCGGCCAGACTGCCCGGGCTGTGGGGAGCCCTGGCTGCGCCCGACCACGCTGCCAGGGCGTTTCCGCTGCGTCTTCTGCCTGCGGCGTTACGAGCTCGTCTCGCAGTGCCCGGAATGCGGCGAGCACCAGACGATCGCGCGGATGAGCCGTTCCGAGGACATGGTCTGCCAGCATTGCCGCCATTCGATGCTGAGGCCAATATGAGCGCCAAGGACCTGTTCGCGACCCGCCGGGTCGCGCCCTCGATCCTCGCCGCCGACTTCGCGCGGCTGGGCGAGCAGGTGGACGAGGTGATCGCCGCGGGCGCCCTGGTGATCCACGTCGACGTGATGGACGGCCATTTCGTCCCGCCGATCACGATCGGCCCGGTGGTTGCCTCCGCGATTGCCGACCGGGTCCACGACGCCGGCGGCGCGCTCGACGTGCACCTGATGATCGAGCACCCGGGCCGGCACGTGGACGCGTTCGCCGAGGCGGGGGCGGACTGCATCACGATTCATCAGGAGGCCGACCGCCACGTCAACCGTACGCTCGCAGCGATCCGCGAGGCGGGCTGCCTTGCCGGGCTCGCGATCAACCCCGGCACCTACGTCGAAGCGGTGGCAGACGCGGCCGCCGGGTGCGACCTCCTGCTCGCGATGTCCGTCAACCCGGGGTGGGGGGGCCAGAGCTTCATCCCGTCCTCGCCGGGCAAGGTCGAGC
>Ga0299914_10001051_pt1 | contig 17668 bp, 19 predicted proteins | sample RVTome_10_FD_201361 | JGI IMG/M metagenome (GOLD analysis project Ga0299914, IMG submission 201361) | Soil microbial communities from uranium-contaminated site in the Upper Colorado River Basin, Wyoming, United States - RVT153D57 (version 2) ...
ACAGCCAGATCGTCAACGTGCACAAGGGCATCCACGTGATGCTGAAGAAGACGGCGCTGCACGGGTGACCTCATGAAAATCGCCAGCATCGACGCCGCCGTTTATCAGTTCCCGATCCATGTGCCGCTGATCGACAAGCCGATCCAGAACCGGCGGATGGTGTTCTGCAAGGTGGCGACGGACGACGGGATCGAGGGCTGGGGGATCACCGGCAACTTCCTCGGCGCGTCGATCGTCACGGCGCTGAAGGGCGCGTTCCTCGACACGGTCAAAGGGATGGACCCGCGCGACGTCGAGGCGATCCACCACCGGGTCTGGAACCGGCTCAACCCGCGTGCCTATACCGGCGTGATCTCGAACGCGCTGTCGGCGCTCGACATCGCCTGCTGGGACATCCACGGCAAGGCCGCCGGGCGCTCGGTGGCGCAGCTCCTGGGCGGGCACAAGGACTATGCCGACGCCTACGTCACCTTCGGCAACCTGCATTACGACAAGGACCAGCTCGTCGAATGCGCGACGCTGTTCGCCAAGAAGGGCGTGACCCGGCTCAAGATGGAGGCGGCCTGCAAGGGCGGCTGGCAGGAGGACGCGCGCCGCATCCGCGCGGTGCGCGACGCCATCGGCCCCGACGTCGAGCTGATGATCGACGCCAACTACAAGATGACCACGGCGGAGGCGCGCTCCCTCGCCCGCGCGGTGGCGGACTGCAATCTTTCCTGGTTCGAGGAGCCGCTGCTCCAGAACGACGCGGTCGCGCTCGCCGACCTGCGCCACCACATCAACATGCCGATCGCCGCCGGCCAGATGGAAGGCAGCCGCTGGCGCTTCCGCGAGTTCATGATGCACAAGTCGGTCGACATCGTGCAGCCGAACTGCCTCTACTGCGGCGGCTTCACCGAGCAGCGCAAAATCGCCCACATGGCGCAGGCCTTCAACCTGCCGATCGCCAACGGCGCCGGCTGGCCGACGCTGAACGTGCACGCGATGGCGGGGATGATGAACGGCACCTTCGTCGAGCTGCACCTCGGCACGACGCATATGGAGAAGGTCGCCTTCAAGGACGCCCCGATGCCGGAGGGCAACCGCCTGAAAGTGCCGGACAGGCCCGGCCTCGGCTTCGAGCCGGACTGGGACGCGCTGAAGGATGTGCGGGTGAAGGAATGAGCGAGAGGGAGACCAATTCGGATTCGGAACTTTACGATATTTGGTTCCGGGAGAAAGTTCAGGAGGCGTTACACGATCTCCGCCCCTGCATACCGCATGACGTCGTCATGGACGAAGCGAAGGGCATTATCGATCGCATTGCCGCGGGAAAAGCCAAGGCACAAAGGTTGAAACGGGAGCGCTTTCCCGAATAATCCCGATTTCTCGTGGGTGGCCGGATCAGGTTCGGCCACGACGGCAATATTTTGAATTCAAAACAAAAACGTCATGCGCGTCCCCCGACTTGATCGGGGGATCAGACGCGCGCATCCACGACTCTTTTCTCCGAGGCACCTGCCGTCCTAAACCGGACAGCAGCGGCTTCATGCGTGGCATCCATGGCACCGCGCCGTGGATTGCACGGACAAGCCGTGCAATGACGATTTTGATGTTGGGCGTCTGCCGCGAATTCGCGCGCCGGCCGATCGGAATGCCGGCGGGGAAAGGGCGCTCAGCCCTCTCCGGCCACCCGGATCGCGTCGGCGTTCTTGTAGAGCCACATCGTGCCATTGCCGCCGTTCATCGGCACGATCTCGTCGACGAAGGCCGGGCCGCCGTTGCGGGGCAGCGACCGCGCCAGGCTGATGAAGAGATACGCGAGCTCGTCGGCGTCCTCGATCATCGCCTTGGCGACGAAGTCCCAGGTGATCGGGCCGCTCGTGCCGATATGGCGGCGGTCCGCCCAGTTGCGGATCTTGATCGTCGCCTCGTGCCGGGCCGCTTCCGCTTCGTTGTCGAACAGCTGGCCGTCGCAGGTCTTAAAAGCTTGTGTCTTATGCATTTCTCTCAATCCCATCCCTGGTCTGCAACGCGATGGCGTAAACGGCCTTACCGGACCCGGTGGCGCGCCATCCGTCTATGACTGTTGCATGAAAGATGGGACCCACTCACAAAAGGGGCAATTCCCTCTAACTGCCTAGCCAATCCGGACAGGGGCCGGCGCGGCCTATCCCTTGGGCCAGGGGCAGCGGGCTAGTCCTTTTGGGGCGGTCGCGCGGCCCGGTTGCAGCCCTCCCGCGCCACGCCGAATAAGCGCATTTTGCTACTAGTAGACCATCGCCCGATCACCTTTGGGCGAGGTCGCGCCGCGCCGGCTGCCCCGGCGCCCGGCATCGGCTAGGATCGGGGCATGAGCCGCCGCCCGATCGACCCTTGCCGCCGCGCCCTTCTCCTGTCCATGGGCGCGCTCGGCGTCGCCGCCGGCCTCGGTCCGGCCTGGGCCGCCGCTCCGAGCGGCCTGCTGCGCCGCGCCGTCCCCAGAACCGGCGAAATGCTGCCGCTGATCGGCATGGGCAGCTGGATTACCTTCAACGTCGGCAAGGATCCGGCGTTGCGCGCCGAGCGGGTCAAGGTGCTGCAGGCCTTCTTCGAGCGCGGCGGCGGCATGGTCGACTCCTCGCCGATGTACGGTTCCTCCGAAGAGGTGATCGGCCACTGCCTCGGGCAGATCGCCGATACCGGCGGGCTGTTCGCGGCGACCAAGGTGTGGACGCCGTTCCAATGGCTCGGCGTGAAGCAGATGGAGGAGTCCGAGCGGCTCTGGGGCAAGCGGCGCTTCGACCTGATGCAGGTCCACAACCTGCTCGACTGGGACGCCCATCTCGAGACGCTCAAAGGCTGGAAGGCGGAGGGCCGCATCCGCTATATCGGCATCACCACCTCGCACGGCAGCCGGCATGCGGAGATGGCCGACATCATGGCGACGCAGCCGATCGATTTCGTCCAGTTCACCTACAACCTGCTCGACCGCGAGGCGGAGGCGCGGCTGCTGCCGCTCGCCGCCGAGCGCGGCCTCGGCGTCATCGTCAACCGGCCCTTCCAGGGCGGCGACCTGTTCGACCGTTTCGCGAAGCAGCCGCTGCCGGACTGGGCCGCCGAGATCGATTGCGCCAACTGGGCGCAGATCTTCCTCAAATTCGCCGTCTCGCACCCCGCGGTCACCTGCGCCATCCCCGCCACGTCGCGGGTCGACCACATGCTGGAGAACATGGGCGCCTGCTACGGCCGCTTGCCCGACGCCGCGACGCGGGCGCGCATGGTGCGCTACGCGGACTCCCTGTGAGCCGCTTCCTGCCGTTCAGCCGCGACGCCTTCCTCGCGCTGTTCGAGCAGTACAACGAGGCGGTCTGGCCAGCGCCGCTCGTCGCTTATGCGCTGGGACTGGCCGTGCTGCTGTCGGCGCTGAAGCCCTACCGCGGCAGCGGCCGGCTGATCGCTGCGATCCTCGCTGTCGCCTGGATCTGGAACGGCGTCGCCTACCACATGCTGCACTTCGCGGCGCTGGTCTGGGCCGCCTGGGGGTTCGGCTTCCTGTTCGTCATCCAGGGGCTGATGCTCCTGGCGACGGGACTGCTGCGCGGGCGGCTCGACGTCCGCTTCAGGCGCGACGCCGCCGGCTGGACGGGCCTCGCCCTCGCCGTCTTTGCAATGGCCCTGTATCCGCTGATTGGCCTGCTCGCCGGACAGGCCTGGCCGCGCGTGCCGGCCTTCGGCATCGCGCCCTGCCCGCTCGCGATCTTCACCTTCGGCCTGCTGTTGATGGCGGGGCCGCGGGTGCCGTGGCACCTGCTCGTCATCCCACTGCTGTGGGCCGCGGTCGGCGGCTCGGCGGCCTGGCTGCTCGACATGCCGCAGGATATGGGGCTGCCCGCCGCCGCCGTGCTGGCCGCCGCACTCGCTTTCCGGAAGAACCGGCTCGGCAAGACCTAGCCGACAAAAAGGGGACGGAGCCCTTTTTGTCACCGCGCTGCAAAAATGCCGGCTCAGCCCTTCGTGAGCGGCATCAGCTCGCGGGCGAAGCGGTCCATGCCTTCCATGCTGGCGTCGATCGTGTCGCCGCGGAAGTCGAAGATCAGCTCGGAGATGCCGAGCGCGCCGTATTCCCGGATGTCGCCGGCGACCTGCTCCGCCGAGCCGGTGAACCGCCGCCGCGCGCCGGCCACTTCCTTCATGTCAGGCTCGTAGAGCGGCGCCTTGAAGGAGACGGTGATCTTCGAGAAGTCGCGGCCCTCCGCCTCGGTCAGGCGTTTCAGCTCGTCGAGCTTCTGGCGCATCTCCTCGGGCGGCAGCGGCGAGGCGGCGACCGCGCCCACCGGATGCCAGCCGTCGCCGTAGCGCGCGGCGCGGCGCAGCGCCGGGCGGCTGTGCCCGCCGATCCAGATCGGCGGATGCGGCTTCTGCACCGGCAGCGGCTCGCAGCGCAGCGGCCCGAAGCGGTAGAATTCGCCCTCGTGCGCGACCGGGCTCTCGGTCCACAGCTTCTTGAAGATCTCGAGATACTCGTTGGTCACCGCACCGCGACTGTCGAAATCCGCCGCCTGCAGCGCCTCGAACTCCTCGCGGAACCAGCCGACGCCGACGCCGACCGTGACGCGCCCCTGCGACAGCACGTCGATGGTGGCGAGCGCCTTCGCGGTGAACACCGGGTTGCGGTGCGGCACGATCATGACGCTGCTGACGATGCGGAGCTTCTCGGTCGCGCCGGCGATGAAGGACATCGTCGTCAGCGTCTCCAGCGCGTCGCCCTTGCTCAGGAACACGCCGTCGGCCGTGTAGGGATAGACGGAGTCGGATTGCACCGGGATCGCGATATGGTCGGCCACCATGACCGAGTGGAAGCCGAGCGCCTCGCCTGTCCTGACGAAGCGCGTGAGATCGCGCCGGTTGATCAGCGGTCCCCGCGTCGGCAGGTAGAACCCGTATCGCATGGCGTCATGCCCCGCTCTGTTGGTTTCCGGCATGTTCGACGCTGCCGGCAAGCGGGTCAACCGACGATCGCCGTTCCAGCACGGCAGCGAAGAAGCCGTCCGTGTTGTGGCGGAATGGCGTCAGGCGCATGTAGGGATTGTCGGCGGTCGCGCCGGGCGCGTCGGGGACGACGGGCGCGAAGTCGGGATGGCGCTCGAGGAACGCCTCGATCTGCCGCTCGTTCTCCTCGGGCAGCAGCGAGCAGGTGGCGTAGACCAGCCGCCCGCCGGGCTTGAGCGTCCGGGCGATCCGGTCGAGGATCTCCGCCTGCACCCGCAGCAGCGCCTCCAGCGGCGGACCGTAGCTCCGCCAGCGCATGTCCGGATTGCGCCGCCAGGTGCCGGTGCCGGTGCAGGGCACGTCGGCCAGCACGAGGTCGAAGGTCCCTTTCTGGCGCTTGAGCCATTTGCGGCTGCGCTCGTCGTCGAGCGCACGCACCTCGATGATGTCGCTGACCCCGGCGCGCTTGAAGCGCGGCCGCGCCTTTTCCAGGCGGCGGCTGTCGGTGTCCATGGCGACGATGCGGCCCTTGTTGCGCATGGCGTCCGCCAGCGCCAGCGTCTTGCCGCCCGCTCCCGCGCAATAGTCGATCACCTGCATGCCCGGCCGCGCCTGGCAGATCTGCGCGGTAAGCTGCGAGCCCTCGTCCTGGATGTCGATCCAGCCCTTCACGAAGGCCTTGGTCTTGGCCAGGTACGCCTTGTGCCGCGCGCGCAGACCGGACGCGGCAAAGGGCGTCGGGTCGGTCGGGACGCGGTCCTTTGCCAGCGCGGCCTGCACCTCCTCGCGGCTCGCCTTCGCGGTGTTGACGCGCAGGTCGAGCGTGGCGCCGGCGATCATGGCCCGCATCTCGCTCTCGAAAGCGGCGCCGAAGGCCGCGCGCAGCCGCTCTTCGTAGTCGGGCGGGCATTCGACGCGTACGGCCAAGGGCATCTCGGGGTCGTCGAGCGGCTTGTCCTTCAGCGATGCGGCAAGCGCGATCTCTTCCTGCGTCAGCGTCTCGGCGCCGTACTTGCCGCCGGCGAACAGCTCCGCGATATCGAAGGCCCCGCTTTTCAGCTCGACGAGCGCCAGCCAGAGAATGACCCGGCTGCGCGGCGTGTCCCGCGCGCCGGCCTTATCCAGCCACCAGCCCAGCCGGGCGCGGGCGCGCATGATGTCGTAGACGCGCTCGGCGATATTCGCCCGGTCGCCCGCGCCGATATAGCGGCGCCCGCGCATGTAGTCCCCGACGGTGGTGTCCATCGGCACCGGGCTCTTCGCGATATGGCCGAGCAGCTCGATGGTGGCCTTGATGCGCGCGTCGGGAGTCATTCGGGATCAGGACTTTCGGGTTCGGGCCCTTCTTTGCATCTGCCCGTTTCCCGCTCAATGGAATTCGTCACGCCGCTGTCCTCCAGGTTGCAGGGCGTGTACAATAAATCCATAAGCGCGGCTCAAGACCGCGGATATAGGGAGTGCGTGCATGTCACAGTCCGGACCGACGGCCGATCCTGGCGTTGCCTGGCCCTCCAACGGCATCAGCGAAGTGCCGTTCCGGGTCTACACCGACCAGGAGCAGTACGATCGCGAGCAGGAGCGCCTGTTCCAGGGGCCGACCTGGCAATACCTCTGCCTGGAGGTGGAGCTCGCGAAGCCGGGCGATTTCGTCTCGACCACCGTCGGCGAAGTCGCCGTGATCGTCTGCCGCGACGCGGCCGGCGCCATCAACGCCTTCGTCAACCGCTGCATCCACCGGGGCAACCTGCTGTGCCTGGAGCGCCAGGGCAACGTGAAGAAGTTCAGCTGCATCTATCACGGCTGGACCTACGATCACACCGGACAGCTGACCGGCGTCGCCTTCGAGCGCGGGGTCAAGGGCCAGGGCGGCATGGCGCCGGAGTTCCGCAAGGAGGAGCACGCGCTGCGCCGCCTCAGGGTCGCGGTGCTCGGCGGCATCGTCTTCGGCACCTTCAGCGACGCCACCCCCGACCTGGAGACCTGGCTCGGCCCGGACGTGACGCGGGGGCTGTTGCGCGTGATGAACCGCACGCCGCATGTGCTGGGCCGCAATACGCAGATCCTGCCGAACAACTGGAAGCTTTATTTCGAGAACGTGAAGGATACCTATCACGCCTCGATCCTGCATCTCTTCCTGACCACGTTCAAAATCAACAAGCTGACCATGCCGGGCGGGATCTACATCAACGGCGACGGCGGCAATCATTACACTTATGCCATGCTCGATTTCGCGGCGGAGAGCGAAGCCTACAAGGAAGCCGGCCTGCGCTCGGAAAGCGATTTCCGGCTGCAGGACAGCTCCGTCGTCGACTCCGTCGACGAATACGGCGACGGCGTCTCGGTGCAGATCCTGACCATCATCCCCGGCATGGTGCTGCAACAGGTGCGCAACACGATCGCCGTGCGCGTGATCCGGCCCCGCGGCGTCGACAGGACAGAGCTGGAATGGATCCATCTGGGGTTCGACACCGACGACGAGGCGATGACCGAGCGCCGGCTGCGCCAGGGCAACCTGATCGGCCCCGCCGGGTACATCGCGATGGAGGACGGCTGCGTCGGCGGATTCGTGCAACGCGCGCTGCAGTACAACGACGAAGGCAGCGGCATCGTCATGATGGGCGGGCACGAGGCGGAGTCGCAGAAGTTCCGCGCCAGCGAAGCGGCGATCCGCGGATTCTGGAAGCACTACCGCGCGCTGATGGGCGAGTGACCATGGACGCAGAAGCCGTCCGCCTGGGCGTCGAGGCGCTGATCGGCGAATACGCCGAACGCATTGACGAGGATCGCCTGGAGGAATGGCCGGCGCTGTTCACCGACCCGTGCAAGTACCTGGTGATCTGCCGGTCGAACTACGAAGCGGGCATGCGCCAGGGCGTGATGTACGCGGCGACGCGGGGCATGCTGGAGGACCGCGTCTTCTCGATCCGACGCGCCAACCTGTTCGAGCCGCACCGCTACCGCCACGTCATCGGGCCGATCCGCATCAAATCGGCGGAGGGCGGCGTCGCCCTCGTCCATTCGCACTTCATCGCCGCGCGGATCATGCACGACGGCGGAACGTCGCTGTTCGCCACCGGACGCTATCTCGACCGGATCGACATTTCGACGGCGGACTACCGGTTCCTGGAGCGGATCGTGGTGCTCGACAGCGAGAAGATCGACACGCTGCTGGCGATTCCGCTGTGAGCGGGGGCCCCTATTTTCGCGTGAAGAGCACGCGATCCACGTCGCCGCCGGTGCGATAATACAGCGTCGCGTCATAGCTCGCGGCCGGCGCATACTGCATCCGTTCGGAGACATGGTCGTACAAGGCGACGGCCACGTCCATGGCCACGCCGCCCAGGCTGCGCGTCGCGACCGCGGTTTCTTCGCGCGCAGCGACGTTCCCGCCCCCGCCCTTGACGGCGGCAAGCCATTTGTCCATGCGCGGCGGAATCTTGTTCAGGTTGAACGGCGCCGCCACGGTGACGTAGACCGTGCCTACCTCTTTCGACATGGCGTCACTGAGACCAATATCGAACGAGGAAGAATCGAAATAAGTGAGCGACGTCGTCTCGTTTCCCATCGCGGCCTGACCGCCGGATGCCGATGCCGCCGGTCCGCCGACGAGCGCCTGCGCGATGCCTTTGGGCTGTCCCGCCGTCTGGCAAGCAGCCAGCAGCAATGACAACAGAGCGACGATGCAATTGATTCTCATTGCAGGCCTCGTTCGATCAAGCGCGCGCGGGAACCGACATCTTGGGAGCGCACCATCGATTGCGCAAGCCGCGCCGTCCGGAACTTTTGGGGTAAGGACCGTCGCGGAGCGCCCTCCGGAATTGCCAATGACCGACCCTGACTGCACTCTCGAACGAAGGCGGCGATCCGGCTAATTTCGACGAAAGACGAAGAAGGATCGACAGGGGCGTGGGCAAAACGAAACACGCGATCGTGGCGGCGACGCTCTTGTTCGCCTGCGCCGCCTGTACGCCGACGGTCGCGATCGAGCCGCCGTCCCGGCCGATCGCCATCAACCTCAACATCAAGCTTGATGCGGATGTCCGAATCCGCGTCGAGGAAAAAGCCAAGATCGACGTCGGCAAGGACCCGATCTTCTCCCTGGACTCCGTCACCGCGTCAGCCAGCCGGAGCCTGACGCGCAGCATCGCCACGCCGGACGGCAAGGTCGCCATGGCCACGCTCGGCGAGCGCTACGACGGCTATGTCGTTGCGCGCGACGCATCGGTCCCGGCGACGGCCGCGGACATCGCGGCGCGCGTCAACGCAGAACGCATGGCGCTTTATGAAAAGCGGGCGAAGGAGGAGAACGTTCCGGTCGCCGCCGTCGGCGCGATCTACGCGAGCGAGATTCTGAAAAGCGCGCCGAAGGGGACGAGCTTCCTCGACGCCACCGGGAAGTGGACGCAGCTATAGACCGGCTAACGCGACGCGGGCGGCAATCGCTCGGCCAGCGCGTCGAGACGCTGCTCCAGGGCACGGATCCTGGCGCGGACATCGCCGAGGCCGGCGGCGACGGAGCCGCGGCCATCCTCGAGCGCATCGAGCCGATAGGCGAGCTTGTTCAGGTCCTGGCTCAGCGCCCATATCTCGGCCGGCGCGGCGGGCTCGCCGCGGCGGCGCTCCATCGCCTCGACCAGCGCGGCCAGCTTCTCGACCTGCTGCGTCAGAGGCTGCAGGTTGACGGCCGGCGGCGCCGGCCGCTTCTCGACCTCGGCGAGGCGCTGCGTCAGGCCGTCGATCGCCGCACGCAGCGGCGCGAGGTCAGCGGGCGGCGGCGGCTCGCGTCCTTCCAGCGCCTCGACCCGCTCGGCTAGCGCGCCAAGGTCGCGCCGTACCGGCGTCAGGTCGGCCGGTCTCGGCAGCTCGCGGGCTTCGAGTGACGACACTGTCGCTGCCAGCTCGCGCAACTGCTGCGTCAGGAGCAGGAGCTCGACCGGCGGCGGCACCTCGCGGCGCTCCAGCCCTTCGACCCGCTCGGCAAGGCTGCCGAGCCCACGCTCCAGCGGCGCAAGGTCGGCAGGCTTCGGCGGCTCCTGGCGCTCCACCGCATCGACCCGCATGGCGAGACGCTCAAGCGCTTCGCGGAGCGGTGCCAGGTCGGTGGGCGGCGGCGCTTCCCGCCGCTCGAGGACGGAAAGACGCTCGGCGAGCAGGCTGACCTTTTCAGCAAAGGGGCCGATATCGGCCGGCGGCGGCGCGGACGCGCGGCCCTTCTCCAGCGCCTCGACGCGCTCGCCGAGCCTCGCGACCTGCTGGTTCAGGGGCGCGATGATGGCGATGCCGGCGATCACGACCAGCAGAATCAACGCCAGCCCGCCCTGTATGATCAGCTTTATCAAGCGACTATCGCCCGTTTCGAACAATATTCATTAATGAATTAGGTCGCGCGGGACAGACCGAGAGTCCGTCGACGGTTGCACGTTACCGCCTGCCTGCACGGGAGGACACGCACCTTAAGTCCTAGCCTGTTCGTGGGAAAAACCGCCGCGGACCGCACCGTCGTTGCAGTGCGGCACGGCGCCCCGCATTATCCATTCCCAACGAGCCGAGACCGACAGGAGGCACCATGAGCTGGCAACCGTCGAAGGACCCCGTCTGTACCGTGCCGGGCGGCTGCCCGCCCGTAGAGACCGTGATCCAGCCGAAGTCGCGTGACATCGGCGGGTTCGAGGTCCGGCGCGTGCTTCCGTCGGCCAAGCGCCGGATGATCGGCCCCTTCGTCTTCTTCGACCAGATGGGCCCGGCCGCGCTGCCCAAGGGTAAGGGGATCGACGTCCGCCCGCACCCGCATATCGGCCTCTCCACCCTCACCTGGCTGATCGAGGGCGAGATCATGCACCGCGACAGCGTCGGCTCGGTGCAGGCGATCCGGCCGGGCGAGGTCAACTGGATGACCGCCGGCTCCGGCATCGCGCATTCCGAGCGCACACCCGACGCGCTGCGCCCGAAGGGGCACCGGCTCTACGGCATCCAGACCTGGCTCGCCCTGCCGAAGGCGGACGAGGAGACCGCGCCCCGCTTCGAGCACCACAAGGCGGATGCGCTGCCGCGGATCGAGGGCGACGGCATCGAGGCGACGCTGATCGCCGGCACCGGCTGGGGAAAGCGCTCGCCGGTCGGGGTCTTTACGGAAACGGTCTATGCCGACGTCCGGCTCGAAGAAGGCGCGACGCTCACGATCCCTGCGGAGCACGCGGAACGCGGCCTCTACGCCCTGACCGGCGCCGTCGAGATCGCCGGCGCGCGCTTCGAGGCCGGCGCCATGCTGGCGCTCCGCCCGGGCGATCCGGTCGACGTGACGGCGGCCGAGGCGACGCACCTGATGGTGCTCGGCGGCGAGCCGGCGGACGGGCCGCGCCATATCTGGTGGAACTTCGTCTCCAGCTCGGCGGAGCGCATCGAGCAGGCGAAAGCCGACTGGAAGGCCGGCCGCTTCGCCAAGGTCGTCGGCGACGACGAGTTCATCCCGCTTCCCGAAGGCTGAGTCAGCGCGATGCACCGAAGGGGAGCTGCAATTGACTGGGACAGGCGCCGTGCGTGCTTCGACAGGCTCAGCATGAGGTTTTTCTCAATGCCACGAATATTTTACCTCGTCCTGAGCCTGTCGAAGGACGCACGACCTTCGTGCAGCACCTGCAAATGCAATATGCCTATGAGAGCCGCGCCATGTCGTTCCTGAGCCAGGCCGCGGTCTTCCTCGGCGCCGCGGTGGTCGCGGTGCCGCTGTCGCGCCGGCTGGGACTGGGCTCGGTGCTCGGCTATCTCGTCGCCGGCGCGGCGATCGGGCCGTGGGGGCTGAGCCTCGTCAGCGACGTGGACAATATCCTCCATTTCGCGGAATTCGGCGTCGTCCTGCTGCTGTTCGTGATCGGCCTCGAGCTGCAGCCGACGCGCCTCTGGACGATGCGGCGGCCGGTCTTCGGCCTCGGCGGCGCGCAGGTGGCGCTGACCGCCGCCGTCGTCGCTGGCGTGGCCCTGTTCTTCGACGTCGACTGGCGCGCGGCCCTCGCGATCGGGCTCGGGCTTTCGCTGTCGTCCACCGCCTTCGCGCTGCAGGTTCTGGCCGAGAAAGGCCAGCTCACGACCCGGCACGGCCGCACCGCCTTCTCCATCCTGCTGTTCCAGGACCTGGCCGCGATCCCGATCCTGGCGCTGCTGCCCGTGCTCGGTCCGAGCGGCCAGGAGCACGCCGGCGTGACGGATACGCTGATCTCCATCGGCACGGTTGCGGGCATCGTCGGCGCGGTGATCCTGGTCGGCCATTTCGCGCTGCGACACCTGCTGCGGTTGGTCGCGCGCGCCCGCGTCCGCGAGATCTTCACCGCCTGCGCGCTGTTCACCGTGACAGGCATGGCGCTGCTGATGGAGAGCCTCGGGCTGTCGATGGCGCTCGGCGCGTTCCTCGCCGGCGTGCTGCTGGCCGATTCCGAGTTCCGCCACGCGCTGGAAGCCGACATCGATCCGTTCAAGGGGCTGCTGCTCGGCCTGTTCTTCATCGCCGTCGGCATGTCGGTCAATTTCGGCCTGCTGGCGACCGGGCCCGGCCTCGTGGTCGGGCTGACGCTCGGGCTGACGGCGCTGAAATTCGCCGTGCTCTACGGCCTCGGCCGCGCTTCCGGCCACGACAGGCGCGCCGCGCTCAACCTCGCGGTCTCGATCTCGCAGGGCGGCGAGTTCGCCTTCGTCATCTTCACCATCGCGGTCGCGTCCGGCGTCATGCCGCGCGAGACCGCCGACTTGCTGATCCTGGTGGTGACGCTGTCGATGGCGGTGACGCCCTTCCTGTTCATCCTGTCGGAGCGGATTCTGGCCCCGCGCATGACGGCGCTCTCCGACCGGCCGTTCGACGTGCAGCCGCCGGACGAGGACCAGGTAATCATCGCCGGCTTCGGCCGCTACGGCCAGATCGTCGGCCGCATCCTGCAGGCGCGCAAGATCGGGTTCACTGCGTTGGAATCGAGCATGGACCAGGTCGACTTCGTCGCCCGCTACGGCAACAAGGTCTATTACGGCGACGCCTCGCGGCTCGACCTGCTGCGCGCGGCCAAGGCGGACAAGGCGGTGGTCTTCGTGATCGCCGTCGACGACGTGGACGCGTCGGTCCGCATCGCCGAGACGGTCGTGGCGAACTTCCCCAACCTCCGCGTCCTCGCGCGCGCCCGCAACCGCCAGCACGCCTACCGGCTGATGGACGCGGGCGTGACCGAGATCTGGCGCGAGACCCTGCATTCGAGCCTGGGCACGGCCGAGAGCGTGCTGACCGCGCTCGGCCTCTCCCAGCGCGACGCCGAGCGGACCGTGGAGACCTTCCGCGAGCATGACGAGCGCCTGCTCGGGCTGCAGTACGCCCAGCAGAAGAACGACGCCTGCATGGTCGCGCTGTCGCGCGAATGGGCGAAGGAGCTGGAGCAGATCTTCGAGCAGGACGCCCGCGACGACAGCCGCGGCGACGGCTGAGGGGCTACGCCGCTTCCGACATCTTGGCCAGGAAGGCGGCGTAGTTGTCCGGCGTCATGAAGCGCAGATATTCCTGCTGCATCTCGGGCGTCAGCACCTCGATCAGGAAGGTGTTGTCGATCCACAGCTCGATCACCCGGAACAGCGTCTCGCCGCGCCAGCAGGTGCGCGCCAGCCAGCCGTTCTCGCGCGCAAGCTGATGCACCTCCTCCTCGGTCAACGGCGAGCTGATGGCGAGATGGGTCTCGCTCGGCGCGCCGTTGCGCTGCACCTCGGATTCGGCCTCGTCCTTGCCGGGAATCATCACCCGGCCGGCGGGGACGAACTCGATGGCGGTGCCGAATTTGTCGCCCTCCATCGCAATGAAGGACCCTGGGAATACCGGGAACGGAAACGACTTGCCGCGCCACAGGCGGGCGACGACTTCGGCCGCGCGCTCCGGGTCGCGCGACGGATAGGACGCATGGAACAGCATGGCAGTGTCTCTCTGTGGAAAATGTTGCCGGACCCTACGCGTGTCCGGTTTCCCGACGATGTCCGCCGCCAGTGTATCATGTTTCAATTGTTTCGGGGCCGCACCGGTTGGCGCTGACCCGCGATCCCCGTTATCCTAGCCCTGCCCCCTCCAGGAGATCCCGCCATGAATGTCCAGACCCGGCCCGGCACCGTTGTCGTGGAGACCGCGAGCGGCAAGCTCCGCGGCGCCAGCGAGAAGGGCGTTCACAGCTTCAAGGGCATCCCCTACGGCGCCTCGACGGCGGGCGACCGGCGGTTCCTGCCGCCTGCCCCGCCGCAGGCCTGGACCGGGGTCAAGGACGCCCTGGAATTCGGCCTCCGCGCGCCGCAGCGGGACGAGAAGATCCGCCCCGCCAACGCCTGGATCCGCGATACCCGCCCGGCCGGGGAGGACTGCCTGGTGCTGAACGTCTTCACCCCGGGGCTGGGGGACGGCGGCAAGCGCCCGGTCATGGTCTATCTCCACGGCGGCGGTTACGAGCGCGGCTCGGGCAGCGCCGCCGGGATCGACGGCAGCATCCTGGCGCGCACCGGCGACCTCGTGGTCGTGACGCTGAACCACCGGCTCAACGTCTTCGGCTTCTGTCATCTGGAAGATATCGATCCGCGCTTCGCCGGCGCCGGAAACGCCGGCATGCTCGACATCGTGGCGGCGCTGCGCTGGGTACGCGATCACGCGGAAACCTTCGGCGGCGATGCCGGCAACGTGACGATCTTCGGCCAGTCCGGCGGCGGCTCGAAGGTCGCCGTCTGCATGGCGATGCCCGAGGCCAAGGGCCTGTTCCACAAGGCGATCATGCAGAGCTCGTCCTCGCATCTCCGCCTCGCCACGGCGGAGAACGCGGCCGCCGCCGTCGGCCGGCTGCTGGCGCAGGCCGGCGTGGACCGGTCTCAGGCAGCGGCACTGCAGCGCCTGCCCGCGGACAAGCTGCTCGCCGCCTACCGTGACGCGGTGGCGGCCGCCAACGGCAACGACAGCTTCCGGCCCGTCGTCGACGGCCACAGCGTGCCGCACCATCCCTTCGATCCCGCCGCGCCGGACCTGGCGCGCGACGTGCCGCTGCTGATCGGCACCTGCGAGACGGAGAAATCCTTCTACGACATCACCGCCGACCCGCAAACGCTGCCGCTCGACGATGCGCAGCTCGTCCGCGAGGTCGCGCGCTTCGTCGGTATCGACGAGGCGCTGGCGCGGGAAGTGATCGCCAGCTACCGCGCGGACAGGCCGGCGGCGTCGGGACGCGATATCTTCAACGTCATCGCCAGCGACCACCAGTACCGGCGCAACGCCATCGAAGCGGCGGAGCGGAAAGCGCGGCAGGGCGGCGCGCCGGCGTACCTCTACGAGTTCACCTGGAAGACGCCGGCGCTGGGCGGCATGCTGAAGACGCCGCACACGATGTGCCTTCCCTTCGTGTTCGGCACCACCGATATTGCCAAGGATTTCGTCGGCGCCGGGCCGGAGCAGGCGGCGCTGACGAAAGCCGTGATGGGCGCCTGGATCGCCTTCGCGCGCAGCGGCAACCCGAGCCACGCCGGCCTGCCGGCCTGGACGCCCTACGAAGCGGCGACGCGACCGACCATGGTCTTCGACAACGCGTGCCGTCTCGCGCTCGATCCGAAGCCGGATGACCTGGCACGCATCAACCGCTGCCCGCCCTTCGTCTCCGACATGCAGTGGCCGATGCCGGGTTGAGCGGGGCACGCCCGGCATAGTGATGCTGCCGTAGGAAAGATGGCACCAGTCGCCCAGGCGAAGGCGGACGTTGCATACTCTCTATCCATCGTCGCGAGAAATGACTCGCCGGGCCCGCGCCTTTTGTCGGGCAAGAATACCGTCGCGCAATTGTCGGAAGAGGCCAGGTGGCAGCATCCCGTACTCGTAGCGGCGCGGTTGTCCCGGAATTGGCCGCAGATCGTATCCCGGCCAAGCGAAACCGTTCAATTCGTCCAGACGAAGCCAATGAGGACCGTTGTCCAGGCCAAGATTCTTGCACACCGCGGGCGGAATCTTGAGGGACGCGGTCAGGTCGTCGGGCGGCCGGTGTGTGATGGGGGCGACGATCGTTTGGATATCGCCGTTCGGATCGCGCCGTGCGGCGACGACAATCGCACAAGGCCGATCTTTGGCGCCCTCTGTCGCCCCTTCCGCCGCTTCACTGCTCCACAAGAAACTATAGCGGATCACCAAGCCCGGCTTCGGGACCGGGAAGCTCATTTAGGCTCTGCGCCGTACTCTGCCGTTTCGATCGCCGCAACGACATCGTCAGGAAGCTCTCCGACAACGAGCGACTGTCGCTCCCGGCGCTTGAGCTGCTCGTAATGCGCAGCTTCGCTCGCGGAGAGATAAGCCCCGATCACCCGGCCGTGGCTCGTCACATGGATAATCTTGGCCTCTATGGCTTCATCCCGATATCGGGCAAAATTCCTGGAAAACTCAGTCGCCGGTACGTCGCGTATCGCCGCCATGTCGGCCTCCCTTCAACTGTGTAAAATACGTAATTTACGCAGTTTCGTCAAGAGCGATGGAAAGGCAAAAACTTCTTCCGGCATCAACCGCTGCCCGCCCTTCGTGTCCGACATGCAGTGGCCGATGCCGGGCTGAGCGGCCGGGGCTGTCATGGCCGGTCTCATCTGATACAAACCCCGCTGGGCAAATCGAAGTCGAGGGATCGGCGCGATGAAGCGCATCTGTGTGCTCGGCTGCTCTGGCGCTGGCAAGACGACGCTAGCGACCGAGATCGCAGCGCGGACCGGCCTGCCCCACCACTCGCTCGACTCCTATTACTGGAAGCCCGGCTGGACGCCAACAGCGAAGGATGACTGGTTTCTCGCGCATCGCCGCCTGATCGACGAAGACGCATGGGTGATCGACGGCAACTATTTCAGCACGCTCGTCAGTCGCGTCGCTGCCGCCGATACCATTGTCTTTGTCGATCTTGCGCGCTGGCGCTGCCTCTATCGCATTGCGAAGCGCACGCTGCGATGGTGGGGACGCACACGCCCTGACATGGGCGAGGATTGCCCGGAGAGCCTCGACCTCGCCTTCCTGCGTTACATCTGGAACTTCAAGGCCGTCCACCGTCCGCACATTCTCGGCCTGCTGGACGACCTGTCCGGCGGTCAGATTGTTCACATCCGAAATGAGCGCGAGCGCACCGCCTTCCTCGCCGGGCTCTGACCGCGTCCCTTCCCCTCTGCCCATAATTTGACCAGCGGCCTGGGGTTCGCTGTATGGTGCTGGTGGCCGTGCGGCGCCTTCACCGGGAAGACGCGCGCGGGACGGCGGCCGAGGCAAGAACCAGCGTGCAGAAACTCCTTCCGGCATCGTCGCTCGCGCCGTTCCAGGTTGCGAGCTTCCGCTTCCAATGGCCGGCCGACCTCTTCACCTCCTGGGCGTTCGAGATGGAGACGCTCATCCTCAGCTGGTATGTGCTGGTGCATACCGATTCCGTCCTGCTGCTTGCGGTCTTCGGCTCGCTGCAGTTCGTCGGCACGCTGTTTTCGCCGATGCTGGGCGTCGTCGCCGACAAGATCCCGCGCCGGACCGTGCTGTGCACGATGCGCGCCCTCTACGCGGCGATCGCGGCCGCGATCATGCTGCTGGATTTCGCCGGCCTGCTCAACGTCGCTTTCGTCTTTGCGCTGTCCGTCCTGAACGGCATCATCCGCCCGTCCGACCTGGTGGTGCGGAACGCGCTGATCGGCGACACGATCCCGAGGAGTTGCCTGACCAACGCCATGG
>Ga0299914_10001052_pt1 | contig 17667 bp, 18 predicted proteins | sample RVTome_10_FD_201361 | JGI IMG/M metagenome (GOLD analysis project Ga0299914, IMG submission 201361) | Soil microbial communities from uranium-contaminated site in the Upper Colorado River Basin, Wyoming, United States - RVT153D57 (version 2) ...
ACCGGGCCGCCACGCTCTTTGGAGACCGCGACGTCCTCCTCGGTCATCGCCGAGGCGATCCAGAGCGCGTCTCGGTGGGAGACGAGGCCCGACAATGCCGTGACCAGGCCGCCCCCGCCGCGGCGCACGGTCCGCTCGCCGTCCGAGGCCCGCTCGAACTGCGCAGGCCCCCGGTTGGAGACGATGATGAGGGGGTCGCTGCCGACTGCCACGCGACCAGCCTACCCAGGGGCCTGCGGTTCTATGTATCCAGCTCGTTGAAGAGCTCGAGCCAGTCGTGGAGCAGCCGCGGGGACAGGAAGTGCCGCCGGGCGTGTTCCTTGCCCGCCCGCCCCAGCCGCTTGCCGAGTTCGGGGTCGCGGAGAATCTCCACGCAGCGCTCTGCGCACTCCTGGGAGGAGTCGACCAGGTAGCCGCCCACCCCGTCCTCGATCTGGAGCGGTATGCCGCCGACGTTGCCGGCCACCGTCGGCCTGCCCTTCCACAGCGCCTCGGTGACGGTCAGGCCGAAGCCCTCGCGGATCGACTTCTGGAGGCAGACGTCGGACTGCGACTGGAAGGCATTGACCTCGATCGCGCCGACATTGTTGAGGTTGTTGAGGATCTTGATGTCCGGGTCGCCGTCCGCGTATTCGAAGGTGTGCTGGAAGAACTCCCAGCCCTCCGGGTCGTCGGTCGCCATCGAGCCGACCAGCGCGAGCTGTGCCTCGGGCAGTTCCTTCGTCACCTCGCGGTAGGCGTCGATCACTCCGACCGGGTCCTTCCACGGGTCGAAGCGGGAGACCTGGGTGATCAGCGGCCGGTCGACGTCGATTCCGAACTGGCTGCATACGAACGCCGCGTCATCGGGTGAGAAGGCCATGTTCTTCGGCGAGAGGGGGTCGATCGCCGGCGGGATGATGCGAATGCCGTCGTGGCCGTTCATCCCGTTGGGGACATATGAGGACAGGTGCCAGACGGTCGCGTCGTACTCCTCGATCAGCGGTTGCAGGCGGGCGATCGGCGCTGGGTTCGGCTCGGAGAGGTCGATGTGGCAGCGCCAGACCCAGTTGCGGCTTTTGTCCGCCGCCCCGCGCCGCAGCCCGACTGGCTGCGGGTCATGGACGATGATCGTGTCCCACTCGCCTTCGAGCCCGCCGGCATTCATCGCGTTGATCTCGTCGAACAGATCCCATTGCTCATCGTTGAGCGTCTCGTCGGCCCCCTGGAGGGAGTTGTGGAGGAGCTTGGTCGCGTTGAAGAACTCTTCTTTTCCGAAGATCACTTTCCAGTGCGCATCGAGACCGGCGTCGCGCATCAGCGGCACGATCGTGTAGAGGATCTCCGAGACGCCGCCGCCGAATGCGGTGGCGCTGACATGGAGCACCCGGTGCCCCTGAAGCGGCTCGGCCAGCGCGCGGATTCGCTCGGTCAGCTCCTTACCGGCGATGTGGGTGTAGTCGGCAAGGGACTTCTGGCCGAGGGCGACTTCCTGAAGCATGCGGCGAAGTTCTACAGGCAGGACCGGTTAGGTCGCCTGCCGCCTCCCCACCCTCAGCGCCCGGGGCTCTCCGGCCGCCTGCCGAGGGTGACCTCGACGTCCTCCCTCTCGCCACCGTCCCGGAGGACCTCCAGGGTCACGCTCTCGCCCGGCCGTCTGGTCGCGATGTGGCGAGCCAGGTCGTCGGGCCGGACCACCCTGCGGCCGTCCACGCCGAGAATCACATCGCCTCCGGTTCGGTAGGGGATGCCCTGGAAGCGGACGCGCTCGTCGCTGCCCTGCAGTCCCGCTTCGTCGGCCGGGCCGTCGGGCACCACTTCTGCGATCAGGCCGCCGTAGTCGGCCTCGACGTCGAGGCGCTCGGCGAGCTGGGGATAGAGGGCCTGGCTGCTCACCCCGATGTAGGCGTACTCGACCTCGCCATCCTCGTTCAACTGCCTGACCGAGCGCCGCACGGTCGAGATCGGAACCGCGAAGCCGACCCCGTCGTTGGCGCCGGTTTCCGTCTCGATCTGCTGGTTGATGCCGATCACCTTCGCCTCGGCGTCGAGCAGCGGGCCACCCGAGTTGCCCGGATTGATCGAGGCGTCGGTCTGGATCGCTCCCTCGATCTGGAACTCGGTCAGCGACCTGACAGAGCGGTCGGTCGCCGAGACGACCCCGACCGAGAGCGACTGCTGCTCGCCGAAGGGGCTGCCGATCGCCGCGACCGGTTGGCCGACCGCCAGGGCATCGTCGTCACCGAGTCTCAGCGGATGCAGGTCGAAGCCGTCGGGCTCGACCTTGAGCAGCGCGACGTCGGCGAAGGGGTCGAGCCCGACGATCTCGGCCGGCACCACGTTGCGGTCGGGGAACTCGACGAAAACCCGGTCAGACTCCTCGCGATCGCCGCCGGAGTCGTCGCTGACCACGTGGGCGTTGGTGACGATCCTCCCCTCGTCGTCGAGGACGAAGCCGGACCCTTCTCCCCCGGCGCGGCCGAACAGCGAGCGGATCGTGACCACTCCGGGCGCCGCCCTGCGATAGACGGCGGCCGCGTCGAAGCCGCCATCGGCGGTCTGCACGACGACCTCCGTGGTGGTCCGCGTGGGCCCGCTCGCCGCGTCGTCTCCCACCTCGTCGGAGCCGCAGCCGGCCAGCGCGAGCAGCAGCGCCGGCAGCGCCGCCGCGAGAGCCCGGCGGCTGCTCACACCACCACCTCGCGCTTCGCTCGCGGCGCGAAGAACCAGACATGCACGCTTGCTCGCTCCGCGCTCACACCCCGACCCTGGCCGGGCTGGGGATGGCTGCCGCTTCGGCGCGGGAGGCGGGGGGGAGGTCGAGTGTGAAGGCCGTGAAGCGCTTGCTCGAGGCGACGGTGATCCGGCCGCCCATGCGTTGGGCGATCTCGCGAGCGATCGCCAGGCCGAGCCCCGATCCGCCCGAGGCCGCCGCCGTGTAGAAGCGCTCGAAGAGCCTGCCCTGCAGGCGCCTGGGGATTCCGGGACCGTCGTCGGAGACGGTCACCTCGGCACGACTGTTCGCGGAGTAGGTGGTCACGGTGATGCTGGCGCCCTCGGGGGTGTGCGTGAGGGCGTTGTCGAGGAGGATACGGATGATCTGACGCGCCCGCTCCGGGTCGGCGCTGGCCCGGACCGGGACATCCGGGGTCCGCAGTTCGAGCCGCGAGCCGCGCAGGTCCGCGCGCGGCCCGAACTCGCGCGCCACCTCACGCGAGAGGCCGCTGAGGTCGATGTCGCGGCTCTCCATCACGATGCCGCCCGCGTCGAGCTGTGTCAGGTTGAGTAGGTCGGATGTGAGCTTTGTCAGGCGCTCGACCTGCTGGCGCATGGTCCGCACGAACTCGTCGCGCTCCTCGAGGCTGGGTTCGTCCTCCTCGAGCAGCTCGATGAAGCCGCCCAGGCTGAAGATCGGCGTGCGGAGCTCGTGCGAGGCGTTGGCGATGAACTGTTTGCGAGCGCTGTCGAGCTCTGCGAGACGGCGCTGCATCTCGTTGAAGGTGCGGGCGAGCTGGCCCAGCTGGCCGGACGATTCGACCGGGATCCGGGTTCCGAACTCACCCTCCGAGACCTTGCGGGCGGCCTCCTCGATGGTGCGGATCCGCTGCGTCACGACCTGGGCGAAGTAGAGGCCGATGGCCAGCGCGATGAGCGCCGCGAGGAGGCCGGCAAGGACGACGTCGCGCCCCTCTGCCGAGCCGCCCGCGACGAGCTCGACGTAGAGGTAGACGATGCCCGTGGTGAGCGTGACCATCGAAATCGAGACGATGGTGATCATGCTGCCCAGCGGAGTTCGCCGGAGGCGCCTCATTCCTTGAAGCGGTAGCCGACGCCTCGCACGGTGAAGAGGAACTCGGGCTCCTTCGGGTCGCGCTCGAGCTTTTCGCGCAGATGGCGGATGTGGACGTCGACGGTCCGCGGGTCGCGGTACTCGGAGTCGCCCCAGACGCACTCGAGCAGCATCTGGCGGCTCAGCACCCGGCCGGGCGAGCGCGCCAGCGCGCTGAGGATCTCGAACTCGACGTAGGTGACCTTGACCTCCTCGTCGCGCAGGGTGACCATGCGGCGCCCGAAGTCGATGCGCAGGTCATCGTGATCGATCGACCCCTCCTCCGGCAGCTCGCCGACCATCCGCGAGCGACGCAGCGCCGCCTTCACGCGGCTGCGGAACTCGCGCATCGAGAACGGCTTGGTTATGTAGTCGTCGGCGCCGACCTCCAGGCCCGCCACCTTGTCGGTCTCGCTGCCTTTCGCGGTCAGCATGATGATCGGGACCTGGCTGCGACGGCGGAGCTGACGGCAGACCTCGACCCCGTCGAGCTTCGGCAGCATCAGATCGAGGATGACCAGGTCGAAGCGGGCCTCGGCGAAGCGCTGCAGCGCCTCCTGGCCGTCGATCGCCGAGGTGACGTGGTAGCCGTCCTTGCGCAGCGGATAGCTGAGCAGGGTCTGCACCGAGTGCTCGTCGTCGACGAGGAGGATTCGCGCCGTTCCGTTGGGCATCTCACACAAGGGTAGTCCGCCATCGCGGCGGCCCCTCGGTTCGTGCTTGGACGAATGTGCGACTACTCAGAACTAATTATCCAAAGGGCAGAGGCCGATAGGTGGACAGATGCAGCCAGAGCAACTCAGGATCATGGTCGAGTCAGGCAACTACAAGCCCGAGCCGGCGCTCGTCGCACAGGCGATGCTGCGCCGCCGCGGACTGAGGGCGCTGCTGGCGGCCGGCGGGGATGCCGGCCGGGCCGATCGGGCGATCAGCCGAGCTGATCGAAGCCGTGAGGCTCCAGGAGCCCACCCCCGGGCAGCCTGATCTCGACCCCACCGTCCTGCGCCAGCGCCCCGACCGGGGTCAGGCCGACTCCGGTTTCCTCGACAGCTCTCACCGCCTCATCGACTCTCCCCTTTGGCAGCGCCGCGAGCAGCTCGTAGTCCTCGCCGCTCGATAGCGCCAGGTCGAAGAAGTCGACGCCGGCCGCTTCCGCGACGCCCTCGACCATGCCCATGATCGGCAGGCGGGTCGGGAAGTCGATCACGATCCCGACCCCGCTCGCCTCCGCGAGTCGCGCCGCATCGCCCCCGAGCCCGTCGCTGAGGTCGATCATCGCGGTTGCGCCGCAGCGGGCCAGCGCCGCGCCGGCGGCCAGGCGGGGGGTTGGCTGCAGCTGGCGCTCGCGCATCGCGGAGCTGTGCTCCGAGGGGATCCCGCCCGTCGCCTGCGGCTGCTCGAGAATCACCAGGCCGGCGGCGGCGCCGCCGAGCTCGCCGGTCAGCACGAGCGTGTCCCCGGGGCGTCCCCCGGCACGAGTGACCAACAGCTCGGATGAGGGGGCGTGGCCGACCACGGTGGTCGCGAGGATGAGGGTCGCGGCGCGGGTCACGTCGCCACCGGCCAGCGTCGTGCCGGTCTCCGCGGCCAGTGCCGCCATGCCGCGCAGCAGCTCCAGGCAGTCCACCTCCTCGAGGTCGGACGGAATCCCCAGCACCACGTACGCCTCCCCGGGCTCCGCTCCCATCGCCGCCAGGTCAGAGAGGGCGGTGGCCAGTGCCTTGTGGCCGATCTGGCGCATGCTGGCGTGGCGGCGACGGAAGTGGACGTCCTCGACCAGGGCGTCGACGGAGGTCGCCGTGGCACCCCCTGGGCACGTCACTGCGGCGTCGTCGCCGCTCCCGACCCGGACCCGGTGGCCCTCGGGTGGGAGCAGGGCGCGGATCTTGGCCAGCAGCTCGAACTCGCCCATCACAATCCCTCCCGCTTCGCTCGCGACGCGAAGAACCAGATATGCCTCATTGGGCTCGCTCCCCGGTCATGGCGCCATTGTCGCGCCCAGGGGCCGAGGAGACGCCCTCCCCTGTCGGATGGTCACTTAAGGTGCCGAGCAGTGGGAGAGCGCCAGCCATTACTTCACAAGCTCGGCGAGGCCGGCGCCCGCGTCGGGACCCGGCCGCCTCGCAGCAAACGCGTTCGGCTCACGATCCAGCTCGGGATCGCCCTGCTGGTCTTCGGCTTCCTTGTCCTCACCGTGGTCAGCCAATGGGCGGAGATCCAGGAGCGGGGCGTCCACTTCCAGGTTCTCTGGCTGCTTCCGGCCTTCGCGGTCCTCACCGCCTTCTACGCGATCGGCGCGGTGGGCTGGGACCTGATCCTGCGCTTCCTCGGCTACCGAATCGGGGTCGGCCGGGCGCAGGTCGCATGGGGGCAGCCGATCCTCGCGCGCTACGTGCCCGGCAGCGTGCTCTTCGTCCTCGGCAGGATCCTGCTCTCCGAGCGCGCCGGGGTGCCACGGCGGATCACGCTGGCCAGCATCGTCTACGAACAGGCGATATCGGCCACCTCCGCGATGGCGATCGCGGCCTACTTCCTGATCAGCCACCCGGATCTCCAGGGCGAGCCGCTGCGCTGGGCGGTCCTGCTGCTGATCCCGGCCGCGGTGACCGCGCTTCATCCCCGCGTCTTCGGCCCGCTCGCCGACCGCGCGCTGCGCGCCTTCGGGCGCGAACCGCTGCCCGCGGTCATCTCGATGCGCGGCATCATCGCGCTGCTCGGCTTCTACGCGCTGAACTGGGGCGTGATCTCGGTCGGCATCTACTGCGTCGCCAGGTCGGTCAGCTCGATTCCCGTCTCGGAGATACTGACCGTCGGCTCCGCCCAGGCGGTCGGCTACATCGCCGCCCTCGTCACCCTGGTGGCGCCGGCCGGTCTCGGCATCCGCGACGCCGCGTTCGCCTGGGCGGTCAAGGTGGCGGTGCCCGGGGGGAGCTTCGCGGTCGGCTCGCTGATCGCGATCGTCGTGCGCGGTGTCCTCACCGTCGTCGAGGTGCTCTACGTGGCGGCGGTCACCGCGCTCGGCCGCCGTGAGGGTTGGTCGATCCCCACCGGGGTGATCCACGCCTCGCCCGAGGAGGAGGCCGAGGCGGCCGCCGCGCTCAGAGAGGGATCCGAGCCGCCAGCTGCAGCCCGGTGAGGGCCAGCACCGCGGCGACGAGGCGTTCATCACGGGAGAGGGCGGCGAGCGGCAGCGCCCAGATCACGTACCAGGGAAGCAGCCAGGCAGATGCGAGGAGCAGGCCGAGCGCCGCCCAGCCGGCGGCGCGGATCCAGTCGGCGCCGCCGCGAACCCAGAGCAGCAGCGCCGCCAGCAGCGCCAGGTACCCCGCCGCGCTGATCGCGCGAACCACCTCGACGTCGACGTTCGCCAACTCCGAGAGCAGGTTCGGGAGGCTGTAGTTGCTGACCCGCCCCTGGTTCTCTCCGACCAGCTGGGCAGAGCCCAGGACACCGGGGCCGAAGGCGAGCAGCGCGGCCGCCCCAAGCGCCGCCGCGGCGGCCAGGGCGCCGCTGAGGAGGCGTCGGCGTCGTAACGAGCCGAGCAGCGCGAAGGGGGCGACGAAGGTGGCGCTCAGCTTCATGCCCACCGCCGCGGCGATCGCCGCGCCCCCGGACGCCTCGCGCAGGGTCAGCACCGCGGCGCAGCCGGCGAGGGCGAGGAGCATGGTCACGCCGTCGTTGTGGGCGCCGCCGACGACGTGTACGAGGACGAGCGGGTTGAGGGCGACCATCACGAAGCCGCGGCGGGGGTCGATTCCTCGGGGCGGAGAAAGCCGCGCGACCAGGGTCGCGAGGGCGAGGATCGAGGCTGCCGCGACCGCCTTCAGGGTCCAGAGTGCCGCCGGGACCGAGAGGGCCGCCAGCGGATAGGTGGCGAGGGTGAAGAGGGGCCCGTAGGCGCTCGACGATTCGCTCCAGCCGACGTGGGGGAAGACCGGGTCGAGCGGCAGGTCGAGTGGTGTGTGGTCATACGGGCTCAGACCGGCGTCGGCGCCGAGACGGGCGTAGGCGATGTAGCTGAAGACGTCCTGGGAGAGCAGCGGGGGCGCCAACGCGAAGGCGACCACGAGCAGCGCCGCGGCGACCCGGATCAGGCGATGGTCGAGTGCGGGAGCGGCGAGGAAGACGCAGAGATGCGAGGCGAAGGCGAGCCAGAGCAGCGCGTAGTAGGGCTCCGGTGCCACGCCGAGGCCGTCGCCGTAGAGGCCGAGCAGCCAACCGGGCCCGCCGTTCACGGCGGAAGGGACGAGCTCGGGGCCGGGCGCCGCAAGTCCGACCGAGGCGGCGGCGAGACCGGCGAGCCCGATCAGCCCGAGGGCCCGGCGGCCGGGCGTTCTATCCAGACCCGACCCCGCCCGTCGCGGTGCCGTTGCCCACGCCGGCGTTCCCACCGCCTCCGCTTGGCGCCGATGGGCGCCCTGTGCTCGGCGCCGGGGTCGCGTCCTGTCCCACGCCCGGCGCGTAGGCGTCGGGGTCATATCCGCCGACGGCGTCCTGACCCGGCTTTTTTTTGCCTTCGCTCCCGTCCTCTTCTTCGTAGCCTTCTTCGGAGTAGGAGGAGTCACCCGAGCCACTGGAGCCACTCGCCTGGGTGTACTTGCCGTAATAGGGGGCCCAGCTGATCGGCGTCTCCGGCTCCTCGAATTCCTCGCAGGGGATTTCACCGTTGACGTAGAGCGAGTTCCAGATCTGGGCCGGGAAGGTGCCGCCGAACACCGTGGAGCCGTGCACACTGACCATTTCGATCTCGTTGGATTGCGGATAGCCGACCCAGACGACGGTCGAGAGGTTGGGCTGGTAGCCGGCGAACCAGGCGTCGGTGTAGTTGTCGGTGGTCCCGGTCTTGCCGGCCTGGCCGCCGCAGCCGGTGTAGGCGGCGGTCCCGGTTCCACCCGTGATGTTGTCGCGCAGCAGCTGCGTCACCTCGTATGCGACCGCCTCGGAGACGACCCGTTTGGGGTCGGCGTGCTCGGGTCGGTCGACGCGGCCGTCCGGGAAGACGACGCGGCGGATCGCGACCGGCTTGCGCCTGACGCCCCCGGCGGCAAGGGTCGCGTAGGCGGCCGACATCTCCAGCGGCGACACGCCGATCCGCAGGCCGCCGATCCCCTCGGCCGGGATTCCGTCGAGTTCGGTTTCGATCCCGAGCGACCTCGCCGTCTCGGCGACGTTCTCCGGCCCGACGTCGAGGTCGAGCTGGGCGAAGACGGTGTTGTCAGACGCAACCGTTGCCTGTTGGAGGTTGATCGTCCCCTGGTAGCCCTCGTCGGCGGTAGCCACCTCCCAGTGGCCCCATTCGGGAAGGTCGAGGCTGAGCGGTTTGGACGTGTAGTAGGTGGAGTACGGGTCGATTCCCTGCTTGATTGCGGTCGCCAGGACGAAGGTCTTGAAGGTCGAGCCCGGCTGGCGGTGGCCCTGGGCGGCGAGGTTGAATTGGCTGTCCTCGTACTCGGAGCTGGAGACCATCGCCTTGATGTGCCCTGTTTCCGGCTCGATCGAGACCAGCGCCGCCGCCGGGTCTTCGGAGTAGGGGAGTGCTGAGCCCGCCGCCTCCAGACCCACACGCTGCAGGGTCGGGTCGATCGTCGTGTAGACACGCAGGCCGCCCTTTCGCACCGTGTTGACGCCGTACTTCTCGATCAGTTTGTCCGCGACGTAGTCGAAGAAGTAGGGCTGCTCACGGACGAAGTAGGTGTCGGAGAGCTTCAGACCGAGCCCGCGCTGCTGTCCCTCCTTTGCCCGTTCGCGGCTGATGTAGCCGAGCTTGGCCATGCTGGAGAGCACGTCGTTGCGGCGGGCCAGAGCGCCCTGGGGGTTGAGGATCGGGTTGTAGTCGGTGGGCGCCTGCGGCAGGCCGGCCAGCAGCGCCGACTGCTCGAGCGTCAGCTTCCAGACCGGCCTCGAGAAGTAGATCCGGGACGCCGCCTGGACTCCGACCGCGGTGGCCCCGTTGATCGTTCCGTAGGAGGCGCCGTTCAGGTACTTGCCGAGGATGTCGCGCTTGCTGAATTTCTCCTCGTAGTCCATCGCGAGCTGGGCCTCCTGGATCTTGCGTTCCAGATTTCGCTTCGGGTCGTTGATGCAGAGGTTTCGCATCAGCTGCATCGTGATCGTCGAGCCACCCTGGACGATCTCGCCCGCCTCGACGTTCTCGATCAGGGCGCGGAGGCCACCCTCGTAGTCGATTCCATCGTGCTGGAAGAAGCGCTCGTCCTCGATCGCGATCGTGGCGTATTTGAGGTCGGTGGGGACACGGTCGATCGCCACCGGGGTCCGCGCCTCGTCGGAGGCGATGTAGCCGAGGCGGCTGCCGTCGCCCGCGATCAGGACCGAGTTGCCGCCGTGGTCGATCGGTTTGCAGTTGGAGAGCGGCGGCGCCTTTGCCGCGACGTCGAGGACCCACGAGGCGACCCCGATCGAGAGCGCGGCGACCAGCGCCAGCGCCGCCCCTCCGACGAAGAGCAGCTTGCTGCTGGCCCCGCCGCCGCGGCGGTGACGTCGACGATTCCTCTGCGTCATGACCCCTCAGGGTACTTCGACGCGGGAGTCGCTCAGCCCTGGGTGTCTCCGGTCGAGTGGTTGTGCATGATCCCGTCCACCAGCAGCTGGTTTGGGATCACGACCGAGCTCCCATCGCCGGGGTCGACGTACGTGTAGGCGAGGGTCACGTCGATCACCCTTCCCTCGACTCCCTCGAAGCTGATCCGGTCGCCGATCTTGATCGGCTGCGAGATGGCGAGCTGGATGCCGGCAATCATGTTGCCGATCGTGTGCTGAGCGGCGAAGCCGACGATCGCGGCGAGCACCGCGGTCGAGGCGAGGATCCCGGTCGCGACCCGTTTCAGCTCGGTGAACTGGGCGAGAGCGATCGCCCCGATGATGAGGATCACGATCAGCACGGCAAGGCGCCGCAGGAAGCGCAACCTCGTCCTCGTGGAGCGTGAGACCTGTGAGACTCCCCGCGTCATGGAGGCAAACCTACCTGGCGAGCAGGCCCTTCCACGACATCCGATGAGTCGAGACTTTCCGTACTCGAACTGGGGCCCCGCAGCGGCCCTGTTCGGCGTCGTCCTGGCGCTGACCACGGGGATCCTGCTCGGCATCCCGGCGATCCTCATCGAGGAACCCGGCGACGGCGACCTGAGCAGTGGCGCCAACGCCCTGGTCCAGCTGGGCACCGCACTGGGCTTTCTGATCGTGCCGCTGGTGATGGCCGGCCGCGGCGGAGTCGGGCTCCGTGACGCGCTGCGCAAGCTGGGGCTGCGCAGGTTCCGCATCCCCACCGCCCTGAAGTGGATGGCGGCTGCGATCGGGGCATATCTGCTCTTCGCGATCGTCTACACGGCGATCTTCGGCGAACCCGAGCAGGAGGACATCGCCGAGTCGTTCGGGGCCGTTCCGGTGCAGATCCTGCTGATCGTGATCGCCGCCTCGGTGAGCGAGGAGGTGTGCTTCCGCGGCATGCTCTTCGGCGGGTTGCGGGAGCGCATGCCGATGGTCGTCGCCGGGTTGCTGAGCGGTGCGGTGTTCGGGGCGCTCCACGCGGTCACCGGCCTCAGCGCGGTGCCGCCGCTGATCGCCTTCGGGCTGATCATGGCGGTCGTCTATGAGAGGACCGGCTCGATCGTGCCGGGGATCGTCCTGCACATGCTCAACAACTCGGCGGCGTTGCTGGCTCAGTAGAGGGGACCACACCGGCCGCTCCGTAGGGCAGAATGTCGCTCCACATGAGACGCCTTCTGCCCGTCATCTCCCTTGCCGCAGCTGTATTGGTGGCTCCGGCTGCGGAGGCGGCGCCGAAGGGGGCCTCGAAGGGCGGTGCGGTCGAGGCGGTCCCGAAGGCAGTGGTGAAGATCACCCACATCGGCAAGCTCAAGGACGGTCGGGCGCGGATCATGAGCACCGTGCCGGTCACCGGGACGGTCACCCCATACGTCGCCGGGCAGCGGGTGGAGGTCAGCTTCTATCGCGACGGCAAGCGCATCAAGCGCAAGCGCGTCGCGCTGCGCAAGAAGCGTGGCAGCGGTGTCTTCCGCGCCCGTATCCGGCTCAAGGTCGGCGGCAAGTACGCGGCGAGCGCCCGCCATGCGCCGACGGCGCGACTCGGCGGCGACCGCACCGTGCGCAAGAGCTGGCGGGTCTCCTACCCGGCACTGCGGCGCGGCAAGTGCGGCCCGGTCGTGATCGGCTTCAAGAAGGCGATGCGGAGAATGGGCTACATCACCAACTCGGGGCGCTGCTACGGCGGCAAGACGGCACGCGGCGTCCTCGCCTACCGCAAAGTCAACGGCATGTCGCGGTCCTTCCGTTCCGGCAAGGGATTGGTCAGGCGTGTCTTCTCGGGTCGCGGCCGCTACAGGGTTCGCCACCCGGGTGCCGGAACCCACGTCGAGGCGCCGCTCTCCAGGCAGGTGCTGGTCTTCGCCAAGGGCGGGAGGGCGGTGGCGATCTACCCGATCTCCTCGGGCACCTCGGCGACGCCCACGGTCACCGGGCACTTCCGCTTTCACCGCACCGAACCGGGCTACAACAACCTCGGCATGTACTACTCCTGGTACTTCTACGGCGGCTACGCGATCCACGGCTACAACTCGGTCCCCGACTATCCCGCCAGCCATGGCTGCCTTCGCACCTTCATCTCTGACCAGCCGGAGATCTTCGAGCGGATTCAGTACGGGGAAAGCATCTTCGTTTTTTGAGGTGACCTGAACCCCAGACGCTCTGGTCAGCTGGGCTCGCGTTCGCGAGGAGTTCCCGGAGAACCTCGCCCCAGCCGACCTGAATCCAGACGCTTTGGTTAGCTGCGAGGGATTGGTATGACCGAGAGGGCGCTGAAAGCGGTTCTGATCATCATCGCCGCGTACCACGTGGCGCTGGGGGTGTTGGCGCTGGTCGCGCCGGGCACGTTCTTCGAGGAGATCGGGAGATACGGGGTCGAGAACACGCATTACGTGGGCGATGTCGGTGCCTTCACGCTTGCCTTCGGGATCGCGGTCGGGGTCGCCGCGGTGCGGCCCGCCTGGCGGGCGCCGGTCCTCTGGTTGGGAGCCGCCTGGTACGCCCTCCACGCGGTCAACCACGCCTTCGACACCGACGAAGCCCGCAGCGAGGGCCGCGGCTGGGCCGACACCCTGCTGATCGCCTTCGGCGCCTTCGCCGCCGCCTGGCTGGCGCGGGTCTCCGAAAGGCTGCGCGGCGGGGGATCGGAGCAGGCTCCGTGAGGGTCTTCGTCGCCGGCGCGAGCGGGGCGATCGGCCGTCCCCTGATTCGACAGCTGATCGCCGCCGGACACGAGGTGACCGGGATGACGCGCCGTGAGGATCGCGCCGCGGAGATCCGCGCCGCGGGCGCGGAGGCCGCCGTCTGCGACGTCTACGACGAGGCTGCCTTGCAGGAGGCGTTCAGCGCCGCCCGTCCCGAGGTCGTCGTCAACCAGCTGACGTCCCTCCCCGACCGATACGACCCCCGCAAGGCGTCCTTCTACGAGGAGACCGACAGGCTGCGGGGCGAGGGGGCACGCAAGCTGATCGCTGCGGCGGGGAAGGCGGGGGCGCGGCGCTTCGTCAGCCAGAGCATCGCCTTTCTGTACGCCCCCGAGGGAAGCTGGGTCAAGGACGAGCAGGCCCGGCCCCACGAGGAGGCGCCGGGCCACTTCCGCCACGCGATCGAGGCATTGGTGCAGCATGAGCGCGAGGTCGTGGAAGCCGCCGACCTTGAGGGGCTGATCCTGCGCTACGGGCAGTTCTATGGGCCCGGGACCTATTTCGCGCCCGACGGGCATCTCGGAGGTGAGGTCGCGAAGCGCCGCTTTCCGATCGTCGGAGCTGGAACCGGCACCTTCTCGTTCATCCATGTCGAGGACGCCGCGGGCGCAACCGTCGCCGCTCTCGATCACGGCGGCCCGGGGATCTACAACGTCGTCGACGATGACCCGGCCCCGCTCCACGAGTGGCTGCCCGTCTATGCGGAGGCGCTGGGCGCGAAGCCCCCGCGGCGGGCACCCGCATGGCTGGTCCGCGTGGTCGCCGGCAGAGCGGTGGTCGACAACGCCCTCGGGCTGCGCGGCGCCAGCAACGCCAGGGCGAAACGGGAGCTGGGCTGGCGGCCCCGCTTCCCGAGCTGGCGCCAGGGCTTCCGCGAGGCCGCGGGCTGATTGCGCGGTCATAGGATGCGCGCCGTGAGCTCGACCGACCTCGCCGCCGCCAGGGAGACGCTGCTCGCCGAGCTGCGCGAGCATTCCTTGGTGATCGCCGAGGTGACCCTGTCGAGCGGCGCGGTGGCGCAGTACTACGTCGATGCGCGGCGGGCGCTGCTGCGGCCGGCGGGCTTTCGCGCCGCCGGAGAGCTGATCGCCAGCGCGGCGGTCGATGCCGGGGCCACCGCCGTGGGCGGGCCGGCGACGGCCGCCATCCCGCCGGCCTGCGCGGCGATCTCCGTGCCGGAGGGCGAGGGCCTGCGCGGATTCTTCGTCCGCGGCGAGCGCAAGGAGCACGGCCTGCAGCGCTGGGTCGAGGGCCCGGTCGAGCCGGGCGACCGCTGCCTGGTGGTCGAGGACACGGTGACGAGCGGCGCCTCCACGGTTGCCGCGATCGAGCGGATCTTCGAGCAGGGGCTCGAGATTGTCGCGGTTCTCGCCGTGGTCGACCGGCTGGCGGGGGGAGGAGAGGCGATCGAAGCCGCCTGCGGCGCGCCCTATCGCCCACTCGTCACAATCGACGAGATCCACCCCGACCGTCCGGACAGAGACTGACATGGATCCCGATCCAGTTGAGATCCGCGTCGTCGGCTGCCTGATCGAGAAGCAGCGGACGACCCCCGACGTCTATCCGCTCTCCCTCAACTCCCTGCGGCTCGCCTGCAACCAGTCCACCAACCGGGACCCTGTCGTGGACTTCGACGAGGATTCGGTTGCCGAGGCGTTGCGGCGACTGGCGCTGCGCGGCTGGACGCGGCTGGCCAGCGGCGCCGGTAGTCGCGCTCGCAAATACCGCCACCTGCTCGACGAGGCGCTCGATCTCGACGAGGCGGAGCTGTCGCTGCTCGCCGTGTTGATGCTGCGGGGGATCCAGACCCCCGGTGAGCTGAAGCAGCGGGCCGCGCGCCTCCATGCCTTCGAGAGCCTTGCGGCCGTCCACGAGACGCTGGATGGTCTGGTCGAGAGGGAGCTCGTCGCCCGCCACCCCCGCCAGCCGGGCCAGAAGGAGGACCGCTACGAGCATCTACTCGGCGAGGCCGCCGGCTCCGAGGGGGGCGGTTCCGAGGGGACGGTGACCAGCCCCGAGGCCGTGGCGGCAGGCTCGGACGGAGAAGGCCGCATCGAGCGGCTGGAAAGAGAGCTCATCGAGCTGCGCTCCCAGCTTGAGGAGCTCCGCGCCGCCCTCGGCGACTGAGGCCGCCCGGGTGCAATCTGTGTTTCTCTCTTGACCCTTTGGAGAAGGTATACGAACATACGTTCGTATGGAGATCGCCTGCATCCTCGTTTCCGAATGCGCTCTTGCCGAGGCCTGCGAGGGAGGCTCGGCGACCCCCGACGACCGCTGGGAGGAGGCGCTCCGCGGGCTGGAGGGGATCGGAGCCGCGGTCGAGTCGGAGCAGCTGGGCGAGGCGTTCTTCATCGTCGACGGCCTGCGGGGGCTCCATGGTGGTGAGACCGCCGGGGTTCTCGCCACCGCCCGCCGTGCCCTCGCGATGCCCGCCCGGATCGCCACCGCGCGAACCCGATTCGCGGCCATGCTCGCGGCCGGGGGCGAGGATGGGCAGCTCTCCGCGCTGCCGGTCAGCGTCCTCTTGCCCAGGCTGGGCGATGGGCGGCAGGCCTCCGACCTGATCGAGGCGCTGAGGCGGCTCGGGGTCGGCGCCCTCGGCGAGCTAGCGGCGCTCTCGCCCGACCGGGTCGCCGATCGCTTCGGCCCGCTCGGCCTCCGGGCCCTGCGTCTTTCTCGAGGCGAGGACGACCCGCCTCGGCCCCGCCGCCCCCACGAGGAGCTGGCGGAGGAGCTGACCCTTCCCGAGGGGACCGCCGGCTCTCACCTCGATCGCGCTCTGGTGCTGCTGGTCGATCGCCTCCTCGCCGCCCCGCAGCGGCGCGGCCGGACGGTGTTGGGCCTGCGCCTCGGCGCGCTGCTCAGCGACGGCGGCAACTGGAGCGTCGAACAGGGTCTGGGGCGCCCGAGCGCCTCGCCGCGGGTGCTGTGCACGGTGCTGGCTCCGCGGCTGGAGGAGCTGCCGGCCCCCGCCATCTCGCTGCGGCTGAGAGCGCTCGGCCTCGGGCCTCGGGTGGGAGAACAGCTCAAGCTCGGAGTCGACGACGAGGCGCCGCGGCGCCGCCGTCTCGGTACGGCGGTGCGAGAGGTCCGCGTCGCGCAGGGCGCCGACGCGCTGCTTCGGGTGCTGCCGGTCGACACCGACTCACGCGTGCCCGAGCGGCGGGCGCTCCTCACTCCCTTTCCTGAACTATGAGCGCGGAGCGAGCAAGCGTCCATCTCTGTTTCCTCGCGCCGGGAGCGAAGCGCGAGGCAATGCTATGAGCGCGGAGCGGCGCCTATATGTGCCGCGCCGCGTCGCGGTGGATGCCGACTCCTCCGGCGAGCCGAGGGCGGTCGAGGGGGCCGCGGTCGAGGCCGTTCGGGAGGAGTGGCTGGTCGAGGACCGCTGGTGGACGCCGCGCCCGCTGCGGCGCCATTACTTCGAGCTCGTGCTGGCCGACGGCCGCTCGATCACCGTCTTCCGCGGCGTCCGGCATGGCACCTGGTTCCGCCAGTCGGCGTGATGGCCGACCGGACCCCCTACGTCGAGCTCCACGCCCACTCCGCCTTCTCGTTCCTCGACGGCGCCTCGACGCCGCTCGAGCTGGCCGCCGCCGCCGCCGAGCTGGGGTACCCCGCCCTTGCCCTGACCGACCACGACGGGGTCTGGGGATCGATGGATTTCGCCCATGCATGCGCCGGCTTCGGGTTGCGGCCGATCGTCGGTGCCGAGCTGACCGTCTCGGCGGGGCATCTGACCCTGCTGGTCGAAGGGCCGGCCGGCTACCGCAGCCTCTGCCGGTTGCTCACCGCGGCCCACGCGGGGACCCGCGACGGCCCCGGGCGCACCGCAGGCCAACCGGCAGCGACCCTGGCGCAGGTCGAGGCACACTCCGATGGCCTCGTTTGCCTCTCTGGCTGCGCCGGACAGGGCGTTGTCGCCGGGGCATGGGAAGACGGCGAGCCGGCTCGCGGCGCAGCGCTGGCCGAGCGTCTGCTGACCGCCTTCGGCCGCGACCGCTTCCGGGTGGAGCTGCAGCGCCCCTACTGGCGCCGCGACCGTGCCCGCAACCGCTGGCTCACGGGGCTGGCCGACCGTCTCGGAGTCCCCTGCGTGGCGACCGGCAACGTCCACTCTCATCATCGCCGCCGCGCCGCCCTCCAGGACGCATTGGTCGCGGTGCGGCTGGGGACGACCCTGGAGGCCTCCGAGTCACGGCGCCGTGGCAACTCGACCTCGGCGCTCGCCTCTCCCGAGGCGATGGCCACGCGCTTCGCCGAGCACCCAGACGCTGTCGCGGAGACGGTGCGGCTCGCCGAGCGCCTCCGCTTCGACCTCACCGCGGAGCTCGGCTATCGCTACCCCGGCTCAGATGACCCCGGCGCCGACCGTGAGCTGGCCGAGATCTGCCGGGCGCGGCTCGCGGAGCGCTACGCCGGCTCCCGGCAGCGCGCCGAGGCCGAGCAACGGCTCTCCTCGGAGCTGGCGACGATCCGCAAGCTCGGCCTCTCCGGCTTCTTCCTCCTGCATCGCGATCTGCTCGAGCTCGCCCGCGAGGTCGCGCTCGAGGTGCGGGGGCCCGGATCGGCACGATCCGTCCTGCCGCCGGGGCG
>Ga0299914_10001053_pt1 | contig 17659 bp, 18 predicted proteins | sample RVTome_10_FD_201361 | JGI IMG/M metagenome (GOLD analysis project Ga0299914, IMG submission 201361) | Soil microbial communities from uranium-contaminated site in the Upper Colorado River Basin, Wyoming, United States - RVT153D57 (version 2) ...
CCTCGTAGGAGGAGACACCGGCGTGCAGTGTGACCGGAACCACCATCACGCCCCTGGTGACGAGGGCGGTGACCAGCTCCGTTGTGAACGGGCGCGCCGCACTTGGCATCTCAGCGGAGCCCGACTCTGCGGAGAAGACGGTCTGGTAGTCGTCGATTGGCAATGCCGGCCCTGGCGTGTACCTGATCGGCTCACCGTTGGCGAACAAGTAGGAGACCACGTCGGCCACACCGTCGATCCCGGCATGCCAGAGACGGCCGCTCGTGGTGTCGTGGGTCAGGAGGTGGAGGGTGGCGCCGCCGGCGAGCCGGAGGGTGCGTGGGCTCCATTCGGGCCCGGGGATGGTTCCGCCGCCAGCCGTCGGTGACCTGACCTCGACAGCCCAGAGGCCACCGGGGGCCGGCGATGCGAAGTGGACCTTGACCCTGGTCCCGTCGGCAGACCAGGCGTCGACAGCCGACGGGACCGTTCCCGAGGTGTTCACGACGAGAACGTCACCGGGCAGCAGCAGTCGCGTGATCGCGGGGAACGGAGCGTGCTCTATGGAGTCCGTGAAACGATGGGCGACCATCATCCGCACGTCATCGCGCCCCGAGCCGCGCCTCTCGGCGGGCTGGGCCGCGACGTGGGACGCGGGCAACGGGAAGTCCATCGACCTCGTGAGCACGGTCATGTCGCGAGGAGCACGTCTTCGACGCGATAGGCGCCAGAAGCCGGTCTGCCCTCTATCAAGGCCATCAGTGATGGGACGCTCTGCTCGGGATCGGGGCGGTCTGTGATGTCCTCACCGGGAAATGCCTCTTGATGCATCCTGGTGTTCATGTCCCCCGGGTCGAATCGGTACACCGAGATGTCTGGCTCCTCGACCGCCAAGACATTGCTCATCTGATCCAGGGCTGCCTTGGACGACCCATAGCCACCCCATCCCGGGTAGCTCTCCCGGCCCGCATCCGAGGTTACGTTCACCACGACGCCCCGACGCTGGCGGAGCAACGGGAGCGCGGCCTGGGTCAGCGCGAGGGGGGCGATCACGTTCACGCGATAGACCTGCTCCAGGGTTTCGAGCGGGTAGGAGTCGAGAAATGGTTGTGGGCTGGGTCCCAAGATCGATGCGTTGTTCACGATCAGGTCGAGCCCACCGGCCGAGATCGCGCCCCGGATGAGTTGTTCTCGATGGGCCGGGTCGGAAACGTCACCGGCCACGCCGTGGACGTCGCCGTCGATGGTGGCAAGGGCGGCTTCGAGATCTGTGTTCGAGCGGGCATCCCCGATCACGGTCCACCCGCGGGCGGCGAGCGCCCTGGTCGTTGCCAAGCCGAGCCCGCGCGAGATGCCGGTGACGATGGCGATCCGTCGTGTTTCAGAAGTCATGAGGCAAAGCTACAAGTTCAAGTTAACTTCATGTCAAGGGGTCGAGATGTGATACTCACGGAGACGGCTACGGTCGCCGTCGTGATCGAGCTGCTCGACCTCTACGACGTCGCACTACTCGTGATTGGCCTGGCTGCCTTCGGAGTGGTGGGCCTGCCCAGGGTCCTCGCCGATCGTCCCCTGTCCTATCCCATCATCTACATCGCTGCCGGCGCCCTCTTCTTCTCCCTGCCTCTCGGGTTCGAAGGTCCCGATCCGGTGGAGTGGAGTGTGGCCACCGAGCGGCTCACCGAGTTCGGCGTGATCGTTGCCTTGATGGGGGCGGGGATAGGCCTCTCCCGTCCTTTCGGCTGGCGGGCCTGGCGTCCGACCTGGCAGCTGCTCGGCATCACGATGCCATTGACCATCGCGGCCGTCGCCCTGCTCGGCTGGTGGGCCCTCGGCCTGGCTCCGGCCGCGGCGGTGCTCCTCGGTGCGGTGTTGGCGCCAACGGACCCGGTGCTCGCCTCGGACGTCCAGGTGGCAGGTCCATCATCAGGGAATGAAGACGAGGAAGACGAGGTGCGGTTCGCCTTGACCTCTGAGGCAGGTCTGAACGACGGCCTTGCCTTCCCGTTCACCAATCTCGCGGTGCTCATGGCTGTAGCCGGCCTGGCTCCGGCCACCTGGTGGGCCGACTTTCTCTTCGTCGAAGTCCTCTACAAGGTGGGTATGGGTGCTCTCGTCGGGCTCGCCGTGGGTCGTCTTCTCGGATTCGCCATATTCGACCGGCGCTCGCCCTTGCCCGGGACCATGGATGGGATGATCGCCCTCGCCGCGACGCTCATCTCGTTCGCTGCGGCGGAGTTGGTCGGCTCGTACGGGTTCCTTGCCGTGTTCGTGGCAGCCGTGATCATCCGGCGATCCGAGCGAAAGCACGAGTACCACGAGGCGATGCACGGGTTCGTCGACCAGATCGAGCGACTGGTGACAGCTGTGCTCCTGATCCTCTTCGGTGGGGCCATCACCAACGGTGTGCTCACCGCTGCCAGCGGGATCGACCTGTTGGTGGCGCTGGCCATCGTGCTCCTCGTCCGGCCGGTCACCGGCTGGATCGGTCTCACCGGGACCGATGCCGGGCCTCGGGAACGCCAGGCAATCGCCTTCTTCGGGATCAGAGGTGTGGGCTCGTTCTACTACCTGGCCCATGCCATCAATGTCGCCGACTTCGGCTCGGTGGATCGGCTGTGGGCGATCGTGAGCCTGGTCGTGGTCGTCTCGGTAGTGGTCCACGGTGTCACTGCCAGCCCGATCATGGGGCGAATCGACAGGCTGCGGGAGAAGATGGGATGAAAGCCTGTGCCCACCGCCACAATGGCGGGCACCAACGAGCGAGGTGAAGATATGGAGACATCGGAAGCGATCAGGTCGCGACGCAACGTCCGGGTCTACGAGGACCGGCCGATCGAGGAGGCCGATCTCGAGAAGATCCTCGAGGCGGGGCGGCGCACGCCTTCATCCAGCAACGAGCAGCGCTGGGACTTCGTGGTAGTCCGTGATCGGGATCGGCTGGAGCGGCTCGCTCACATCTGGCAGGGAGCCCGCCACATCCCGGGATCGGCGGTCACCGTGGCGTTGGTGGGCCCCGACCCTGATGAGCCGAGGGTCAGGGAGTCGATTGCCTATGACATGGGCCAGCTCACCATGAGCATGATGCTGGCCGCCGCTGACCTCGGCATCGGCTCCGGGCATTCATCCGCGCACAATGTCGAAGTCGGCCGGGATGTCCTCGATCTGCCCGACGGGTACCGGGTCTGGTGGCTGATCGCATTCGGCTACCCGGCCGACCGCCCTCTGCGCCCGATCGAGAAGCCTGCTCGACGCCCACTCGATGATCTGGTTCACGACGAGACGTGGTGAGGATGATGGTGGGTGTAGAGGTCAGGGGGCGTGGCGAACTTGAGTTGATGTGACTCTGGGTCGCGAACCCAGCCGTAGCGAATCCGACCGTCAGGGGAGTCTCTTGGAGCGGCGAGTCCCGTCGCACCGGCGTCTAGGGATGTCTGGAACATGCGGTCCACATCGTCGCACCAGGACACGAGCTCACTCACCGCGGCCGGCACTGCGACGCCGAGTGTCTGGCGATGCGATTGGCGGCGTCGGCCGACGGGAGCCCAATCCGCGTGCCGGCCGCCTCGATCTCGAAGTGCTCGGCGGCACCGTCTTTGGTTGCCGTGAACACGATCGGAACCCCAGGGCGACGTAGAACCGCGCCGCCTTCTCGATGTCGCCGCGGAACAAGTTGACCTGTACTGCTGTCGCCTCGGTGCTTGCTTCGGGGCTCACAAAGGGCATGGCAACGAGTCGGGGATACGGTCCCACGGCCCACAAAGAGCAACTCGAACGCCTCCGAGAGATCCACGCCCGCCGTATCCAATGCCTCCCGACAGTCACCTCTCCGTGATCGAGTCCGGGGTGATTACGGATCCCCTGTCATCGACCCAGCTTGATCAGGGCTCGTGAGTCGGCGGTGACTCGTCCTGTCTAATGCCGATTTCGTCGGACAGGCTGCGCATGAGTCTCTGAGTTACGTCTCCGAGCTGATCGACCTCTGTGTCGGTGAGATGGGAGAAGAGCCATCGATCGAGGTCTTCGAGGTGGGTCTCTTGGGCGGTTTTGAACTTCTCGATTCCCCTGTCCGTTATCGAAACCCAGACGCCACGACCGTCTGTCTCAGCAGGCGTCCGCTTCACCAGACCTCTGGCTTCCAAATCGGCGACGAGGCGGGACACCCGACTCTGGCTCAGCGGCGCCTCGCTGGTGAGCTCACTCATACGAAGCTGACCCGCAGGGGCGAACGCCGCGAGGAACAGCAGCACCTCGAAAGATCTCAGGTTGATTCCGTGCCGGGATTCGAGGTCTTCGCTGAGTCGGTGCTCGAGCATGTCTCCCACCCTGAGAAGACCGAGGAATGCACCGGCGCGTTGGGGCGACAGATGCCTTATCCCATCGGGGCGCTCGACCACCCCCCCAACGACTGGCGAGGCGGCGGTTGTCATTTCAACCTTGTTTCGCAGTGACTTCGATGCTCCCATCTCGGTGACTCACTCTATGCGGGACTTGTGTCTTGAAAGGCCTATGTTTATGCTTGCGCATACATAGAGAACCCACCCCCCCGGGGGAGAGGCAGCAAGATGAAGAAGCTCACGACAACACAACTCGATTACCTGCAGAGCGAGAGACGGCTGGCTCGTCTCGCCACCGCAGATGAGCATGGTCGACCCCAGGTGACACCAGTGGGCATGTGGCAGTACAACGAGGAATTGGGCACGATCGACGTAAGCGGACGCGATCTGCAGGCCACGAGGAAGTTTCGGAACGTCACTGCCAACCCCCAGTCGGCATTGGTGGTTGACGACATCGCCTCGATCGATCCGTGGCGCCCCCGTGCCGTGATAATCGAAGGACCAACGGAGGCGATTCCAGCAGATGCCAGCGGGAATTCCGTCCTGAGGATCACGCCGGACAAGATCATTTCCTGGGGACTCGACGCAGTGGACGGCGGGTGAGCCTTGCTCAGGTCCCAGGCTCAGAACATAGCCGCCGCGGGACATCCCGCTGACCGTGCTGTCGTTGGCGGGTTCGCTCCTGTGGACGTTCCTGCCGGCACGAACCTCTGGTCGGGCCGGATACGACCGCTATAGGGCGTGTACAGCCTCTATGGACGGTGGATTGGAAACTGCTCGACCGTCGTTTCCTGGAGTGGTTGCTCCTGGTGGTCAGTCCCCGGCCGCGTTGCCCGACAAGAGGATCCTGTTGCCATCGGGATCCTCGAACATGGCAAAGCACATGCCGTATTTAGTGATGTAGGGGGGTCGGACGGGCTCAAACCCTCGGGCCGCCATCTGCTCGGCTTTGGCTCTGACAGTCGCCTCGGATCCCAGGAAGAACTCCACCAACGAGCCGAATGGCATCTCGGCGAATTGCGGATCCCACTCCACCGGGTCGTCGTCCAGGAAAAGTGTCACATCTGACGCCGGGAACTGGACATGGTGGTTCGAGAGTCTCTCTGGCGATGCCAAACCCAGATGCCGGTAGAACTCGAGGGAGGCCTCCATGCTCTCCACTATCAAGCCGATCATGTGAAGTTTCGGGGTGACTTCGGTCATGCCGTGACCGTACTGGGTTGCCATGTCGTGGTCGGGCCAGACCCGAATCGATATGAGTGGCGGTCCAGGTTGTCCAGATCCCGAGGTTCCTCCACTCGTTCGCCGAGATGAGCGAGCAACGGCCTCGTTTAGCTCTGTGCCACTTCCATTCCCCCACAGACCTCCATGGCGAATAGGAGTGCCTGGCAGATCAACGACCGACCCGGCCCGGTCATCGCCCCGATGCCCCGGCCAGGTTGATGGCCGCGCCGATGAGCCCGACATGGCTGAACGCCTGGGGGTAGTTGCCGAGGTGAGTGCCATCCCTCGCATCAACCTCCTCGGCCAGCAATCCCAGGTCGTTGGCATAGCCGTTGAGACGCTGGAACAGCGATTCCGCCTCCTCGACCCTCCCCGCCATCGCGAGATTGTCCACGAGCCAGTAGCTGCAGATCAAGAACGAGCCCTCTCCCGGAGGAAGGCCGTCGTCGGTCAGGTATCTCCTCACCAGCCCGTCTCGGGCCAGACCGGTCTGGATTGCCTCCACGGTGGCGATCATGCGGGGGTCGTCGGCATCGATGAAGCGGACCAACGGCATCAGGAGGGCTGATGCGTCGAGTCCTTCACGGTCATAGGCACCGCGGAATCCGCCGGTGTCGTCGATGCCGCGCTCGAGCACCTCAGTTTTGATCTCGTCCCGGATGGTGGCCCAATGAGCCGGTGCATCGTCCTTGCCCAGCGCCTCGGCCAGCCGGACAGCCCTGTCGACGGTCACCCAAGCGAAGACCTTCGACGTGACGAAATGGCGTGGGATGTCCCGAATCTCCCAGATGCCCTGATCAGGCTTCTTCCAGCATTCGCAGAGGTGATCGGTCACCTCATGGAGGAACCCCCAGAACTCGTCGTCGATGTGCCCACCGTGACGATGGAACAGCCATGCTGTGTCGAGAAGGTAGCCGTAGGCATCCATCTGGAACTGGTCGGTGGCGGCGTTCCCTACCCGAACAGGCCTCGAGCCTCGATATCCCTCCAAAGCGAGCTGTCGTTCGGGGAGTTGGCGCTCGCCTCCGATCCCGTACATCACCTGGAGGTCCGCCGCACGACCTGCGGTGGCCCAGCGCAGCCAGTCCATGAACTCCCCCGCCTCAGTGGCGAAGCCCAGGGTGAACAGGGCATATATGTTCATCGCGGCATCGCGGAGCCATGTGTAGCGGTAGTCCCAGTTCCTGATCCCTCCGATCTCCTCGGGCAGAGAGGTGGTCGGCGCGGCCAGGATGGCGCCAGTCGGGCCGTAGGTCAGCAGCTTGAGCACGAGCGCGCTTCGCACCACGCTTTCCCGATAGGGACCGTCGTAGGTGCACTGCTCGACCCAATTCCGCCAGTATCCGATGGTGGATTCGATCGACGTCTCCACGTCGGCGAGCGGGACGGACTCGACGTCCCGGCGGTGCTCGGCGAGATAGGTGAGCACCGTGCTCGCGGTGTCACCCTCCGCCATGTCCATCGATCCGACCGCTGACCCGTCCTGTCGTTCCATCGGGATCTCGGACTCCACCAGGATGCCGTCGGCGCCACCGAAAGCGACTCCGCGGTGTGGGGACTCCAGCTCGACCCGGGGCACGGTCTGTCCGAAGTCGAACCGAGGGGAGAGGTCGAAGTGGATCCTTCCCGAGCCCTCGAGGCAGCGGACGAGCCGCAGCACGCAGCCGTCACCGAAGCCGTCGCTCGTCACCGGCATGCAGTCGACGAGCTGGAAGACCGCGCCGCCCGCGGTCCTGAACGTCGTCTCCAACACGTTGGTGTCGGGGTGATAGCGTCTGGTCACTGTTGACTCTTCCTCCGGAGCGATGCGGAAGTGGCCTCCCCGATCCCAGTCGAGGATTCGGCTGAACGCGGCGTTGGAGTCGAAGCGGGGCAGGCAGAGCCAATCGATCGACCCATCCTTGGACACCAGCGCCGCCGAGTGCATGTCGCCAATGAGGCCGTAGTCACCAATGGGTGGGTACGTCATTGGACCAAGACAAACACACCTCGAGGCCAAACGGACTGCCCGCTCCAAATCGTCCGTCGGTGGAGACGATGGGACTCGAACCCACGACCCCCGGCTTGCAAAGCCGGTGCTCTTCCAGCTGAGCTACGTCCCCTCTACCAGACCAATTCTGGCAGGGTATCGGGGCTTCAGCGAGAACGATCCGGGACGTGTCGACAGCTATCTCGTCACGTTCTTGGCGCGACGAACTTGAGTTGGTGAGATTCCGGGTCTAAAGCCCAGCCGTACCGTATGCGACCGTCAGGGGAGTCCCTGGGAGCGGCTAGTTGTGTCGCACCGGCGTCCAGGGCTGTCTGGAACATCCGGTCTACGTCGTCACACCAGAACACGAGCTCACTGCTCACGGGCGTCCCCGCTACGACGCCGAGGCTTGCAATCCGGTTGGCTGCCTCGACTGATGTGAGGCCGATTCGGGTGCCGCCAGCCTCCACCTCGATGTGCTCGGTGGCTGCATCTATCGGATCTGTCGGTGCGCTGAAGACCACTGGAAACCCGAGGGCGACGTAGAACTCAGCGGCCCTGTCGATGTCTCGAAAGAAGAGATTGACCTGGATCCCCGTCGTAACGGAGGCTGGATCAGTGCTCATGAAGTCATCGTAATTCGGCCTTTGGGACGGGCCAGCGGGGCAAGAGCATCGGGACGTGGCGGAATGCCCGGCCACTCGGTACCGTTTCCGTAGGAGAGCAAGGAGTCACATGAGAAACGCTGTGATCGTCGATGCCGTCCGCACCCCTGTAGGACGACGCAACGGCGTCTTCAAGGACATTCACCCCGTCGACCTGGCTTCGATCCCGCTCCAGGCGCTGATCGAGCGCAACGACCTCGACCCCGAGTTGATCGACGACGTGATCATGGGCAACGTGTCTCAGACGGGGGAGCAGGCCTACAACGTCGGACGCAACGCCGCCCTCGCCGCCGGGTTCCCTGAATCGGTGCCCGGGGTGACGATCGACCGCCAATGTGGCTCTTCCCAACAGTCCGCCCACTTCGCGGCACAGGCCGTCATGGCGGGCGCTCAAGACATCGTGATCGCGGCCGGTGTCGAGAACATGACGCGGGTTCCCATGGGGATCACGGCTCAGAACGGGCCAGGGCTCCCCTTTGGCGCTCGCATGCTGGAGCGTTATGCCAACGGCCTCGTCCCCCAGGGTATCTCGGCGGAGATGATCGCCGAGAAGTGGGCGATTCCCCGTGAGGAGCTCGACGAGCTCGCCCTCGAGTCCCACCGCCGGGCGGGTCGGGCCACCGAGGAGGGACGCTTCGATGCCCAGATCGTCCCCGTCGAGATCGTGCGTGAGGACGGGTCCACCGAGTTGGTGACCAGGGACGAGGGGATCCGATGGGACACGTCGCTCGAGAAGCTGTCATCGCTCCAGCCCGCCTTCCAGGCCGATGGGAAAGTGACCGCCGGCAACTCCTCGCAGATCTCCGACGGAGCCGCGGCAATCCTGATCATGGGCGAGGACAAGGCCGAGGAGCTAGGGCTCACGCCGAAAGCCCGATTCCGGGCCTTCTCCATGGCGGGTGTCGACCCGGTGATGATGCTCACCGGGCCCATCCCGGCGACGGCCAAAGCTCTCGATCGGGCCGGGCTCGGCATCGACGACATCGATCTCTTCGAGGTGAACGAGGCTTTTGCCGCCGTCACCGTGGCCTGGCGCATGGAGCACGGGGGTAGTGACCCAATGGCGCTCTGGGACCGCACCAATGTCAACGGGGGCGCCATCGCCCTCGGTCATCCTCTCGGCGCCTCCGGAGCGCGTCTGATGACGAGCCTCGTCTGGGAGCTGGAGCGCACCGGTGGACGCTACGGGCTGCAGACCATGTGTGAGGGAGGCGGGATGGCGAACGGCACCATCATCGAGCGGCTCTGACCGGGACGTTTTGGTTCGACGCCCTTCTCGCCCTGCTTCTCGGGGTTGTGATCTGGCGTGGGTCGCTGGCGGTGATCCGAATGCTCGGCACGCCCCCACCGGAGGTCGACCCATCCGACATCGTGACCGTCGATCAGGATTACAAATGCACCGTCTGCGGGGCCGAGCTGACCATGAGGGCGATCAATCCTTCCGAGGACAAGCCCCCGAAGCATTGCCGCGAGGAGATGGACCCGGTATGGCGCCCCTAGCCTCTCTTTGTGACCGGTATGCCGGCTGAAAGCGGGGAAACTACAGCCTTGTAGTTTTCCACCGGTTTTTCCACAGCCTGTGGGGAATTACACGGTTGTAACCTGGCTGTTACCCGGGCGAGGCATGATCGGGACCGACTACCCTCGCCGCCCGAATGCCGGAATCCAAGAGAAGAAAGCCGAAGAACCGACCTCAATCGCAGAAAGCGATCGAGGCTGCGGCAAAGGCGAAAGATCCCAGTCCGACCTGGTATGTGGCGGTCATGGCGGGTCTCATGGTGGTGGGAGTGATCCTGGTGTTGCTCCGCTTCATCCTCGACCTCGACCAGGTACTGCTCCTGGTGGGTCTGGGGGCCATCGCAGTCGGGTTCCTCATGACCACGAACTACAGATAGCGAGTCAACCGACTTCGCCAACCTGAGGTTGTACGACCCGGATATGGCACAAATCCGCTGAAGTTCGAGCGAGGGGCCTGCTACCAGTCTGTACTTCAGCGGTTTCGACCCGGATATGAGCCGAGGAACCTTAGGTTCGTGGTGAAGGGGTGCGCTTGGGACGACCCGTCTTCGTCTCCCTAGGGGGCCAGAGTCGTGGTGGTGGCCGGGATAGTGGTGGTGGTGGTGGTCGTTGTGGTGGTCGTGGGCGGTGGGGTGTACTCACCGAGGGTCACCGTGACGCTCGACCCCTGATCGACGGTGGTCCCCGGGTCGGGCACCTGGCTCACCACTCGACCGTCCTGAGACTCGTCGGCGACGGGTTGGGTGCCGTTCGCCACCCTGAGCACCAAGTTCACCTCGGATAGGGCGTCGTTCGCCTCCGGTTCGGTCATGTCGCTCAGATCGGGCACCTCCACCGGCTGGGGGCCCATGGAGACCACGATGAGCACGGTGTCACCGACGATGGCGGTGGCGCCGGCTTCCGGATCCTGGCGGATGACCACGTCCTCGGGGACATCGTCGCTGAACTCGTCGTCCACGGTGGGTACCAGATCGAGGGCTGTCAGAGCGAGGATGGCATCGCGCTCGGTCATGTCGACGACGTTGGGGACCTCCACCTCCTCAGGCCCCGATGAGACGACGAGATTGACCGGGTTGGACGATCCGATCTCGACTCCGGCGACCGGGTCGGACTCGATGACGATGCCCTCGGCGAAGTCGGGATCGGGTCTATCCTCGACCTCGCCTACCGACAGATTCACGGCCTCGATCGCCTGCCGCGCCGCCTCGAGCGGCAGTCCCACCACGGGTGGCACCGCGATCCGCTGGCTGCCGGACGAGACGAACATGTCGACCTCGGAGCCCACTTCGACCTCCTCACCGGCCGGTGGCGCGGTGCGGATCACGATCTCCTGCTCGACCTCGTCGCTGTTCTCGAACTCGACGTTGACTAGGAGACCCTCTCCCTCGAGGAGAGTTGTGGCAGCATCCCGTTCCAGACCGGCCACGGGCGGGATGACCACCAATTCGGGATCGTCGCTGCCTCCTCCCAGGCTGTTCCACATGATGAAGAAGAGGATGCCCAGGGTCACCAGGAGCCCGAAGGCAGTGAGGATGAATGGGAGTTGGGAGCGGGGCTCTTCCTCTTCCAGCGCCCGATAGACCTCGTCGGGCGGGACGGTGGCAGGAGGCACGGTCCCCGTGAGAACGCGGGTGGCGTTGTCGCCGTTCCCGTTCACCGGGAGCGGGACGACCGGCGGGATGATCACGTTCTCACCCTGGAGGACGGAGAGCAGGTCCTGGCGCATCTCCTCCGCGGACTGGTAGCGGGCGGTGGGATCCTTGCGGAGGGCCTTCATGACGACGGCGTCGAGTGATTCCGGCACGTCGGGGTTGAGCGAGGCCGGGGGTGGCGCCTCCGTCGAAACGTGCTGGAAGGCGACCGACATCGGTGAGTCACCGGTGAATGGTGGCCGTCCGGTCAGCATCTCGTAGAGGACGACACCCAATGAGTAGACGTCGCTGCGAGCGTCCGCAGGCGCACCCTGAGCCTGTTCCGGGCTGAAGTACGTCGCCGTGCCGATGACCGCCCCGGTGCGTGTCAGTTCCTGGCTGTCGTCCCAAGCTCTTGCTATCCCGAAGTCGGTGACCTTGACGGTCCCGTCCTTGGCGAGCAGGACGTTGCCCGGCTTGACGTCGCGGTGCACGAGCCCTGCTTGATGTGCCACCGACAGCGCGGCAGCGGTCTCGGCGGCGATCTCCGTGGCGCGGCGGGGAAGCAGGGCGCCCTCGGACTTGAGGACGTCGCGGAGGGATCGTCCTTCGACGATCTCCATGACGATGAAATAGGTGCCTTCGGACTGGCCCCAGTCGTAGATCCCGACGATGTTGGGATGGCTCAGGTTGGCTGCGGCCTGGGCTTCCCTTCGGAATCTCTTTACGAATGCCTCGTCGGCGGAGAATTGAGAGTGGAGGACCTTGATGGCCACCAGGCGATTGAGCTCGTTGTCCCGGCCCTCGTAGACGTCGGCCATCCCGCCACGGGCGATGTGGGACGTGATTTCATAGCGTTCGTTGAGGACAGAGGGGGTTTCCATCGAGCTAGCAGGATTGTAGGGAGGGACTGCCCGCAACTCGTGGTCACGGCGACAGCCACACCTCGATGAGCTGGGAGGCTATCGGCGCGGCCGATGAACCACCCGAGGCCGACTCGCCCGAGGTGGCGCTGCCCTCGATGAACACGGCTATGGCGATCGTGGGGTCGTCGACGGGGGCGAACCCGATGAACCATGGATTGGGGAACTCGCTGGTGCCGGTGGCGGTCCCGGTCTTGCCGGCCACGCGGACACCGGGGACGGCGGCCTGGCGGCCGGTCCCTTCGGTGACGACTCGCTCCATCATCTGAGTGAGGGTCGTGGCCGTCTCCAACGACATCGCTCTCCCCAACTCGGATGGCTCCGTCTCCTCGACGCTGTTCCCGTCGGCATCGAATATCCGCCCCACGGCGTATGGCCGAACCGCAACCCCGTCGTTGGCAACGGCGGCCGCGACCATTGCCATGTGCAGCGGGGTGGCGCGCACGTCTCGCTCACCGATCCCGCTCTGTCCCAGGGCCGCGGGGTCGTCTATCAGAGAGCCTGTGTCCCAGACTGCATCGGGGACAGGCCACTCGTACCCGATGTCCTGGTTGAACCCCATCGCTTCGGCTGATATACCGATGTCGACGGCACCCAGTTGGATGGCGAGGTCGGCGAAGATCGTGTTGCAGCTGCGCACGAACGCCTGGAGCATGGTGGCGGAGACCCCGTCGTTGCAGACACCGCCGTTGGCATTTGCGATGGTGGCGTCTGACCCGGGGAGGTCGAACTCCACGGGGTCGTCGAAAGTCGTTCCCGGCCCGGCCGTCCCGGTGTCGAGAGCGGCGGTGGCGACGACCGTCTTGAATGTCGACCCGGGGGCGTACAGCTCGAGAGTCGCCCGGTCCCGGGTTGGCTCCGCATCGTCGGCCAGAAGCAACTCCCACTGGCTGGCGGCGTCGTCCCCGAGCAGCAATTCGGGGTCGAAGCTCGGGTTGGACACGGAGGCGAGGACGGCACCAGTGGAAGGGTCGAGCGCGACTATCGCCCCTCGGTTGGCACCGAGTGCCTGAGCAGCGGCCCTTTGGAGCTCGGCGTCTACCGTCACCTCGATGCTCTGCGGGCGGAGGTCCTGGCCGAGCAGCGCCGCGACCAGGTCACTGATGGTGAGATCTCGTCTCGACCGGAGCACCGATGCGTAGGCATCCTCGAGCCCGGTGCTTCCGACGAGAAAAGAGGAGTACCCGACGAGGTGGGCGAAGCTCTCGCCTTCGGGGTATTCGCGGTCGAACGAACGCGTGGTGGGATCCTCCACCGAGCGGGCGAGGACGGTGCCGTCGGTGGTGACGATGAGACCGCGCTCCTTGCCCCGCTCGGCCAGGGCAGGGCGGGGGTTGCGGGGGTCGGCGCGCAACTCGTCGGCACGCACCACCTGATACCACGTCACCCCGGCGAGGAGCAGCGAGAGACACAGGAATACCCCGATTGCGACACGACGGATCGGACCGTTCATGTCGACTCCTCGTGGCTGATCCGGAGCAGGAGCGCCACGAGCACCAGGTTGCCCACCAAGGCAGAGCCGCCGTATGACATGAATGGCAGGGTTATTCCGGTGAGGGGCACGATGCGGAGCACGCCGCCGATGATCAAGAACACCTGGACCGCCATCACGAAGGTGAGACCGGCGGCGAGCAGCTTTCGAAAGGTGTCCCGGCTGCGGAACGAGATTCCGAGGCCCACCGCCACCACTAGGGCGTAGATGGCGAGGACCGCCACCGTCCCGGCGAACCCGATTTCCTCACCGACGGCAGCGAAGATGAAGTCGGTGGCGGCGTTGGGGATTAGGTCGGGCCGGCCCAGACCGGGGCCCGAGCCGGAGAGGCTGCCGGTCCCCAGGGCGAAGATCCCCTGGGCGATCTGGTATCCCTCGTCCTGGTAGTGCTCGAAGGGCGCCAGCCAGGCCACCATGCGCCGTTGGACGTGATCGAACATCGAGGCCGCGGCAGCGGCGCCGGTCAGTGTCATCAGACCGCCTGCGACCAGATACCCCGCCGATCCCGTCGCTGCGTAGAGGAGGAGCACGAACCCGGCGAACATCAGCAGCGAGGCGCCCAGATCGCGCTGCCAAACCAGGATGAAGATGCTCCCTCCCCAGGCCAGGATCAGCGGGATCAGCTGACGGGGCTCGGGAAGGCGGATGGGGCCGATGCGGCGGTGGGCCTCGCGAAGTGCCTTTTGATGATCCGCCAGGTACGCCGAGAAGAAGATGACCATGCCGAGCTTCGCCAGCTCGGCCGGCTGGAACTGCATCTGGGTGATGCCCAGGTCGAGGACGATCCACAGCCGGGACCCGTTGACCTCGAGACCCTTGAGCGGAAACCCCCATCCGCTGGGCAGGTTGGGAAGGAGGAGCAGTCCCACCGTCACGATCAGGATGACGTTTCGGTATCGCCTCAGCACCGACGTCGTCCCCTTGGAGAGCAGGAAGAGCACGAGCGACGCGACCGCGGCGGCGATGAGCATCCACCACCGCTGCAGCCCGGCCAGCTCCGGGCTCAGCCGATAGATCTCGAAGAACCCGAGACCGACCAACGCCACCACCGGGGGGATGAGGAGCGGTGTCGCCCGCGGGGCGAAGGCTCTGACCGCGGCGTAGAGGGTCCCGAAGGTGATGAGGAAGACCAGGAATGTGAGCCCGGTCTGTGCGTCGACTCCGGCCCCTTGGGCGAAGTTGACCAGTGCCACCGCGAAAGCGGCCAGCAGGGATGCGGCGACGATCGTGGCGCCCTCGGAGGTGCGGCCCATGGGAGTCAGTCCAGGGCTTCGACGACGACGACGGTGATGTTGTCCACTCCGCCGGCGTTATTGGCCATCTCGACCAGTTCCCAAACCACTTCGTCGGGCGTTCCATCGAGGAGCGTCTTCGCGATTGCGTCGTCCTTGACCATCTCTGTGAGGCCATCGGAGCAGAGCAGGATGCGGTCGCCGGACTCGAGCTCGACCGTCACCTCGTCGATGTTCACGAAACGGGTGAGCCCGAGAGTGCGCAACAGCATGTGCCGTTGAGGGTGGCTGGCGGCTTCCTCCGGGCTGAGCTGGCCTTGGGCGACGTACTCGGCCGCCACAGTGTGGTCCTCGGTCAACTGGGTCAGCTCCCCGTCGCGGAGGAGGTAGGCGCGGCTGTCTCCGATGTGCGCGATCGTGGCCACACCGTCCTCGACCTGGAGCAGGGTCATGGTCGTGCCCATCCCGTCGAGGCCCGGGTCACGGGCCACCTCTTCCCGAATGGCGCGATTTCCCGCGGCGACACGGTCGGCCGGGTCGACATCGGTCGACGCCGCGGCGTTGATGGCGATGCGGGACGCAACCTCACCCGCGACGTGGCCACCCATGCCGTCAGCCACTATCAGAAGCACCTCGTCTGATGACTCGCCTGATGCCTTGGGGAACACCGAGTCCTCGTTGGTGTCGCGCACCATCCCCTGATGGGTCGCCGTTGCCCAGAGGTATCTCATGACCAGGTCCTGTCGAGGTCCGCGGCATAGATGTCGATGGCACGCCGGTACGCCGCGATCGTCTCATCGGCGGACGTCGCCGAGATGAGGATGAGCAGGAGCTCACATGCTTCCTTGCTCCGCTGGTTGTTGTAGAGGGCCATCGCCCGGAAGACGTTCATTCCGCCGTGGTCGGGGAACTCTTCGACCCCGCGATCGAGAGTGGAGAGTGCTTCCTCGTATCGCCCCAGGGTTCGGTATGTGCTCCCCAGGCCGAGGAGGGCGTCCCTGCGGTCGGTGTCGTCCAGGCCGAGCCGGATGGCGGCTTCGTAGTAGGGGACGGCCTCACTCTCCAGACCGAGTCGGTCGTGCGCCCAGGCGCATTGCAGATTGACTTCGGGGTCGGCGGGATGCTCGCTCTGGAGTTGGACCAGGAGGTCTTTCGCTTCGGTGAGCTCGCCTGCCTCGCGGAGCGCAACCGCCGCGGCGAGTCGGTCCTTCGAGTCGACGACGCTCATCTGATCTCCATGACCGTCTTGCCCACTTGGATCGTGTCGCCGCGCTTGAGCTCGGTCGGCGCCGACACACGTCTCCCGTTGACATAGGTGCCGTTGGTGCTTCCCAGATCGTGGAGCATCATCCCGTTCTCCTGTGAGACCAGCCTCAGATGGAATTCGGAAGCGTAGGGATCGTCGATGACAACATCTGTCTCGCCGGATCTCCCCATGACCACGACATCGCTCACCTCGAACTCCCGTCCTTGCTGGCTCTCCGATCGGACGAAGAGAACCCGACTCCCTTCCTTGCGCTTGCGGCGCACCGATATGCCCAGATGAGAGCCTATCGCCCGGGCTACCTGCCAAACGAAGAGATAGACGAGGCCCAGGAAGATGATGCGCAGCAGGGCGAGGATGACGTCAGGCATCGCCGATCTCCACGAACCGATAGCGATGGCTACCCAGGGTCAGCACCGAGCCCTGGTCGATGGGTACCGGGTCCTCGCCCACCCGTGACCCGTCCACGGTCGTGCCATTGGCCGAGTCGAGATCCCTGACGAAGACGTTGCCCTGCTCCCGGTGGAGGAGGGCGTGTCTCCGGCTTATGTCATCATGGGCGGCCACGACGTCGGCATCGGGCGAGCGCCCTATGAGGACCCGATTGCGCCCGATGTCGAGGCTCTCGGTCTTCGAGGTGAGTCGGGCCCAGACCACGGGCGGGCCGGGGACCACCTCGACGTGGCACTCCGCCCGTCCAGCAGCCACCGAGGCGACCGGTTCGATCTTGACTTCGACGGGGCCTTCCAGCCGGAGACCCTCCTCGGCGGTGTACTCCGTCATCTCCTTGGCCAGGATCTCCTCGAGCTGTGTGGCGTCGACGGTGAGGTCCTTAGGGTTGACCTGGACCACGAACAGATTGGCCGTGGCCGGGCCGGTGGCATGGGGGAAACGGGCGAAGTCGGCTTCACGGGCGAGCTTGCCGGCGAGCTCCGACGGGTGGAGTCTTCCCGAGAAGACCCGGCCGGCGACTCCCTCGATCAATCTCTCCAGCCGTCGTTCCAGGCTGCGGGCAACGCTCACGACGTGAGAGATTAGGGAAGGTCGGGTTCCAGCCGGACTCCGGAGCACCCGTCGAGGGTGCACAGGGTGTCGCCACGCGCCCCCTGGTGCAGCGTCGACGTCGATCGCGTCGGCATCGGTCCCGACTATCGAAACAAGAGGGCCGCCGGTACGATTTCTCCCTCCGGGCGAGTGGCGGAATTGGCAGACGCGCAGGATTCAGGTTCCTGTGTTCGCAAGAACGTGGGGGTTCAAGTCCCCCCTCGCCCACCGGGTCGGTCTCCCCCTGTCGTTAAAGAACCGCCCTTCGGGTTATCACAGGCGGCGCCGGCTGTGATACTTCCCGGCGGTGATCTTCGATCCACCTCCCCGGTCGCGACGGCGGGCGGTGGCCCGCATCCTCTGGCCCACCCTCATCGCCAC
>Ga0299914_10001054_pt1 | contig 17656 bp, 20 predicted proteins | sample RVTome_10_FD_201361 | JGI IMG/M metagenome (GOLD analysis project Ga0299914, IMG submission 201361) | Soil microbial communities from uranium-contaminated site in the Upper Colorado River Basin, Wyoming, United States - RVT153D57 (version 2) ...
GGCTCGTCGGCGAGGATGAGGGCAGGCCCCGGCGCAAGCGCCCGCGCCATGGCCACGCGTTGCTGCTCGCCGCCTGAGAGCTGGCCGGGAAAATGCGCCTCTCGATGCGAGAGCCCAACCTCGGCCAGAGCGGCGCGCGAAGCGGCGAAGGCATCGTCATGATCGAGAAATTCGAGCGGCAGCGCCACATTCTCCAACGCCGTCATGGTCGGCACCAAATGAAAGGACTGGAACACGATGCCGATATTGGCGGCACGCAGACGCGCGAGCCCGTCCTCGTCGAGGCTCCCGAGATCGGCGCCAACCACCTCGACTCGGCCCTCGGTGGCGCGTTCGAGGCCGGCGATGACCATCAGCACCGTCGACTTGCCGGAACCGCTTGGGCCGACAATGGCCACCGCCTCGCCGGTCGGCACACGGAGGTCGATGCCGCGCAAAATGGCGACCGGCCCGGCGCGGGAGGGCAAAGTGACATGCACGCCTTCGAGCAGGATCGCGGGGGCGCGGCGCGGTTTCACAGACTGGTCCATTTGCGGCAGGTTTACCCGGGTGACAGATGGCACGTGCCACGGCAATAAAGAAGGGCAAAGAGGTCGAAAAGATGAAACGTGCCTGGGCGCGGACTTTCGTAATGATTGCCGCGAGCTTTGTGCTCGCTCTCGTGTCCTTGCCTGCAATTGAGGCAGAGCCGCGCGCGCCCATCATTGTGGCGCTCGGCGACAGCCTCACCGCCGGATTCGGGCTGCCGCAAGATCAATCCTTTCCGGCACAGCTTGAGGCGGCGTTGAAGGCGCGCGGGCAGCAAGTCAGCGTCATCAATGCCGGGGTTTCGGGTGACACGGCTGCCGCCGCGCTGAAGCGGCTCGACTGGGCGCTGCCTGAGAATGCCGACGTGGTGATCGTCGAGCTTGGCGGCAACGACGCTCTGCAAGGGCTTCCGCCCGCAGAGACCAAGGCTGTGCTTGCCAAGATTATCGAAGCGCTGCAGGCCAAGGGATTGCCCGTGCTGCTTGCCGGCATGGAGGCACCGCGCAACATGGGCAAGGACTATGTGGAGGAATTCGCCGCGATCTTTCCCGATCTCGCTTCGCGCTACGATGTTCTCCTCTATCCGTTTTTCCTGGAGGGCGTGGCGCTCGACGACGGGCTCATGCAGGCTGACGGCATCCACCCCAACGGCAAAGGCGTGACACGCATCGTCGAGGGCATTTTGCCCAAGGTCGGAGAGCTTCTCGCGCAAATCGAGGCGAAGGATTGAGGCCTTGGCGACTATCTACGATCTGAAGCCGCGTTTCCAGGCGCTGCTCCGTCCGATCGCCGCGTGGCGAGCTCGCAGCCTACATGACGGCTCTTGCCGCGGCGGAGAAGCTTCCTGCGTGGGAATGACGGGCAGCGCCGCCTTCGCTCAAGCCGCTTGCCGGACCAGCGCCATGATGAAGCACGCGGCCGCCGCGAGCGCGGTTGCCACCCGTACATGGTTCCACAACGACCATGTGGGCAAATACGCCTTCCATACCTTCGCGCCCGCTTCGCTGTCGGGCCTAACGAAAGCGAGCTGGTTGTTGAGCGGCAGATTGCGCAGGAGGGTCACGCCGAGGGGGCCGTTGAGGTAGAGCAGGCTGCCGCCGAGCAGATAGGGCGCGTCAGGCTCTGACCATCTGAACGGCGCGGCAATGCCGAGCGCGGCGGCCAGTGCGGCCGTGCCGAAGAGCACGAGCAGGAACAGCCCCCCTTTGACCGCCATGATGATCTTCTGCATGGCGCCGATGCCCGACGCCGGCGCCAGGCGGGACAGGGCGGGCAGCACGAAGGCGGAAAAAGCAAAGAAGGCGCCGGCCACCAGCGCCGAGCCGAGAGCCGCCAGGAATGTCGCCGTGCACAATAAGCCGTCCATCGCTCGTCCCTTCGCCTGTCGTTATTGACCCCAAGAGATATTCGTGCAGCGAACGCCCCGCGTCTTGGCCTCGGTGATCTCGCCGGTCTCGATCGAGATCTCCCAGGCGTGCTTGACGTCGGTCCACCATTCCTTGTCTTCCTTGCCGCTTGCCTCACCCATGAATCTCAACGTCTCATCCTCGCCTTGCACGCAAGCGATGGTGAAGTCCACTCCCGCTTTCGGCGGCGGTACGATCAGGGCATCGGCCACAATATAGGAAGCAGGGTTGGTGCTCGTCGCCGGCGCGGTCTCGCGGCTGGTCAGCACGAGAAAGGTGCCGTCCTCGCGCTGGTACTGACGGACATAGATGGGAGGCAAGACGAGACCACCTCCCATATCGTCCCAGCCGGTGACTTCCAAATCGCCTTGGTAGGTCTTGCCGAGAAAGCTCTCGGCGAACTTCTCGTCGATCTCAGCGGCGCTCTCCTCTTTGGGTGGCTCCTCTTTGGGCAGCTCATCCTTGGGCTGCTCTTCTTCGACTTGTTCCTCCTGCCCCAAGGCCACCGACGAAGGCATAAGGACAAGTCCAGTCGCAATCGCGCAGATGAGCAGGCACGACAAGGACTGAGCGGCACGGCGCATGGACGGCTCCCCCGACGAGTGCGCCAAGTTTATTCACAATCGTGACAAAATCACCCCCCCGTTTACGCCTTTTAAGCCCTGCATAATCTCCCCGCTTCTCCTACCCAGCCCAAGCAGATACAAACGCTAAGCCGTTAACTTTCCAGGCGATTCTTCGATGCGCTTTAGCCACGTAACCCAGGCACTGATAGTTTGCCTCGTGCTTCTCGACGCGGCCTCGCCGCTTTCTGCGCTGTCCTCGCCGGACGCCGATACGGACCGGCTCGATCAGATGATCGGGCAGATGATCCTGGTCGGCTTTCCCGGCATCACGCAAGGCGACCAGAGTGTCGCCGCCGTGCACGAGCAGTTGGCGAAGGGCGTGATCGGCGGCGTGGTGCTCTACCCTGAGAACATCCGCTCGCCGGAGCAGCTCAAATCTCTCACCGCCTATTTGCGCGATGCGCGCTCCGCGCCGGTGCCGTTCATCGCCGTCGACCAGGAAGGCGGCAAGGTGCAGCGGCTCACGCCATGGAATGGACACGGCGACTTCCCATCGGCCCAGAGCGTCGGCCGGAATCCGAGCTTCAGCACGCAAGAAGCGGCGTTAAAGCTATACGCGGAGATGGCTAAGGAACTCGCCGAAGCGGGCTTCAACCTCAATCTCGGTCCCGTGGTCGATCTCGACATCAATCCGGACAATCCGGTGATCGGCGCCCGGCAGCGGAGCTTCGGCGCCGATCCCAACACCGTCACCACGCTCGCCCACGCATTCATCGCGGCGCATCGGGACGCCAATATCGTCACCGTAGCCAAGCATTTCCCGGGCCATGGCTCAAGCCGTGTGGACAGCCACATCGCGCTCGCCGACGTGTCCGAGACCTGGCGTGAGATCGAGCTTGAGCCTTACCGGCGGCTTGCCAAGGACGGCCTGCTCGATGCGGTGATGACCGGCCATCTCTACCATCCACGCTTCAGCGACGGCGCCAAGTTACCGGCGTCGCTGTCCGGCAAAGCCATCCGCGCGCTCAGGAGCAAGGACTGGATCGGTTTCCAGGGCGTGGTGATCAGCGACGATCTGGAGATGGGCGCCGTGAGCGACGGCTATTCGCTCGAGGAGCGCCTGATCAAGGCGATCAATGCCGGCACCGACATCGTCATCGTTTCCAATGTGGAGTCGCAAGACACCGAGCTTGGCGTGAAGGTCCACGCCATCGTCGCCGATGCGGTGCGCGACGAGCGCATCTCCCGCGCGCGGATCGAGCAGGCTTATGGCCGGATTATGCTGCTGAAGCGCCGCCTCGCGCAGAAGAACCTCGCGGGAATGACCGATCGTCAGTGATAGACGTCATGCTCGGTGGCGTCCCACAGCACGTAATAGGAATAGGCGGTGTAGCCGAGGATGATCGGCAGGATGGGGATGGTGCCATACAGCATGAAGAGCTGCGACTCGGGCGCGGCGGCGGCCTGCCAGATGGTGATGTCGGGCGGGATGATAAAGGGGAAGAGGCTCACCCCGAGCCCGGTATAGCAGAGCATGAAGATCACCACGCCGAGAAGGAACGGTGTGTAGCGGTGACGCTGGCCGAGCGACCACCACAACCCCGCGATTGACGCCGCGGTGATCAGCGGCACCGGACTCAGCATCACCATGTTGCCGGGTGCGAACCAGCGCGCGGCGATGTCGGGATGTAGCAGCGGCGTCCACAGGCTGAAAATGAGAATGAACGCGGCGACGGCGATCAACGCATAGCGGGCGACGCCATAGGCCCACACGCGCAACTCTTCGTCGGCCTTCATGATCAGCCAGCCGGTCGACAGCAGCACATAGCCTGACACGAGCGCTATTGCCGTGACCACGGAGAACGGCGTCAGCCAATCGAAGGGTCCGCCGCCATATTGGTTGTTTTCAACGACGAAGCCTTGGACGAATGCGCCGATCACCACGCCCTGCATTAGCGCCGCAAGCGTCGAGCCGCCGGCGAAGGCGATGTCCCAGAGATAACGGTAGCGCTCGGCCTTGAAGCGGAACTCGAAGGCGACGCCGCGCAGGATCAGACCCAAGAGCATAAAAATAATCGGGATATAGAGTGCCGGCAGGATCACCGAGTAGGCAAGGGGAAACGCCGCGAGCAGCCCGCCGCCGCCAAGCACCAGCCAAGTCTCGTTGCCATCCCAGAACGGCGCGACCGAAGCCATCATGGCGTCGCGATCCTTGTTCGACGGCGCGAGCGGGAAGAGCACGCCAAGGCCGAGATCGTAGCCGCCGAGCAGCACGTAGAGGAACACGGCGAGCGCCAGAATCGCGGCCCAGACCAGCGGCAGAATGACGGGAAGGAACTCGGTCATGGCGCACCTGCCGCAGCCATCGGCCGCCGGGACGGATCGGCCTCGCCTTCCTCGGGGATCGGCGGTGTCGCCTCGGGCCCGTTACGTACCAGCTTGGCGATGTAGTAAAGACCTGCGCCGAACACGATGCTGTAGACCAGCACGAACAGGATGAGCGAAGTGAGCACCTTGCCGCCGGCAACCGGCGACACCGAGTCCGCCGTGCGTAACACGCCATAGACCGTCCAGGGCTGGCGCCCCACTTCCGTGACGAACCATCCGGCAAGAACGGCGATGAAGCCAAGTGGCCAGGCCCAATACATGAAGCGCAAATACCAGTTGGTGGTGTAGAGCCGCCCCATCAGCCACAGCGCCGCGCCAGTCAGACCGAGCGCGATCATGATCACGCCGATCCCCACCATGAGGCGGAAGGCGAAGAAGGGGATGATCGGGTTCGGCCGCTCGTCGGCGGGAAAGGATTTCAGGCCGCGCACCTCACCCTCCCAGTCATGGGTGAGGACGTAGCTGCCGAGCTTCGGAATAGCGATTTCGTAACGGTTGCTTTCGGTCTTGATGTCGGGAATGGCGAACAGGATCAGCGGCGCGCCGCGCTGCGTCTCCCAATGCGCCTCGACGGCGGCGATCTTGGCCGGCTGATGCTCGAGGGTATTGAGCCCGTGCAGATCGCCGATCACGAGTTGGAGTGGCGCGAGCCACACCAGGATGCAGAGCGCCATGCCGAGCATGACGCGTCCATGCGGTACAAATTTTTCGCGCAGGATGTACCAAGCGCCCATGCCGCCGACGCACAGCGCCGTGGTGAGATAGGCCGCGGCCACCATATGGGCGAGGCGGTAAGGGAAGGACGGATTGAAGATCACCTCCCACCAGCTCTGCACATACAGCACGCCGTCGTCTCCGATGCGGAAACCAGCCGGGGTTTGCATGAAGCTGTTGGCCGCGAGGATCCAGAAGGTGGAGATCAGCGTGCCGAGCGCCACCATGGCCGTGGCGAAAAGGTGCACGCCGCGCGGAACGCGTTCGCGCCCGAACAGCATGATGCCGAGGAAGCCCGCCTCCAGAAAGAAGGCGGTCAGCACCTCATAGGACATCAAGGGGCCGATGACATTGCCGCCGCGGCGCGAGAACTCGCTCCAGTTGGTGCCGAACTCGTAGGACAGCACCACGCCCGAGACCACGCCCATGCCGAAAGACACGGCGAAGATCTTGGTCCATTGCCGTGCAAGCTCCGTGTAGACCCGCTCTCCGGTCTTGAGCCACATCAGCTCGAGCACGAGCAGCCAGGCGGCGAGCCCGATGGTGAAGGACGGAAACAGGATGTGGAAAGAGACGGTGAAGGCAAACTGAATGCGCGACAGCAGAAGCGGATCGAAATCTGACATGCTTCGGCCCAGCCTCGTCGATTCTTGGAGCCGCAAACGCCTGCGACTCAAGTCTCAAGCGGCAAGCTTAGACCTAAGAGCGGCCGGCGCAAGCACCCGTGAGGCCGAAGAATGGGAGGAGACTTCGCGCCGAGCTTTGACGCGGGTCAAGGCAGAAGTCTATTCGATAGAGGCGGAGGAATTGCCGGCCGATGACGGATTAATCGACCTGATCCAGGCAATCATCTTCCACATGTCGTCGTTGGATTTGACGATGGTGCCTTGAGCCGGCATCGGCCCAACCACAGCCTCCGAGCCCTTGCGGCTGTAGCCCTGCTTTTGCAGCTCGTCCGATCCGAGCGCAATTAAGCGGAAGAGGGTGTCGTCGTCCTTGCCATAAATCCAGACTTCGTTGGTGAGCGGTGGGCCCATGCCACCGCCACCCGAACCGCCGTGACAGCCATTGCAGCCGGCGGCCATATATTTCGCGTGGCCTTCTTCGGCGACCGACTCATAGTCGGTATAGGGATTTCTGAGCGAGCCTTTCTCGGCGCTGCGTGCCGTCTCTAGGGGACTGTCAGCTGATTCCGGTTTTGCATTCGTGCTGTCTTGCGCTTCTCCAGCAGCCAGGATGTTTCGGCTCTCGCTCATACCAACGAGCGCTAACGTCGCAATGGCGAAGCCGACGATGAGCAGAATCCAGGAAAATATTCGAGCCATGACGCTTCCTCAGAGCCGTTTCAGATAAAACTGTTCCGGCAGGGGCTTGTTCCGGGCTGTTTGCAGGCACTTTGGGAGTCAACGAGGAGCCTTGAGTGCCACGGGCATGTTATGTTATATCATCGGCCATGAACACTACCCATCACCACACTCCCAAGCTATCCCGCAATCAGAGCGAGATACTGGCCTGCCTGCGCAAGGCCAAGGAGCCCATGAGCGCCTATGCCATCCTCGACCGCGTGCGCAAATCGGGCATCTCCCATCCGCCCACCGTCTACCGCGCCCTGAACGACCTGATGCAGAAGGGCATGGTGCATCGGCTCGAATCCCGCTCGGCCTTTATCGCCTGCGGCCATGGCGCCTGCGATGGCAAGTTCGCCTTCGCCATCTGCCGCGTGTGCGAGAAGGTGATCGAGATTCCACTTTCCGATGAGGACCGGGCGGCGCTGCTCGCGCTCGCGCCGAAGGAGATCGTGCCCGAGCAGGTGACGCTCGAGCTTGCCGGCCATTGCGAAACCTGCCGTCCGGCCGAAGCGGCCTAAACACAAGGATCGTTCGGGTGGAGTCGCAAGGAGCCAGAAAGCGGCACCGTCACGTTGCGCCAGTCGCAAAAGCGCGCGAGAGCGGATCTTCGCTGTTGCTCTTGTCGGTGCCGATGCGGCTGGCCTTGGCAGCCATCGCGGCGGCGCTCGTATGGGCCGCAATGCTGTGGGCGTTACGCTGACCATGTCACCTCGTCCGGAACCGGCCATCGTCTTTCACGACCTGACGCTCGGCTATGACCGTCATCCCGCCGTGCATCACATCGACGGCGAGGTTACGCGCGGCGCGCTCATCGCTGTGGTTGGGCCTAACGGCGCCGGCAAATCGACCTTGCTCAAGGGCATCATGGGCGAGCTTGCGCCGCTCGGCGGCAGCCTCTCTTTGCGCGGCCTCGACAAGCGCAACATCGCCTATCTACCGCAAGTCATGGACATCGACCGCAGCTTCCCCATCTCAGTGTTCGATTGCGTGGCTATGGGGCTGTGGCACGAGATCGGCGCCTGGCGCGGCCTCGATGCGCATCGCAAGGGCGCCGTCACGGGCGCGCTCGCCACTGTCGGCCTGGTCGAGCTCGCCGACCGCCCCATCGGCACGCTGTCGGGAGGACAGTTCCAACGCGTGCTGTTCGCCCGGCTCCTGCTGCAAGACGCGTCCCTCATCCTGCTCGATGAGCCGTTTCGCGCCGTCGATACCAAGACTGTTTCAGACCTGATCGCGCTGATCCTGCGCTGGCACGGCGAGGGACGCACCGTGCTCGCGGCGCTTCACGATATCGAGCAGGTGCGCACACATTTCCCGACAACGCTGCTTCTCGCGCGTGAGGTTGTGGCCTGGGGCGATACGCACAAAGTTTTGACACCGCAAAATCTCTCTGAGTCTCGGCGGCTGGTCGAGGCCTTCGATGCGCATGCCGACATCTGCGCGCGCGACGAGGAGAGGGTTGAGCGGGAGCGTGAGCCGGCATGATCGACGCGCTCACCCAGCCTTTCGCCGAGTTTGCCTTCATGCGCCGCGCTCTGATCGGATGCTTGGCGCTGTCGCTCTCGGCGCCGCCCATCGGCGTGTTTCTCGTGCTTCGCCGCATGAGCCTGATGGGCGATGTCATGGGCCATGCCATCCTGCCCGGCGCGGCCATCGGCTTCCTACTCGCGGGCCTGTCACTGTTCGCCATGAGCGTCGGCGCGTTTGCCTCGGGCCTCGCCGTGGCGCTGGCCGCGGGGCTTGTGGCGCGCACCACCATCCTGCGCGAGGACGCAAGCCTTGCCGGCTTCTATCTGGTGTCGCTGGCGCTTGGCGTGCTGATCGTCTCGATGCGGGGCAGCAATGTCGATCTGCTGCATGTGCTGTTCGGCACCGTGCTTGCGCTTGACGACGCGGCCATTCTGCTTCTCGCCGCCATCGCCACGGTCTCGCTGGCGACGCTCGCCGTCATCTACAGGCCGCTCGTGCTCGAATGTTTCGACCCGCAATTCCTGCGCTCGGTCAGCAATCTGAGCTCGCCCACCCATCTCATCTTCCTGGTGCTGGTGGTGCTGAATCTCGTGGCGGGCTTCCAGGCGCTCGGCACGCTGATGGCGGTCGGCATCATGCTGCTGCCGGCGGTCGCCGCGCGCTTCTGGGCTGCCGACGTGTCCGGCATGATTCTGGTGGCCATGGCTGGCGCCTTCGTCGCGAGCGTCGCCGGGCTGCTGCTCTCTTATTACGCCAACCTGCCCACCGGCCCGGCGATCATTCTTCTCTGTGGCGTGTTCTATCTCGTGTCGATGCTGGTGGGGGTCAGAGGTGGTCTCGTCTGGGGCCTACTCCCGCGCAAGCATCTGGAAGCCTGATTCAACTCAAGGAGTCGTGTCATGAAACATCGCGTCCTCATGCAGATTGGCCTGGCACTGATATTGCTGTTCGGGCTCGCCGGCAGTGCGGAAGCGGCCGACAAGGTCAAGGCCGTCGCCTCGTTCAGCATCCTCGGCGACATGATCGGGCAAGTTGGCGGCGACCGCGTCGAGGTCGTGACCTTGGTCGGGCCCGACGGCGACGCGCATGTGTTCAGCCCGACGCCCGCCGACGCCAAGACGCTCGCCGGTGCCGACGTCTTTTTCGTCAACGGCCTTGGCTTCGAAGGCTGGCTCCAGCGGCTGGAGAAGGCCTCAGGCTTCAAGGGGCGCCTCGTGACCGCGAGCGACGGGGTCAAACCGCTCACCATGGAGGACGAGGGCCACCACCACGACGGCGAGGAGCATGCCGATCACGCCGATCACGCCAAGGGTCACGATGACGATGAAGACGATGAAGAAGACGAGGAGGAGGAAGTGCCCGATCCGCATGCCTGGCAGGACCTCGCCAACGGCAAAATTTATGTAGCCAATATCCGCGACGGGCTGATCGAAGCCGACCCCGAAGGCCGGGCGGTCTACGAGACCAACGCAGCGAAATATCTAGAGGCCATCGCCAAGGAGGCGGCGGCGGTGCGGGCGGCGCTGTCTGCTCTGCCGGAGGCGCGGCGAAAGATCATCACCAGCCACGACGCCTTCAACTATTTCGGCAAGGCCTACGGGCTCGAGATCATCGCGCCGGAAGGCGTGAGCACCGAGAGCGAGGCATCCGCGCAGGACGTGGCCAAGATCATCCGCCAGATCAAGGCGGACAAGATCCCGGCGGTGTTCGTGGAGAATATCGCCGATCGCCGCCTGCTCGATCAAATCGCGCGCGAGACCGGGGCCAAGATCGGCGGCACGCTCTATTCAGATGCGCTGTCGGGGCATGACGGCCCGGCGCCCACCTATCTCGACATGTTCCGCCACAATGTCGGGGCGCTCACAGCGGCGCTTTCCTCTTAATCACCTCCCCCGCAAGTGGAGAGGGGATTATGTTGGAGCATGGTCTCGATTCCATCATCGCGTTGGTTTGCACTCGCGGGGGCTGTGCTGGTCGCATGGATCACCTATGCGGCCCTCATGCCGGTTGATTGGCAGATCAGGCTCGGGCTGCATTGGCTCATCGAGCATTTCCTCGTCTTCTTCACCGTGACGACGCTGTTCTGCCTCGCCTGGCCGCGGCCGATGGCGGTGGCGGCGCTACTCCTCCCCTTCGCCATCCTTATCGAGACGGCGCAAGGGCTGACGCCCGACCGCGCGGCGGACTCGGCGACAGCGTTAGTCGCCGCAGCCGGCGTGGCATCCGCGGCGCTGATTGCCGATCTGGTCATCGCTCTGCGGAAGAGAGCCAGAAAAGACACAGGATCAGCGGGTTAAGCTGCTGGCGCGGGCCTGGCAAATGTGATGTATCCTTCCCGCCATGAGCATTTCCGCGCGCAGGCGCTCAATTCCGGTCAGCATCGGCGGCGTCGTCCTTGGCGGCGATGGGCCCATCGTCGTGCAATCGATGACCAATACCGACACGGCGGACGTCGAGGCGACCGTCGCACAGGTTGCGGCGCTCGCGCGCGCCGGCTCGGAGCTTGTGCGCATCACCGTCGATCGCGCCGAGGCCGCTGCCGCCGTGCCCCATATCAGCGAACGGCTCGACAGGCTCGGCGTCACGACGCCGTTGATCGGCGATTTCCACTATAACGGCCACACGTTGCTCGCCGAGCATCCGGCCTGTGCTGAGGCGCTGGCCAAATACCGCATCAATCCCGGCAATGTCGGCTTCAAGGACAAGCGCGACAAGCACTTCGCGCAAATCATCGACATCGCGCTGAAGCATGGCAAGGCCATCCGCATCGGCGTCAACTGGGGCAGCCTCGACCAGGACTTGTTGACGCGACTCATGGACGAGAATGCGCGCCTGCCCGAGCCGAAGGATGCGCGCGAGGTGATGCATGAGGCTATCGTGCAATCGGCGCTGATCAGCGCCACGCGCGCGGTCGAGCTTGGACTTGGGCCCGAGCGCATCGTACTCTCGGCCAAGGTCAGCGCCGTGCAGGACCTAATCGCAGTCTATGCCATGCTTGCGGAGCGCTCCGAACTAGCGCTGCATCTCGGGCTGACCGAGGCGGGCATGGGGTCCAAGGGCATCGTCGCTTCTTCCGCCGCGCTTGGCGTGCTGTTGCAGCAAGGCATCGGCGACACCATCCGCATCTCCCTCACGCCTGAGCCTCAAGGCGACCGCACCCTCGAAGTGAAGGTGGCGCAGGAGTTGCTCCAGAGCATGGGGTTCCGCAGCTTTGTGCCGCTGGTCGCGGCCTGCCCCGGTTGCGGGCGCACCACCTCGACTACCTTCCAGGAGCTTGCCCGCGACATCCAGGATTTCATCCGCGAGGAGATGCCGGAGTGGAAACGCCGCTATCCGGGCGTCGAGAACCTCACCGTCGCGGTGATGGGCTGCATCGTCAACGGGCCGGGCGAATCGAAGCACGCGGATATCGGCATCTCGCTTCCCGGCACCGGCGAGGCGCCGGCCGCGCCCGTGTTCATCGACGGCAAGAAGGCCGCCACTTTGCGCGGTCCGGGTGCCGCGGCCGAGTTCAAGCAGATGGTGCTCGATTATATCGAGCGCCGCTACGGCCAGGGCACGATCGGCCGCACCGCCGCGGAGTAGTCTCTAGCCCGATCTGACGGCGTCGGCGGCGATGCTGACGGTGAGCGCGATTCAACGTCACATTGAAGATGAAGGACACAATGCCGTGGGCCCATACCGTCTTGCGGATGGTCCGCGAGGTGACCTGCACGTCCGAGACGGCCGACGAAGTGCCGATGCTGAAGGCGAGATAAAGGAAGTCCCAATAATTTGGCTGCTTGCATCCCGGAAAGCGCAAGCCGCCACCTTCGCCGCGATGCTCGGCATAAAATTCGTGTGCGTAATGCAGGGCAAAAATGACGTGGATGAATACCCACGACAGCAGAGTGGTGAGGAACAGCAAAGCGAGGATGGACGGCTGATCGGCCTCACTTTCGCTAGCAGTGCGTAGCCAGAACACAATGGCGCCGAGGCTCGCCATCGCCGCGATCACCGTCAGGAAGGGAATGGCGATCCGTCCCTCATCCTCGAGCTCGGCGTGGCGGCGCATATGGCTCGTGTCCGAGCGGGCGATCATCGTCAGCACGAGCAGGAGATAGAGGGCCACACCCGCGTCCCAGCCGACCAGCATTCGCGATACCAGCCGGTATTCTACCGGCAGAAGGAAGACAACCAGAACGCATAAAAGCGCCGAGATAAAAAGCCGCCAGTGCCCTCGCAACAACCGCGACAATCGCCATGACGGTTTTTGAGGTTTGGAGAGCGGCTTGGCCATGGATCTATTCGAGCCGGTTTCGCGGCCATCCTCAAGTGCGCCGTTCGGCGATGAAACGAGCGGCCTCGATCAATGTAGCGGCTTTGCTCCCGAAGGGCGCGACCGCGTTTTCGGCTTCGGCGACAAGGGCGGCAAGCCGCGCCTTGGCGCCTTCGACGCCGAGCAGCGCCACCAGAGTTGCCTTGCCTCGGCCTTCGTCCTTTGCCACCGCCTTGCCGACCGCCTTTGCGTCGCCTTGCGCATCGAGAAGATCGTCGGCGAGCTGGAAGGCCTGGCCCAGAGCCGTGGCGTAAGCTCGCATCTTTTCCCGGTCGGAGGCGGAGGCTCGCCCGAGAATGGCGCCAGCCTCGCAGGCGAAGCGGAACAAGGCGCCAGTCTTCAGCGCCTGCATCCCGGCTACGCCGTCCGCGTTTAAATCTTGCCGCTCGGCGTCGAGATCGATGGCCTGGCCGAGTGCCATGCCGCGCCAACCCGCGGCCTTGGCCAGGTTGAACACCAGCTCGGCGCGAATGTCCGCATCTTCGTGACTTGCGGGCGAGCTCAGAATCTCGAAGGCGAGCGTGAGCAGGGCATCGCCCGCCAAAATGGCCGTCGCCTCGCCGAAAGCAATATGCAGGGTGGGGCGCCCACGGCGCAGATCGTCGTCGTCCATGGCGGGAAGGTCGTCATGCGCCAGTGAATAGCAATGCACGCATTCGAGCGCGCAGGCGGCATCGAGCGCCCGGTCCTCTGCAACACCGAACAGCCGAGCCGATTCGATGAGCAGGAACGGTCTGATGCGCTTGCCCCCGCCAAGCGCGGCATAACGCATGGCCGCGTCAAGGCCGGCCGGCGCGTCCTCATTGCCCGCGAGCAAGGCTTCGAGCCGCCGCTCGATGGCTGAGGCGTGGCGTTCGAGCACTCTTGCGAAGACCATGTCAAGGAAAGGGGACAGAGGGACGACTCTTTTGCCACGAACGGGCGGTAAGCATCAGCCTAATACGGCGTTGCTCGATGCGGCAACCGGGAGGTACAACCCCGATCCATGGTGATTCAAGCGGTTTCAAGCACGCGCCGGGGGGCCAGGAGAGGCTCCCGGAAGCAAACTCCGTGGCTCCGTCATCTCGCGCGCCTCGTACTGGTCATCATCGTGGCGCTGCTTGTCTCCATCGTGATCTTCCGTTTCGTCAATCCGCCGATCACCAGCGTTATCGCGCTCAATAAATTGAAAAGCGCCACCGTGCGGCAGCACTGGGTGCCGCTCAAGGACATGTCGCGCAATCTCCCCTTGGCGGTGATCGCCAGCGAGGATGGGCGTTTCTGCCTGCATTGGGGCGTCGACTGGAGCGCGGTGAAAGAGGCGATCGACGAAGGCGGCGGCCTCGCCGGCTTTCGGGGTGCAAGCACCATCCCCATGCAGACCGCCAAGAACCTCTATATGTGGAACCGGCGGAGTTATGTGCGCAAAATCGTCGAAGCGCCGCTCGCCTATCTCATCACCTTGATCTGGCCGAAAGAGCGGGTGATGGAGGTCTATCTCAACATCGCCCAATTCGGGCCCGGCATTTTCGGCGTCGAGGCCGCCAGCCGGCATTATTTCGGCAAGAGCGCGTCCAAACTGACCCGCCGCGAGGCCGTGCTGCTCGCTGTCGCTCTGCCGAGCCCGCGCACCCGCAATCCGGCCAAGCCGAACGTCAGGATGCTCAGGATCGCCAACGCCGTCGAGCGCCGTCTGCCGTACATCGCCAAGCGCGCCGATTGCATCTTACCGCAACGCTGAAATTGTCGCGTTCCGCCTCTGGCCAGCGGGAAGGATTGCCCCTATAAGGGCCGGCACGAAATCCCCATTATCGCGGCAGTTACAGGATTTGCATCAATGGCCGTACCCAAGAGAAAAACCTCGCGCATGAAGCGCGGCAATAGGCGGAGCCACGACGCGCTGAGCACGCCGGCTTATGTCGAGGACAAGGATTCCGGCGAATTGCGGCGCCCGCATCATATCGACCTGAAATCGGGCCGCTATCGCAACCGCCAGGTGCTTACCGTCAAGGAAGAGGCTTAGCTCTGGAGGCTAGCCTCTGGCAAGCCGCGCGGCCAGCGCGGCGAGCGTAGCGTCATGCACGCCAGCCTCTTCCAGGTGCCGCACCGTATTCAGCACATATTCGACGTTCTCGCCGGATTGGCCCTTGCTTCCATGCACGAGGCGGAGCTGCTCCTCGATCGGGAGCCTGCCCGCATATTGCTCATGCTTAGGGTCGATGAGATAGGTCAGCGCGGTCACGGCGCGGCTTGAGCCGTCGAGCAGGCGCACCTTGCGGTAAGCCTCGACATAGACCCGCGCGATCTGCTCGCGCTCGCGTAGATAAGCGACCGTATCCTCTTCCGCGCCCCGCTCGACCAGATAGGCGACACCGCGGCAGGCGCCGCCGCGGTCGAGCCCGAGCACGAGACCGGGGCGCTCCTGCGTGCCGCGATGGAAGATGGAATAGACGCAGAGCGCGCGATGCGCGCCCTTGAGCAGCGCCGGTGTGGTCGCAGCGTACGGAAAGCCCGGCCGCCACATCAGCGAGCCGTAGCCGAACACCCAAAGCTGCTCTTGCTTAATCGTCATGCCCGTGGGGACGGCCGAAATCGGCTTCAGGCGTATCCTGGCCGGCCTCGATGACGCCACGGCGGATGGCGCGGGTGCGGGAGAAGTGCTCGCTGAGCGCCTCGCCGTCGCCCCGCCTGATCGCCTTGGTCAGCGCCGCGACGTCCTCGTTGAAGCGGCCGAGCATTTCCAGCACAGCCTCCTTGTTGTTGAGAAACACGTCGCGCCACATCACCGGATCCGACGCGGCGATGCGCGTGAAATCGCGGAAACCGCCGGCCGAGAATTTCAGCACTTCCGATCGCGTCACCGTCTCAAGCTCGTCGGCGGTGCCGACGATGGTGTAGGCGATCAAATGCGGCAGATGGCTGGTCACGGCGAGCACAAGGTCGTGATGTTCGGGTGTCATGGTGTCGACATTGGCGCCGAGCAGGCGCCAGAACGCGGCAAGCCTTTTCACCGGCTCGGGGTCGGTGCCATCGGGCGGCGTCAAGATGCACCAGCGGTTCTCGAACAGCTCGGCAAAGCCGGCATCGGGACCCGAATGCTCGGTGCCGGCGACCGGATGGGCCGGCACGAAATGCACGGTCTTCGGCAAATGCGCGCCCATGTCGCGCACGACCGAGCCCTTCACCGAACCTACATCCGAAACGATCGCGCCGGGCTTGAGATGCGGGCCGATTTCTTTCGCCACCCCGCCGCAGATGCCGACCGGAACGCAGACAATCACGAGGTCGGCCCCTTCGACCGCTTCGGCATTGGTGTCCGTCACCTTGTCGGCGATGCCGAGCTCGGCGACGCGCTTACGCGTGTTGGGCGAGCGCGCCGTAGCCACGATCGAACGCACCGCGCCTTGCGCGCGCGCGGCGCGAGCGATGGACGAGCCGATCAGCCCAGGCCCAATGATGGCGAGCGTGTTGAACAGGGGCTTGGTCATGAGTGCGCTGAGCCGTTGGCGCCCATGAAGGCCATGAGCGCATCGAGCACGGCGCGATTGTCGTCCTCGGTGCCGATGGTCATGCGCAGCGCATGCGGAAAGCCGTATTCCTCCACACGCCGCAGAATGATGCCGCGCCCATGCAGGAACTTGTCGGCTTCGGGCGCCGGTTTGCCGTTTCCCTTGTTGAAATGCAGCAGCAGGAAATTGGCGGCGCTCGGCGTCACGCCAAGGCCGATGCCTGACAGCGCTTCGGCCATGCGTCCGCGCCACAGCTCGTTGTGCTCTGCCTGACGCTGCACATGCGTCTGGTCTTCCAGCGCGGCGATGCCGGCGGCGATGGCCGGGCCCGACACGTTGAACGGCCCTCTGATGCGGTTCAGCACGTCTGCGACCGGCGCCGGGCAATAGGCCCAGCCGAGGCGCAGCGAGGCAAGCCCGTAGATCTTGGAGAAGGTGCGCGTCATCACCGTGTTGTGCGTGGTGGCGACCAGCTCAATGCCCGCCTCATAGTCGTTGCGGCGCACATATTCGGCGTAAGCCGCGTCGAGCACGAGCAGCACGTCATCGGGGAGCCCGGCGCGGAGCCGCTTCACCTCGTCGAACGAGAGATAGGTGCCGGTCGGGTTGTTGGGATTGGCGATGAACACGATGCGCGTGAGCGGCGTCACCCGCGCGAGGATGGCGTCAACGTCGGCGGTCAAGTCTTTCTCCGGCGCCACCACCGGCACGGCACCGCGCGCCAGGATGGCGATGCGGTAGACCAGGAAGCCGTGCTCGGTGTAGATCGCCTCTTCGCCCGGCCCGAGATAGGCCTGAGCAAGCAGGTTAAGCAACTCATCGGAACCCGCGCCGCACACGATGCGCGCGGGATCGAGTCCGTAAAGCTTCGCCAAGGCCTCGCGCAAGGGCCGCGCCGAGCCGTCGGGGTAGCGCGACAGGGTCGCGGCCGCGGCGAGATAAGCCTCGACCGCGCGCGGCGAAGGGCCGAACGGCGTCTCGTTGGAGGAGAGCTTGATCGCTTGGCGCGCGCCAGGGAGCGCGCTCGTGCCCGGCACATAGGGCGCGATGTCGAGAATGCCTTGACGCGGGATGGGCCCACGCTTGGCCATCTTGCTACTCCTTAACGGCGGCTCGCGAAGGGCCTCTCATAGGGCCATTCTTGAGGCCAAGGCAAAGAAAAGATTGACTTTCAACGTTAAGCTCCTAGCTAACGCCGAATTGTGCCTCTAGGCGTCATACTGGCGAAAAGCTGGAATGACGGTGGAGTGGGCTAGGCAAACGAAGATGAGTGAGACCCCGACCGCGGAAGGCTTCGCCGACCACAAACGGCTGGAGCAGATCGTCAATCCGCAAAGCGAGATCGTGCATTTCCCTGCCGACGAGCCGTTGCCGCTCGACTGCGGCGTGAGCCTTGCGCCCTTCTCCATCGCCTATCAGACCTACGGCA
>Ga0299914_10001055_pt1 | contig 17637 bp, 13 predicted proteins | sample RVTome_10_FD_201361 | JGI IMG/M metagenome (GOLD analysis project Ga0299914, IMG submission 201361) | Soil microbial communities from uranium-contaminated site in the Upper Colorado River Basin, Wyoming, United States - RVT153D57 (version 2) ...
CAGTACCTGACGCTGAGAACCATTCTCGGCGCGTTGACGGCATTGCTTGCCGGGTTCCTGATCGGGCCGTGGATGATCCGTCATCTCACGTTCAGGCAGATCGGCCAGACCGTGCGTAATGACGGCCCGCTGTCGCACCTTTCGAAAGCCGGAACGCCTACCATGGGCGGCGTGCTGATTCTGTTCAGCATCGTGATCAGTACGTTGTTGTGGGCCGATCTCGACAACCTGTACGTATGGATCGTGCTGGGCGTGACAGCGGCATTCGGTCTGATCGGCTGGGTGGATGATTACCGCAAGCTGATTCTGAAGGACCCGAAGGGGCTGGCTGCGCACTGGAAGTATTTCTGGCAGTCGCTGGTCGGTCTTGCGACGGCCGTCGTTCTTTATTCGAACGCCGTGACGCCTGCGGAAACCGCATTGATCGTTCCGTTCTTCAAGAGCATTTCGATCCCGCTCGGTGCCGGTTACGTTTTCCTCGCGTACTTCGTGATCGTTGGTACCAGCAACGCCGTGAATCTGACCGACGGACTGGACGGGCTGGCGATCATGCCCGCGGTACTCGTCGGCGGTGCGCTCGGCGTGTTTGCCTACGCTTCCGGTCACGCCAATTTCTCTGGTTATCTCCAGATTCCGCATATTCCCGGCGTGGGCGAGGTGGTCGTGTTTTGCGGCGCGCTGATTGGCGCGGGCCTGGCATTTCTCTGGTTCAACACTTACCCCGCGCAAGTCTTCATGGGCGACATCGGCGCGCTCGCACTCGGTGCGGCACTCGGCGTGATAGCGGTAATCGTGCGGCAGGAACTGGTGCTGTTCATCATGGGTGGAATTTTCGTCGTTGAAACCGTTTCCGTGATCCTGCAGGTGGCGTCGTACAAATTGACGGGGAAACGCATTTTCCGCATGGCGCCGCTGCACCACCACTTCGAACTGAAAGGCTGGCCGGAACCGAAAGTGATCGTACGTTTCTGGATCATCACGGTAATTCTCGTGTTGATCGGCCTCTCGACTCTGAAGATTCGTTGAAACCGGAGCCTATGGACGCAACGCACGCACAGCAACGCAAGGCCATGGTGGTCGGACTCGGCAAGACGGGTCTGTCCGCTGCGCGTTACCTGCATGCACAAGGCTATCGCGTCGCCGTAACCGATAGTCGCGTTGCGCCGCCGGGTCTCGATGCGCTGCGCGACGCCTTGCCGGACGCTGCGGTTTTCGTTGGCGGTTTTTCCGATGTCGCACTGGCGAACGCGGACATCGTCGTCGTATCGCCGGGCGTTCCGCTGCATGATCCGTTCATCGATCACGTGCGCGCGACGGGCGTGGAACCAGTGGGCGATATCGAGTTGTTTGCGCGTGTCGCCACGAAACCGGTAGTCGCGGTCACAGGCTCCAACGGCAAGAGCACCGTCGCGACGCTGTTTGCGATCATGGCCGAGACGGCCAGCGTTCGCGTTGGGCTGGGCGGAAACGTCGGTGTGCCCGCGCTCGACATGCTGTTGCAGGACGACGAACTGTACGTGCTGGAGTTGTCGAGCTTTCAGCTCGAGTCCACGCGCTCTCTCGCGCCTGCGGCCGCCGTCATTCTCAACGTGACGCCGGATCATATTGACTGGCACGGCAGCATGGAGAGCTATGCTGCCGCGAAAGCGCGCATCTTCCGTAACGCAGGCGTATGCGTATTCAACCGGGATGATGAATGGTCTGCCCGGCTCGCGGAGAATCTTCCAAATGCCGTGAGTTTCGGTTTGAACCCGCCAGTGCGCGAGATCGATTTCGGAATCGTTACTGAAGGCGGCAGTGACTGGCTTGCTCGTGGCGCGAAGCCGCTGATTCGCGTCGACGAGCTGCGCCTGACGGGCACGCATAATCACGCCAATGCGCTCGCATGCCTGGCGCTCGGTGATGCGATCGAACTTCCCCATGCCGCCATGCTGACGGCATTGCGTGAGTTTGCCGGCTTGCCGCATCGCATGAGCCCGGTTGCCGAGCGCGGTGAAGTGACTTACGTGAATGACTCGAAAGGCACCAATGTCGGTGCAACCGTCGCAGCTATCAGCGGTGCTGGCCGGACGCTCGTGCTCATTGCCGGTGGCGATGGCAAGGGGCAGGATTTTTCGGAACTTGCTGCTGCCATGCGCGGCAAGGTGCGGCACGTTGTCCTGATCGGCAAGGATGCGGCAGCCATCGAGAAAGCGATTGCGGGAGAGATCCCCGTGAGTCGTGCGAACGACATGTCCACAGCGGTACGTATCGCTGCTTCAAAGGGCCGGCCTGGTGACATGGTGCTGTTGTCACCGGCCTGTTCCAGCCTTGATATGTTTTCGAACTACGAAGCGCGTGGCGATGCATTCGTGCAAGCCGTGCGGGAGATGCCGGTATGAGCGCGGCGGTGCTTGACCGGCAGGCCGCTGGCACGACGCGTGCCGCGGAGTATGACTGGGTATTGCTCACCGTCAGCATACTGCTGCTTTCCATCGGGCTGGTTTTCGTTGCTTCGGCATCCATTGCTCTTGCCGAACGCGATACGGGAAATGCGTTCTATTTTGTCGAACGCCAGGCACTGTATGCGGCTGCCGGCACATTTGCTGCCGTAATGATGATGCTGATCCCGCTTAAGTTCTGGCGCACCATGAGTCCTGTGCTTCTGCTCGGTGCGTTCGGAATGCTCACGCTGGTGCTGGTACCGGGTTTCGGCCACGAAGTTAACGGCAGTGTCCGCTGGCTGACCATCGGACCGATCCGTCTCATTCAGGCATCCGAACCGGCGCGACTGTTGTTGATCATGTTTGTTGCCGATTATCTTGCGCGCCGCCAGCATGAAGTCAGTACGACGTTCACGGGATTTGCGAAACCTCTCGGCCTGGTCGCGATTGCGGTGATGTTGCTGCTGGCGGAGCCGGACTTCGGTGCTGCGACGGTGCTGATTGCAACGGTACTCGGCATGCTGTTCATCGGTGGCGCGCGTCTGCGCGATTTCCTCGTGTTGCTGATGGGGACCGTTGGGGCAATGACTGCTCTGGCGCTCTCATCGCCCTACCGCGTGGCGCGCCTGACGGGTTTTCTGGATCCGTGGGCAGATCCGTTCAACTCCGGATTCCAGTTGACGCAATCGCTGATCGCCATTGGCCGTGGTGCGTGGTTCGGTGTCGGACTCGGCGCGGGCGTGCAGAAGCTGTTCTATCTCCCGGAAGCGCACACCGATTTCGTGTTTGCCGTCATTGCCGAAGAGCTCGGTTTGATCGGCGTCCTGCTGGTGATTGGCCTGTATGTCATTTTCTTCCTGCGCTGCTTTCGCGTCGGTCGCGGTGCCGCGCGCACGGGAGAGCATTACGCCTCCGCCCTCGCTTTCGGTATCGGTCTGTGGATCGGCATCCAGTCGCTCATCAATCTCGGCGTCAACATGGGCGTACTGCCGACCAAGGGTCTCACGTTGCCGTTGATCAGTTCGGGTGGTTCCAGCCTGCTCGTCACCTGTGCGGCGATCGGACTGGTGTTGCGTGCGAGTTACGAGATCGAACGTGCTGACGGCGATGTGTGGCGAAAGAAAACGAAATGGAACGGGAGTTCGCGATGACTGCTCCCGGAGCAAAGACCGTTCTCGTCATGGCCGGCGGTACCGGCGGACATGTGTTCCCGGCGCTCGCGGTCGCGCATGAGCTGCGCGCGAACGATTATCGCGTCGTCTGGCTGGGCACGCGTCAGGGCATCGAAGCGAGACTCGTGCCGGCAGCCGGCATCGACATCGAGTGGTTGCCCGTGAGCGGTTTGCGTGGCAAGGGCGCGCTGGCTTTGCTGTTGGCGCCGTTCCGGCTTTTGCGGGCGGCTGTCGCGGCGTTGCGTGCGTTCCATCGAATTCGTCCGTCGGTAGTGCTGGGAATGGGTGGATTCGCGAGCGGTCCCGGCGGCGTTGTGGCCTGGCTGAAGCGCAGGCCGTTGATCGTGCACGAGCAGAACGCCGTCGCCGGGTTCACCAATCGCGCGCTCGCGCATCTTGCCAGACGTGTACTGGTCGCGTTTCCCGGAACGCTTTCGACTCGAGAAGAGGTGGTGGGCAATCCGGTACGTGAAGACGTCATCGCAATCGAAGAGCCCGTACAGCGTTTTGCTCGCCGCGATGGCGCGCTACGCATCCTGGTGCTGGGCGGCAGCCTCGGCGCGCGCGCATTGAACGAAACAGTGCCTGTGGCATTGCGCGAGTCGGGGCTTGCAGTCGACGTGCTTCACCAGTGCGGGCGCGGCGACGCGGAAGCTATTCGGCGTGACTACGCGACTGCGCGACTGAGTGCGACCGTGGAACCGTTCATTGACGACATGTCGCACGCGTACTCGTGGGCGGACATCGCCATCTGCCGCGCGGGCGCGATGACGGTATTCGAACTTGCGGCGGCTGGCCTCGGCGCCATTCTCGTGCCGTTTCCGTACGCGGTCGATGACCATCAGACGGCCAATGCGCACTATCTCGCCGATGCGCAGGCGGCAGTGATATTGCAGGAGAAGGAAATGACGCCGGCCGGACTTGCCGCGGTATTGCGTGAGCTCGGGAATCGCGAGCGCCTGACAGTCATGGCGATAAACGCGCGCAAGCAGTCGCGACCGCGTGCAACACAACGTGTTGCGGCTGTGTGCATGGAGCTTGCGGGCGCATCGACAGGAGGTGCGGCATGAAGGACCGCATGGGGCGAATCAATACGATCCACTTGATCGGTATCGGCGGCGCCGGTGTCGGAGGTGTGGCTGAAGTGCTTTTGAATCTTGGCTACGAAGTCCAGGGTTCGGATGTCAAAGCCAACAGCGTCACTCGCCGTCTCGAATCGATGGGTGCGCGCGTTTGGATCGGGCACGCGGCGGAGTACGTCGAGAATGCCGACGTCGTGGTGGTCTCCACTGCCATTTCCGCATCGAATCCTGAAGTCGAGGCTGCGCACGCGCGCCGCATTCCGGTGGTGCCGCGCGCGGAAATGCTCGCCGAACTGATGCGCTTCCGCTTTGGTGTTGCCATTGCAGGAACGCACGGCAAGACGACCACGACCAGCCTCGTGGCGAGCGTGCTGGCGGAAGGCGGGCTCGATCCGACGTTCGTCATCGGTGGCCGTTTGAACAGCGCCGCATCGAATGCGCGCCTGGGAGAAGGGCGTTATCTCGTAGCGGAAGCGGATGAAAGCGATGCTTCCTTCCTGCACCTGCAGCCGATAATTGCAGTCGTTACAAATATCGACGTTGATCATCTCGGTACCTACGAGAACGATTTTCAGCGTCTGCAACAGACCTTCGTCGAGTTCCTGCATCACCTGCCGTTCTACGGTCTTGCGGTGCTGTGTACGGACGATCCCGTGATCCGGCAGCTGTTGCCCGAAATCAACCGGCCGGTGTTGAGTTACGGTATCGACAATGCCGATGCCGACCTGCTCGCAGCCGACATCCGCCAGGAAGGTGCGATCACGGAATTCACTGTTCGCGCAAAGGGACGCGGCAAGCGTGGCGATGCCGACAGCCTGCGCGTGACCTTGAATCTTCCGGGCCGTCATAACGTTCTGAATGCCCTGGCTGCCATAGCCATCGCACGTGAACTGGACGTGGATGACGGCGCCATACTGCGCGCGCTGGCGGGTTTCGAAGGTGTTGGCCGCCGCTTCCATTCCTACGGAGAAGTCACGCTGTCGAACGGTGTGCGCGCATTGCTGGTCGATGACTACGCGCATCATCCGCGGGAAATAACCGCAACCGTTGCTGCTGCGCGTGCGGGCTGGCCGGACCGCCGCCTCGTCGTCGTGTTTCAGCCGCATCGTTACACGCGCACGCATGATCTGTTCGACGATTTTTCGGAAGTGCTGAATGCTGTCGACGCGCTGATATTGACCGAGGTCTATGCCGCGGGCGAAGAGCCGATCAGCGGTGCGGACGGGCGTGCGTTGAGCCGTTCCGTACGCAGCCGCGGCCGACTGGAGCCGGTGTTCGTGAGCAAACTGCAAGAAGTGCCGGAAGCGCTACGGGGCTTGCTGCAGGACAACGATCTTGTATTGATGCTCGGTGCGGGTGACATCGGCGCATTGGCGGCGGAGATGTCTGCCCGTCTGAGCGGAAGTGGCAAATGATGGCCGCCTTGCAGAATGACTTTGGTGTGCGCGGCCTGCTACGGCATGACGAGCCGTTGGCGAAATACACCTCGTGGCGCGTCGGCGGGCCCGCGGATATTTATTTCGAGCCCGCCGACATTGCCGATCTGCAGCAGTTCCTCAACGCGCTGCCGGAAGACCAGGCGGTGCACTGGATCGGTCTCGGCAGCAATCTGCTGATTCGTGACGGTGGAGTACGCGGTGCTGTTGTCTCAACCCACGGTGTGTTCGGCGAACTGGAAAAAATCGGCGACAAACAGATACGCGCGGGCGCCGGTGTCGCCTGCGCGAAGCTCGCACGTCAGGCCATCAAGTGGAATCTGGACGGTGCGGATTTCTTTGCCGGCATACCCGGCACGGTCGGCGGCGCGCTCGCAATGAACGCCGGCGCGTTCGGTGGCGAAACGTGGCCACACGTTGTTCGCGTGACGAGCATCGACCGGCGTGGCCGGCTGCACGATCGCGACAGGGCGGAATACCGGGTCGGTTACCGGAGTGTCGAGGGGCCGAATGACGAATGGTTCGTTTCCGGCGTATTCGAGTTCTCTTCCGTCAACGCGCGTGATCGCGATGGCATCAAGGCGCTGCTCAAGCGCCGCGGCGAGACGCAACCCATTGGCTTGCCGAGCTGTGGTTCCGTATTTCGCAATCCACCAGGCGATCATGCCGCGCGGTTGATCGAGTCAGCCGGCCTCAAGGGACATCGTATCGGCGGCGCCGAGGTTTCAACCAAGCACGCGAACTTCATCATCAACGCGGGCAAGGCGACAGCCGATGAAATCGAAGGCCTGATAGTTCACGTACAGTCAACCGTCAGGGAAGCCACGGGCGTCGAACTGATTCCGGAAGTGCGAATTCTTGGAGAGCGTTCATGACGCAGGCTGAAAACAATTCGCGCATGACGGATCCGGTTGCGTTCGGCAAAGTTGCCGTGCTGTTCGGAGGCCTGTCCGCCGAGCGCGAGATTTCACTGAAGAGCGGCGGCGAAGTACTGCGCGCATTGCTGGCGCGCGGCGTGGATGCGCACAAGGTTGATCCGGCGAACGGACTGGTAGCTCAGTTGCAGGCTGGAAACTTCGATCGCGCGTTCATTGTCCTGCATGGCCGTGGCGGCGAAGACGGTACGGTGCAAGGACTGCTGCAGCTGATGGATATTCCGTATACCGGCAGCGGCGTGCTCGGATCCGCGCTGTCGATGGACAAGTTGCGCACCAAGCAGGTCTGGCTGACGGCAGGATTGCCGACGCCTGAATACATGCAGGTGCGTAGCGCGGATGAGCTGCGTGCCTTTGTCGAACGCGTTGGATATCCCGTTGCCGTCAAACCGGGCCGGGAAGGATCAAGCATCGGCGTGACGCGGCTGACGCCTGAAAAGGACATTGACGCGGCCTATCTGGCAGCGCGCGAGTTCGATGAGATTGTGATTGCCGAGCGCTGGATCAGTGGTGGCGAATATTTCTGTTCCGTGCTGGGCGATCGCGCGTTGCCGATGGTCCGCATGGAGACGCCGCGCGAGTTTTACGATTACGAAGCGAAATATTTTTCGAACGACACGCGTTACCACTGTCCTTCGGGCCTGTCCGAAACGCAGGAGCAGGATTTGCAGCAGATGTGTTTGCGCGCGTTCGAAGCCGTGGATGGAAGTGGCTGGGGCCGCATCGACTTCATGCTGGACGCGAATGGCAAGGCCTGGCTGATCGAAGTGAACACTGTCCCCGGCATGACCGACCACAGCCTGGTGCCGATGTCGGCACGCGCCATCGGCATCGAGTTTGATGAACTCGTATGGCAGATACTTCTACAGACGCTGGAGGCCCGCGAATGAAATGGTTTCATCGCAAGAAGAGTAATCGCCGTGTTACTCAGCAGGCCCAGCCGCCTTCCCGCTGGCCACGGCTGATTGCAGTGGTGCTGGCGGTATTGGTCGTGGCCGCCGGCGGAACCGCACTGTCACTCTATCTGCGCAGTCTCGAGCTGGAACGTTTCCTGGCGCTGGAAATTTCCGGCGAGCTGGACCGCGTGAGCGCGCAGGAAATACATGATGTTCTGAAACCGTACGTCGATGCCGGTTTCGCGGGCATCGACATGCGCAGTGCACAGCACGCGCTGGAAGACCTTCCCTGGGTTGCCGACGCCTCCGTGCGACGTCAATGGCCGGGAACGCTGGCTGTCGAATTGCGTGAAGAACAACCGGTTGCAACCTGGTTCGGCACCGCGCTGATGAACGCTGACGGCAAGATATTCGTGGATGGAGCGGCAGGCTACTCGGGTGTGCTGCCGGATGTAGGCGGCCCGGCCGGAACGCAGGACGACATGATCGCGCGCTTGAACGAAGTGCAGGATGCGGCAAGCATCGGCGGGCTCGAACTGAGCCGCCTGATGCGTTCGGAACGGCGCGCTGAACGGGTCTGGTTGAAGAACGGCATCGAAGTGCGACTCGGCCGCCGCGATATCGACGCGCGCCTGCAACGCTTCATCGCCGTTGCATGGCCCGCCCTGCGGACGCGCGTTGAAGAGATCGGGTACGTGGATATGCGTTACACGAACGGCTTCGCTGTCGGCTGGAAGGCCGGTCATGCAAGCAGCGCTTCGGCTTCGCTTCCGGAGAGAGGTTGAATGTCCAGGAAAACGGATAAACAGCTTATTGTCGGACTCGACATCGGCACGTCGAAGGTTGTCGCCATTGTCGGCGAAGTGAAACCGGATGCGTCCATCGAGATCATCGGCATTGGTTCGCATCCTTCCCGCGGCCTGAAGAAAGGCGTGGTGGTGAACATCGAGTCCACCGTGCAATCCATTCAGCGCGCGGTTGAGGAAGCCGAACTGATGGCGGGCTGCCAGATCAATTCCATTTATGCAGGCATCGCGGGCAGTCACGTGAAAAGCCTGAACTCGCACGGCATTGTCGCGATCCGCGACAAGGAAGTGACGGCGGGCGATGTCGAGCGCGTCATCGACGCCGCGCGCGCCGTCGCCATTCCGGCGGATCAGAAGATCCTGCACATCCTGCCGCAGGAATTCATCATCGATGAGCAGGACGGCATAAAGGAACCCATCGGCATGTCGGGCGTGCGCCTGGAAGCGAAAGTGCACATGGTGACGGGCGCCGTCAGCGCCGCACAGAACATCATCAAGTGCGTGCGCCGTTGCGGCCTGGAAGTCGACGATCTGATTCTCGAACAGCTGGCGTCGAGTTACGCGGTGCTGACCGACGATGAAAAGGATCTTGGCGTCTGCCTCGTTGACATTGGTGGTGGCACGACCGACATCGCCGTGTTCACGGATGGTTCGATTCGTCACACTGCCGTGATTCCGATTGCCGGTGATCAGGTCACGAACGACATCGCGGTCGCGCTGCGAACGCCGACGCATTACGCGGAAGAGATCAAGATCAAGTACGCCTGTGCTTTGCCGCAGCTCGCAAATCCGGACGAGACCATCGAAGTGCCGAGCGTCGGCGAGCGCCCGCCACGGCGCCTTGCACGGCAAACGCTCGCAGAGGTCGTCGAACCGCGTTACGAAGAATTGTTTTCGCTGGTACAGGCCGAACTCCGGCGCAGCGGTTTCGAGGACATGATCGCGGCCGGCATCGTTCTGACAGGCGGTAGCGCGAAGATGGAAGGCGCGATCGAACTCGCGGAAGAGGTTTTTCACATGCCGGTGCGACTCGGCATTCCGCAACACGTCATGGGTCTTTCCGACGTGGTGCGCAACCCCATTCACGCCACGGGCGTTGGTCTGCTGCTCTTCGGAGCACAGAGCATCGCGCATGGTCGCGAAAGAAATATCGGAGCGGGCGTAAGCAGCGTCTGGCAGCGAATGAAGGAATGGTTTCAGGGCAATTTCTAATCGGCAATTTTTGAATTTTTGGCCAACGGTCAAAAGAGGAGGGCGCGGTCATGTTCGAACTTATGGATGGCTACAGCCAGAATGCGGTGATCAAGGTCATCGGCGTTGGCGGCGGCGGCGGAAACGCAGTCGCACACATGGTCAGTACCGGCATCGAAGGCGTGGATTTCATCTGCGCGAACACCGATGCGCAGGCACTGAAAAATACACGTGCCAAAACTGCGCTGCAGATCGGCTGCGGCATTACCAAGGGACTTGGCGCCGGCGCCAACCCTGACGTGGGCAGGCAGGCGGCAATGGAAGATCGTGATCGTATCCAGGAGGTGATTGAAGGCAGCGACATGCTCTTCATCACCGCTGGTATGGGCGGCGGTACGGGTACCGGTGCGGCGCCGGTCGTGGCGCAAATTGCCAAGGAGCTGGGCATTCTGACTGTTGCGGTCGTCACCAAACCGTTCCCGTTTGAAGGCAACAAGCGCATGAAAGCTGCGCAACAGGGGCTCGAGGAGCTGAGTCGATACTGCGATTCGCTGATCACGATACCGAATGAGAAACTGCTCAGCGTGCTGGGTGGCGGCACGACGTTGCTGGACGCCTTCAAGTCCGCCAACGATGTGTTGTTCGGCGCCGTGCAGGGCATAGCCGAGCTGATCACCCGTCCAGGACTGATCAACGTCGACTTCGCCGACGTCCGGACGGTCATGTCGGAAATGGGCATGGCGATGATGGGTTCAGGCGTGGCGTCGGGTTCGGACAGGGCGCGGGAAGCGGCGGAAATGGCGGTGGCCAGTCCGTTGCTCGAAGACATCAATATTTCGGGCGCCAAGGGAATCCTGGTAAATGTGACCGCCGGTATGGATATGGGAATCGGTGAATTTGAGGAAGTGGGAAATACCGTCAAGGAATTTGCGTCCGATGACGCTACAGTGGTGATCGGTACCGTTATTGATCCTGAAATGCAGGGCGAAATGCGTGTAACTGTTGTGGCTACAGGTCTTGGCGGTCGTGTGCAGGCTCGTCAGCCGGAAGCGCCGACCATGAAGGTTGTCAGGAAGCCGGCGGGTGAGGTGGATTACGCCGAACTCGATAAGCCGACAGTCATTCGCAAGCGCGCCGTGGGCGAAAACTACGGACCATCGAGCACGGACGAGGATTACCTGGACATCCCGGCCTTTCTCCGGCGACAGGCTGATTGAGCGATTTGAGCGATCAAAAATGAGATCGTGAACAGATCGGTTGAACCCCCTCCCAAAGAGGGGTTTTCACCGTTGAATCATGAACTTGTAGCGGTTTTGGCGTTTATGTTACTGTCTGCGCCTCCGCGACCAGCCGGCAGGTTTTCCTGTCCGGCTGGTTTGTGTCGCGGATGACCCGGCGCGGGGCCGAGCCGGATGTACAGAACAGTCATTGAGGGCGGAATCGGATGATGCGCGACTTGAATGACACGATTGCAGCGAGCATAAGCAGATAATGGTCAGACAGCGCACTCTCAAGAATGTAATCCGCGCAACAGGCGTGGGCCTGCACACTGGGGAAAAGGTCTACATGACCTTGCGACCTGCCGCCGTCGACACGGGTATCGTGTTCCGGCGCATCGATCTCGACGAGCCGCGCGAAATTCGCGCGACGGCTGAAAACGTCGGCGACACGTCGCTTTCAACGACTCTTGTGGAAAATGGCGTTCGCGTTGCGACGGTCGAACATCTTCTGTCGGCCTTCGCAGGACTCGGGATCGACAACGCCTATGTCGATCTCAGCGCGCCGGAAGTTCCCATCATGGACGGCAGTGCCGGTCCGTTTGTGTTCCTGCTGCAGTCCGCCGGTATTTCGGAACAGAATGCCGCCAAGCGTTTCATCCGCATCAGGAAGCCGCTGCTCATCGAAGAGGAAGACAAGTGGGCACGCTTCGAACCTTTCGAAGGATTCAAGGTTTCCTTCGAGATCGAGTTCGATCACCCGGTTTTCAAGAAGCACAGCCAGCGGGCCGCCGTCGATTTTTCCACGACGTCCTTCGTGAAGGAAGTCAGCCGCGCACGCACCTTCGGTTTCATGCGCGATTACGAGATGCTGCGTGAGCGCAATCTTGCGCGCGGCGGTTCACTCGATAACGCCATCGTTGTCGACGATTATCGAATCGTGAACGAGGATGGCTTGCGTTACGAAGACGAATTCGTGAAACACAAGGTGCTGGACGCCATCGGCGACCTGTACCTGCTTGGTCATTCGCTGATCGGTGCGTTCAGCGGCTATAAATCCGGCCATGCGTTGAATAACGCGTTGTTGCGTGCGCTCCTGGCGGATAGCGAGGCCTGGGAAATGGTCACGTTCGAAGAAGAAGAGAAGGCACCTATTTCATACATGCCGCCTGTGCAGGCCATTCAGTCGGCATCCTGACCGGAAGCATTCAAGGATAACCGCCGCAAGGCTTCAGCGAGTTCGTCATCGGAAACACCCTTGGCAGCTTGTTCAAGAACGCGGCGGGAGTTTTCGGTCAACCCGGGGGCTGGGGGGTTTCCAGCAGGGGATTCCGAAGGGAGTATTCGAAACTGGACACGCTGCACGTCGTCGCCAAGCGTATGGCGACACGCATCCAGGATGGATTGCTGCGAGTAACGTAGTTGAGCTGCCCAGGCAGCGCTGTCGCAAAAGACGATCACCGTTGAAGGCCGCAGAGCGCAGCCGGCAAGGTGACTGCCGGCATCGACCGGCAGGACAGCCCGGATTTGCCGGGTAAGCGATTCGAGTTGGCGCGCGGACCGGCGAATCTGGTCCAGTGAACCGGCTTTTTTGATGTATTTGCTGAACGGTTTCATGCGGGCGAACTCGAGGCGACGAACGGAAAACGATACATGAATATCATCATCCTCGGGAAGAAAGGACAATCCAGGCGTATCGACCTTGCAAGCATGCCGGGTCTGCTTGCCGTTGCCGTCACAGCGGTTCTCGTTATCGGCGGGAGCGCGTTTTCCGGCTACCAGGCCGCCGAATACCGGCTCGCTCGCCAGCCGCTCGAGGAAGTGCAGGGTTTGCGGGGTGAAATCGCGTCGCAGCGCAACGCAGTTGAGAAATTGCGCGAAGAAGCCCGAGAGAATCTGAACGCCTTTTCGGTGCGCCTTGGCCGGTTGAATGCACACGTCATTCGTCTTGATGCTCTCGGCGATCGCCTCACTCGCATGGCCGGACTCGAAGAGGGTGAGTTCAACTTTGCCAGTTCTCCCGCGCAAGGTGGTCCCGAAGTCGGCGACGTCGTCGAAGCCGATTCCCTTCCCAACCTGATCAGCTCGCTGGAAGGCCTCGCCGTTCAGATCGAGGATCGCGAACAGCAACTGACCGTTCTTGAAAACCTGCTGATGAACCGCAACCTCCAGGATCAGGTAATTCCCGCAGGGCGTCCGATCATGAAGGGCTGGTTGTCTTCCCATTTCGGCGTCCGCACGGACCCTTTTACCGGTAAACGGGCAAGGCATTACGGGCTGGATTTCGCCGGAACGCTGGGGGGCGAAGTCGTGGCAGTCGGTGCTGGCGTCGTTACCTATTCCGGGCCCCGCTACGGATACGGCAACATGGTTGAAATCAATCATGGCAACGGTTTCGTCACGCGTTACGCACACAACAAGGAAAATCTCGTCAAAGTAGGCGAGGTCGTTAAAAAGGGGCAACAGATTGCTCAAATGGGATCCAGCGGACGATCCACCGGCCCGCATGTTCATTTTGAAGTCCTGCAGAACGGTAAGGTGGTCAACCCCTTGCAGTACATTCAGGAATAAGCGTTGTGCGTTGACCGGCAACGATTCCTGCCGTAAAAAACATTCCTTTGCATTTTCCCGGCGGTTTCCGCGCCGGCCGGTTTCCGGGCTGCGGCAGGGAAACGTATTGGCAAAATTTCGCGAGCGAATTCGATGATAGGCAGAGTGATCAAGAAGATTTTCGGTAGCCGTAACGAGCGGCTGCTGCGCGTGATGTCAGGGCAGGTCGCCACGATCAATGCTCTGGAGCCGGACTTTGAAAAGCTTTCCGGCGACGAGCTTCGGAACAAGACGCTTGAGTTTCGCGAACGCCTTTCCAAGGGTGAAACGCTGGACAGGCTTCTTCCCGAAGCCTTTGCCGCAGCCCGCGAAGCCGCACGACGCGCCCTTGGCATGCGTCATTTCGACGTGCAGTTGATCGGTGGCATCACGCTGCACAACGGCAAGATATCGGAAATGAAGACTGGCGAAGGCAAGACGCTCGTCGCTACGCTTGCCGCCTATCTCAACGCATTGCCCGGCAACGGCGTGCACGTAGTAACGGTCAATGAGTACCTCGCGGAGCGCGACGCGCGCTGGATGGTTCCGGTATATGAAGCGCTTGGCCTGACCGTGGGCATCATCAAGTCCGGTCAGCATCCAGACGACAAGCGTGCTGCTTACAGCGCAGACATTACCTACGGTACGAACAACGAGTACGGTTTCGATTACCTGCGCGACAACATGGCCTTTCGGCCGGAGCAGAAGGTTCAACGCAAGCTGCACTTCGGAATAGTCGACGAAGTCGATTCCATTCTTATTGACGAAGCGCGTACGCCACTGATCATTTCGGGCCCCTTGGAAGATTCGACGGAGCTGTACGCGAAGGTCGATCGTCTTGTTCCGAAGCTGCAACGTTCCGATGATGAAGGCGAGACCGGCGACTACACCGTCGACGAGAAGGGCAAGCGCGCGTATCTGACCGAGCAGGGTCACGAACGTGCCGAAGAGCTCCTGCGACAGGCGGGAATCCTGCCGGAAGGCGAGAGCCTCTACGATGCACAGCACATCGGGTTGATGCACCATCTCGACGCTGCGTTGCGTGCTCATGCGATTTACCGGAGAGACGTGGAGTACATCGTCAAGGACGATCAGGTCGTGATCGTGGACGAGTTTACCGGCCGCACCATGCCTGGCCGGCGCTGGTCGGATGGCCTGCATCAGGCCGTCGAGGCAAAGGAAGGCGTCAAGATCCAGTCGGAAAACCAGACGCTGGCATCCATTACCTTCCAGAATTATTTCCGCATGTACGACAAGCTGTCGGGCATGACCGGTACGGCGGATACCGAAGCGTTCGAGTTCCAGCAGATATACGGACTGGAAGTCGTGGTCATTCCCACGAACAAGCCGATGGCGCGAAAGGACCTGCCCGATCAGGTTTTTCTGAACGCCAAGGCGAAGTTCGATGCAGTCCTCGAGGACATACGGGATTGCCACGCGCGCACTCAACCGGTTCTCGTCGGCACGACGTCGATCGAGGTATCGGAATATCTCTCCGGGCTGCTGAAAAAGGAAAATATTCCGCACGAAGTTCTGAATGCGAAACATCATTCGCGCGAGGCGGAGATCATTGCGCAGGCGGGCCGGCCGGGCGCAGTTACCATTGCGACGAACATGGCGGGCCGCGGTACCGACATTGTCCTCGGTGGCAATCTGGAAGCCGAACTCTCGCGGATCGACGCCAATGAAAAGGCTGCTCGCGACAAGATCCGCCTTGAGTGGGAGGAGCGCCACCGCGCGGTTCTCGAAGCAGGCGGCTTGCACATCATCGGTACCGAACGGCATGAATCCCGCCGTATCGACAATCAGCTGCGTGGCCGCGCAGGACGACAGGGTGATCCAGGCTCCAGCCGTTTTTACCTGTCCATGGATGACAACCTGATGCGCATCTTCGGCGGAGATCGCATGAAGGGCTTGATGGAAAAACTCGGCATGCAGGAAGACGAGGTCATCGAGCACCGCTGGGTGACCAAACGCATCGAGGATGCACAGCGGCGCGTCGAGTCACACAACTTCGACATCCGCAAGAGCCTGCTCGAATACGACGACGTCGCGAATGACCAGCGTCGTGCGATTTACGAGCAGCGCGACGAGATGATGGATAGCGATGATATTTCGGAGACGATCCGCAATATTCGCGCGGACGTCGTCGACGCGGTCATAGACGAATACATACCGCCTCAGTCGATGGCGGAGCAGTGGGACATTGATGGCCTGACGCGTGCACTCGAACAGGAGTTTGCACTGCATTTCGATGTGCGACGCCGGCTGGAAGAAGACGAGAAACTGCACGAAGAAGGTCTGCGCAAGCAGGTACTTGAAGCCGTCGAGGAAGCCGTATCTGCCAAAGAGGCCATTGCTGGTGCGCCCGCCATGCGCCACCTCGAGAAGGCCGTCATGATGGACCGCCTTGACACGCTGTGGAAGGAACATCTTGCGGCGATGGATTATCTTCGCCAGGGTATTCATCTTCGTGGTTACGCGCAGAAGAACCCCAAGCAGGAGTACAAGCGCGAAGCGTTCGAGATGTTCTTCACGATGCTTGAGCGGATCAAGCGTGAAACCACCGTGACGATTTCACGCATCCAGGTCCGCACGGACGCCGAAGTCGAGAAGATGGAAGCGCAGCGCCAACGCACCAGTCAAAACCTCGAGTACAAGCATGCCGACCCGCGCGCGGCAGCTGGCACTGGTCCTGACGCCGCCAGGGCTGAAGCGCAGACGCCGGAAACCTTTATCCGCGACGGTCGAAAGGTGGGTCGCAATGAACCGTGCCCCTGCGGTTCAGGCAAGAAATTCAAACACTGTCACGGCGCACTGACCTGACCGGATGAACCCCGTCGTGCACGTCATGGTCGGGGTGTTGCGCGACCGCAATGGACGGATCCTGATTACGCAGCGGCCCGTCGGCAAGATTCATGCAGGCCGCTGGGAGTTTCCCGGCGGCAAGCTTGAGCCGGGGGAGTCGCCTGAATCCGGCTTGCGTCGCGAGTTGCACGAGGAGCTCGGCGTCGTCGCCGGTCCCATGCAGCCGCTAATCGATATCCACCACGCCTATCCCGATTTCTCGGTACGCCTCGATGTTCGCGAAGTTCTGCACTTCGGTGGAACACCTCGATCGAAGGAGCTTCAGGCGCTGAAATGGCTGGCTCCGGACGAACTGCCAGACGCGGACATTCTTGAAGCGGATCGCGCCATCATCCAGGCCTTGCGGCTGCCGGATCAGTTGTTGATCACGCCGGATGCAGGACAGTTCCCGCGCTCCGTTTTTCTTGAAAACCTGCGTGCCTCACTGGCCGCCGGTATCCGTTTCGTGCAGCTGCGCTCGAAGTCACTATCCGAACCCGGGTTCATTCGACTGGCTACCCAGGTGCTTCAGGTCTGCCAGGAGCATGATGCTCGCTTGATCCTGAACGCATCACCCGAAGTCCTCGCCGAGGTGCCGGCGGACGGCATTCACCTCGATGGTCGGCGTTTGCATGCGACGCATGAACGACCGGTGGCATCATCGTTCTGGCTGTCCGCAGCGTGCCACTCGAAAAAGGATATTTTTCAAGCCGAGCGATTGTCGGTGGACTTCGTGTTGATCGGCGCGGTCAACCCTACGACCAGTCATCCTGGAGAGACGTCGATAGGCTGGCCAGGTTTTCGTGCGCTGGCAAGGCAATGCAATATGCCCGCATTCGCGCTCGGCGGGATGTCCGTGACTGATGTTGATCAGGCGAGAAACTGCGGGGCAAGGGGTATAGCAGCGATCCGGAACCTTTGGCGCACCTGAACGATTTCAGGTTCTCTCATCGTCGTCCGGCGTATCGGTAACGTCGGGATCCGCGGGTTCTCCTGGTATGGCATGTTCTTCCGTCAACCACGCGCCAAGATCAATCATGCGG
>Ga0299914_10001056_pt1 | contig 17626 bp, 12 predicted proteins | sample RVTome_10_FD_201361 | JGI IMG/M metagenome (GOLD analysis project Ga0299914, IMG submission 201361) | Soil microbial communities from uranium-contaminated site in the Upper Colorado River Basin, Wyoming, United States - RVT153D57 (version 2) ...
GCCGCCGCCAACCGAGAACTTCACGGTGACCCCGGTCGTCACCGAGGGCACGCACCAGTACGTGCACGCGACCAAGGAGGTCGGCATTGCCTGACGGTCACGCGGAGCACTTTCCGGGTCCGATTCACCAGCCGCCCCTCGCGTCCAACGTGGACGCCATCCAGCCGGGCGTGCACGCAGAGCACCCGCATCACCCGAAGCTGCAGCACCATTTCGACGACATGGCGCAGCAGGCCGAGGCGTCCACGCTCGGCATGTGGGTGTTCCTGGTCACCGAGATCATGTTCTTCGGCGGCCTGTTCATGGCGTACCTGGTCTACCGGTATGCGAACCCCGACGGTTTCCTGGAGGCCAGCAACCACCTGAACGTCACCTGGGGCGCGATCAACACCGGCGTCCTGATCTGCAGCTCGCTGACGATGGCGCTCGCGGTGCGGGCGGCGCAGACGAGCGCGCCGCCGAAGACGCAGGTGCTCTGGATCGGCGCCACCATGGTCCTCGGCGCGGGCTTCCTCGGGATCAAGGTGATCGAGTACACCGACAAGTTCACGGACAACCTGGTGCCCGGGCCGAACTTCGTCTGGGAGGGCATGTACCCGGCGACCGCGGAGATGTTCTACTCGCTGTACTTCGCGATGACCGGTTTGCACGCGCTGCACATGATCATCGGCCTCGGCATCATGGCGGTGATCGGCTGGATGGCGTGGCGCGGCCAGTTCACCGGGGACTACTACACGCCGGTCGAGGTCTCCGGTCTCTACTGGCACTTCGTGGACATCGTCTGGATTTTCCTGTTCCCGCTGCTGTACCTGATCGGCTACCACTACCAGCAGCACTGAGCGAGCGCGCATGTCTGGTCACGTCGCCCCCAAGAGCCTGTACTACACAATCTTCGTCGCCCTCATGATCGGGACCATCCTGACCGTCGTGGTGGCGATGTACGACCTCGGCCCGCTCAACAACGTCGTCATGCTGACGATCGCGTGCGCCAAGGCGCTGCTCGTGATCCTCTTCTTCATGCACGTGCGCTGGAGCTCGCGCCTGACGATGGTCGTCGCGGCGTCGGGCTTCTTCTGGCTGCTCATCCTGTTCTCCATCACGATGGCCGACTACATGAGCCGCGGATGGATGGCGGGAACGCTGAAGTAGAGGGTTCCGTCTCCCTCGAGGCCCGGCGCACGTCAGCCGTTCTCCGCCACTCCTTCCACATCGATCGCGAGCGTCGGAATCCGATCGCCGACCGTGAGAATGGTCCGGCTCGGGGCGGGCCCGTCGCCGCGGCGCGTCGCGCGGAGGCGGACGAGATCCCGCCGGAGCGCGCAACCGACGAGATCTGCGCGCGAAGGCGGGCGCGGCGGTCTTGACCCTGTCCCTGTTCGTGGGTAAGATGCGGCCTCAATCGACAGGATTTCCGTCATCCCCTTTTTTGTGACGAATACTTTTTGGGGCGCGAGGATGTGGCATCACAGTTCCATCGCGGACTCGGGGCCTGGGCAGCTGTCCTCCAGCGCCCGGGAGCCCTAGCCATTGGCCCAGATATTCCCCCCCTGGTGGAACAAGCTCCCGATCGTGGCCGCCATCGCGGGCAGCCTCGGTCCGGCGCTCGCGATCGCGGGCGGCTGGTACTACTTGTCTCCGTGGTACACGGACGTGGGCTACCGTCCCGTTCAGCCCGTCCCGTACAGCCACAAGCTTCATGTCGGGGAGCTTGGTCTCGATTGCCGTTACTGTCATGCCTCGGTCGAGATTTCTGCCGTCGCGAACGTTCCGCCGACCCAGACCTGCATGAACTGCCATCAGACCGTGCTGAGGGACAGCGAGGCGCTCGCACCGATCCGGGAAAGCGCCCAGAGCGGCCGGCCGATGCGCTGGATTCGCGTCCACAAGCTTCCCGACTACGCCTATTTCGCCCACAGTGCGCACGTGGCGGCGGGAATCGGCTGCGTCTCCTGCCACGGCCGTGTCGACGAGATGGAAACGGTCACCCAGATGACGCCGCTCAGCATGAGCTGGTGCCTCGACTGCCACCGCGACCCCGGTCCTCATAGACGTCCCCTCTCGGAGGTCACGAACATGAGGTGGACCCCTCCCCGGGACGTCCAGATGCTGGTGGCGCAGCTCGACCGCGAACGACCGGTCAATCCGCCGATGGACTGCTCGGGGTGCCATCGATGAGGACGTATTGGCGAAGTCTCGCCCAGATCGAGGATCGCCCCGAGTCGCGCGCGTTCCTCGAGCGGGAATTCCCGGAGGGAGCCTCGGAGCTTCCCGAAGGGGTCACCCGGCGCGAGATGATGATGCTCCTGGGCGCCTCGCTGTCGCTCGCGGGGCTCGCGGGATGCCGGCGCCCCGTCGAAGAGATTGTCCCCTATGTCAACGCTCCCGAGGAGGTCGTCCCCGGGATTCCGCGTTACTACGCGACGACCATGCCGTTCCGCCGGAGCGCCTACGGCCTGATCGTCGAGAGCCACGAGGGGCGACCGACCAAGATCGAAGGAAACCCTTCGCACCCCTCGACCCTCGGCGCCTCGGGCTCCCTCGTCCAGGCGTCCGTGCTCGGCCTTTACGACCCCGACCGCTCCCCGTCGGTCACGCAGCAGGGTACGCGGAGGTCCTGGAGCGATTTCGCGGCGGCCTGGGGACAGCTCGCCGAGGCTCATGCCGCGGATGGCGGCGCCGGCCTTGCCGTCCTCTCCGAGTCCTTCTCCTCTCCGACCCTGGCGCGTCTGGCCGCCGGGCTGCGTGCCCGCTACCCTCGGTTGCAATGGGCGACCTACGAGGCGGTCAGCGACGAAAACCGGCTCGCGGGCCTGCGGTCCGCGACGGGGCGCGACCTCGACCTGATGCTCCGGCTCGATCGCGCGTCGGTCATCCTCGCCCTCGACGCCGACCCGCTCCTGACCGACCCCGAGATGATCCGTCACACGCGAGGCTTCGCGGCCGGGAGGCGCGCGGGAGCCCCGGGTGGCGCCCCTTCGACAGGCTCAGGGCAGGCGATGAACCGGCTCTACGCCGTTGAAGGGGTCTACTCGCTGACGGGAGCCATGGCGGATCATCGGCTCCGTCTCGAGAGCCGCCAGATCGCCCCCTTCCTCGCGGCTCTCGCTGCACGCCTCGCTCCGCCCGCGGCCGGAGCCGGAAGCATGGCGGCAGGCGTCCCGGGTGTCGACCCGCGCTGGATCGACGCGCTCGCCAAAGACCTTCTGGCGAACCGCGGCAACGGATTGATTGTGGCTGGGGAGCGCCAGCCCGCGGCCGTCCACGCCGCCGTCTGCGCCCTGAACACGCATCTCGGCAACACCGGCAGGACGGTCAGCTACTACGAGACGACGGATGCGGCGCTTCCGAGCGTGAGCTCGCTGGCCTCGCTCGTCTCCGCGATGATGGAGGGCGCGGTCCGGACGCTCGTCGTCCTGGGCGGCAACCCGGTGTTCGATGCCCCGGCCGATCTCGACTTCGGCGCGGCCATGGCGAAGGTCCCTCACTCGATCGCGCTCGGGCACACGGTCGACGAGACATCGTCCAGGGCGGAGTGGCATATCCCCCGCGCTCACTACCTCGAATCGTGGGGAGACGCGCGCGCGGTTGGCGGCACGCTCAGCGTCGTTCAGCCGCTGATCCTCCCCCTCTTTGGAGGACGAAGCGCCGTTGAGGTGCTGGGGCTGATGGCCGCGGGCCAGGATCGTCCCGGCTACGACATCGTGCGGGAGACCTGGCAACCGATCCTGGGCGAGGCCGAGTTCGACAGGAGCTGGAACCGCGTCCTGCACGATGGATTCCTCGCGGGCAGCGCGCTTCCCGAAGTCGTTCCCGATCTCACCGGGGAGCCCTTCGCGGAGCTCGCGCGCGCGATCGGTTCCCGACGGGGCGATGCGGGATCGCCGGGTGGCCTGGAGATCGTGTTTCTGCCGTCTCCGTGGCTGCACGACGGCCGATTCGCGAACGACGGGTGGCTGCAGGAGCTGCCCGATCCCCTCACCAAGCTCGCCTGGGACAACCCCGCGCTCGTGAGCCCGGAGACCGCCCGGACGCTCGGTCTTGCGAGCGAGGATGTGGTCCGTCTCGATTATGCGGGCCGCGCGCTCGAGCTCCCTGTGTGGATCCAGCCCGGCATGGCGGACGGTGTCGTCGCCCTCACCCTTGGCTACGGTCGTCTGCACGCGGGACGGATAGGGTCGGGGGTCGGGTTCGACACGTTCACGGTCCGAGCCTCCCAGGCACCTGGCTTCGACGCCGGCGTCAGCCTCACCGGGCTCGGACGCAGGCACCCCCTTTCGGCGACCCAGGAGCACGGCAGCATGGAGGGGCGCCCGATCGTCCGCGAGTCGACCCTGGCCGAGCTTCGATCGGAATCCGCCTCCCCGCCAGCGGGAGCCGATAGCGCACATGCGGGGGATGCCCCACGAGCCCCGGGAGGGGGAGGAGTCCCCGGCGCCCTCGGCGTTTTCGCGGAGGACCCGCATCACTTCTCGCTCTGGAAGGAGCATACCTACGATCAGGGCCACCAGTGGGGGATGACGATCGACCTGAACTCGTGCATCGGGTGCAACGCGTGCATGGTCGCCTGCCAGAGCGAGAACAACGTGCCGGTCGTCGGCAAGGTCCAGGTCTCGAAGGGGCGCGAGATGCACTGGATCCGGGTGGACCGGTATTTCTCCGGCGAGCCCTCAGGCAGCCCGGAGGTCGTCTTCCAGCCCGTTCCCTGCATGCACTGCGAGGACGCGCCCTGCGAGCAGGTGTGCCCCGTGGCCGCGACCGTCCACGACGGGGAGGGCCTCAACGTCATGGTCTACAACCGGTGCATCGGGACGCGCTACTGCTCGAACAACTGCCCCTACAAAGTGCGCCGCTTCAACTTCTTCAACTTCACCAAGAACACGCCCGACATCCTCCAGCTCGCGATGAACCCGGACGTCACGGTTCGCGCCAGGGGCGTGATGGAGAAGTGCACGTACTGCACGCAGAGGATCAATCGGGCGAAGATCGACGCGAAGCTCGCGGGGCGCGCGCTGCGTGACGGCGACGTCAAGACGGCCTGCCAGCAGGCCTGCCCCGCCTCGGCAATCGAATTCGGAGATCTCCGGGACGCATCGAGCCGGGTGGTGAACGCCAAGAGCGACCCGCGCAACTACGCGCTCCTCGACGAGCTGAACACCAGGCCCAGGACGACCTATCTCGCCAAGGTGCGCAACCCGAATCCGGACCTCGAGGGCGCCACATGACGGCGCGCAGACGGCTTGCCCGCCGGAGCTCTAGCGGTGGCGGGCGCGTGCTGGGCGTGCTCGCGCTCGCCGCTCTGGTCGCTCACGGCGGCTGCGCGCGCGGCTGCACGTCGAGCCGCCCGCCCATCCATCTCAACCCGAGCATGGACGACCAGCCGAAGGTCCGTCCGCAGACGGCCAGCGATTTCTTCTACGACGGCGCGTCCATGCGGGAGCCCGTTCCCGGAACGGTCCCGATCGGCGGGCTGAAGGAAGACACGGCCTTCTTCACCGGAAAGGGGGCGGATGAGCAGTTCGTGGCGTCGATCCCCGTGCCCGTGGACGAGGCGCTTCTCGAGCGCGGCGGCCAGCGCTACGAGATCTACTGCCAGCCTTGCCACGACGCCCGGGGGGACGGCAGGGGGATCTTGTTCCAGCGAGGCAGCGTCCCCACCGCCTCCTTCCACCAGGACAGGATCCTCGATTACCCGGACGGACAGGTCTTCGACATCATCACGAACGGGTTCGGGCTGATGGCCGGGTATCGCTGGCCGATCCCTCCTGCGGACAGGTGGGCGATCGTCGCCTACGTGCGACAGCTCCAGCGCGAGCGGTCGTCAATCCCCACGGGCGCGCCCGCGGACGTCAAATGAGGGAGGCGCCGTGATGAACGGGGTGATGAACCGCAAACTGCTGTTCCTGCTCGGTCCCGTCACCGCCCTCGTGATGTTCGCGGGCACGGTCCAGATGGTGTCGTGGCTGCTGAACCGCGAGTACAAGGAGCCGTACCGAGCCCCTGCCGCGGCCGTCGACCCCACGCCGCGCGCGGAGGGCCTGGCCGCCGAGAAGGCCGAGGCGGACCGGCAGGCGTTGGCGAGGCCCTACGAGGAGGCCGAGTACCGGACCTTCCCCGTCGTGGGGAGCCGCGTGGCCATCTGGGTTGTCGCGCAGCTCCATCTCCTGTTCGCGGCCTTCGTGCTGGCCGTTCCGATCTTCGCGTTCATCATCGAGGCGATCGGCTACAAGACCGGCGATCTGCGGTACGACCGGCTCGCGTACGAGTTCACGAAGCTCCTCTCCGTCTCCTTCTCGCTCACCGCGACGTTCGGCGCGTTCCTGACGTTCATGCTCATCATCCTGTATCCGAAGTTCACGAACTACCTGATGAGCGTGTTCTCGCCGACGTTTCTCCCGTACGTCCTGCTCTTCTTCTTCGAGGCCTTTTTTCTCTACACCTATTATTACGGCTGGGGAAAGTTCCACCCGCTGGTGCATCTGGGCCTGGGGCTCGGCCTCAACGTCGTGGGCACGGCGATCATGTTCATCGCCAATTCCTGGCTCACGTTCATGATGTCGCCCGCCGGAATTTCGGACGCGGGGGCGGTCATTTCCGTCTGGGACGCGGTCACCAACTTCACCTGGATGCCGATCAACGTCCATCGGGTCATCGCCAACGTCGCTTTCGGCGGGTCGGTCGCCGCCGCTTATGCGGCGTTCAAGTTCCTCCAGGCGACGACCGACGAGGAGCGCGCGCACTACGACTGGATGGGATACATCGGCAACTTCGTCGCGATCATCGCCTTCCTCCCGCTCCCCTTCGCGGGCTACTGGCTCGCCAAGGAGATCTACGCGTACTCGCAGACGCTCGGACTCACGATGATGGGCGGGGCCTTCTCGTGGCTCTTCATCATCCAGGCCGTCCTGATCGGGAACCTCTTCCTCGCCGCCAACTACTACCTCTGGCTCGGGATGGGCCGGGTGGAGGGACGGCAGCCGCTTCAGAGGTTCGTCAAGTACCTGCTCATCGCCATCGCCGTCTGCTTCGCCGTCTGGGCGACGCCGCGATCGATCATAGCGACCGTCTCCGAGATACGGGCGATGGGAGGATCGTCGCACCCCGTCCTCGGTTTCCTGGGCGTGATGTCCGCCAAGAACACGGCGGTGAACATCCTGATCCTGACGACCTTCATGAGTTTCCTCCTGTACCGGCGGACGGGGAAGGTCGCGACGGTGTCGTGGGCGAAGACGGGCCATGCGGCGCAGCTCGTGATCTTCGCGGCCGCCTCGGTGTTCGTCATTTTTCTCGGCGTCTACGGGTACTTCGTCGAAGCGACGGTCCGGATCGGTCTCTCGGTGCCGCAGGTCCTGTCGGTTCTGTTCGCGATGGTGTCGATCGCCGCCATCGACATCTTCCTCTTCCGCGGGGCGAGGAGCAGCGATGTGCGCTGGGGACGGATTCCGGCGATCTCCCAGTACGTGCTGATCTTCATCGCGGTCACCTTCACCTGGCTCATGGGGCTCATGGGCTACGTTCGCTCCGGGCTCCGCCAGCACTGGCATGTGTACGGCGTGATTCGGGACAACTCCGCCGACGCCTTCACGCCCACCCTCGGGTTCGCGACCCAGGTCGTCTCGGGAACGGTGCTCGTGTTCTTCCTCCTGATCGGCCTGGTGTTCTGGATTACGAGTCTGCACGAGCGGCCCGACTTCGAGGAGCCAGAGAGAGAAGCGTCCCGGGTTCCCCTGCTTGCCGCAGATGCGGCTGAAGCCGAGAGGACCTGATAGAGGTAAAGGCTTGTGAAACAGTACTGCACCGAGCGAGCGCAGCCGGGGCCCAGGGGCCGCCGCGAGCGCCCGCCTACGCCAGGGCTCCGGCGAGGTCTCGCCGTAGCGCTTCGCGCGAAGGCGGAAGCGTGTGGCGGGGTCCCCACCGCGCGGACTGTGCGCGGTGGGGTGCATATGGGGGTCCGGGGGACGAAGTCCCCCGGTAGAGGATGACCATCCCCCTCACCGTCCGGATCGGCGCTCTCGTGCTCGCGACGACCGCGTTCTATACCTACGTCGGCCAGATGGTGCCGCAGAGCGAGGTTCAGCCCCCGCAGGAGACCGTCCTCAGCGCCGACCTGACGACCGACGAGATGGTCGCGGTCGGCCGCGAAATCATGGATGGCAAGGGACTCTGCACGACCTGCCACACGATCGGTCAGAGCGGAGCGCTCCGCTTCCCCGATCTGGACGGGATCGGTGCCCGCGCGGCGGACCGCGTCCCGGGGTTGAGCGATATCGAGTACCTCGCCGAATCGCTGTACGAGCCCGACGCCTTCATCGTGCCGGGGTTCAATCCGGGGATGCCCGCCATCAACAGGCCTCCGGTCGGCCTCACCGATCAGGAGATCCTCGCCGTGATCGCGTACCTGCAGACGCTTGGCGGCACGCCGACGGTGACGCTCGAGTCGACGCACAAGTATCTCAGTGCCGCGCCGGGCGTCGCGCCGGCTCCCACGACCCCCCCGAAGGGTTCGCGGCTGATACCTGACACGGCATCGCCGGGCCTCCCGCTCGTGGTTGCCCATGAGGCGGCGCGGCCTGCGGGAGCCCCTGTCTCGCAGAAGCAGGGCGAAGGCGGAGTGAGACCATGAACATCCCGGTCGTCCTCGCAGTGCTCGCCGTGTTCGTGATCCTTCATCTCCGCCGGGCCAACCTGCTGGTCTGGGCGATGGCCTGGTGGGTCGGGTGCTACGTCGTCTTCCGTTTCGGGTTCAGCGCCCCGATTCCCGCCTCGGTCGTCTCGCTTTACATGGGAATCGTCTCGATCGCGATCCTGGCATACGTCTCCTCGAGCCAGCCGCGCCGCGAGGACATCTCCCGGCCGCTCGTGCGGCTGATCACCGAGAAGCGCTACGCCGTGCTCCTCGGCGCGCTGGTCGTCGCCATTCCGGCGCTTGCCGCGGCGAACGTCTATCTGCGGATGAACGTCCCGCTCGAGCCTCCCTTCTTCCCGCGAACGGTCCATCCGGCGTCCCCGTCCACGATCACGGTTCACGACAGGAAGATCGATCTGGATGCCGGGGACAATCCCTTCCGGCGGCTCGAGACGTCGAACCCGGAGGAGTTCCGCAAACACGTCGAGAACGGACGCCGCGTCTACTATCGCAATTGCTTCTATTGCCACGGCGACAACATGGCTGGCGATGGCATGTTCGTGCACGGGTTGAACCCGATCCCGACCAACTTCCGCGACGCGGGCAACATCCCGATGCTCCGCGAGACGTTTCTGCTCTGGCGCATCGCCAAGGGAGGCCCCGGAATGCCCGAGGAAGGGGCGCCGTGGGACACGGCCATGCCCGCCTGGGAGGAGTTCCTGACCGAAGAGGAGATGTGGGATGTGATCCTCTTTCTGTACGATTTCACGGGCCAGAGGCCTCGCGCCAGGGAGGAGGTCCACGCGCCATGACCTCCGGACCGATGGGTCCGCCTGCGTTCGCGCAGCGCTGCCGCCGCGAACTTCGGCGAGACCTCGCTGGAGCCTTGGCCAGGGCGCGCCGGCGCGCGCTCGTTGTCCTGATCGCCTCCTTCTGTGCCGCGCTGACGGGATGGGCGCGCCTTGCGGGCCAGGATGTGGGGACCGAGGCGCAGCGCGAGTCGGGCAAGGCGCTGTACCTCAAGTACTGTGCGCAGTGCCACGGCGAAGACGGTGACGGCGAAGGCTACGCCACTCCGCACCTGAACCCCAGGCCCCGCGACTTCACCCAGGGCAAGTTCAAGGTCCGCTCGACGCCCACCGGGGCGCTGCCGACGCATCAGGACCTCGTCGACATCATCCGGCGCGGCATGCCCTACACGTCGATGCCCGCCTGGCCCAGCCTCTCCAACCAGGAGGTCTCCGATCTCGCCTACTTTCTCAAGACCTTCTCCCCCGACTTCTCGAACGCCGAGATTGCTCCCCAGCCCGTTCCGCTCCCGAGCGCGCCGGGAGCTACGACGGAATCCATCGAGGCCGGGAAGCAGCTCTATGTCGACAGCGGCTGCGTCCGGTGCCACGGGACGCTCGGCCGGGGCGACGGACCCTCGGCTCCAACCCTGACGGACGACTGGGGCCATCCGATACGCGCGGCGGACCTCACGCAGAGCTGGACTTTCCGGGGAGGGTCGTCCCGCGGGGACATCTTCAGGACGATGAGCACGGGGTTCAACGGCACTCCCATGCCGGGGTTCCTGGACGCCCTGACGCCCGAGCAGCGATGGGCGATCACGGACTTCATCGTCTCTCTCTCGGGGAGCGACGGGCCCGGCTACACCAACCTCGTCGTCGCCAGGCGCGTCCAGGACCCGATCGATCTGGAGAAGGGAGCCGCGATGTTTGAATCCGCTCCTGTCGCCCGCTTTCCGATCGTCGGACAGATCATGGAGCCCGGACGCTCGTTCCATCCGCCCGCCACCTCCGTGACCGTTCAGGCGATCTACGATTTCGAATCGATCGCCCTCCTCGTTCGGTGGCACGACATGAGCGCGCAGAGGACGGGGACGAACGGGCCGTCGCTTCCCGTGCCGCCGGAAGAGGAGGAGGCGCAAGGGGCCGGCACGAGCATCTGGGGCGAGGCGGAAGCCGCCCCGCAGGCTGCAGTGGACCCGTTCGCCGAGGAGCAGGCGGCGCCGGCGGCCCCGCCATCCGAGTTCTCCGACGCCGTCGCGGTCCAGATTCCTTCGCAGGTGCCGGCCGGCGCCCGCAAGCCGTACTTCATCTTCGGCGACACGCAGAATCCGGTGGACCTCTGGTTCTTCGATCTGGCCCGCCCCGAGCCCGTGCAGTTCACCGGCCGCGGAAGCGCGGACATCGCGCCCAACGACACCGGGGATCTCACGGGTGTGGCCAGCTACGACGAGGGAGAATGGTCCGTCATCTTCAAGCGGCCCCTTCGCGCGTCGTCGGGCCCCCCGTTCTCGCCGGGACAGTTCCTGCCGATCGCCTTGTCGGTCTGGGACGGGTTCTCGCGCGAGCGTGGCAACCGGCGCGGTCTCACGACCTGGTATTCCATCTACGCCGATCCAGAGGTGGTCACATCGGCGGTCGGCCCGATGATACGGACGGCGCTGCTCATTCTGGTCATCGAGCTGATCCTGATCGGTTGGGTGCGGCGGCGCTACGGCTCTCGCGCCCGCGAGGAACCCGGCGGTGAGGGCAGTCAGCAGGCGGCCACCAGCGTATGAACTGTCGGGGCCCATCCGGAGGATCCCATGTACAAGAGCATCTACGTTCCCGTCGATAACTCGGACTACTCCAACGGCGCCGTCGCCTGCGCCGTCGCGCTGGGCAAGGCGTTCTCCGCGAAGCTGGTCGGGTGCCATGTCTACGCGGCCGGCCTGCACGACTATCGCTTCAGGCAGATGGAGTACACCCTGCCCGAGGAGTACCTCGACGAAGTGGAACTGGAGCGCCAGCGGAAGATTCACGACAGCCTCATCACGATGGGCCTCAGGCTCATCTCCGACAGCTATCTCGACGGGATGTCGCGCCTCTGTTGCGAGTCGAAGCTCGAGTTCGAGCCGCGGATGATGGACGGGAAGCATCACGTCGAGATCCTCAAGGATCTCGACGGCTCGCCGCACGATCTGGTCGTGATCGGCGCCCTGGGGATCGGGCGCGCCCGGGACAGCGTGATCGGCTCCGTCTGCGAACGCGTCGCCCGCCAGTGCGACCGTGATGTCTGGGTGATCAAGCACGTGCCCGAGCCGGACGAGCCGGAGCGGGACACGATCCTGGTCGGCCTGGACGGAAGTCCCCAGTCGTTCGGCGCTCTCATGACGGCCGTCGATCTGGCCCGCGCGTTCAACAAGAGGGTCGAGACGATCGCCGTGTACGATCCCTATCTCCACTACTCCGTCTTCAACGGCATCGTCAACGTCCTCACGGAGCAGGCAGCGAAGGTCTTCCGCTTCGAGGAGCAGAACCAGCTCCACGAGGAGATCATCGACACCGGGCTGGCGCAGATCTATCAGTCTCATCTCGAAGTGGGCGACCGGATGGGGAAGGAGATGGGCTTCGAGGTCAAGCGAACGCTCCTGGACGGCAAGGCCTTTCAGAAGATTCTCGACCACGCGCGCAAGACGAATCCCTGGCTCCTCGTGCTGGGACGGATCGGCGTCCACAGCCCGAAGGACGAGAAGGGGCTGGGAAGCAACGCGGAGAACATTCTCCGCGCCGCGCCCTGCGATGTCCTGCTCTCCACCCGCCTCGAGGTGCCGCGGCTCGACGTGCGCGCCGAGGAAACCGTGCGCTGGACGCCCGAAGCCGAGGAGCGGATGACGCGCGTGCCCGAACAGGTCAAGGGCATCGCGCGCACCGGGGTCCTTCGCCTGGCGCTCGAGAAGGGGCATTCGGTGGTCACGAGCGCGGTGATCGACGACGCGATGGATCGGTTCATGCCCAAGAACACCTCGGCCGCGACCAAAGCGCTGGCCGAGGCGGTGGCTCTCGAGCGGGCGATGTCTCGCACCGTGTCGATGTGCCGGGCGTGCGGCGTCGCGGCCACGCAGAGCGATGCCGTGCGGTGCACCGTCTGCGGCGCAGCGGATTTCGAGGTGATCTCGCAGGAGATGATCGAGAAGATCGCGGCGGTGGAGGGAGGGCTCCAGGAGGAGACCACCTACGACGGGCGCAAGCTCCGCTGGACGGAGGAAGCCAGGAAGGGCCTCTGGACCATGAAGAACGCCTATCAGCGCCGCCGCGTCAAGGCGCGTGTCGAGAAGCGCGCGCGCATGATGAGGCTCGACGCGATCACGCTCGAATTCGCCCGACAGGTGATCGAGGAAGAGACGGGGGCGCCACTCGAGATCCAGGCCCCGTCCGCCGGCGCGGCGCCGGCGGGCGCGGCCGACGCGCGCTCAGCCGAGGACAAGGCCAGTACCGGCTCCGGGAGCCAGGCGACGCTCATTGCCCGCGACGAGAGGAAGAACCCGCTGATCTCGGCATTCGACTGGACGGATGAGGCCGTGCAGCGGGTCTTCAGGGTCCCGGCCGGGTTCATGCGGAGTCAGACCCAGGAGAGGATCGAGGAGCTTGCGCGGGAGCGGACCGCGGCGGCGATCGACCTGGCGCTCGTCGAGGAGGGCATCGAGATCGGCAAGCGGATGATGGCCGAGATGATCGCGACCTACTCCTCGCCGGGCCAGAGCCCAGGAGTCGCGGCGCCCGCGCCGGATTCGGCGGGTTCCTCCGCTGCGGCCGCGGACGCAGGCGACCCTCCCGACGGAGCGACGACGGGCGGCGGCTACCTCAACGAGGTGAGATCGCGCTGATCCGTCTGCGAGTGCTGGCAGCCCGGAGTGCGCTGAGCCGCAGTTCACTTCACGTTCCCATGGACCGCGTGTCGAGTATTCTTCATCATCGTGTTCATCGTGTCATCGTGCCCATCGTAAGCGCCGTCAGCCCCGCACAGTGGCCAATGACCAGGGGTCAGATCTTGTTTCTTGCACGATTGACCGCTCGTGTGGACACGAAGCCCTGGCGGTCCCTGTCCTCATCAGAGAACAACCGTGCAAGAAACAAGATCTGACCCCGAGGCGGCGTTCTCGTGTCTGCATATCGCTTCTGCCGCACGGACGACATCGGGCTGCTCGTCGACGCGCTGAATCGCTGCTGGTCTCCGTACGTTGCCGGCGAGCCGCCCATGACGCCGGCCGCGTTCAAGCGGTCGATCCGCGACCTTCAGGTCTGGTGCAGCAGCTGCATGGTCGCCTTCTCGGGCCCCGACCCGATCGGCGTCCTGATCGGCGCCAAGCGGGCTTCCGGTACTCTCGTCCACAGGATCGCCGTCCATCCCGATCATCTTCGGGAGGGTCATGGTCGCCACCTGCTCGCCTCGCTCGGGTCGAAGCTCGCGATTCTCGGCCCCCCCCGGATCGTCGCCGAAGTCCCGGAGACTCTCGCCCCCGCCTGCGGGCTGTTCAGCGCGAGCGGATACGTGCAGGAAGCGCAGCTGACCGACTACGTCTTGGAGCGTGACGAGCACGAAGTGCGGGAAGGCTCAGGGGACCATGATGGCCGGTTCGTGATCCCTGTGACGATTGACGATCTCGCCGCCAACGGTCTCCTCGGAGAGTACTATCCGCAGGTGTGCTGGGAGCGCTCGGTCGAGACCCTCACGGCCAGGAAAGACGAGATCGCAGGACTCGCCGTCGCCTCCGACGAGCGAATCGAGGCCTGCATCCTTTATACAAGGCGCGGAGCTGGGGCAAGCGCTCCAACTGCAGAGATTGTGTCGCTGCGCTCGTTCATCGATGACGGTGGAGCCCACCTGACACAACTGCTCTCGCGACTCGGCACGGGGACCTTCCGGCTACCGAAGGTCCACCCGGCGGAGATCTCGAGGGAGTGTCTGGAGGGGCTCGGGTTCCGCGCCGCCGGCGGGCATCGGCTCTACGCTGCGCGGGCGCGGGCCGGGTAGCAGGTTCCACTCTGCACACTGACGCGTTCTCGTCGGGCTCGCCATCCACCGGAAACAACGACTCCGAGCCGATTAGACCCGCCGGGAGCACCCACGTCCGACCGGCTGCAAGCGGTTGCGGGCACTTGTTCTGGAACAGGCGCGATTGGCGGTACTCGAGGGTGCTCGCGGCTCTCGAACGCGGCGACCTCACGCTGACTGCCGTCCGCCTGCTGGCGCCCCACTTGACGCCAGGAAATCACGGCGAGGCGCCTCGGCGCGCGCTTTCCCGGCGATGCGGTCGGCGGCGCAGTGGAGTCGCTTGCCGGATCCAACTTCGCGTTGATGATCGAGATCGACAGCACGATAGCGGACGAGCGCGGCGACTGGCGCTCGCGCGTCGCGCTGGCGCTCGAGACCTACGCGCGGCATCCCGAGGGCAAACACCGGATACTGGAGGCGATGGCCGCTCGCGGCATTCCGCTGCCCGACACGCCCCCCATGGCCGTGCATCGCGGCCGCCTCGACATGCTGGAACGCTGGCTCCGCCGCGATCCGCTGCTGCTTCGACGGACCTTCACGCACGAAGAGTTTTTCCCGCCCGGGCTCGGCTGCCACGCCGACCATTCGCTGGCGCTGGTGGGCGTGCCGCTCGAGGCCGCGACGCTGCTTCACATGGCGGCCGACTACGAGGAGCTCGAGATCACCAGATGGCTGCTCGATCGCGGCATGGACGCCAACGTTCGCGCAGCAGTCGGTCCCGACGGCTTCGGTGGGCACACCGCCCTGTTCAACTGCATCGTCACCTACAACGCCGGGCGGAGGGACGACCGGATCGCCAGGCTGCTCCTGGAGCGCGGCGCGGACCCGAACGCGCGCGCGTCGATCCGGATGAAGCTGCCGTTCGCGCGCGACAAGTCAGTCCACGAGTACCGCGACGTCACGCCGCTTGGCTGGGCCCGCCGGTTCCACGATCAGACGTACGTCTCGCAGGCGGGGCTCCGCGCGATCCAGGAAAGCGGTGGGCTGGAGTGACTCCGGTCGAGGCGTTCCGGCGTCGCGGTTGACAACGGGGGACGGGAAACGAATGATACCCCCGGTTGCGATGACCCTTTCGCTCGGCGATCGCTTCGGCTCCTTCGAGATCCTGGCGCCGCTGGGCCAGGGCGCGATGGGCGTCGTCTACCGGGCGCGCGACACGAGGCTCGCGCGCGACGTCGCCATCAAGGTGCTGCCGGCTGCGGTCGCGTCGGATCCCGATCGGCTCGCCCGGCTCGATCGGGAGGCACAGATCCTCGCCTCCCTCAACCATCCGAACATCGCGCAGATCTACGGCCTCGAAGACGCGCAGGGCGTGCGCGCGCTGGTGATGGAGCTGGTGGAGGGCCCGACCCTGGAAGAGCTCATCGCACGGCCAGCGGGCGCGTCGCGGGGCCGCGGAGCTGCGCGTGCCATCTCGATCGCCGAGGCACTGGCGCTCGCCAGGCAGATCGCGCAGGCGCTCGATGCCGCGCACGGCAGAGGGGTCGTTCACCGCGATCTCAAGCCGTCCAACATCAAGGTACGGGCCGACGGCGCCGTGAAGGTGCTCGATTTCGGGCTGGCCAGGGCGCTGGAGCGTCCGGTCGACGCGTCGAGCCCGAGCGCCGCCATGTCGCCGACGATGTCCGTCCACTCGACGCAGCCCGGGATGATTCTCGGCACCGCCGCATACATGAGTCCCGAGCAGGCGGTGGGCAAAGAGGCGGATCACAGGAGTGACCTGTGGGCCTTCGGGGTCGTGCTGCTCGAGATGCTGACCGGGCGGCCCGCGTTCGGTGGGGAAACAGTGGCGGACACGCTCGCCGCCGTGTTGAAGACGGAGCCGGACTGGACGGCGCTGCCACCCGACACGCCTCCGCCCGTCCGGCGGCTCCTCCGGCGCTGCCTCGAAAAGGATCGCAGCCGTCGTCTGGATTCGGCGGCCGATGCCCGCCTGGAGATCGAAGACGCGCTTTCCCGCTCCGAACCGGAGCCGGTTCCCGCCGGACCGGCCATCACGCGTGTATCGGCGCGCACGATCGCGGTGCTCGTCGTGGTAAGCGCCCTGATAAGTGCGCTGGGCACATGGATGTATCTGGGCCGATCACAGCTTGATCAGGCGTCAGCGATCCGCTTCGCCGACGCGCCGCCGTCCACGCAACCGCTCCGGCTCAATCAGTTCGCCGGCGTGATCGCCCTCGCTCCAGACGGCCGGCACTTCGTCTACGCCGCGCGACGCCGCGACGAAGACCTCGATTCGGGGGGAACCGGGGGAGCGTTGATGCTGCGGTCGCTCGCGCGGCTCGAGGCCACGACGCTCGTCCCGTCGGGACGGAGCCCGTTCTTCTCGCCCGGCGGAGACTGGGTCGGGTACTTCGACGACAACGAGTTCATGCTCGAGAGAGTCCCGATCTCCGGCGGGTCGCCGGTCGGGATTTGCCGGTTCGTCGGTGGACCGCGAGGCGCCAGCTGGAGCGACGACAACACGATCGTGTTCGCAACGGCCGACCCGGCGACGGGGCTGTGGCGAGTCTCCGGCGGCGGTGGCGAACCAGTGCCTCTGACGACGCCGGATGCAGCCGAACCCGAGCGGGATCATCTCTTTCCCTCGGTTCTGCCCGGGGGCCGAGGCGTGCTGTTCACGATCGCGGAACCCGGCCGGCCGGACGACGCCACGGTCGCGGTGCTCGATCTCCAGACCGGCGAGCGGCGCCACCTCGTTCGCGGCGGCAGCCACGCACGGTATGTCGACACCGGGCATCTCGTCTACGCCGCGTCGGGCACGTTGCGCGCGGTGCGGTTCGACCTCGAGAAATTGCAGGTCATCGGCGAGCCGCTGCCGGTGGTCGAGGAGGTCGAGATGACATCAACCGGCGGCGCGCAGTTCGACGTCTCTCCCTCGGGCACCCTCGTGTACGTGACTCGCGATAGCTCCTCGGCCCCGCCGCTGCGCTCGCTGGAGTGGATGGATCGGACGGGCAGACGCCAGCCGTTGAAAGCGCCGTCACGGCCCTACGCCGCCGCCCGCCTGTCGCCGGACGGCACGCGCGTGGCCCTGCAGATCGAAGGCCATGACAACGGCATCTGGATCTGGGATCTCGCGCGCGAAGCGATCCGGAAGCTGACGCACGGTCCGGACAGCCATCCCGAGTGGACGCCGGATGGCCGGCACCTCGTCTTCGCATCGAATCGTGAGGGCTT
>Ga0299914_10001057_pt1 | contig 17623 bp, 14 predicted proteins | sample RVTome_10_FD_201361 | JGI IMG/M metagenome (GOLD analysis project Ga0299914, IMG submission 201361) | Soil microbial communities from uranium-contaminated site in the Upper Colorado River Basin, Wyoming, United States - RVT153D57 (version 2) ...
CATCGCCGGCTTCGTGCTGATCGTGATCGTGGTGTCGACGCTCGGGTGGGTCACCTAGCCCGGACGTTCCCGGGCCCCGACTCGGTGCACCCAAGGCACCCTGGCACCCAAGGCACCCAAGGCCCCCAAGGCCACCCAAGGCCCCCGTCACCCAAGACACCCAAGACCCCCCGCCCCCGCCATCGCACTCCCTGCGCCCCCGTTCGCCGCCTCCGTGCTCAACGGCTGCAACGCCGCGCCCGTATTTCAGCGGCGGCGGCGCACCGGCCGGGGCCGGCCGGACATCTCGTTGATGGCCTGAATCTGCTCGGTGACGGCGGGATCCACGTTCTTCAGCACCGCGGCGGCGTTCTGGTAGCGTTCGGCGGCGATGTGCTCGCGCGCTTCTTGCAGGCTGGCTTCGATGCGATCGGCGGCGGCGCGCGCGGGCGCGAGCTGCCGGGCGGTCAGCCGGCCGCGTTCCGCGGTCTCGAGCACGGCCCGGAGCTGCTGGAGGGAGTTGGCGGCGCCCGTGAGGCTGACTTCGGCCTCGGCCCGGGCCCGCGCCTTGCCGTCCGCGGCCTGCCGCGCCGCTTCCTGCGCGCGTTCGCTCGCGGTCAGCGCGCGCGAGAGCGCCGTGCGGTAATCGCGGCCGGCGACCGCTTCGTGCGCCTGCTGGAGCGCCGACGTCGCGGCGGCGAACTCCTCGGAGGCATACCGCTCCGCGCCCGCCGCCCGCGCGGCGTCGATGGCGCCCTGCGCCCGATCGATTTCCTTCTGCGGCGGTTCGGAACAGGCGGCGGACAGGACGACCGCGCACAACAGAGCGGCGAGGCGACGCATCGATCCGGAAGTATAGCAGTCCGTCGTGCGGCGGATCCGAATCGATGGCGTCGGAAGGGGGACATGCCCGGTCCGGCGGGCGCGCGGGCGGCCGGCCCACGCCGGGGGATGCGGGTGGCGCCCGGATTGCCCGCAGGGATGGTGTACGATGAAGACCGTCGCGCCGCACGATCGGCCGCGCGAAAAGCTGCAGCGCCTGGGCGCCGCGGCGCTCGGCGACAACGAGCTGCTGGCCGTCGTGCTCGGCCAGGGCCGGGCGCGGGCGAGCGCGCTCGACCTGGCGAACACGCTGCTCGTGAAGGCCGGCGGGACGGAAGGGCTCGCGCGCGCGCGGCACGAGGATCTGATGTGCGTGGCCGGCATCGGGGCGGCGCGCGCGGCGCAGGTGCTCGCCGCCGTGGAGCTCGGCCGCCGGACGCTGACACGCGGCAGGCGCGAACGCGTCCAGCTCAGGAGCCCGCGCGAGATCGCCGAGCTGCTGCTCCCGCAGTACGGCAGCCGCAGCGTCGAGCAGTTCGGCGTCGTGCTGCTCGACACGAAGCACCGGCTCCTGCGAAGCGCCGTCGTCTCGATCGGTACGCTCGACGCCAGCATCGTGCATCCGCGGGAAGTGTTCCGGGAGGCGTTGGCCGGCGGCGCCGCCGCGATCGTGGTGTTCCACAACCACCCCTCGGGCGATCCGGAGCCCAGCATGGAGGACGTCAGGCTGACGAGACGCCTCATGACGGCCGGCGTCATGATGGGCATCGATGTGATCGACCACATCATCCTGGGAGACGTGCGGTACTGCAGCCTGCGCGAGAGAGGGATCATCTGATTGGCGAAGACGGTCTACTTCGACTGCTTCTCGGGGGCGTCCGGCGATATGGTGCTGGGGGCGCTGCTCGATCTCGGCCTGCCGCTGGACGATCTGCGCGCGGCGCTCGGCAGCCTTGCGATCGAGTACGGCGACATCTCGGCGGAGCGCGTGCTCAGGGCCGGCGTGTCCGCCACGCGGTTCCGGTCGACGGCTGACGAAGCCGCCCGGCAGGACAGGGTCGCGACACACGCGCACGCCGGCGACGTCGCGCCCGCGCCGGTGCCCGCGGCCGCGGCCGGCGGTTCCGACCGGCCCGATCACCGGCGTCATCACCATCACCACCAGGATCACACCCACCGTCACGATCATGCGCACGATCACGCGCACGAGCACGGTCCTGGCGATGCCGGCCCTGCACACGCGCACCCTCACCACAGCCTCGCCGAAATCCAGACGTACATCGAGCGATCCGCGCTGTCGCGAGCGGGGAAGGATCGCGCGATCCACCTCTTCCGCCGGCTGGCGGAGGCCGAGGCGGCGATCCACGAGATGCCGCTCCACCGGGTCCACCTGCACGAGGTCGGCGCCCTCGACTCCATCATCGACATCGTCGGCGCCGTGTACGGGATGGAATGGCTGGGGGCCGACGAGATCGTCGCCTCGCCGCTCAATGTCGGGAGCGGCACCATCGAGTGCGCGCACGGCGTGTTCCCCGTGCCGGCGCCCGCCACCGCGCGGCTGCTGCGCGGCGTGCCGATCCAGGCCGGCGCCGTGGCGCACGAACTGGTGACGCCCACCGGTGCACTCCTGATCACGGACTACGCGACGCGGTTCGGCGATCTGCCGCCGATGCGCCTCGAAGCGATCGGGTACGGGGCGGGGGCGCGCGACGTCCCGGGGCATCCCAACGTGCTGCGGGTGATGGTCGGGGAGGCGCAGGCGTCGATCCACGCCGAGACGATTGCCGTCCTGGAGTGCGAGATCGACGACATGAACCCGCAGATCTTCGGACCGCTGATGGACCGGTTGTTCGAGGCGGGCGCGCTCGACGTCTTCTACGCGCCGGTGCAGATGAAGAAGAACCGGCCCGGCACCCTCGTCACCGTGCTCGCGCCGCCGTCGACACGGGAGGCCGTCCTCGGCGTCCTGTTCGCCGAGACGACCACGATCGGCGTGCGCCGCAGCGAGGCATCGCGCGAGTGCCTCGAGCGCGAGGTCCGGGCGATCGACACGCCGGTGGGCTCCATCCGCTTCAAGATCGCCCGGCGGGCGGGCCGCATCGTCAACGCGGCGCCGGAGTTCGACGACTGCGTCCGGGCGGCCGCCGAACGGCGGCTGCCCGTCAAGGACGTCCAGGCGCTCGCGACGAAGGCGTGGCTGGAGTCTGAGGAGCGCCGCTAGGGGCGGCGGAGCGCACGGGTAGCGACGGACATGGCACGGTTCTATCTCACGACGGCGATCGACTACGTCAACAGCCGTCCGCATCTCGGCACGGCCTACGAGAAGATCGCGGCCGACGTCATCGCACGCTACAAGCGGCTGGCCGGCTTCGAGACGCGGTTCGTCATGGGCAACGACGAACATTCGCAGAACGTGTTCCGCAAGGCCCGCGAGCTCGGCCTCGAGCCGCTGGCCTACTGCGACCGGATGGCGAGGGAGTTCGTCGACGTCTGGACGCGCCTGGACGTCTCGTTCGACGACTTCATCCGCACGACCGAGACGCGACATCGCGCCGGCGCGCAGGAGCTGGTGCGCCGCATGACGGCGGCGGGCGACATCTACGAGGGGTTCTACGAAGGGTGGTACTGCGTTTCGTGCGAGGCGTTCAAGCAGGAGAAGGACCTCGTCGAAGGGCTCTGCCCGATCCATCGCACGAAGCCGGACTGGATCCGCGAGAAGAACTACTTCTTCCGGCTCTCACGCTACCGCGATCGGCTGCTCGATCACTTCGGACGCCATCCGGAGTTCCTCATCCCCGACGTCCGGCGCAACGAGATCCTGCGGCTGCTCGAGTCCGGGCTCGAGGACATCTCGGTCAGCCGCGCCGGGCAGGCGTGGGGCATTCCGATGCCGCAGGACCCCTCGAGCGTCATCTACGTCTGGGTCGACGCGCTGATCAACTACGTGAGCGCCGTCGGCTTCGGCACCGACGACGAGATGACCGGGAAGTGGTGGCCGGCGGACCTGCACGTCATCGGGAAGGACATCACCCGCTTCCACGCCGTGATCTGGCCGGCGATGCTCATGAGCGCCGGCGTGGCGCTGCCGCGGCAGATCTTCGGGCACGGCTGGGTCCACCTCAAGGGTGAGAAGATGAGCAAGTCCGCCGGGACCACGCTCGAGCCGCTCGACGTGCTGAAGCGGTTCGGACCCGATCCGCTGCGGCTCTACCTGGTGAAGGAGATCGCCTTCGGCAGCGACGGGGACTTCAGCTGGGAGCGCTACGAGGATCGCTACAACGTCGATCTCGCCAACAACCTCGGGAACCTCGTCAGCCGCATCGCCGCCATGGCGGATCGCTATCGCGGCGGCCGGCTGATGCCCTCCGGCGGGCCGGGCCGGCTCGCCGGCGTCGCCGCGGGGGTTTTGGAGGACTACCGGCGCGCCATGGACGCCTTCGCCCTCGAGCAGGGCGCGGCCGCCGTGTTCCGCCTGATCGACGCGGCCAACGAGTTCATCGCGAGCGAGGAGCCCTGGACGCTCGCGCGGGACCCGCAGCACGCCGATCGACTGAGCCAGGTGCTCTACGACGTCGCCGAGGCCGTGCGCATCGTCGCCGTGCTGCTGACGCCGATCATGCCGGCATCGGCGGCGGGAATCCTCCGCCGCGTCGGCGTCGATCCGGAGGCGGAGCGCCCCGCGATCGAGCACGCGCGCTGGCGCAAGGACGGGGAACGCACCATGGTCAAGGCCGACCCGCTCTGGCCGCGCGCGGAGACCGGAACGAGAGCGACGCCCGGCACACCGAGAGCAGACAGGAGAGGACACGTGGACGAATCCAAGGATGCGACGCCGGCGGGAGCGCCAGCGCCGGCGCCGACCCCCGCTGCGGCACCTGCCGCGCCCGCTGAGGCCGGCGCCGGCGCGGACCGGATCACCCTCGACGACTTCATGAAGGTCGATCTGCGCGTGGCGACAGTGCTGGCGGCGGAAAGGGTCCCGAACTCCCGGAAGCTGATCAAGCTGACGATCGACGCCGGCGCCGAACAGCGGACGCTCGTCGCCGGGATCGCCGAGTCGTACGAGCCCGACGCGCTCGTCGGCCGCACGATCGTGATGGTGTTCAACCTGAAGCCCGCGAAGCTGATGGGCATCGAGTCGAACGGGATGGTGCTCGCCGCGAGCCCGGACGGCGGCAAGCCCACCCTCGTCGGCTTCGACGCCGAGGTCGCGCCGGGAACCCGAGTGCGGTAGCCCCGGCTTGTGGCGGCCCGCGACTTGGGACCGACTCATAACTCATAACTCATAACTCAGGACCACGCGCGCAGCTCACATGGACAGCCACTGCCACCTCGCCGACGAAGCCTTCGCGGGGGACCTGGAGGCCGTCGTGGCGCGTGCGCGGCAGGCGGGCGTCGGCATGGCCCTCTGCATCCTCGCGGCCGGCGACGAACAGGAGTCGTCGGCGGCGGCGCGCCTGCGGAGGCTCTGGCCGGACGTGCGCTTCGCGGTGGGCGTGCACCCGCACAACGCGGGACCGTACAAGGGCCGGGTGGGCGCGGCGGTCGAGGCGGTCCGCAGCGCCGTGGCGGCGGAGGGCGCGCGTGCGATTGGCGAGATCGGGCTCGATTACCACTACGACTTCTCGCCGCGGGACGTGCAGCGCGAGGTGTTCGCGGCGCAGGTGGCGCTCGCGGCCGGACTGGACCTCCCGGTCGTGATCCACACGCGCGAGGCGGACGAGGACACGCTCGCGGTGCTCGAGGGGGCGGGGGAGGGCGTGCGCGGCGTGTTCCACTGCTTCACGGGCGACGCGGCCATGGCGCGCCGGGCGCTCGACATCGGCTTTCACGTGTCGCTGAGCGGGATCGTCACGTTCCCGCGGGCGGCCACGTTGCGCGAGGTGGCGGCGCTCGTGCCGGCCGATCGCCTGCTCATCGAGACGGACGCGCCGTACCTCGCCCCGGTGCCGCACCGCGGCAAACGGAACGAGCCGGCATTCGTCACCCGCGTCGCGGAGGCCGTCGCCGCGGCGCGCGGCGTGCCGGCCGAGGAAATCTCGGCGCTCGCCACCCGGAATCTCCAGGACTTCCTGGGTCCAACTGTTTCCCTCCCAACGGCTTAGCGCGTTGACACCCCGCGCGCAACTCCAGTATTGTGGGGCGAACCGGCACCTGACGGCATACTCCTTGAGCGACACTGCCCAGAAATCATCCGTCTCCGTCGATCTGGCGCACATCTTCGGCCCCATCCGCCAGGATCTGGATGCCGTCGAGCGCGAGTTCGTCCGCCACATCCAGTCGCGCGTCGCGCTGATCCCGGAGATGGGTCGTTACATCCAGAAGAGCGGCGGCAAGCGCGTGCGGCCCGCCGTGCTCCTGATGGCCGCGCGCCTGAGCGGCTACCAGGGGGATCGGGCGGTGCTCTACGCCTCGGTCGTGGAGTTCATACACACGGCCACGCTGGTGCACGACGACATCATCGACGGCGCCGACCTGCGCCGCGGGCGCCTCGCCGTGCACTCCCGCTGGGGCAACGACATCACCGTCCTCCTCGGTGACTACCTGTACATCAAGTCGATGGCGATGGCGCTCACGCAGGACTCGCTGGAGATCATCCGGCTGCTCTGCGACGTGACGCTCCGCATGATCGAGGGCGAGCTGTACCAGCTCACCAAGACCGGCGACGTCGATATCACGGAAGAGGAGCACTTCGAGATCATCCGCCGCAAGACGGCATTCCTCTTCGGCGGCTGCGCGCAGATCGGCGGCATGCTGGGCGGCGTCACGCCCGAGCAGGAGACCGCGCTCCGGGAGTACGGCTTCAACCTGGGGATCGCCTTCCAGCTCGTGGACGACCTGCTGGACTACACCGCGGACGCGGCCGCGCTCGGCAAGCCGATCGGCGGCGATCTGCGCGAGGGGAAGGTCACGCTGCCGATCATCCAGCTGCTCCGGCGCAACAACGGCGCCGATCCGCTGATTCGCGAGGTCGTGCGCGAACGGGCCGTCTCACCCGAGCAGTGGCGCAAGATCCTGCACCTGCTCCAGGAGGACCGCTCGCTCGACTTCGCCTACGAGCGCGCCCTGGAGTACGCCGGCCGCGCCAAGGACTGCCTGACCGTGTTCCCCGCCAGCCGCGAGCGCGACGCGCTGGTGGCGCTGACCGACTACGTCCTCTCCCGCGACCGGTGAGCGCAGAATCAGCCGCGCCTCTCGCGACCCGGTTTCTGACGCGGCGCTGAAGCGCCGCGCTTCTCACGTCATGGCGTCGAAACCGGACCCGAGAAGCGCGCCGCTCTAGCGGTGCGACGTTCTGCGGTCTCATGGATCCTGTCACTCGCATCAACCAGCTTCGCGACCGAATCCGCTACCACGAGGACCGGTACTACGTCCACGACGACCCGGTCATCACCGACGCGGCGTTCGATGCGCTGATGCGGGAGCTGGAGGCGCTCGAGCGCGAGCATCCGGACCTGGTCACGCCGGATTCGCCGACGCAGCGCGTCGCCGGGCGCCCGATCGAAGGGTTCGAGACGGCCGAGCACCTCGAGCCGATGCTCAGCCTCGACAACGCCTACAGCGAGGAGGAGGTGCTGGCGTTCCATGACCGCGTGCGCCGCGGCGCCGGGTCGCTCCTCGCCGCCGATCAGCCGGTCGAGTACGTCGCCGAGCTGAAGATCGATGGCCTGAGCATCGCCCTCACCTACGAGGACGGCGTGCTCGTGCGCGGCGTCACGAGAGGCGACGGCGTGCGCGGCGAGGACGTCACGTCGAACGTGCGCGTCATTCGGGCGCTGCCGCTGAAGCTCCACGACGGGCCGGGCGGCCGCATCGAGGTCCGCGGCGAGATTTACCTGCCGCGGCGGGCGTTCGACCGCGTGAATCGCGAGCGCGAGGACGCCGACGAGCCGCCGTTTGCCAACCCCCGGAACGCCGCCGCGGGCACGATGCGCAACCTCGACCCGGCGCTCGTCGCGCGGCGCGGGCTGGGCGCGTACGTCTACCAGCTCGTCGTGCCCGGCGTCCGCGAGCGACAGCGGCATTCCGAGACGCTCGAACAGCTTCGCGCGTGGCGGCTGCCCGTCGAACCGCACTGGCGCCTCTGCCGCGGCATCGACGAGCTCATGGCCTTCTGCCGTCACTGGCAGGACGCCCGGCAGGCGCTCGATTTCGACACCGACGGCGTCGTCGTCAAGGTGGACGACCTGGCGCTCCGCGAGCGGCTCGGCGCGACCGCCAAGTTCCCGCGCTGGGCGCTCGCCTTCAAATTCCCCGCGCAGCAGAAGGAGACGATCCTCCGGCGGATCGAGGTGAACGTCGGCCGGACCGGCGCGGTGACGCCGTACGCCGTGCTCGATCCGGTTCGGCTCGGCGGATCGACCATCTCCCTGGCGACGCTGCACAACGAGCAGGAGATCGCCCGGCGCGACCTCCGCGAGGGCGACACCGTCATCGTCGAGAAGGGCGGCGACGTCATCCCGAAGGTCGTCAAGGCCATCGAGGAGAAGCGTCCGGAGGGCTCCCGTCCGTGGGTGATGCCCATGGAGTGCCCCGAGTGCGGCAGCACGCTGCACAGGCCGGAAGACGAGGTCGTGTGGCGCTGCCCGAACTCGTCGTGCCCGGCGAAGATCCGCCGCGGGCTCGAGCATTTCGCTGGACGCCGCGCAATGAACATCGAGGGCCTGGGCGAGTCGCTCGTCGATCAGCTCGTCTCGACAGGGCTGGTGCGCGACTTCGCCGATCTGTACAAGCTCGATCTCGACACGCTCGCGAACCTGACGAGCGTCTCGGCGAAGAACGGGAAGGAGATCAAGCGCCGGCTCGGCGAGAAGTCGGCGGCGAAGCTGATCGAGCAGATCGACCGCAGCCGGCGCAACGACCTGTCCCGGCTGATCTTCGGCATCGGCATCCGCCACGTCGGCGAACGGGGCGCCCAGGCCCTCGCCCGCGCGTTCGGCGATATGGACAGCCTGCTGGCCGCCCGTGTGGAGCAGCTCGAACGCGTGCCGGACATCGGCGGCGTCGTGGCGCGCTCGGTCCGGGAGTTCCTCGACGAGCCGCGCAACCAAACGACGATCGGGCGGCTGCGGGAGGCCGGCGTGAACATGGTCTCCACGGCCCCGGCGCCGGCCGGCGGCCTGCCGCTCCGGGGCAAGTCGTTCGTCCTGACCGGGACCCTCTCCACCATGACCCGGGAGGAGGCCACGGAGGCCATCGAACGGCTGGGGGGGAAAGTCACGGGATCGGTGAGCCGAAAGACCGGGTATCTAGTGGCCGGCGCGGACCCCGGCAGCAAACTCGGGCGGGCCGCGGAGCTGGGCGTCCCCGTGCTCACGGAGGAACAGTTCCAGGCGCTTATAATGAAGGAGTCGTAGGATTCGCGGACACCAGGGGCCGGGACCGCCGATGTCGAAGCGTTTCACGATTCTCACCGTCGCCCTGTCGTCATCAGTGGCCTTGCTCGTCGGCCTCATCCTGGCCGGCGGGGTGACGCACGCGCCGGTGGTGTCCACGGCGCCCGCCGTCCCTTCCGCGTCGATCGGCGAGAACCGTCCACCGCGGCCGGTGGCCATTCCCGGGATGGTGAACTTCGCCGACGTGGCCGAGCGGATCAACCCGGCGGTCGTGAACATCGACGCCACGTCGCTCGCCCCCGGCTCGAGCGAGCCGCCGCAGCACTTCCGGCGCGGCGACGGCCCCCTGGATGGTCCCATGCCGCGCAACGAGGGCAGCCCGGCGCAGGGCGCGGGCAGCGGCTTCATCATCGACGCCGACGGCTTCATCCTCACGAACCAGCACGTCATCGAAGGCGCCCGGCGCATCACCGTCACGCTCGCGGACGGCCGGGCGTTCCGCGCCGAGGTCGTGGGCGCCGATCCGGCGATCGACGTGGCGCTCATCAGGATCGAGGGCGCCCGCAACCTGCCCGAGGCCGCGCTCGGCGACTCCGACGAGCTGCGCGTCGGCGAGTGGGTCTGCGCGATCGGCAACCCGCTCGGCTACGTCCACTCCGTCACGGTCGGCGTGGTCAGCTTCATCGGGCGGAAGCTGTTCGACCCGAGCCTCGACGACTACATCCAGACCGACGCGGCCATCAACTTCGGAAACAGCGGCGGGCCGCTCATCAACTCGCGCGGCGAAGTCATCGGGATCAACTCCGCAATCAGCTCCCGCGCCAGCAACATCGGCTTCGCCGTCCCGATCAACCAGGCGGTGGCCATCCTGGATCAGTTGAAGGCGAGCGGGCGCGTGACGCGCGGCTTCATCGGCATCGCGCTCGCCGACGTCACCCCCAGTCTCCAGCGCGCGCTCGGGCTGGAAGTGTCGCGCGGCGTGATCATCCAGGACGTCACGCCGCGGTCGCCCGCCGCGCGCGCCGGCCTGAAGCCCTACGATGTCGTCCTCGAGGTCGAGGGCCGGCCGGTCGTCTCCAACGACGAGCTGATTCGCGATATCTCGGACCGCCAGCCGGGGACGGTTGCGAAGCTGCGGATCCTCCGCGACGGGCGGCGGCAGGTGGTGCCCGTCAAGCTGGCCGAGCGCCCGGGGCGCGAGGGCGAACCCGCGGATCGCGACGGCGGGGCGGCCGGCGGCCGGCCCGGGCACCCGGGCGCGGCGCCGTTCGGGAGGCCGCTCGGCGTGACGGTCCGCGACCTGGATCGATCGTTCGTCAACCGGCTCGAATCGCCGGACGAGATCCAGGGCGTGGTCGTGTCGCGCGTCGATCCGTCCGGCCCCGCGTATCAGACGCTCCGCCGCGGCCTCGTGATCCTCGAGATCAACCGGCGCGCCACACGTTCCGTGCTCGAGTACCAGCGGATCGTGGACGCCCTGGGCCCCGGCGACGTCGTCGCGATCTACTATTACGATTCGAGGCGCGCCGAGCGCGGCCTCGTCACCGTGACGCTCGACTGATCCCGCCAGCGCGACCTGAATGCCTGCACGCATCCTCCTGATAGACGACGACGCCGGCATCCGCGAGTCGATGCGGATGCCGCTCGAGTACGAGGGCTACGAATACCTGGCGGCCGCCAGCGCCGAGGAGGGCATCGGGCTCGTCCAGCGCGAGTCGCCTGACATCGTGTTCCTGGACGTGAAGATGCCGGGGATGGACGGCATGGAGGCGCTCAACCGCATCAAGGCGATCAACGACGGGGTGCCGGTCGTGATGATTTCGGCGCACGGCACCACCGCGACGGCGTTCGAAGCGTCGAAGCGGGGGGCGGTCGACTTCATCGAGAAGCCGTTCGGCGCCGAGCGGCTGCTCGTGACCATCAGGAACCAGCTCGACCGGACGCGGCTCATCGACGAGAACAGGACGCTGCGGCGCGCCGCCGAGGTGCGCCATCAGATGGTCGGAGACAGCGCGGGGCTCCGGCAGGTCGGTGAAGCGATCGGGCGTGCGGCGCCCACGAACGCGACGGTGCTGCTGCTCGGCGAGAGCGGTGTCGGCAAGGAGCTGGTCGCGCGCGCGATCCATCGCAACAGCCTGCGGAGCCGCGAGCGGTTCATCCAGGTCAACTGCGCCGCGATCCCCGAAGAGCTGATCGAGTCGGAGCTCTTCGGCCACGAGAAGGGCTCCTTCACGGGCGCGACGGAGAAGCAGATCGGCAAGTTCGAGCAGGCCGACCGCGGGACGATCTTCCTGGACGAGGTGGGCGACATGAGCCCGAAGACGCAGGCGAAGGTCCTGCGCGTGCTCCAGGAAGGGGAGGTCGAGCGCCTGGGCTCGGCGCGGACCATCAAGGTGGACGTCCGGGTGATTGCGGCGACCAACAAGGGCCTCGAGCAGGAGATCGAGCGGGGCAACTTCCGGGAGGATCTCTATTTCCGGTTGAGCGTGATCCCGATCCGCGTGCCGCCGCTCCGCGACCGGTCCGAGGACATCCCCGCGCTCGTCCGCCACTTCGCCGAGCTGTTCAGCCGGGAGAACAACCGGCGGCCGCAGCGGTTCACGGCCGCGGCGATGGACCACCTCAAGCAGGCCCGGTGGAAGGGGAATGTCCGCGAGCTGCGGAACACGGTGGAGCGGCTGATCATCATGACGCCTGGGGACACCATCGACGTCGACGATCTGCGCGACGTGGTCCGGCTTGAGCCCAAGGGGCAGGCGGGCGATAATGAAAAGGACCGCCCGGGCACGCTCCGCGAGTTCAAGGAGTCGGCCGAACGGGCGTTCCTCGTCGAGAAGCTCCGCGAGAACAGCTGGAACATCTCCAGGACGGCCGAGGTCATCGGTACGCCGCGGAGCAACCTGTACAAGAAGCTCGAGCAGTACGGGATCTCGCAGGCAGCGGACGGTTGAGTGGCTGAACGTAGTTCGATCCGCCGCAGCAGGCCAGACGATCGCCCGCCTTCGCGTCCTTCGGACGCTTCGGCGCGGCAAGCCCGCCCGTGAGGTCGACCCCACGCGTGGGCCTGCTGCGCCGCAGCGCCCGGAGGGCGCGAAGGCGAGAGGAAAGTCCGAACTCCGCAGGGCAGTGCGCCGGGTAATCCCCGGTCGGGGCAACCCGAAGGAAAGTGGCACAGAAAATACACAGCCAGCGGCAGGTCTCGCAAGGCCTGCCGCGCCGAAGCCCGTAAGGGCGGAGGCGGGCAATGGTGAAAAGGTGCGGTAAGAGCGCACCGCGCCCGTGGCAACACGGGTGGCAGGCCAAACCCCGCACGGAGCAAGGCCAAATAGGGAGGCGCTACAGGACGGCCCGTCCGACCCGCCTTCGCCAAGGCTACGGCGCGTTCGCCGTAGCTGAAGCGGAGGCGAAAGCCTCCGGGTAGGCCGCTCGATCCCGTCAGCGATGACGGGGCCAGAGGAATGATCGTCACCTCGCCGAAGCCGAGGGCGCGAGCCCGAGGCGGAGGCGGGGAACAGAATTCGGCTTACGGCCCGCTGCGGCGGGCTTTTTTTGTCCCCGCGTCGCCGGTCCCGCCTCCACGGTCCGGCTGGAGCCGGTGCGCACGCTTATTGCTAAGATGGCAGCGATGGGCCACTACCTGGTCACCGGCGGCGCGGGCTTCATCGGTTCCCACCTGGCGGAGGAGCTCGTGCGCCGCGGCCACCGTGTGCGGGTTGCCGATTCTCTGGTCACGGGCAGACGCGCCAACCTGGATCACGTTTCCGGCATCGAGTTTCTCGAGGGGGACCTCGCGGATCCGGCGTTCGCGCAGCGCGCGGTCGACGGGACGGAGTTCGTGCTGCACCAGGCCGCGATCCCGTCGGTGCCGCGATCCGTGAAGGATCCGATCACTTCCCACCGGGCCAACGTGGACGGAACCCTGAACGTCCTCGTCGCCGCGCGCGACGCCGGCGTCCGCCGCGTCGTGTTCGCCGGCTCCTCGTCCGCCTACGGCGACGCGCCGACCTTGCCCAAGCACGAGGAGATGCCCTCCCGGCCGCTCTCGCCCTACGCGCTCCAGAAGGTGATCGGCGAGCAGTACCTCCAGATGTTCACGCGCCTGTATGGCCTCGAGACGGTCAGCATCCGGTACTTCAACGTGTTCGGCCCGCGCCAGGACCCCTCGTCTCCCTATTCCGGCGTGATTTCCGTGTTCGCGACGGCGCTCCTCGAGAACCGCGCCCCGACGATCTACGGCGACGGCGGGCAGACGCGCGACTTCACCTACGTTGCCAACGTCGTGGACGGCGTCCTCCGCGCGGTGGACGCCGAGGGCGCGAGCGGTGAAGTGATCAACGTCGCCACCGGCGGACGCGTCTCGCTCAACGAGCTGTTCGAGGCGATGCGGCGCCTGATCGGGGCGGACGTGCATCCGGCGTACGCGGAGCCGCGCGCGGGAGACGTCCGCGACTCGCAGGCCGACATCGGCAGGGCGCGCCGCATCCTCGGCTACGAGCCGAGCGTTTCCTTCGAGGACGGCCTGGCGCGGACGGTGGCGTGGTACCGCGCGTCGCGGGCGGCCGCGCCCGCCTGATCGGCTCTCCGGCCTCCCTCGCTTCCTCGTCGTTACAGATCGAGTGACCTCGATCCGGCTTCGCGCCGGCGCGCGCATCCGTCAGCCCGCGTTGACGGATTCGGCGGTCTCGAGCGGGCCGGCCCCCGGGGCCCAGGACGAAGTCGCGCCGTAACATCCCTTGCAGCCGCACTTTCCGACGACACGCCGGATGACGCGTCCGCCGGCAGTCCCCTTGCCTCCAGCCGTCGCGGTCCCCACGGGTGGCCTTGCGAACAAGGTGGCCCGGCCTCTCACCTTCGGAGCCATTCTCATGCCCGTGGGGACTTCGATCCGCCGGGCCGCACTTCATGTCAGGAGGACGCATGCGTCGCTTCTCGTTCGTTCCATTGATCGTCGTGGCGCTGCTCATGACCGCCGCGCCGGCGATCGCCTCGCAGAACAAGACCGCCGCGCCGAAAGGCGCCGCCGCGTCGGCCGCTCCGCTGGATCTCAATACGGCCACCGCGGCGCAGCTCGAGAAGCTGCCGGGCATCGGCCCCAAAACCGCGCAGCTCATCGTCCAGCACCGCGAGAAGAACGGCAACTTCAAGAAGGTCGAGGAGCTGATGAACATCAAGGGCATCGGCGAGAAGAGCTTCCTGAAGATCAAGCCGCTCGTCACCGTGGGCGCGGCGAAGGCCGCCGCCGGGGACGAACAGTAGCAGGCTGGCCGCCCGGCGCCGCGCGGCGCCGGGCGCCGGTGCCAGGGATGCATCCTATGTCCCCGATCGCACGCGGATGCCCACGCGGGTTGACGCTCATCGAGCTCCTGTTTGCCATGGCCCTCGGCGCGACGCTCGCCGGGATTGCCGTGCCGGTCACCGCGACCGCCCTCGACGACATGCGCTCGTCCTCGGCGGCCCGCTACATGGCCGCCCGCATCATGCGGATCCGGATGGACGCCGTCCGCCAGTCGGCCGCCGTCGCCCTCCGGTTCCAGCCGGTGGAGGACGACTACTCCTTCGCGCCATTCCTCGACGGGAACGGCAACGGCGTGAGGACGGCCGACATCCTGGCGGGAATCGATCGGCAGGTCGGCCCCGACGAGCGGATCCTCGAGAGGTTCTCCGGCGTCCGTTTCGCGCTCGCCGCCGGGATTCCGGACGCCGACGGGGCCTCGACATCCAGCACCGACGGCGTCCGCATCGGCAACCCGCGCATCCTCACAATGACTCCCGAGGGCACCTCGTCCTCCGGAACCCTGTACCTGAAGGGGAAGAGCGGGCAGTATGCCGTGCGGGTGCTCGGCGCCACGGGACGCGTCCGGGTCCTGTCCTTCCGTCCGGGGGATCGCCGATGGCACACCCGCTGACGGAGCGGCGGACGTACAGCCGGTTCGGCGGGTCGACGATCGCCGGGATTCGCGCAGTGCTGCGCCCCGGCCACCCGGTGGCGATCGTCAATCTGAGCGCGGGCGGCGCGCTCGTCAGCGGCACACGCCCGCTGCGCCCCGGTTCGCGGGTCTTCCTTCAGATCACGATAGGGGGTGAGACCGGCGGCCGCGCCTCGCAGGTCCTCCGATCCGCTGTCGCGTCGCTGGACGGGCCAGCCGGGGTGAGGTACTGCAGCGCAATAAGGTTCGACGACCACTGGGATTCGCTGTGGGAACGGTGCACCCTGCATGGGTATCCCGTGCCCATGGCTCCGGATGACGACCGGAGCGACGACGGGTACGTTCTACCCGTAGTGATGACGGCCGAGAGATAGAGGCGAGCGTCGGCGTCGGCAATTGCCGTGTGTTCGAGGGAGAGTCGCACGTGGTACCAGGTTTGGTAGACGGCCGTCCCGTCATCTACTCGATTGATCCTGCTCGACTGAGGCGGGACAGGCGGGGCACCGAGCCCGAAGGCGAGGGTGCGGGCGTGAGTGAAGGAGGTTCCGCGATGGGCGTTGAGCCGGCGTATGCCTCGGCGCCATCAGCCAGGGCCAACCGTCGCGGCGGCGATAGACGGAGGGGCGTGGGTGCTCTGGTGGGTGCGGTCGCGCGCTCCCTGGCGGCCGGGAGGGAACCGGGGCAGCTTCGCGAACGATTCGAGGACGAACTCCGAGCTCTCGTTCGCGCCCGCGCCATCGCGGTGCGAGACGACGGGGGGGCGGCGGGGCCGGAGGCGATGAGTTTCGATATTCCCGCGTCGACGGCGCACGGACGCGCGCGGATCGACGCGCTCTTCGAGCCCACCCGCATGCTGGACGGCTGGACGTGCCAGCTCCTCGAATCGGCGACCCACGTGGCCGCGCTGCTGCTCGAAGTCGAGCGCGCGCAGGGGCGCGTGCCGCTGGCGGTGAGGAACCGCGCGGACGGCGCCGCGCCGCTCATCGGGTCCAGCGGCGCCATCCGGATCGTGCGGGAGCGGATCGAGCGCGTCGCCGCGACGGACTTCACCGTGTTGATCGAAGGCGAGTCGGGGAGTGGCAAGGAGCTCGTCGCACGGCAGGTCCACGAGTTGAGCCGGCGGCGCCGCGGTCCCTTCGTCGCCGTCAATTGCGCGGCCATTGTGGAAACGCTGCTCGAGGCGGAGCTGTTCGGGATCGAGGAGCGGACCGCCACGGGCGTGCGCGGCCGGCGCGGCAAGTTCGAGCACGCCCACGATGGCACATTGTTTCTGGACGAGGTCTCGGACCTCGCGCCGGCGGCGCAGGCGAAGCTGCTGCGGGCCATCCAGGACCTGTCCGTCGAGCGCGTAGGGAGCTGTGGGGCCAGGCGGGTGGACACGCGGATCATCGTGGCGACCAATCGGCCGCTGGCGGCGCTGGTGGAGCGTGGGCTGTTCCGGGCGGACCTTTACTACCGGCTGCACGGCGTGGAGGTCCAGGTGCCCCCGCTGCGGCACCGCCGCGAGGACATTCCGGAGCTGGCCGGGCACTTCCTCGATCGGCATCGCGGGGTCCGGTCGCTCCGGCTCTCGGCCGCGGCCACCGACGCGCTGCTCGCATATCAGTGGCCGGGCAACGTCCGCGAGCTGGAGCGGGTGATGGAGCGCGCGATCGCGCTCGCGGGGGCCGAGTTCGTCGAGCTGGACGATCTGCCGCCGGCGCTGACCTCCGGGTATTCGGACGTGCTGCTGCCGGCGCTGCAGGCGCGCGAATCCATGAGGGCGTGGGGCAGCCGGTACGCGCGGCTCGTGCTCGAGCGGTGCGGGAACAACAAGCGCCGGGCGTGCCGCGAGCTGGGCATCTCGTATCACACGCTTCGCGCGTATCTCGATTTTCGTCCCGAGCTGGCCGCACCCGAGCTGGTGCGGGACGAGCAGTAGCGCAGGCCTTCAGGCCTGCCCGCGGCGCGCGTGGGCGGAGGGTCTGCATTGGATCCCGATGCAAGTGAGGACGTAACAGTTGTGCCGGGCGCCTCCGGCGGACTTACGTGGTGAGGCAGCGCAGCCGCAGCGGCTGCAGAGGACGCACGCCGCGTGCTTCAGATCCCGCAATGGGATCGCGTCTCGGGGGGAAGCCATGGCAGGGGAACGCATCAGGGGAGTCGTCTGTGCGCTGGTGCTGGCCGGCGCCGTCACCGGCGCGGGGGCGCACGCACGGGAGCCGGAGGTCGGCGGCCAGCTCGTGCCGCCGCCGCCGGGGCCGGCGATCACGAGCCAGGCCGACCGCACGCACGTCAGGATGGCGGCGGTCTACAAGGGGTTGGTCGTCCGGAGAACGAGTTCGCGCGTCGAGCGAACGCTCACGATCGAAGTGCGGTATCAGGGCGATACGGCGGTGATTTCGCTCGACCGGCATGCGGTCCCGACCGTGAGCCGGAAGGGGCGTGTCGTACGGGTGGACTCGCCGGAGGCGCTGCAGGCCGTGCAGCAGGTCCTCGCCGGCTCCGAAGCCGTCGTCGTGTTCCGGATGCTGCTGGCGGAGCGGGAAATCGTCAGCGACCTGCAGGCGCCGGAGTTCA
>Ga0299914_10001058_pt1 | contig 17613 bp, 16 predicted proteins | sample RVTome_10_FD_201361 | JGI IMG/M metagenome (GOLD analysis project Ga0299914, IMG submission 201361) | Soil microbial communities from uranium-contaminated site in the Upper Colorado River Basin, Wyoming, United States - RVT153D57 (version 2) ...
TCGCCGGCCTCGGCTTCGAGGGACCGGCGTGGCAGGCGCCGCGACACCGGGTCGGCGACGGCGCGGCGCTGCTCGACGCGGTCCGCGAGCGCCGCCTCGAGGGTGTCGTCGCGAAGCGACTCGCCAGCCCCTACCGGCCCGGCCGGCGGACCCACGACTGGCTGAAGGTGAAGTGCCGCCGGCGGCAGGAGCTCGTGATCGGCGGCTGGATGCCGGGCGAGGGCGCGCGCTCGGGCGGGGTCGGTTCGCTGCTCGTCGGCTACTGGGACGCGACGCCGGAGGAGGCGGCCCGGATCGGACGCGACCAGCGCCTCGTCTACGCCGGCGGCGTCGGCACGGGATTCACCGACGCGATGCTCGACGAGCTCGCCGCCGCGCTCGCCCCGCTTCGCCGTCCGACGAGCCCGTTCGAGCTCGGCTGGAGCCCTGAGGACAAGTACGCCGCCCGAATCCGCGAGCGCGGGCCGCTCGTCTGGTGCGAGCCCCGCACCGTCTGCGAGGTCGAGTTCACCGACTGGACCCACGAGGACACCCTGCGCGCGGCGGTGTTCAAGGGGCTCCGCGGCGACAAGGATCCACGGGAAGTGGTGCGCGAGGGCTGACGCCCGACCGCACGGTCAGCGCATGGCGCCCACCCAGAGGGCCCGATCGCGGAAGCTGCAGTCGGTCCCGGCATTGCCCTGGGTGTACCGGAATGTGAACGAGTAGCGCCCGGGCTCGACGACGGGAATCTCCCGCGCCTCCGACGCCAGCGCCGAGGTCGTGCCGGACACTTCGCCGCTGGCCTCGAATGGATCCATGTACACGGTCTCGAACGCACCGCTGTCCGAAGCAGCGAACCGCATGGTGGTGGACAGCGACGCCGCCGGACCGGTGAAGACCAGATGAACGTTGCAGCGTCCGGTCCCGACGTCACGACGGATGCCGACGCGGGCATGGACCACCAGCAGGTCGCCTCGACGCGCGCGCAGGTTGATCGCGGGGTCGTCCGGGAACCCCGCGTCGCCCGCCGCGCCGGGATTGGCGACGGTGGCACCCGCGCGGTCGAACGCGACGACGTCGAGCTTGGCGGAGCTCACCTGCCTCGCCTTGATGTGCTTCGCGCGCACCGCGCTCTTCTTGACGTGCTTGCTGCGAACGGCGTTCTTTGCGATGTCCTTGGAGGTGATCTTGTCGGCCGCCCACGCGCCGGTACCCCCAAGCGCAACGAACAGCGCCAGGTAGCCGACTGCGTGCGCACGCAGATGCTGGAGTCCACGCGTCATGCTCATCGTCTCCTTCGGTCCCGGCGCCGTGACTCGGCGACGAGGCACCACCGGTCCACCCTCGAGTTCGGCGCGAGCCTACGCCGCGCCAGGCGGCCAGTCAATACGACGCAAGATCGCGCGCACGATGCCCTGCGTCGACGTTTGCCGGCAGGAAGCCGGCGGTAACCTGCAAAGCAGATAGCGATGCCAAGGGCAATCTGGTCAGGTTCAATCAGCTTCGGGCTCCTCAATGTCCCGGTGAAGCTGTACTCCGCGGTCTCGAAGAAGTCCGTGAGCTTCCGCGAGCTGCGCGCCGACGACGGCTCGCGAATCCGCCACAAGCGGGTCGCCGAGGCCGACGGCGAGGAGGTCTCCTACGACGACATCGTCAAGGGATATGAGCTCTCGCCGGACCAGTACGTCGTCCTCACCCGCGAGGAGCTCGAGGAGCTCGACCCGAAGCGAACCCGGGCGATCGAGATCCAGGACTTCGTCGATCTCGACGAGATCGACCCGATCTACTTCAACCACCCCTACTACCTCGGTCCCGACAAGGGGGCCGAGAAGCCATACGCGCTGCTGGCGAAGGCGATGGGCGACTCGCGCAAGGTCGCGGTCGCGCGCTTCGTGCTTCGCAACAAGGAGCACCTGGCGGCGATCCGCCCGATCGGCGACGTGCTGACGATGGCGACGATGCGCTTCGCCGACGAGGTCGTCTCGCCGGAGGAGATCGAGGACGTCGTCGACGCCGACGGCGAGAAGCCCAAGAAGCGCGAGCTCGAGATGGCGAGGTCATTGATCGAGTCGCTGACGTCGGAGTTCGACCCGTCGAGCTACCGTGACGAGTATCGCGAGGAGCTGCTGGCGCTGATCGAGCGCAAGGCACGTGGCGAGGAGGTGGTCGCGTCGGTCTCCGAGGAGCCGCAGCCGACCAAGGCGCCCGACCTCATGGCGGCGCTCGAGGAGAGCCTCGCCGCGGTCAAGGGAGAGGACCTCGCCGAGGGCGCCGAGGGCGACGGCGAGGGCAAGCGCAGGGCCCCGGCGAAGTCGAAGTCGAAGTCGAAGTCGAGCTCGGGCGCGAACGCGAAGTCGAAGTCGGGTTCCCGCGCGAAGTCGCGGTCGAAGTCGAGCTCGGGCGCGAAGTCGCGGTCGTCGAGCTCCAAGGGCACGAAGAGCAGATCGCGAAGCAGGGCGAAAGCAGGGAAGTAGGGGTCGGCGGGCGCCGGATAGCGCTCACCAACCTCGACAAGGTGCTCTGGCCCGCGGCGGGGTTCACCAAGGCACAGGCGATCGACTACTACGCCCGCGTCGCCGACGCCATCCTCCCCCACCTTCGCGGGCGACCCCTGACCCGGGTCCGGTTCCCCGACGGCACCGAGTCACAGCGCTTCTACGAGAAGCGCGCGCCCTCGCACACCCCCGATTGGGTGCGGACGGCGCCGATCGAGATGGGGACCGCGGGCGTGATCGACTTCATCGTCTGCGACGAGCGCGGGACGCTGATCTGGCTCGCCCAGCTCGCCGCGCTCGAGCTCCATCCGTCGCTGTCGACGGCCGACGACCCGGACACGCCGACGGTGGTCGCATTCGACCTCGACCCCGGTGCCCCGGCGACGATCGTCGAGTGCGCGCGGGTGGGTCTGCGCCTGCGCGAGCTGTTCGACGAGCTCGGGCTCGAGTCGTTTCCGAAGACATCGGGGTCGAAGGGACTCCAGGTCTACCTGCCGCTCAACGACGCGGCGAGCTACGAGCAGACGAAGGGGTTCGCGCGCGCCGTCGCCCAGGCGCTCGAGCGCTCCGAGCCGAAGCTCGTGGTCTCGCGACAGAAGAAGGAGCTGCGCAAGGGCAAGGTGCTGGTCGACTGGAGCCAGAACGACCGCGCGAAGACGACCGTGGCCGTCTACTCGCTGCGCTGCCGCGAGCGGCCGTGGGTGTCGACTCCACTGCTCTGGGAGGAGGTCGAGGAGCTCGCCGGCGAGGGCGATCCCGAGGCGGTGCGGTTCGAGTCGGCAGACGCGCTCGAGCGGATCGAGCGCCACGGCGACCTGTTCGCGCCGGTGCTCGAGCTCGGGCAGTCGCTGCCCGAGCGCGCCCCCTCCGGCTGACGCCGCCGGCGGCGACACTGTTAGCGTTCTGGGCGGGGGGCCGCCGGCCGCGGGCCGGCCAACGATCGGGGAAAGCGATGCTCGAGCTCGAACGACTCAGCAAGCGGTACGGCGCCACGCTCGCGCTCGACGAGCTCTCGTTCACAGTCGGCGAGGGTCAGGTATTCGGCTTCGTCGGGCCGAACGGCGCCGGGAAGACGACCGCGATGCGAATCGTGATCGGCGTCCTCGCCGCCGACGCCGGCGAGGTGCGCTGGCGCGGAGGGCCGCTCGACGCCGACTCGCGCCGGCGAATCGGCTACATGCCCGAGGAGCGCGGCCTCTACCCGAAGATGCCCGTCGGCGAGCAGCTCGCGTATCACGCCGAGCTCCACGGACTCGAGCGCGGCGAGGCGGCGCGCAACGCGGCGAGCTGGATCGAGCGGCTCGGCATCGCCGATCGCGCTGGCGACCCGGTCGAGCGGCTCTCGCTCGGAAACCAGCAGCGCGCTCAGCTCGGCGCCGCGCTCGCCCACGACCCCGAGCTGCTGATCCTCGACGAGCCGTTCAGCGGCCTCGACCCGGTCGGCGTCGACGTGCTCAGCCGGGTGCTGCTCGACCAGGCCCGCGAGCGCGGAGCGCCGGTGGTGTTCTCGTCGCACCAGCTCGACCTGGTCGAGCGGCTCTGCGACGCGGTCGCGATCGTCAACGACGGACGGCTGGTCGCGTCCGGGCGGGTCGAGGAGCTTCGCGAGCGACGCGCCGGGCGGCGCTGGCACGCCGAGGTCAGCGGCGCCGCCGACGGGTGGGCCGCGGGCGTCGACGGCGCGCGCGCGGTCGCCGGGCACGTATTCGAGCTCGACCCGGCGACCGATCCCCAGCGGCTGCTCGACGCCGCCCGTGCCGCGGGCAGCGTGATCCGCTTCGGCCCCGAGACCCCGAGCCTCGCCGACCTCTTCCGTGACGTCGTCGGCGCGGACGGCGCGGCGGGCGGCGACGGCGCGCGGGGGGTGGTGGCGTGACCGATTGGCACACCGTCCGCCTGGTGGCGCTGCGCGAGATGCGTGAGCGGTTCCGGACCCGGGAGTTCCGAGCCTCGACCGTGATCCAGGCCTTGATCGTGGTCGCGATCGTCGTCGTCATCGGCATCATCTCCGGCGACGAGACCGACAGCTACGAGGTGGCGACCGTCGGCGCCGAGGCCGAGGCGATCGCCGCCGCCGCCACCGAGCAGCAGGCGGCGCTCGACATCGAGCTCGACCTCGTGCGCTCTGACAGCGAGGCCGCCGCCCGGGCGTCGATCGCCGACGACGATCTCGAGGCGGCGATCGCGGCCGATCGCCTGATCACCGGCACCAACCCGCCGGACACCCTCGTCGCGCTGCTTCAGGCCGCGACGCGCAACGTCCGCGGCGCCGAGCGGCTCCGCGAAGCGGGGGTACCCGACTCCGGCATCCGTGAGGCTCTCGACCCGCCGCCGCTGGTCGTCAGCGAGGTCGGCGACGGCGGCGGAGGCGAGGGGCTCGCATTCCTCTCCAGCCTGCTGCTGTTCGGGGCGCTGATGGGCTTCGGCTTCTACCTCGCGACCGGCGTCGTCCAGGAGAAGAGCAGCCGCGTGGTCGAGCTCCTGCTGGCCGCGATCCGGCCCGCTCAGCTCCTCGCCGGGAAGGTGCTCGGGATCGGCGCCCTGGGGCTCGGCCAGCTACTGGTGATCGCGGTCGCCGGGGTCGGCGCCGCGCTGGCGCTGGGAACGGTCGGGCTGCCCGACACGACGGGGTCGACCCTGGCGCTCGTCGGCGTCTTCTTCATCCTCGGCTACCTGCTCTACGGCTGCGCGTTCGCCGTCGCCGGGGCGATCGTCTCCCGGGCCGAGGACGCCCAGAGCACGACCGGGCCGCTGACGCTGATCCTCGTCGTCGGCTACGTCGCCGCCGCGAGCCTGCTCGGCGACCCCGGATCGCCGGTCGCGGTCATCTGCACCTTCATCCCCGCGACGGCGCCGATGGTGGTGCCGATGCGCGCCGCTCAGGACGCGATCCCGGCCTGGGAGATCGCCGCGTCCGCCGCGCTCGTCCTGATCGCCGCCGCGGCGATGATCTGGCTCGCGGCGCGGATCTACGAGCGCGCCGTGCTCCACATGGGCGCCCCGCTGAAGCTCGCCCAGGCGCTGCGGCTGGCGCGCTGAGCCCGCCGGACTCAGCCCAGGGCGCGCTCGACCGCGACGACCGCCGCGGCGGGGTCGGCTACGACCTCGATCCCCGGCGCCTCCGCCATCCGGCCGACGCCGCGCACGGTCCAGGTGTCGAGGGCGATCACCGGGCGGCCGAGGTGGCGCGCGAAGGCGATCTCCGAGAGCGTTCCCCATTCGCCGCCGATCGCGACCACCGCTTCGCCTGAGGCGACGACCGCGAGGTTGCGGGCGTAGCCGACCCCGGTCGCGACGACGTGGGTGCAATGCCGGTTGGCGTCGGCGAGGTCGTCGCCGGGCACGATTCCGATCGCGTCGCCGCCGGCGTCCGCGGCGCCGCGGGCCGCGGCCGCCATGACGCCGCCGAGGCCGCCGCAGACGACGACGAAGCCGGCCCCGGCAAGCCTCCGCCCGACCTCCTCGGCGGCGGCGAGGGTGGGCTCCGGCGGCTCGGTGCCGCCCCCGCAAACCGCTACCTGGCGCGTCCTCGGCATCCCGGAACGGGTACCAGGCCGGCGCGATCGGCGCCGGCAGGCCCGCCGGCGGCCGGCGGGGAGCGGCTCAGACCGAGACCGTTCCGGCCCGGGTGGGTCGGGCCTGAACGGCCCGCGCGGCGGCGGCCAGCCGGCGGACCCCCTCGTCGATCTCCTCCGGCTCGCAGTAGCAGTACGACAGCCGCATGCTGAGCGCGCGCGGCCGCTCGACGCTCATCCCGGCGCCGGGGACGTAGGCGACGCCGTGCCGGATCGCCTCGTCGAACAGCGCCCGGTCGTCGACGGGCAGGTCGAGCGCGAGCCAGAGGTGGTGGCCTCCGAGCGGGCGCGGGTAGCTCGCGATCGGGCCGAGATGCCGCTCGAGAGCCTCGAGCAGGACGTCGCGCCGGCGCTCGTATTCCGGGGTCGTCCGCTCGACGTGTGCGGCGAACGCGCCCGAGGCGAGGAATCGCGCCGCGGTGAGCTGGGTCAGGGTCGGGCTGAGGAGGTCGTCGGCTCGCTTCGCCGACACGATCCGCTCGAGCACCGGACCGCTGGCGATCACCCACCCCACCCGCAGGCCGCCGCCGACCGTCTTCGACAGCGAGTCGACGTGGATCACGTGAGCGGGGGCGAGCGAGCGCAGCGACGGCAGCTCCTCGCCCTCGAACCGGTGGCGGCTGTAGACGCCGTCCTCGACGATGAAGAACCCGTGCCGGCGGGCGAGGGCGAGGAGCTGCTCCCGTCGAGCGGGCGAGAGGTCGCGGCCGGTCGGGTTTCCGACCCGGGTCTGGAGCACGAGCAGCTTGATCTCGGTTCGGCCGAGCAGGGCCTCGAGCTCGTCGACGTCGATGCCGTCGTCGTCGCTGCCGACGGGCAGGAGGCTCGCCCCGGTCGCGCGCGCGCCCTCGATCACCCCCATGAACGTCGGGCTCTCGCAGGCGATGGCGTCGCCGGGCCTGACGAGCGCGCGGGCGACCAGCGAGAGCCCCTGCTGCGCACCGGTGGTGACGACGATGTCGCGCGGATCCTCGGTCGCGCCGGGGCTCGAGCCGAGCGCGGCGAGCTGCTCGGTCAGCTCCGGGACTCCCTGGAACTCGCCGTACTGGAGCGCCCGCTCGGGCTCGGTCGCGAGGGTGTCCGTCGCCGCTTCGCGGATCGCGTCGATCGGGAACAGCCGGGCGCTCGAGTGCCCGACCGAGAGCGGGATCAGCCCCTCGGCCTGGGCCTGGCGCTCCATCTCGGCCAGCACGCGACTGCTGTAGTGCTCGTCGAAGTCGGGCAGCGCGTAGCGCTGCCAGGCGATCGAGTCCGGAACCGCCGCGCTCGGAGCGGCGACCTCGCGGACGAAGGTCCCCCGGCCGACGTGGGCGGTGACGAGGCCGAGCTCGCGCAGCCGGCGATAGGCGCGAACCGCGGTCAGGTGGTTGACGCCGGCGAGCTCGGCCAGCTCGCGGGTCGGCGGGAGCTTGGCGCCGGCGGCGAGCTCGCGGCTCTCGATCGCGGTCGCGACGACGTCGACGAGCTGCTGGGTGACCGAACGCTCGGCGTCCCGGTCGAGGTCAGACAATCTCTCTTTGTATGACATTGAGATACAGGTTGCAGCTTTGTAGGGTCACACATACGCCCACACCACGCCATGGGACGCTCGAAAGTATGACGGACGGAGCTATATATGTCAATCAAGATCAGACAAGGAACTAGCCGTCACGGGGACGACGCCGACCTGGCGGTGATCGTCCGCGCCGCGGCCGACGCCGACGAGGCCGCCCTTCGCCGCCTGGCCGAGATCGACTCGTCGCCGCTTCCGGCCGGGCCCGTCATCGTCGCCGAGGTCGCCGGCGAGATCCGCGCCGCCGTCTCGGTTGCCGACGGCCGGGCGATCGCCGACCCGTTCCGGCGAACGGCCGAGATCGCCGCCCTCGCGGAGATGCGTGCCGCGCAGCTCAGGAGCGCGCGCGGCCGCCGGACGCGGCTCGTCGCGCGGACGGCGCGGCGGGTCCCCCGGCCCGCGATCTAGCCGCGCCCCTCGAGCTCAGGGCTGCGGCTGGCGGACGACCGGGCGCCGGCTCGCCCTCGCCTCGTCCAGCCGCCTGACCGGCGTCGTGTAGGGAGCAGCGAGGAGGATCTCCGCGTCGTCCTCGGCCTCGGCGAGGATCGCGTCGAAGGCGGCGGCGAGGGCGTCGAGCCCCTCGCGAGTCTCGGTCTCGGTCGGCTCGACCATGAGCGCCTCGTCGACGAGCAGCGGGAAGTAGATCGTCGGCGGATGGAAGCCGTAGTCGAGCAGGCGCTTGGCGATGTCGAGCGTCCGCACCCCGAGGTCGCGCTTGGCCGGCGCGCCCGAGAGCACGAACTCGTGCATGCAGAGCCGCCCGAAGGCGAGCGGCAGGTAGCGGCCCGCGCGTCCCGACCGCAGGCGGGCGAGCAGGTAGTTGGCGTTCAGCACCGCCGTCTCCGAGGCGTCCGCGAGGCCGTCGGCGCCGAGGCTGCGGATGTAGGCGTAGGCGCGGACGAAGACCCCGAAGTTGCCCTGGAAGCCGCGCAGGCGCCCGATCGACTTCGGGCCGTCGTGATCGAGGTCGAAGCGCGGCCGGTCGCCGTTGCCGGAGTCCGTGCGGACGATCCTGGGCGAAGGCAGGTAGGGCTCGATCCGGTCGGAGACGGCGATCGGCCCGGCCCCCGGGCCGCCCCCGCCGTGCGGCTGCGAGAACGACTTGTGGAGGTTGACGTGGACGATGTCGAAGCCCATGTCGCCCGGCCGCGAGTGGCCCATGATCGCGTTCAGGTTCGCCCCGTCGTAGTAGAGGGTCCCGCCGACGCCGCGGACGATGTCGGTGATCTCGGCGATGTTGCGATCGAAGACCCCGAGGGTGTTGGGGTTCGTGAGCATCAGGCAGGCGACCGACTCGTCCGCCTTCGAGCGCAGGTCGTCGACGTCGACGCCGCCGTGCTCGTTCGTCGCCACCTTGACCACCTCGTAGCCCGCCATCGTCACGGTCGCCGGGTTGGTGCCGTGGGCGGTGTCAGGGGTCAGCACGCGGGTCCGCTCGCCACCGTGGTCGTCGTGGTAGGCGCGCGTCAGCAGCAGTCCGGCGAGCTCGCCGTGCGACCCCGCCGAGGGCTGCAGCGAGACGTGCGGAAGCCCGCAGATCTCGGCCAGCGCCCGCTCGAGCCGCCACATCAGCTCGAGCGCGCCCTGGGCGCGCTTCGGGTCCTGCGCCGGGTGCAGGCGGGCGTGGCCGGGAAGCGCCGCGACCTTCTCGTTCAGCCGCGGGTTGTGCTTCATCGTGCACGAGCCGAGCGGGTACGGGCCGGTGTCGAGGTCGAAGTTGCGGCGCGAGATCCGGTTGTAGTGGCGGACGATCTCGGGCTCGGAGACCTCGGGGAGCGCCGGCGGGCGCTCGCGCAGGAGGTTGGCCGGGATCAGCTCGTCGAGCGGCGGCTCGGGGACCCCCGCGGGGGGAAGCGTGGCCGCGCGGCGGCCGGGAACCGAGCGCTCGAAGATCGTCGTCACGGGTTCCCTCTGCTGCGGGGTGGGGGTGTCGGCCGCGGTCGGCGGCGAGGGGGTGGGCGGCTGCGGCGGCGCCGGCGTCATCCGCCCACCTCGCTCACGGACGGCGATTCACCCACACCATGTGTGGGTAGATGCCCGTTCGTCCGCGTCGCATCGACGGCGCGCCCGAGCGCGTCGGCGAGGCGCTCGATCTCCTCGCGCCCGGTTCGCTCGGTGATCGCCACCAGGAGCCCGTCCTGATATTCGGCGTACTCCCTACCCAGCCAATACCCGGCCGCGATCCCCTCCTCCGCGACGCGGTCGAGCACCTCCGGCACCGGAGCCTCCAACCGCAGCGCAAACTCGCGCGCGACGGGCGCATCGTGCAGCAGCTCGACCCCGTCAATCGCCGTCAGCCGCTCGCGCGCGTACGCCGTCCGGCGGACGAGCAGCTCGCCGAGCTCGACGATCCCGCGCCTGCCGAGCCAGGCGAGGTAGACGACGCCCCCGAGCGCGTTCAGGGCCTGGGCGGTGCAGATGTTGTGGGTCGCCTTCTCGCGGCGGATGTGCTGCTCGCGGGTCTGCAGCGCGAGGACGAAGCCGCGCCTGCCGTCGGCGTCGACCGTCTCGCCGGCGATCCGCCCGGGCATCCGCCGCAGGTGCTCGGCGGTCGAGCAGAAGAAGCCGAACGACGGGCCCCCGTAGTCGAGCCTGCCGCCGAGCGGCTGGCCCTCGCCGACGGCGACGTCGATCCCGCAGTCGCCCGGCGGGCGCAGGACGCCGAGGGTGACCGGATCGACCGCCGCGATCGCCAGCGCCCCGGCTTCGTGGGTCGCGGCCGCGAGCGCCTCGAGGTCCTCGACCGCGCCGAGGAAGTTCGGGTTCTGGACGAAGACTGCGGCGACGTCGTCGGCGAGGGCGTCGGTGAGCTCGGACGAATCGGTGACCCCGCCGGCGAGCCCGACCTCGGTGATCTCGGCGCCGAATCCGCGGGAGTAGGTGGCCAGCGCCTCGCGGGAGTGCGGGTGAAGCGCGCGGGAGACGACCAGCCGGCGGCGGCCCCGTCGGGCCCCGAGCGCAAGGTAGGCGGCGGAGGCGACCGACGACGGCCCCTCGTAGAGGGAGGCGTTGGCGACCGGGAGCGCGCAGAGCTCGGAGATCGCGGTCTGGAACTCGAACATCGCCTGGAGCCCGCCCTGGGAGACCTCGGGCTGGTACGGGGTGTACGGGGTCAGGAACTCGGAGCGCTGGGTGATCGCGTCGACGATCGCCGGGACGTAATGGTCGTACATCCCGGCGCCGAGGAAGCAGGCCTCCGCGTCGGCGTCGGAGTTGCGTGAAGCGAGCTCGGCGAGATGGTCGAAGGCCTCGGTCTCGGAGAGCCCGGCGGGCAGGTCGAGTGGGCGCCCGAGGCGCATCTCCTCCGGGATCTGGGCGAGCAGCTCCTCGACCGAGGAGACGCCGATCGCCGCCAGCATCGCTTCCCGGTCGCCGTCTGTGCCTGAGGTGTAGCGGGTCATGGCTCGAGCTCCGGCCCGCGAGTGGACCGGGAGACTGATCGTAGTGCCGGCGCCCGGACGGCTACCCGTCCTCGGAGATCAGCTTCCGATAGGCGGCGGCGTCGAGCAGCCCCTCGGCCTCGGCCGGGTCGGCGAGACGCACCCGCACCAGCCAGCCGTCGCCGTAGGGATCGTCGTTGATCGCCTCCGGGCTGTCGGCCAGCGCCTCGTTGACGGCGACGATCTCGCCACTCATCGGCGCGTAGACGTCGGAGACCGCCTTCACCGACTCGACCTCGGCGTAGGCCTGGTCCTTGGCGACCTCGGCGCCGACCTCGGGCGGCTCGTAGAAGACGACCTCGCCGAGGGCGTCCTGGGCGTACCAGGTGATCCCGAAGGTCGCCGCGTCCCCGTCGATCCGGGCCCAGTCGTGCTCGGTGTGGTACTTCAGCTGCTCGGGGTAGCTCTCTTCGGCCACGTACGCCTCCTCTGTCACTCGTCCCGCTCGTACAACGGCCGGGACTCTATGCGGGCGGGGCGACGCTTGCCGCGAACGTCGATCTCCACCGCGGTCCCGGGCGCGGCGATCTCGGGGGTCACGTAGGCCATCCCGATCCCGGCCTCGAGGCACGGAGACAGCGTGCCGCTGGTCACCGTGCCCGCCGGCTCGCCGCCGGCCAGCACCGGGTTGCCGGCACGCGGGATCCCGGGAGCCGTGAGGACGAACGGCGCCAGGCGCTCGGCCGTGCCGCCCGCGCGCGCCCTCGCGACCGCCTCGGCGCCGATGAAGTCGGTGTCCTCCTTGCAGCACCAGCCGAGCCCGGCCTCGATCGGGTTCCGGGTCTCGTCGATGTCGTTGCCGTGGAGGTGGAAGCAGACCTCGAGCCGCAGCGTGTCGCGCGCCGCGAGCCCCGCCGGCGTCGCCCCGGCGGCGAGCAGCGCGTCCCAGACCGTCGGCGCGTCGACGGGATCGACGAGCACCTCGACCCCGTCCTCGCCGGTGTAGCCGGTGCCGCAGACGAGCGCCTCGGCGCCCGCGACCTCGACCGTCGCCGCGCGCATCCGCGGCGGCAGCTCGCCCGCGGCGAGGCCGGCGACGATCCCGCGCGCGTCGGGGCCCTGGACGGCGAGCATCGCGTATCGCGAGGCGACGTCGGAGAGCTCGGCGTCGAAGCCGCCGGCGTGGTCGCGAAACCAGGCCAGGTCGCGGGCGTGGTTGGCGGCGTTGGTGACGGTGAGGTAGCGGTCGTCGGCGAGCCGGTAGGTGAACAGGTCGTCGAGGATCCCACCGTCGGGGCGGCAGAGGACCGAGTACTGGGCGCCGCCGACCTCGACCGCGCCGACGTCGTTGGAGAGCAGCCGCTGGAGCAGCTCGAGCGCTCCCGGTCCCGAGGTCTCGATCTCGCCCATGTGGGAGACGTCGAAGACCCCGCACCCGCGCCGCGCCGCCAGATGCTCCTCGCGCACGCCCGCGTACTGGACCGGCATCTCCCAGCCCGCGAACGGGACCATCCTCGCCCCCGCGGTGACGTGGGCGTCATGCAGCGGCGTCCGCTTCACGGCGCGGACGCTACTCGCTCGGCTAGCGGTCGCGGAGGAAGGCCGGGACGTCGATGTCGCCCTCGGAGACCTGGAGCTCGCGGCGCTCGCGATCCTCGAGCCCGCCGACGCGGCGGCGGCGGCGAGCCTGGTCGCGGACCTCGATCGGCCGCCGCGCGAGGGTCTCGAAGCCCTGGAAGCCGGTCGCGATCACGGTCACGCGGATCTCGTCGCCGACGGCCGAGTCGATCACGGTGCCGAAGATGATGTTGGCGCCCTTGTCGGCGGTGTCGACGATGATCTGCGCCGCCTCGTTGACCTCGAACAGGTTGAGGTCCTCGGAGCCGGTGAAGTTGATCAGCATCCCGGTGGCGCCCTCGATCGACTCCTCCATCAGCGGCGAGGAGATCGCCATCTTCGCCGCCTCGGTCGCCCGGCTCTCGCCGGATGCGACTCCGACCCCCATCATCGCCGAGCCGGCGTCGGACATCACCGTGCGGACGTCGGCGAAGTCGAGGTTGATCTGTCCCGGGGTCGTGATCAGGTCGGTGATCCCCTGGACGCCCTGGCGGAGGATGTCGTCGGCCATCCGGAACGCCTCCTGGACCGAGGTCCTGCGCTCGACCACCTGGAGCAGCTTCTCGTTCGGGACGATGATCAGCGTGTCGACCTTCGCCCGCAGCTTGTCGATCCCCTCCTGCGCCTGCTGCATCCGGCGGTTGCCCTCGAACTCGAACGGCTTGGTGACGACGCCGACCGTGAGCGCGCCGATCTCCTCCTTGGCGATCTCGGCGATCACCGGCGCCGCGCCGGTGCCGGTGCCACCGCCCTCGCCGGCGGTGACGAAGACCATGTCGGCGCCCTTCAGCGCCTCCTTGATGTCGTCGCGCGACTCCGCCGCCGCGCCGGCGCCGACTTCGGGGTTCGCCCCGGCGCCGAGGCCGTGGGTGAGGTTGTGGCCGATCGACAGCTTGATGTCGGCCTCGCAGGCCTGAAGCGCCTGGACGTCGGTGTTGACGGCGATGAACTCGACGCCCTTGAGGCCGGCGTCGACCATCCGGCTGACGGCGTTGGTGCCGCCGCCGCCGGTTCCGACGACCTTGATTACCGCGAGATATGAAGACTCGACCATGTTCGGAGCCGATGCAGTTGACCCTTGCTGTCCGTCCGAGGCTGAAGCGATAGTTGAGTGTTTTTCGCAGTTTGCAGCCTGAACGTCTAGACGACGGTACGCGATCGGCGCGCAAATTTCAACGGCGACGAGCGGGGGCGGCATGGAATCGTGCAAACCGCCTCCCGAGCAAACCCTCGAGCAGGAGTCCAGGGTTCGTCCGACGAGCCAACACTCAACCCCGGGTCGAGGCTACTCGACGAGCAGCTCGGCGGCGGCGGCATCCGGGTCGGAGCCGGCGATCGTGCCCGATCCGCCGACTGCCGGCCGCCTCGGGACGCGGACGTCGACGTAGGAGACCGACTCAAGTCCGGGGTCTGCGAGCACGGCGGTGGCCGCCGCCCACTTCGCGCGCGCCGCCGAGCCGGCCCCGAAGCGGAGCGCGATCCCGCCTCGCAGCCTGACCTCGACGCCGAACCGGGAGGAGTGGCGCACGCTCTTGATCAGCGCCCGCAGCGGCTCCGGCGCGTGGGCGGCGACGAGCGCCTGCGGCAACGCCTCCCCGGTCAGCCGACCGGCGCGCGGGATCTTGTCGACTTCGACGCGCGGCAGATCTTCGTTCGCCTCGGTGCCCGGCAGGACCGTGCCGTCGGCGGCGACCGCGACCTCCTCGCCGGCGCGGCTGGCGACGAGCGCCGGCGACCGCTCGGTCACCGTGATCGAGAGCGAGCTCGGGATCCCGGCGTCGACGGCGAGCGACTCGATCGTCGGGAACCGCTCGCCGGCCGCCTCGAGCCGCTCGCGGTCGACGTTCAGCGTCGTCATCGACTCGGCCTCGCGGGTGAGCGCGGCGACGATCGCCTCGCGATCGCCCGACCCCACCCCCTTGACCTCGACCTCGGTGACGGCGACGAGCGAGGAGTCGCGGAGCCAGAGGAAGTAGCCGGCCGCCAGCGCGACGGCGACCAGGGCGATCAATCCCACCCGCCGGCGCCAGGAGCCGCTCGTCGCGGGCCCGGCCCGGGCCGCGGATCGCCTCGGACGCGCCGAACGCCCGCGCGGGCCGCCGGGCGCCGCCCGGTCGCGACCCCGGCCCGGCGCCTTCGCCGCCTTGCCGGTTCGCCCGGCGGCGGCTCTCGGCGGCTTGGTCCGCGAGCCGGCGGCGCGGCGCCGGCCGGCCGTCGTGGCGGCGGTGGAGCTCATACCGGGTGGTTCGCCGGCCCGCCGCCGGCCCCTTCCGCCGCGGCTCCTTCCCGAGTGCGTGCGCGCCGTCACACACCCGGTACGCTCGCGGCGAGACGCTGGTCGAGCAGGAGAGGTCAACGATGCGCTCCAGCCTTCCCCCCGGCCCCCCCTACCCCCCGCCGCTCCAGGCGGTGGGGATGTGGAAGCGGCCGCTCGCCTCGCTCGAGCGCTACCGGGCGCGCTACGGCCGCCGGTTCACGCTCCGCTTCCCGGGCTCGCCGCCGTTCGTCCTGCTCTCCGACCCCGACGAGATCAAGCAGGTGTTCCTCGCCCCTCCCGAGGTGCTCCACCCGGGCGAGGGAGCTCGGGTGCTGGAGCCCCTCGTCGGCCGGAACTCGCTGATCCTGCTCGACGAGGAGGCGCACATGGAGCAGCGAAAGCTCCTCCTGCCCGCGTTTCACGGCGAGCGGATGGAGCTGCTCAGCGACCTGATGAGCGAGGTCGCCGAGCGCGAGGTCGCCGGCTGGCGGCGTGGCGTCCCGATGCCGGTCCAGCCGCGAACCCAGCGGCTGACGCTGGAGGTCATCCTGCGCGCGGTCTTCGGCCTCGAGCCCGGTTCCCGCCTCGACGCCCTCCGCGGCCGCCTCGCCGAGATGCTGGCGTTCGGCGACCGGCCGATCAGCCTGATCCCGTTCGATCCCGACGGCCGCGCCGCCCGATTCCTCGAGCGGCTCGGCCCGATCGCCCGCTTCCGCCGAGTGCAGGCGGAGACCGACGCGATCCTGTTCGAGCTCATCGACGAGCGCCGAGCGGCCGCTGCCGGCGGCGACGACGTGCTCGCGATGCTGCTCGCGGCGCGCCACGAGGACGGCTCGCCGATGTCCGCCCAGGAGCTGCGCGACGAGCTGATGACACTGCTCGTCGCCGGCCACGAGACCACGGCGTCGGCCCTCGCCTGGGCGTTCGAGCGGCTCGCCCGGGCCCCGCGCGTCCTCGGGCGGCTCACCGAGGCGCTCGACGCGGGCGACGACTCATACCTCCTGGCGACGATCCAGGAGGCGCTGCGGCGCCGGCCGGTGCTGATCAACGTCGAGCCGCGACTGGTGAAGGAGCCGTTCGCGCTCGGCGGCCGGACCTATTCGCCCGGCGTCTGCCTGGTGCCGAACGCCTACCTCGTCCACCACGACCCCGACGTCTATCCCGCGCCCTACGAGTTCCGCCCCGAGCGCTTCGTCGACCGGCCGCCGGGGACCTACACCTGGATCCCGTTCGGGGGCGGCCGGCGCCGGTGCATCGGCGCGAGCTTCGCGCTGCTCGAGATGCAGATCGTCCTGCGGACGGTGCTCCGCGCCTGCCGGCTGATTCCGGGCGGCGATCCCGAGGTCGCCCGGCGGCGCAACATCGCGATCCGGCCGGGCGCCGGCGCGAGGGTGACGTTGCGCGACCGCTCGCGCTCCGGCGCCGGCGCCGTGAGCTGAGGGCGGGCGCGCCCCGGCTCAGGCGCCCTCGAGGTCCCAGGTCTCCGGCCACTCGACCCGGCCCAGCACCTGGACCTCGGGCTCGAGGACGATGCCGAAGCGCTCGTGGACCCGGCGCCGGCCCTCGGCCATCAGCGCGAGCACGTCGCCGGTCGTCGCCCCGGCCGAGTTCTCGACGAAGTTCGCGTGCTTGGGCGAGAACCGCGCCCCGCCGACCGCGAGCCCGCGGCAGCCGGCGGCCTCGAGCAGCTGTCCCGCCGTGCGCCCGCCGGAGCGGTCGGGCCCGGGGTTGACGAAGGTCGAGCCGAAGGTCTTGATCCCCGACGGCTGCGCCTCGCGGCGCCGCTCGCGCATCCCCGCCATCGTCGCCTTCACGTCCCCGGGCGCGCCCGGGGCGAGCTCGAACGTCGCCAGCGAGACGACCTCGTCCGGGCCGAGGCTCGAGCGCCTGTAGGCGAAGCCGAGCTCGGACGGACGCCGCTCGGAGACGCCTTCGCCGTCGCAGACCCGGACGCTCTCGAGCACGGCGGCGAGCTCGCCGCCGTAGGCGTTGGCGTTCATCCGCACGGCGCCGCCGACCGTGCCCGGGATGTTGACCCCGAACTCGATCCCCGCGAGGCCCCAGTTCGCCGCCTTCGCCGCTGCCGACGGCAGCCGCATCCCGCCGCCGCAGACGATCCGCCGGCCGTCGCGACGGATTTCGGCGAGCTCGCCGTCGAGCTTCAGCACGAGGCCGCGAAAGCCCTCGTCGGCGACGAGCAGGTTCGAGCCCGAGCCGACGACGCCGATTTCCACGCCCTCCTCCGAGGCCCAGCGCAGCAGCTCGAGCAGCGCCGGCTCGGTCGTCGGGCGGGCGAACATGTCCGCGCGTCCGCCGGCGCGAATCGTCGTCAGCCGCGCGAGCGGGTAGTCGCGCTCGAGCGCGATCAAGCCGTCGCCTTCCCGGCTTCCGCGTCCGGGGGCGACGGCTTGATCGACGAGCCGCCGGCACGGACGAGTCCATCGGCGAGCCGGAAGACGTCGCCCGCCCCGATCGTCACCAGGATGTCGCCGTCGGCGAGCCTCGGCGCGAGAGCGCGCTCCGCCGTCCCGGCGTCGCGCAGCCACCAGACCGGTCGCCCTGCGGCTCGGTCGGCGGCAGCCCGCGCGACCGCGAGCCCGCTGATGCCGGCGAGCGGCCCGACCGGCACCTCCCGGGCGGGGTAGACGTCGAGGACGCCGACCTCGTCGGCGCCGGCGAGCGCCGCGCCGAACGCCTCGGCGAGCGCCTTCGTCCGCGAGTAGAGGTGCGGCTGGAAGACGGCGATCAGCCGCTG
>Ga0299914_10001059_pt1 | contig 17606 bp, 9 predicted proteins | sample RVTome_10_FD_201361 | JGI IMG/M metagenome (GOLD analysis project Ga0299914, IMG submission 201361) | Soil microbial communities from uranium-contaminated site in the Upper Colorado River Basin, Wyoming, United States - RVT153D57 (version 2) ...
GGTGCCGGGGTGAAGGGCAAGGTCGTGGAGCCGATGATGGGCTACACGCCCGTCGTCACCACTCCCATCGGCGCCGAGGGGCTGGACCTGGTCCAAGGTGAGCACGCCCTCATCGCCAAGGACGCCGCCGACCTGGCGGCGGGCATCACACGCCTGCTGACCGACGACGACCTCTGGCACCGCCTGGCCGGCCACGGCGCCGACCACGTGGACGCCCGCCTCCGTCCCGAGGTGGTCGGCCCGCGATTCCACGAGATCGTCGAGCACGTCATGGCCCGCCCGGTGCGTGGCGACGTCGGCCACTCCGGCGGATCGGCGGGCAACGGCGTGGCCGCAGACGAGCGGGCACTGGCGGATCGCATCCGCACCGTCGCCGCGCCCGGCGACGTCGTGCTCGTCCCCGTTGGCCGCGACGGCGCTGTGCCAGATCTCACGCCCCAACGCGCCTGGCCGTTCCCGGAGGCGCGCGACGGCCAACCCGGCGACGAGCCGGTCGACGGCACTGCGGCCGTCAACCACCTGGAGTCCCAGCGGCGGCGGGGAGCACGGTGGTTCGCCCTCCCGACCGCGGCCTCGAGCTGGCGCCATCGCTACCCCGAGCTCCTGGACCACCTCGAGACCCGCCACCGCCGCCTGCACCACGACGAGCACCTGGCGCTCTACGACCTCGACGGGCACCGCTCCCGCGTCGCCGGCGCCAGTGCCCCGATCGCCACCGTCCACGTGCTGGGCACGTATGCCGCAGGAGGGACGGGGCCGTCGCCCACCCTGCTGGCCACGCTCCGGGGCAGCGGCGGGTTGACCGTCACACAGTCGTGGCGGTCGGCCGCCGAGCCGGCGCCGTCGATCCCCCACGACGCCTCCGACGCCGACTACGTCGTGGCAATCGACGACCGCGCAATCCTGCCGGCCCGGTTCCTCGAAGATCTCGTCGCCACGCAGGAGGAGTTGCGGGCCGACCGGTTGCAGCCGGCACACCACAGCGGCCCGGCGGCGGGACCACCGATCACCGAGCGAAGCCTCGGGACGGTCGCCCGGGAGGTGGACGCCGTCACGCCGTTGCCGGTCCTGTCCGTGCGCCGGGGCGCCGAGCTCACCGGCCCGGCGGTGCTGTCGGACGACGTGACGGTGGGGTTGCGGACTCCGCTCCCCCTGGCCGAGCCGGGCAGCCCGTCGCCTGAGGTGCTCAAGGCCTGGGCTCGTGCTCCCGACGGCGAAGCGGTGGTCTTCACGCGGCCGGAACCGGATACCCCGCCCCGCATCAGCGTGCTGATCGCCACCCATGACCGCCCTGAGCTGTTGCGGTCGTGCTTGGAATCGTTCGTCACCCAGACGCTGGACCGGTCGGACTTCGAAGTGGTGGTGGTGGACGACGGGTCCGACGACCCGGTCGTCCCCGCAATCGTCGACGAATTCGCCGACCGGCTACAGGCCGTGGGAGTGCGGATTCCCCATACGGGCCGGAGTGGGGCCAAGAACCTGGCCGTAATGCTCGCCCGGGCGCCCGTCGTGCTGTTCTTCGACGACGACGACCGCACCACCCCCGACTACCTCGAGCGCCACCTGGCCGGCCACGACGCCCGGCCGGCCGAGGCCGTCGCCATCCTCGGCCACACCGACTGGGCGCCAGAGATCCCCAGGACGCCGCTGATGTACTACGTCACCGACGTGGACCGGATGCTGTTCGCCTACGAGCGGTTCCGCGACGGGCAGGTGCTCGACTGGCACGGGTTCTGGGAGGGCCGGGTGTCGTGCAAGCGGTCGCTGCTGTTGCGGTGCGGGCTGCACGACCAGCGGCTCGAATACTCCATCGACGTGGAGCTGGCGTGGCGGCTGCGCTCTAGCGGGCTGCGGGTGATCTACGACGCCTCCGCCCTCAGCCTCATGGCCCGGCCGATCGACGTCGACACCTTCGGCGAGCGGTCCGAGGCCAAGGGACGCGCCCACGCGGCGCTGGCCGCCCTCCACCCCGACACCGAGATCGCGTCCCGCCTGGTGCCCCCCGGGGCGGCCGAGCTCTGGCAGCAGAAGCGGCAGGCTGTCGCGCCGTTGCGGCAGCGGATCGAGGTCCTGGAGGAGTCGGCATCGTACGGTGACGACGGCGTGCTGCCCAAGCTCCACGCGGCGTACCGGGAGCTGTTCCGCATCCGGCACGCGAAAGGCGTCGCAACGACGACCACGACAGAACCGTTGGCGGACACGCCGGCTCCCGTGGTGCCGGCGATGCCTCGGCTGGCAGGTGGTCCCGAGCCCGAGCTCGTGCACGACGGCTCACCGGCCAAAGCGGGTCAGCCCGCGCAACTGAGCGTCACACTCCCGGTGTGGAGCCGCACGCCCGAGCTGGCGGACATGGCCCGGCGGACGATCGAGCGGGTGTGGGAGGTGGCCCGGGTCGCGACCGAGGTGGTGGTCGTCGACAACGGTTCGCCGGTCTGCGCGCCCCTGCCCGCCCGTGTCTACCGCTACCCCGAGAATCGGGGCGTGTCGGTCGGTTGGAACACGGGGATCCGGCTGTCTTCGGCTCCCGTGGTGGCGGTGCTCAACAGCGACTGCCGGGTCGAGGCGGGCTGGGACGAAGCCCTGCTCGATGCGGCGACCGACGGCCGCCGCATCGCGTTTCCCTACACCGACCATTGCGACGGCCGCGGGTTCACCCAGCCCGATCAGGCCGGGACCGCCGGGTGGTGCTTCGTGCTGACCAAGCATCTCTACGAGGAGATCGGCCCGTTCGACGAGTGGTTCAGCCCGGCCTTCTGCGAGGACACCGACTACTGGCACCGGGCCTGGCAGGCAGGCATCGAGCTGTCGCCGGTCCCGGCGGCCCACGTGGTGCACGCCCGCCGCACGAGCAGCCTGGCCGGGTCGGAGCAACTGCTCCAGGCGCACCGCTACAAGTACGGCTGGAAGCACGGCGTCGATCCCCTGCGGGCTCCGCCCTACTACCACCGGAAGATCGTCGACTACCGGCCCAAGTCGAAGTGGATGCGTGTCCGGTCGGGCCCGGACCGCCCCAGGGTGTTCTGCATCGGCCTCAACAAGACGGGCACGTCGTCGTTCCACGCCGCGATGGAGATCGTGCGGCTGTCCAGTCTCCACTGGGGTGGCCCCGAGATCAACAGGGCGGTGCGGGCTGCGCTGGACGAGGGCCGTCCTCTGTTGTCGGGTCTCGACCCCGCGTTCGACGCCTTCTCCGACATCGGGCTGTTGAGCACCCACTTCGACGTGATCGACCGCCAGTACCCCGGGAGCCGGTTCGTCCTGACCGTGCGGCCTCTCGACGACTGGATCGACAGCCGGCGCCGCCACGTCGAGCGCAACATCGCCCGCCGTGACGCGGGTGACTACGACGGCAATTTCCTGGTGGTCGATGAGGAGCTCTGGCGTGAGCAGTGGCACCGCCAGGTCGACCGCGCCCGGCGCTACTTCGAGGGGCGACAGGACTTCCTCGAAGTGGACCTCACGGCCGGCAGTGGGTGGGAACCGCTGTGCGAGTTCTTGGACCTCCCCGAGCCGAATGAACCGTTCCCGTGGGTCAATCGCGACCGTGACATGGCGCCCCTCGATGAATGAGAGCACGGACCTCATACCCTCGCCCGATCGGGCTGTGATGTTCGTCGTGGGGTGTCCCCGGTCAGGAACGACATGGGTGCGGAGCATCCTCGCCGCGCATCCCATCGTGGTCAGCGGCGACGAGTCGCATCTCTTCCCAACCTTGTATGGGGCCTTCGCAGGCAGGGGGCGGCCTTCCAAGCGCAAGGCGGCGGCGCTCGATACGTACGATCGTTGGGCGCGTGGTGAGATCGGGGTCGGTGCCGGACCGCATCGCTGGGTCAGCCGCGAACGCTTGTGTGAGCTGCTGGATGAGTTCGTTCTCGACACCAAGGACGAGCAGGCACGGGTCGCCTCTGGGAAGGCGGCGCTGGGGACCATCCTCGAAGAGTTTGCGACGGCCTCCGGTGACGGCTCGAGAGCGGTTCTCGTCGAGAAGACGCCGGGCCACCTGTACTACTCCCGGACAATTCTCGAGTGGTGGCCGACGGCCAGAATCGTCGAGGTGATCCGTGACGGCCGTGATGTGTGCGCCTCCTTGCAACACAAGTCGATGGTGAGGGCTTGGGCGCCGGCCGACAGGACCGACCAGATCGACCAGTGGGTACGGGCAATCCGTCATGGAGCAGCCACCCGGCGGCAAGCGGTGGCCCAGGGTCGTTGGCTTTCTATGCACTACGAGACCCTGTCGACCGACACGTGCGGTGAGGTCCGACGACTCTTCACATTCGCCGGCTTGCCGGCCGGAGACGAACTCATCGACGCGATCGTCGCCGACACCGACTTCTCGGCGCTGCCGACGACGGGACCACAGCAGCATCGACGCAAGGGGGTCGTCGGTGACCACCGGAACCACTTCAGCGAGGCCGATCACCGGCTCTTCCGCGAGGTCGCGGGTGACGTGTTCGAGGCGGCCGGTTACCAGTTCTGACCCGTGAGCCATCACCATGTCGGACACGCATGCCGGTGCTGACCTTTGCCCTCGCCGCTTCGTCCACGGGTCGGCCCTTCGCACGCTCAACTCTGGAACTGTTCGGCGACCGAGCCGCTGGGCAGCTGCCGTTTCCGTCGGACCGCTGCGTGACGTGGACGAACGAGGCGGGCACGATCTGGTTCGGGGGTTGGCAGGCGCAGGGTCGAGGCCGCGCCGACGACCTCAGGTGGCATAGGGACCCAGACGGTCTCACGGCCGTCGCAGGGCAGGTGTGGCCACGCCGCGATGGGTGGTCCAGTACCACTCCGCTGGCCGCTCGGATGGCGCAGCATCTGCGCCACCAACCATTGGTAGGTGCCGCGGATGGGCTCGCTGGCGTGTACCTGGTGGCGTCGTTGGCTCGGCAGGGGCCCAGTGCACTGGCCTCCGACCCGCTCGGCATCGCCCAGCTCAACTGGGGCCACGCCCCGAACGTCGTCGTCCTCTCTAGCCGTGCCGCAATGGCTGCAGCCCTACTCGCCGCTGCCCAAGGCACACCCCCGCGCCGGGACGCGTTCGCGACGGGTTGGCTTGCTTACGCCGGACAAGCGCTGGGAGCCCGAACCACGTACGAGCAGGTCAGCCTCGTCCCCGAAGGGAGCGTGGTGGAGATCGAACCGACGGGTGCCGTTCGGCTGCACCGACCGCCCCGTCCCCCGTGGCGCCTTCATGCCGACGATCTGGCCTGCGGCCCAGATGCAGCGCTGGACGAGGTGCGAACCGAGATGACGACGGCGATCCTCACCGCGCTGGAAGGCTCGGACGTGGAGGGATGCGTCGGGCTGACGGGCGGTAAGGACTCCCGCCTTATCCTGGCTCTGCTGCTGGGCGATGGCTCCGCAACCGACCTGGAGTACCAGACCCTCGGTGTCGACGACCTGCCAGACGTCGTGGTTGCTCGCCAACTTGCAGAGTCCTTCGGGCTCCGCCACGTCATCAACCCCCCGTCCGCCGACCGCTGGGCATGGCGAAAGCGCGTCGATGACGCCATCCGCGATCGCGGGCTGCGCCATGCAGACACACGGGAGATCGGGTTCCGAATCACGGCGTGGGCGACATCCGGCACCCGCAATGTCGGCGAACCGCACCTCGGTCGGCTTCCACCGGGTGGCACGGTGCTGTTGTCGGGCCTCTGCGGTGAGTCACTCCGCACCAACTATCACCACAGCACGAAGCTCGGTTCGAAGGAGCAGGTTGCCCGGTTCCCGGATCACCTCAAGTTGGGTGCCGCCTCCATCCTCCGCCCGGACGCCATGGCTCGATACCGCGCCGAGATCCACGAGCTGTTGTTCGACGGAGCGATCGACGAGGACAGCCCCCAAGACGTCATCGACTCGTTCTACCTCCGCAACCGACTCCGGCGTTGGCTCGGGCCCACGCAGGAGGTCGACTCGCAGGACCGGGCATTTCCGCTCTACTCGATCACGGCGATCAGGCTCGCATTCGCCATAGGCGCCCAGAACCGCCATGCCGAGTGGATCCACTACCGGCTCATGCAGGCAGCCTGCGAACCGCTGCTGCACTTCCCGTTCGCCACCAGCGGCTGGCCGCCCGGCGCCGATGCCGAGCTCAGGCCACGCCGGCAGTACGACGATCCGATCCCGCCAGCGCCACCGCGCGCATCGCCCCGCGGCCTTATGCAAGACACCCTCGCCACTCTGGGCCGCCGGGTGGCACCCCGGCCCCCGGCCGTGCGCAATGTGGCACGGGAGTACCGAGCCAAGGTGCGCGGCAGGGATGTCGAGATCATGCGCCGAATGTTTCGCCACGACACTGCGAATCCAGCGTTCGAGCTCATCGATGCGAGTGCAGCCCAACACGGCCTCGACCGTTTCGACTCCCTCTCCGAGAACCAGCGCCTGCAGCTCTACGGAGCGCTGTCAGCAGTCATCTGGCTGGGCGGCCACGAGGTGACGCTGCCCGACGGGCTGAGCGCCACCTGAGCGAAGCTTTCCCGCCCGGTAACCACATGGAGCCATCTCCTAAACTCCGATCGCTCGGGCTGGAATTTGCGGCTCAGCGTCATTCTCGTAAAGTCATGGAACGCGATGCGACAGTCAGCAGGACAGTCCAGGCCTGCTCTGAGGCGGCCGGCCGGCTGCGCCGTGCACGTGGCGAGCGCGCAGACAAGAGGGTGTCCACACCATCCACGACATCACCAAGGTCGTCGGATCAAGGGTTGCGAGACCTTTCGTAATGATTTGCGGGCGAGATTAAGCAATGGGACATCACGGCCTATGCGGACGGGCTGAGAGGCCGCCGACGATGATCCGGGGGCGCCTGCGACCCATCGCGGCTCGGGATACCGTTCTTTCGCCCGCTCAACGGCCCAGTGAAACGCGTACTGATGGAAGACGTGGCGCTTGCGGGGGTCAGACTCAGGCAACAAGCGGGTCAGCATACCGTCTACGCGCCGGCCCAGTCGGTTGACGGCGCCACTCCCACGGAGGCGCTCGGTCATCATGCCGACACGAGCCCGAGCAACAAAGCGCGCGTCGGTCAGACGACTCGGAGGCTTCACTCCTCGACTCACCCATGCCAGACGTCGGGAGCGCAACCAGCGGTAGTAGTCGAGTCGCATCTCGCGGGTGAGAAAGTTATCCGCCCTAAGGATGAACTGGGCGGTCGCCTTCTTCTCGACACCGAATTCGTGCCTCGGAACGCTCCGCTCTTCGACGATGCGGCGACAGATAGGGCGGCTGTATCCACCCTTGATATCCCATGGTGCGAGGTCAGCTGAGATCGTGATCCCGTGGATGTCCTTAATCTGGCGAACCCCAAGGAATGGCACGGCACAGTTCACGAATCCGACCCATAGCCGATATTCCGTCAGATCTGTGCCGGATCCATCGCTCCTGACGATGTTGGGACCGAGGTCCTGAGTCTTGCGGTCCCAAACCTTGTCGCCGTGGAACCCTGTGAACACGACGTTCCCCGCGAGCAAGGCCTCGGCCCCCTTGAACGGCACGGAAGAACCGTTCGAAGTGAGTGCGGCAAGAAAGGGCACGGCGGCCATCGGCTCCGAGCGCCAAGCCTTCGTCTCGACTGTGTCGTACTGTAGCCCAAGGATCCGCGCGATCGGCGCACCGCTGTCATGCCGATTGCGGCGTGCAAGGTCGAAACCGAACGCCCGGTGGCAGCCGACCTGGCTGGCGAGAACCGACGACGTCGGCGAGTCGTAACCCGACGAGAGCGTACTCACTAACCCGAAAGGGCTGCGGCGCTGCGGGGCGCGCGCGTTTGTGGACAGTCGCTCCATCGTCTCGTCGAGGAAACTTCGGTATGTCTCATACGTACTAAAGTCTCGTTCCAAATCAGGCTTAGGCACTTCGGACAACTCGTGTCCATCCCACACGAGGTTGTTGAAGTACGTCAACTGGACCGGTCCCACCGTCGTGGGAAGGCTGCGCTCGTAGGCATCGAGCCCCTTTACGATGCTGCGAGAGACACGACCGTATTGCTCGAAGAAGAGGTCCAGGCGGCCTCCCGCGAAGGCCAGAATGCATGGAAGGGAGTTCGACACGTATTGCTCACCTTCGCCCTCCCACGCGTGCAGCCGGTCGACTGTGGTACCCGACGACACGAAGACCACCGTGTCGCCACGAAGCCGTACGCCGCTGCCGAAGACGACGTCTGTCCGGTCCAGGTCTCCAGCGATGTAGGGACCGTCCCAGATCCCTTCGCACAGCCAGTCGTCGGTGACCTCGACACCGGAACCCACGAAGACTGTGACCTCATCGGCCCCTTCCTCGCAGACTGCGATCCAGGCCAACCGAGGCCACTCCGGAACGGGCATCGTCCGCAATCGCACCGCGGCACTCTAGGCGCTTGGCGCGGGAGGCCGCTGGGCGCTGCCCTGTAGCGCGGGCACCGTGTTCCGGCCAGTCCAATCGGTCGCCATCGCTGCCCCGGGGTCCCGGACCCCGGGGCGCCACTGTCCCAGGACCCAACGACCTGGCCCCCAGACGTCTATTCGCCTGGCATCAATGTTCCAGTGCACTCCCCGGTGAATCCACATAGATCAAGGTTCACGGCGAAGTTGAATAAATATTGGAGTTGTCTCCCACCATTGCTCAATGCATGAACGACATCGACGCGAGAAACCCCTTCCGCGAAGCCGTTGAATTCCTTGGCGTGGTCGCGACGTAGTGTTGGTACAAACAGCGGGTCCCCAAGGCTGGAAGGAACCCGCCCGTTGTCAGAGGCGGATCGCCAGCTCTCGCTCGTGGCGTAGGAAGACCCGCGTCCCCACGACCAAGAGGCCACCGGCCCAGAGCGGTGCCTGAATCAGGAGGCCAAGTCCGGGCACGTCGCCGTCGAGGACCTGCTGGTAGCAGGCGAACAGAGCGAAGAAAGGCTGCCACGAAAGCACGTCTCGGATGCCTTCGGGCACCGAGGCCAGCGGATAGATGACCGGTGTCGTGAAGAACAGCACCCGACCGATGTACTGGACGGCATTCCCCGCATCCTTGACGAACACGACCAGGGTGGACACCAGCAAGGCCAAGCCCACCATCAGCACGACCTGGACCGCGAAGAGCATCGGCAGCAGCAACAGGCCCCAATCCACGGGTGCCTGGAGACCGATGTAGAACGCTGCGTACACCGGCACCGCCGGACCGAACTTCAGGACCCCCCGCCAGACAGTCGTGATCGGAAACAGGGCCCGAGGAAAGGTCGAGTTGAGCATGAGGTTCTTCGAGTTTCGGATCGACCGGCCACCCTCCGTGATGGCAGACAGGGCGAGCTGGAACAGGAAGATCCCACCGATCAGAACGTGGAGAAACTCGGTGGGACGGACACCCTGGCGGATGATCGTGAACAGCATGTAGTAGATACCGGCCTGGAGCAGCGGATCGAGAACACCCCACAGGCGGCCCATGGTCGTACTCGACTGCTTCCCCCGGAGATCGGCTCGCGCCAGCTCGAGCATGAACCGCCGCCGCTCCCACAGCGCCCTGACGTACGGCACCAGCGGCGTCGAGACGTTGCTATCTGCCTCGAAGACGTATTCGGTGTCGCTGTACCCCCCAAGCCCCTCGACGGATCCATTCCCTTGCCTCGCCGAGGACGGAGGCTGTCCTGATCCCCGACCACGGCGAGCCCCTCTCCGCTCACGCCGCGTGGAGCGTTGACGCGGCCGATCCGGCAACGTGGCCGCGGCGCCGAGGACCGCCGGTCCATCGTCGGGTCGCGCCGTTGTCGGATCAGGCGGCGTCTCCGCCGGCGCGCCCAGCGCATCGCCTGTCATTGGTCGTCGAACTCCAGATCAACCGATTCGAGGCGGCAATACCGCATGTACCGCGCGACCACGTCGTCGGGATCGCCCAATGCCGCCACCTGGCCTTGATGGAGCCAGAGGGCTTCGGTGGCCATCCGCTTAACCGAGCTGAGACCATGCGTCACCAACACGATCGTGCGCCCCTGGCCGCAGAGCTCATCGAGGCGCTGAGCCACGTGCGCCTGGAACGCTGTGTCTCCCCCGGTGAGTGCCTCGTCGATGAGCAGAATCTCGGGGTCGAGATGGGCTGCCACAGCCACACCGAGGCGCATGCGCATGCCGGTTGAGTACGTCCGAAGCGGGAAGTCGATGTACTCGTCGAGCTGCGCGAACTCGGCGATCACATCGGTGAGCTCTGCCAGGCGCTCCTCGGGGATGCCGACCGCCAGGCCGCCGAGCCTGATGTTCTCGCGGCCGGTCAGGGCATCGCTCATCCCCAGCCCGGGCCGCAAGAGGTTGAGGCGCCCCCGCACGACGACACGACCAGCTTCCGGCGCGAGTACCCCGCACATGACCCTCAGCAGGGTGGACTTTCCCGCTCCGTTGCGGCCGATGACGGCGAGCACGGAGCCTCGGGGCACCGTGAACGAAACGTCGCGCAAAGCCGGAACGATGCGCACGGTGTCGCGCCGGCGGGTGAAGAGGTTGCGGAGATCGGCTCGCAGGTTGGGCGCGTCCAGCCGCACCCGGTAGGACGCTGACAGGCACTCGACCTCGATCGCGATGCTCCGCTGCTGGGCCTTGACCACCTCGGCAGCGACGCTCGCGGACGCGCTCATGCCGCCTCAAGCCGCACGACTCTGGCGACGATCGGAGTCATCCGCGCTGGTCACCCAACGGGGAAGGGACGTCGGCGAGCTCGGCGCGTTCGACGCTGCGTACAAGGGGAGCCAGATCCTCGTTCATCCATAGGATCCGCTTCTCGACGGTCCGGCCATTCGGCAGCGTGTCGGTGACGGTCCGGGCGCTGACGAGGACCGGTCGGTTCGCCTTGGCGGCTCGCTCGTTGAGCTCGCGCATGATCCCGGCCATCTCGCGCTGGCGGAGCTGCATCAGGTCGGCGGCCTCGGCCTCGGAGATCTCCTTGCCGCTCATGGTCGCCCGGGCAACGTAGGCGAGCAGTGACCGGCTCTCCTCGTCAACGTCGTGGAAGAGCTCCGAGACCGACACGTCGTCCCAGGGCTCCTGCGACGCCCTGGCCACCTCCCGTAGGACGAACTGCATGACGTCCTGGACGTGCTCCTCGGGTACCGGCACCATCACGTACGGCATCCAACCCCCTGCGGATCCCCTGCTCGAGCCAACGGAGCGAGAGTAGACGAATCCGCTCTTCGGAGTCCCAAGCCGGAGTCAGACCGGCCTCGAAACGTCGTGGACCAACTGATCCGCGCGGTGATCCATCGTGTGGTTGGCCAGGACCACCTCGCGGCCGCGCTCTGCCCGCTCCCGGGCGGCAGCCGGGTCGGCAAGCACCTCGTCGACCAGAGACCGCAGTTCGGCGGGCGTGCGGTACTCGAGCACAGCGCCGTCGAACAGGTCCACTAGGCCATCCACGGAGTCGGAAATGACGGGGGTGCCGCAGGCCAGGACGTCGAAGATCCGGTTGGACACGAAGCCCCACGCCTTCATCGTCCCCCAGTGGTCGTTGAGCACGACGCCGGCCGACGAGTACAAGGTCGGCAGCGCCTCGTTCTCGACGTGTTCGGCCACGACCAGGGATGGATCTACGAGCCCGCGCCACCCACCGCCGTAGATGCGTGGGCGCAGCCCTGTGGCGAGGGAGTCGGCGACGACGGGACGCAGCACGTCACGGGTCTTGGCGACCACGATGACGTCGTGGTAGTGATCGGGGTCCACCGAACGCGGGGCGAAGCGCCGGTGATTTGTGGCCTGCAACATGACCTCGACCGGCGTGTCGGTACGGGCCCGCAGGTGCTCGGCGAACCGGGGCGACGCCACTAGGACGAGGTCGGCCAGCTCGAGCTCGGCGTCGTCGATCGCTTCGGGATGACTGATGATCCATAGCACGTGGCGCTGGCCACCGGTCGCTCGAACAGGCTGGAGCCCCCGCAGCACTACGTGGACGTCGCACGCGCGCCCGGCTAGGCTGTCGGCCTGATCGGCCGTCTGGAGCCGCACCTCGTGTCCCAGGCGCCGCACGCTCCCGGCGAGCGCCTGCGCCAGGTGCCAATCGCCCCAACGTGAGGCCACCTTCGCCGACGGTGCCGCCACCGTGATGGCGAACCGCAGCGGCCGCTCCGACCAGCCGTCGGCCGTCCGCAGCAGCTTGGCGCCGGACCGACCGATGGCGGCGGCCCAGCTGGCACCAGTCGGATCGACGGCCACCCGCAGGTCTCGCCGAGTCCGGACGGGGCGGTGATCCGCCACGAGGGCACGGGGCACTAGCATCACCCGGCCACCCCCCGCCCGCAGCCCGGCGCAGAGCTCCACCACCGCAGCGTCGAGGTCGTCGTTCGGGGGTAGGCCGCCCGCCGACTCGTACGCCACCCGGTCGACCAACAGCGCGGCTCCCGTGCCTGCGTCGACCTCGGAGATCTCGCCCTCGGCCCGCGGCGTCGTGCCCGCCGCCAGTGCCTCGGCCGTCGGCATCCCGTCCCCGTCGAGCCGAAGCCCCACGCCTGCCGCCCGCACCAACCCGTCGTGAGGAGTGGCTCGCCACAGGGGTCGGCGCGGGTGGACCACTAGCGGCACGGCGGCGACCACGGGGCCCCCGATCGCGGCGCTCAGCCAGCCGAGCCATCCGACAGCCAAGGGCTCGCTGGTGCCGGCGATGATCCCCAAGAGATCGGGCGCTGAGGCCCCGATCGCCAGTTCCAGCGCCGCGGGAGCGTCGCGTGGTTCGGCCGCGTGTGTCACCTCGGCGCCAGACAGGACGGCGCCCCTCCACGCCGGATCCCCCGGCCCCACTACCACGATGGCCATCCGGCGCGCAGGGCCGGCCGCGGCGGGCCCAAGGACCATCAGCCGCTCGGGTCGACGCTGGCGACCGATCCGGCGTAGCGAACCGGCACTCAGGGCGAGGCGACCAGCCCCGGCGTGCAGCCCCCGCCCGACGGACCGCGCTCGCGTCACGACCGGCGCGACCCGCCGTTCGGCGCCTAGCAGAGCCCGCACCACCGGCCGCCGGCGCAGGGTGGCCAACTCCTCTGACCGCTGGAGGGCAATGCGGCGCCAGTGCTCGGCCGCCGTCCGCTCAGCGTCGAGTTGGACGCGCAGATCAGACGGGTCGGTCTCACCGGCGCCGGCGTCCGACGGCATCAGGTGAGTATGCACCAGCAACCGTCGTATTGCCCTCGGCCACTCGGTCAGCCGGGTCACTGCTACGCTCCGCGTTCCTCGCAAGCTTGGGGTAGCCGAGTCGTACGAACATGTTCCCGCTGTGGGATGTCGCAATCGCACCAGTACTGCACGCCGCGGGCGCGAGGCGTGTCGTCGAGATCGGCGCGTTGCGGGGCGAGACCACGGTCCGGATGCTCGGCGACCTCGGCCCCGACGCCGAGCTACACGTCATCGACCCGGTGCCCCAGTTCGACCCCGGAGAGCATGAGCAGGCCTTCCCCGGCCGGTACCACTTCCACCGAGGCCTCAGCCTGGACGTACTCCCCACCCTGGAGCCGGTCGATGCCGCTCTGATCGACGGCGATCACAACTGGTACACGGTGTTCAACGAGCTTCGGTTGCTCGCCGAGGGCGCCCGTCGCCACGAGACCGGCCTCCCGGTCCTCATCCTCCACGACGTGCTGTGGCCCTACGGGCGGCGCGACCTCTACTACGCCCCCGAGCGGATCCCAGCCGAGTATCGCCAGCCCTACGCCCGCGCCGGGATGAACCCGGGGATGAGGGGGCTCCATCCCCGGAAGGGTCTCAACCCCACGATGTGCAACGCCGAGGAGGAGGGTGGCCCCCGGAACGGCGTGATGACCGCACTCGAGGACTTCATCGGCGAGCACCCCCGACCGCTCCGCACGCTGGTCATCCCGATCTATTTCGGCCTAGCGATCGTCACCGAGGAGGAGCGGCTGGCGGCCCGGCCGGAGCTCGAGCGGGCGCTTGATCGCTTGGAGAGCAGCGAAGGTCGCTACGAATTGCTCGACGTGGCCGAGGCCACCCGGCTGAGGGCGATGGTGTTCCAGCACACCGACCACTTCCGTCGGGAGTCCCGTGCCGACCGTGCCGTCGCCCGCCACCTCGCCCTGTTGAAGGACGCCTTGCTCAACCGCCACTACCTCGACAACGAGGCGCGACTGTCACTGCTCACGGCGAGGGGTCGCCACGCGCGCCCTTCCGCTGCCGAGCTGCGTGACCCCGTGCGCAACGCCCAGGAGACCTACGGCAAGCTCGAACGCCAACGCTTCTCCCGCGCCGGGCCGGACGACGGGGCCGCCACCTCGTTTCTCCCGTACGCGCCCATGGGGCAAAGCCAGCTCGACGAGCTCGAGGCGGCGCTCGATACACTGCGCCTGGACGGGGTGCCCGGTGACCTGGTCGAGTGCGGCACGGGCCGCGGCGGGGCAGCCATCTTCATGCGGGCATACCTCGACGTCCACGAGGTCGCGGACACCCAGGTGTGGGTAGTGGACCGCTTCCGGTCCAGCCCGGAACCCGAGACGGTCCCCTCTCTGCCGGGCCGGGGCGTGGCCGCCTTCCAGGCGGATCTCAACCTCGTGCGTGACGGCTTCGCGCGCTTCGATGTGCTCGACGACCGCGTTCGCTTCGTTCAGGGGGCTGTGCAAGCCCTGATGAGCGACGGGCCGGAACGGATCGCACTCCTCCGCATCGGACGGTCGGCCACCGAGGACGTCAGGACGATCCTCGAGGTGCTCTACGAGCGGGTGGCGGACGGCGGCGCCATCGTCGTGGACAGCGGGATCCGCTCCTCCCGCCGGTCCGAGCTCGAGAAGTTCCGCGCCGACCGAGGGATCACGACGCCCCTCCGACCGGTCGACGCCTCGGCCGTGGCCTGGCACAAGGCCCCCGGCGAGGCCGCCGCGCAGGCGGTCACGCCGGAAGCCGCAGACCACGGCGGGCATCCGTTCCTGGCGCCCCCGTTGTCGGCCGACCCGGTGGACCTGTCGGTGATCGTCGTGTTCTACAACATGCGGCGTGAGGCCCCGCGCACGCTGCGCTCCCTGAGCCGCGCCTACCAGGAGTGCCTGGAGGGTGTGAGCTACGAGGTCACCGTCGTGGAGAATGGGTCCGACGACGACCAGAAGCTCGGCGCGGCGTTCGTGCGCGACTTCGGCCCCGAGTTCCGCTACCTGGACCTCGCCGCTGACGCGTCCCCCTCGCCGGTAGGTGCGCTCAACCGAGGGATCGCGTTGAGCCGGGGGCGGAACCTGGCGCTCATGATCGACGGCGCCCATGTGCTCACCCCTGGCGTCCTGCGCTTCGGTCTGCAGGGATTGACCACGTATGCCCCGGCGATCGTCGCCACGCAGCAGTGGTACGTGGGTCCGGGCCAGCAGGGCGATGCCATGGACAATGGGTACGACCAGGCGTACGAGGACCGCCTGTTCGATCGCATCCAGTGGCCGAGCAACGGTTACCGCCTGTTCGAGATCGGCCACTTCGTCGGCGAGCGCGACTGGCTGGACGGGGTCTGGGAGAGCAATTGCATGTTCGTCGGCCGTGCCCAGCTGGAGCAGGTGGGCGGGTTCGACGAGCGCTTCTCGATGCCCGGGGGCGGCTACGCCAACCTCGAGCTCTACGAACGGCTCGGCTCCTCATCTGACGTTACCGTGTGCTCGATCATCGGCGAGGGTTCCTTCCATCAGGTCCACGGCGGCACGACGACCAACCAGGCCGAGGCCGAGGAGCGCCGCACCCGCGTGTTCGGCTACGCCCAGCACTACGCGGAGCTGCGGGGCCGGGCGTTCCGAGGACCCGGCAAGCCCATCCACTTCGTGGGCCGGATCACCAGCGGCGCCGCTCGGCGGACCAAGCCGAGGCGGCTGTCCACCCGAGTGTTCGCCGACGCCGCCGAGGCCGTCGACGGGTGCCCCGACGTGCCCACGCCGGTGCCCGACGATCTGCGCTGGGCGTTCACTGAGGCCGTGTGGCGGAACCTGCCATGGCGGCACACCACCTGGCTCGGGGAGCCGGTCCACACGGCGCCGACCGACCTACTCGCGTACCAGGAGATCCTGAGCCGGGTGCGGCCCGACTGGGTCATCGAGATCGGGGTGAGTGACGACGGGCGGGCAGCGTTCCTGGCGTCGATCTGTGACCTGGTCGGCCACGGTCGAGTGATCTCAATCCGTGACACCGAGGCGCCCGAGCCGGCGTCGCACGCGCGGCTGCGCGGTTGCACCGGACAATCCCTCGATCCCGCGATCCGCGAGCAGGTGCACGAGCTCGTCGGCGGCGGCACCGCCGTCGTGGTGCTCGGCGCCCGGGCCGATCGGGCGACCACGGCCCAGCAGTTCGACGCGTACTCGGACCTCGTCGGCGTCGGCTCCTACGTGGTGGTGACCGACACCGTCGTGAACGGCCGCCCGGTGTGGCCCTCGTTCGGGCCCGGGCCCTTCGAGGCGATCAAGCAGATCCTCAACCTCCACGGGGAATTCGTGCCCGACCCCTCCATGGAGAAGTACGCCCTCACCTTCAACCCCGGAGGGTTCCTGCGTCGGGTGCGATGATGGTCATCGGTCGGTTGACCAGACAAGGTCACGCGAGCGTCCCTCGACCTCTTCTTCGATCAATACGGACGTGTCTCTCGCAGCATCGTAAAGGGGCTCGACGCCTACGAGCGGAACCTGCCAACAACCGCTGGGCTGGCCGGTTGATGTACTTCCACAATTCCTGTGGGATGGCTACCAATTGTCCGAGGTGTCGAAGCCCGATATTGAGAAGGACTTCAGGTCTTATGGGGCCTACCGGAACTTCCTCGACGAGGCGATGGAACGACTGGCCACCAACGCGCGCGCGCCCGAGCGCCGCAACCCGTTCGAGCTAATCGCTACTTGTTCGACGGGTTATGACTCGCCGACGTCGGCGGTCTTCGCAAGCCAGGTCGGCTGTCGTCAGGCCTTTTGGCTTCGACCTCGCACGCCGCGATCGACACGACAGCGGTGCAACCATCGCGAAGACCCTCGGCCTCCGGTACCATACGGTCGACACGAGGGCTTGGCGCTCCCAGCCGATGGCGGCCGTCCCCTTTCTGGCCGCGCTCACTTCGTATGGCTCGTCCGTTCCCGTTCAAGGGGGCCGAGACCCTGCTGGAGGGACGAGTCCTGTTCACCGGGTTCCACGGCGACAGGGTCTGGGGCCGCAAGACCCAGGACCTCGGTCCGGACATCGTCAGGAGCGACGGATCTGGTACGGATCTCACCGAGTACCGGCTCTGGGTTGGGTTCGTGAACTGCGCGGTGCCATTTCTTGGTGTCCGTCAGATCAAGGACATTCACGACATCAGCACCTCGAGTGACCTCGCACCTTGGGATGTCAAGGGCGGTCACAGCCGGCCGATCTGCCGCCGCATCGTCGAGGAGCGAGGCGTTCCGAGGCGAGGGACGCGTTCGGGGTGGAGAAGAAGGCGACGGCGCAGTTCATCCTCGGGGCGGATGACTTCCTCACGCGGGACATGCGGCTCGACTACTACGGATGGTTGCGTTCGCGACGGCAGGCATGGGTCGATCGGGGGGTACGGCCCCCTAGTCACCTGACTGACCTGCGGTTTGTTGCTCGGGCTCGGGTCGGCGTCCTGGCCGAACGTCTCCGCAGCAGTGCAGCTAAGCGCCTGGGACCGCGAGCGGATGCGCTACTCGTGCGCCTCTTTCCCGA
>Ga0299914_10001060_pt1 | contig 17605 bp, 26 predicted proteins | sample RVTome_10_FD_201361 | JGI IMG/M metagenome (GOLD analysis project Ga0299914, IMG submission 201361) | Soil microbial communities from uranium-contaminated site in the Upper Colorado River Basin, Wyoming, United States - RVT153D57 (version 2) ...
ACGGCTGGCGGGGCAACATACGATGGTGAGGAGCCGGATTTCCGGCCGTGCCGACATAGCTCAGCTGGTAGAGCAACGGTCTTGTAAACCGTAGGTCAGGGGTTCGAGTCCCCTTGTCGGCTCAGGGGGTTGACCAGGGGAAACGTCTCGGGTCTACGACACACCGACCGCGACATGACGCCAGTTGTGACGCGAATCGTCCTACGCTCATCGTGTGTCGGCCAGTTCGAAACCGAAACGGAACGCTGGGAAGCGCCCGCGAGGCACAATCGATGAGCTTCCCAGCGGCGCTCTTCGTGTGCGTGTCTTCGCCGGTCGAGATCCGATTACCAAGAAGCGTTACGACCTGACCGAGATTGTGCCCGCCGGCCCGAACGCCGAACGTGATGCGCAGCGAGAGTTGACACGCCTCGTCCACCAGGTCGACGAACATCGCCATCCGCGCACCAACGCCACAGTCAACCAACTGCTCGACCGCTACCTGGAGCGAAGCAAGGTCGGGCGCAAGACGAAGAATCGCTACCGCGAGCTTGCCGACATGCACATCCGCCCGCTCATCGGCAAGACAAAGGCTGGTCGGGTCGACGGCGAGATCATCGACTCGCTGTACGCGGAGCTGCGGCGGTGCCGCCGTCACTGCAAGTCCGCCAAGGGACTCATCGATCATCGCACCCCGCGCCAGCATGAGTGCGACGATCGCTGCAAGCCCCACGAGTGCGAAGGGCTCGCAGAGAACACCATCAGGCAGATCCACTACCTCTTGTCGGGCGCGTACAAGAAAGCCGTGCGGTGGACCTGGGTGAGCGTGAGTCCCATCGACGCGGCCGATGCGCCAGCGCCTTCTCGAGCGAATCCCCAACCGCCAAGCCCGGAGGAAGCCGCGGCGATCGTCAACCGCGCGTGGCGCAACAACGCCGACTGGGGCACCCAGGTCTGGCTCACTATGGTGACCGGCTCCCGCCGTGGCGAAACGTGCGCGATTCGGTGGCGCCACCTTGACCTGGACAACCGGGTACTGCACATGCAGAAGGCGATCGCGCAAGACGGCCGTGACATCTGGGAGACCGACACCAAGACACACCAGGATCGCCGGATCGTCCTCGACGAGGAGACTGTCGGGCTGCTGATCGAGCATCGGCAGCGGTGTCTGGATAGGGTGCACGCGCTGGGAGTCGAGCTGTCTGACGTCGCGTTCGTGTTCTCCCCCGAGCCAGACGGGAGCGCGCCCATACGGCCGGACACCGTCACCCAGCGCTACCGAAGACTCGTACAACGCCTCGGCATCGACACACACCTACACGCGCTGCGCCACTACTCGGCGACCGAGCTGATCGCAGCCGGGGTGGACATCCGCACCGTCGCCGGACGGCTCGGCCACGGTGGCGGCGGCACCACCACACTGCGCGTGTACGCAGCATGGCTCTCGGAGGCAGACCAACGCGCTGCCGACACCCTGTCGGGCCGGATGCCCGACCGGCCGGTGGCACTGGATCCGGCACAGCGGGCCCTCGTCAGCCCGGAGGCGGTCTTCGAACAGGTCGCATGGAAGGTCCGTCAACAAGTCCTCGACGGCGCCCTGGTCGACGGTGGGCCCGCCCCGTCGCTGAAGGAGATCGTCGCCGAGCACGGGGTGTCGATGGGTACCGCACACCGGGCGACGGAGCTACTCCGCGCATGGGGCGTCGTGACGGCCGCGGAAGGGCGCGGCCGAGGCCAGCGAGGCACGATCGTGCGACCAACCGAAGAGCCACTGCCCCCGCCGTCGCCACCCGCCGCGCCGAACCACGGCGACACCGCACCCGGCGAACCGACGGCACTGGAACTGCGGGTGCTCTGCCTCGGCGAGACCGTCCGAACGGTCACTGCCGAAGCCGATCCCAACGACCTTGGGCAGCTTGGTCAACTGCTGAAGGCGGCCGCACGTCGTCACGCCGGTCCGGACGCGTCCGTGGCCGACTACGAGATGGAGGTCCGCCGCGCTGGCGACGACCACTTGATCACGACGTTCGTAGCCATATAGCTGAACGGACTCCCCCGCCGCGCCGTCTCGTTGCTCATCCGCTCTCACAGATTCTCACTGCAACGGGCGACCTCGGGCGCTAGTCTCGGCTGCGAGTCGATCACGGAGGAGACGGGTGCCGGAGGACTGGGCGGCGGTCGCGGACGCGATCACGACGCGCGTGAAGGAACTCGGCTGGCAACAGCGGGAACTGGCGCGGCGCTCGAACGTCTCGCCCGCGATCGTGCGCGAGATTCAGGGCCACGTCGTCGAGCGGCGCCGCAGCCCCCGCACGCTGGAGGCGTTGTCGATCGCGCTCGGCTGGCATCCGAAACACCTTGATGCCGTGTTGCGCGGCGACAAGCCCCCGGCGGTCGGCGATTCCGTACCTGACGATGCTGACACGGTGTGGTCGCGGTTGGAGTCGATCGAACGACGGCTGGCGGCTCTCGCTGAGAAGATCGATGACATCGACCAGAACGTGGCCACGGTGGCCGAGAACGTATCGGACAAGCGGCGCGGACAGTCCTGACTAGGTACCGGAGGTTCTGTTGGCGCATCCAACCGCTGGCGACGATCGGCCGTCTGTCGCTGCCGCGATCGTCGTCAAGGATGGGCGAGTGCTGCTGGTGCGACGTCGCGTCGGGGAAGGCAGTTTGTCGTGGCAGTTCCCGGCGGGCGAGGTCGAACCTGGGGAGGCCCCGACCGATGCGGCCGCACGGGAGACGAGTGAGGAGACCGGACTGGTCGTTGCCGCATCACAGGTTCTCGGTGAGCGTACCCATCCCGCCACGGGCCGGTGGATGATCTACGTGGCCTGTGACGTGGTGGCTGGAGAGGCGATCGTCGCCGACGAGGAGGAGATCGCCGACGTCGCTTGGTCCGACAGTCGCCAGTTGATCAGCTATATCCCGCATCCGCTGTACACCCCAGTCCAGAACTACCTCGGCGCCAGGCTCACGACGTAATCGATCGCCGCGCTCACCTACGCGGGCGCGGCCAGTCGGTCATTCAGTGCATCGAGCACCGGTGGATGGATCCGCTGGGCGGGAATGAGCCGAATCATCTGGGATCGATCTGCCCAGGTGACACCCGCGTTTTCGACGGCGTCGGCGTTCGTCGTGGTTCCGACGACGTACTCACACAGCACGTAGTCGCAGTAGACACGGGTGACCGGATGAATTCGGCTGCCCAACGAACGCACGGCCAGGCAGTGCACCGCCGTCTCAGCGAGCACCTCTCGCACCGCGACCCTCTCCGGGTCCCTGCCGGGCTTCACGATCCCCGCCGGGAACTGCCAACTGATTTCGCCGCCTGGTTCCTCTCGGCGGCACACGAGCAAGACACGCGCGTCACGCACGACCACTGCGACGGCGACGTGCAATGCCCTGGCTTCCGTGACCGTGGCTTCGGGAGACGGTGCCGACAGCAGCACGCTGATGGGCGTTCCGAAGATCCGCTCCAGCAGTCGAGCCGTCGCTGGCCGCGGCGGGCCGATCGGCTCGCCGTCCGGGCGGCGTCCGGCCGCCAGGCGCTGTAGGTGACGCAGGCTGAGCGTGCCGGGCTCACCGTGTTCGCGAGCGGAGCGTTCCGCGAACTCGACGAACTCCTCGAACGTCTGCTGGCGCTCACGAATCATCTGCTCTAGGACCGTCCTCGCGCCCGAAGTGTCGTAGCTGGCCATACCTCCACCTTCGTCCGCGAAACTCGTGGCGTGCGCCTGTCGCCTTCATGGCGGACCCATGTCGTTCTGATCAATACGCCGCTGATTGATGATTGATTTCAGTCTTACATGGTGTGGGGAGCAGTCGATGACAATGAACGAGGCACGTCGCCGGAGCAGACCAACGGACAACGCGCACGGGGCTTCTGGCGCGCACCCGACGTCCGGCAGCACCAGAACTGACCGCGACCGCAGCGCCCTCGCTCGGCTGGATGCCATCGAGGCCCATCTCGACGAGATGCTCATCCAGCTCGACCAGATACGCGAGAACCTGACACCGCTGCTCGCCGAGCTCGCACCTCCACAAACCGAGCAGGGAGTGCGCCGCCGTGATTGATCACCGCGAACGACTGGTGTGGATCACATGCGTCGGCAATCCGCGGGATCACGCCGTCCCGGCCGCCACGATCGCGGCGAGCAGCCGTGCGGGCGCAGAAGTCGTGGCGGAGTGCGGTACGCCCTTCTGGCCCGCTCCTCTGGTCGCCGAGCCGGGGCCACCGTGCCCGCGCTGCATTAGGCAGCTCCGCCGGAACGACCGGCGCACCGTACATCCTGTTCGACAGCGAGAAGGCGTCATCGGCCGGTGGCTCACGGCGGTTACCGGCGCGGCTCAGCACACAACAGATGTCGCAGCACCGAGATCGGAAGGTCACAACCGGTCCGGCGTGAACGGGGTGATGCGCTGATGAGCCTGCCCGGCGACACCTGGCGCGCGCACTGGGAAGAGCACGGCACGCGGATCGATGACGGCATGGCAGTCCCGATCAGCGTCGGTGTGATCGACGTCGAGGGCGACCTGACCGTGGCGATCAGCGTCGCGAGCGCAGCACCCGTTGCGATCACCCGCCAGACTGCCGCGGGGCTCGGTGAGCTCATGCAGTGGGCGCAGGAGGAACACGACATGCTGTACGAGCAGCAACAGCAGCGCCGCGCCGCCAGCGCGAAGGACGCCTTCGACCTCGCGCTGCTCACGCGCAGACAGTGGCGGGCCATCCTGCACGCGATCACCGAAGCGGACACCGCCCACCTGGCGAAGGCGGCAGCGACACTGCGCATCGCAGCACCGCGAGCGTGGACAGACGGAGCCGCCGAGGACCTCCACTCTGAAGTCGCCGACAGCAACCAAGCAACGGCCCGGCTCGACGACATCGACGCGCAGCTCAGCGACATCGTCACTCAAGTCAGCGAGCTACGCCGCCGCTTCCCACCACCGTCCGCCGACGTCGGCACCAGGACCGCGGAAGACCGCGGCCACCCATCAGGTCACTCTGAGGAGAGGTAACGCGATGGCGAGGCCAGGCAAGCCACTCGCGCAGCGATGGCACGAGGACGTTGACCGCCTCTTACTGGACCCAGCACGGCTGTTTGTCATGGGCGTCCTCGTCACCTCCCCCGACTACTTCCAGTTCGGCTACCTCAGCGAACACTCCGGCATCACGAGGACTGTACTGGCGCGGCATGTGCGGCGGCTCCGGTTTGCAGGATATGTCGAAACGAGGAGAGGTGCGTGCAACCAACTTTGGATCCGCACGACCTCGCTCGGGCAACAACGATTCGAACGCCACGTCAAAGCTGCGCACGACACGATCACGAGTGCTCGCGACGCCGGGAAGTCAGCGCGATCATGACCGGCGACCACCGCGCGAATCGCAACTCGGAACCACGGCCCACGCCCGACAACGAGCCACGGTGCGGGGCATGCAGGCACGCGCGGCGCGTGCATCTGAACGATCGCGGCGTGTGCTTCGAATGCCGGCCCGCGTCCAACTTCCGACCCCATGCGGGCTGGTGCAACCGGTACCGCAAACCACGACCCGAGTCCGACGAAGATCCTGCGGTGGTTCGGAAATGGACCGGCAGGGAAGCCGAAGCACTCCGATGCGCCGCACGGATGAGCGTCCGAGGATTCGCCGAATACCTTGGCGTCTCCGCACGAGCCGTGTCCCGGTGGGCCAAGCTCGGTAACGACACGGTGCCGCGGCCCTACATGCAAGCGATTCTTGACACGGCACTCACACGCGCCGACGAAGACACCGTACGCCGGTTCGACGCCTTCCTCTGGTGCAACAGCACCGGGCATCACGGAAACGAAGCCAACGTTGTCAACGGCGGGTGAATGGCTTGCAGGTTGCACTCGGTCCAGAACGAGCGCTCCGTGGCACATGTTCAATCAACGACGAGGCGAGAATTGTGAGCCGGAGGAGAACCGAGCGGGAAAGAGAGCAGGGCCGGAGCCGTAGCCCGAACATGTAGTAGCAGCAGCTGAAGCAGTCTACGCAGGCCGCAGCGCCTGCTGCCCTGCACCGCGCGGGAGCGTCCTGTCATGCCGAATTGAGGATGTCCGGTCGCCAAGCTTACGAACAAGTCCTACTGGGGAGGCCGTAAGGTCTTCAGGTACTCGATCCCGCCCTGGTTCACAACGTCCGTCGCTAGGTTCCAGATTTGTCCCTTGAAGCCGTCGTTATCGACGTCGGTCCGGACCGTGGCCATCACCGGTGTGTACCGGGCCAGAGGAATTGACGCTTCAGGGAAGGGGAATCCGAACTGGTCCGTCGTTTGAATGCTCAGGGACTGCTCTCCCGACCATTCGATACCAATCCTGAGCTCGAACTCGCCGACACCGCAGTGGTTGCTCGACGCCCGCAGTAGGGCCATCAGGTCGGCAACGAAGCGCTCCGCCCTATCCGAGTGCACAAGCCAGGCGGGTTCATGCCCGTTCCCGTCACGACTCGGGGCCGCCCCAACAGCGGCCGCCAGCGTTACCGAGCCATCGTCGTGCACTGCTGCCCCGGCCGCCTTCCACGCGCTCGTGGGACGTTCAGTGGTTGTGGTCGGCGCCACCCAACGCCTCAGGCCTGGGCGCGGGTTGTGCACGTCGACACTCTCGATGGGGTGGCGACCTTTGGTGTCTGCATAGCCGGGCGCAATTCGGTGCGCCTCGCCGAAGACGGCACGCGCCTCGTCACGTGTCATCCTCTTGTGACCCACGCGCGGTAGGCGCGGGCGCACCACCCCTAGCATCCACGCACGCTCGGCCGACGTGTGTCCCGCAGCGATCTCGTCATACATTGCAGCCAGTGCCCGGTCGGCGGCCTGCCTATCCTCAAACCGTGCGCGGTACGCCGCCTCTATCTGCCGCTCCTTCATCCATTCGGTATCGGCATGGTTACGAACTGGCGCACCGAAGTACTCACCGCGATATACCAAGTGTGGGCCGTCCACACTCTCGGGAACGACAACCGCAAGCGCGCGCTTCGGCTCTTCACCAAGCCGACGCACTCCGAGCCCGAACACAGGTGGCTGGATCCCGCTTACTGCTACCCGGCGCAGCGTTCGCTCGTAGGACTCGGTGACCTCGCCGACGTCCATCCGACCGGTGGCACCGCCCTGTGTCTCCGTGACACCGAAGACGATCAGGCCGCCGCCGGAATTGGCCATGGCAGCGATGTCTTTCACGACATCGCTGCGCGCCAAGTCCTTCTCTTCCGGCAACTCGCTTTTCCAATCCAACCCATCGGCCTCTTCGACGTCACACGCCACGGCCTCGTCCAGCATGTCGTCAGTGATCAGAGCTGGCTCGCGTCCAAGCGCTTGGTGGAGTGCGGTGAAGTCCATACACGACACCGTACGTATACGCCCGCCGAGATTGTCGGATCTGACATTCACTCGCTCATGCCGCGACTCGTTCCCAGTGGAGAGAAGGCAACACGACTGACTGCGATGGTCCGTGACCACCTGCCGCTCCCGACGTGCCACGAACCGCTTTGCCCAGCACCCCTACGTCGTCACACCGAACGACGCCCCACAGCAGACCGGGAAACTGGCGATGACCCGGCACCCGCTTCGCGAGAAAATGTCGAACGACCCCGCCTGACTCGGGTCTCGCTTTGACAACAAACTCGTCACTGACCGTTATGGCCGGAGCGCAGCGCGCGACATACGCGGCAGTAGATCTATGCCTTGGAGGTGAGCATGCCCAAACCGCGATGGCACTTCATGGTCCTTGAGTCCCAGCGTCACTCCCTCAAGGCCGTGGATGAATGGAACGCATCCTCCGGCAGCTACAGCGACTTCGTTACACATATGCACAAGGCGTGGCACTACCTACTCCACGCTGAGTTCCATCGTGCGGGCGACAGATACCACTACGTAGACAAGCGTGGATGGGCTATCAAAGTCGACGGCGAGCGAAAGATGTGGGCGCTAGAGGACTGTCTCAAGCACCGGTTCCCAAACAACTCGGATCCCATACGGCTGAACGTCGAACTGTTCGTGAAGCTACGCAACAAGATCGAACATCGCTACGAGCATGACCTCAAGATCATAACCGGCGGAAAGGCGCAGGCCCTCTTGATCAACTACGAGACCGAGCTCACTCGTTCGTTCGGCCACCGGTACAGCCTCGCTGACAGGCTCAGGTTCCCGGTGTTCCTCCACTCGCTCGGTGGAGGCGACATCGCCAAGCTTCGCAGCGCGACAGCGACGCTCCCGCGCCAGACGCGAGAGCTGGTCGCCAAGTTTGAGGCCGATATTGACCGAAACCTGCTTGACGACATCCGGTACGACTATCGCATCCGCCTCGTTCCGATTGTTGGCCCGAAGACCAACGCCGATCTAGCGGTCAACTTTGTCAAGCTCGATGATCTTTCGGAGGCCGAACGCAAGGTGATGGTGGAGGCCGGGCGCACGGGCGCGGTCATTATTCGAGATCGGCACGTGGACGTCGCGAGCAAGGACAAGATGCTGCCCAACAAGATCGTCGAGCTCGTCCGGCAGCGCGTTCCCTTCGAATTCAACCTTCACGGACACCACACAGCGCTGTGGAAGCGACTTCAGGTCCGGCCCCCGCAGGGCGCCGACAAGCCGCATGACACCGACCCGCGGTACTGCGTATACGACGAAGCTGTCGGCGTCTATGTCTACACACACGCCTGGGTGGACCGAATTGTTCGAGAGATCGGGACGGCCGAGAAGTTCCGTGTCTTCTTCGGACGCAAGCCAGTCGTGAACGTTTCATCGCTACCCTCTCGCATCGAGCTCAGTGAAGCGGGCGACGACGTGCGAGGTCAGCCCGCGTAATGCGGTTGTTGGCGCGTTGATCGCTGTTCGTTGGCGTGGCGGGCGTTCGCCGCTCGGCTGGTGGTCATGCAGAACGCGGAAGCCAAACATGTGGCGAGCTTGAACGAGAGATCTCAGCGATCACGAGGGAGTCGAGCGCGGTCGCCGACTACATAGTGCGAGGGCCGCAAGAACAGCTCAGAGGCTGACGCATCGAACAGGACTGCTCTACCGGCTGTTCCGCTCGTGCCGCTGTCCGCGCATTTCACCGTATATACAGGAGTCATCGTTCTGCGCTGGCTCAGTGCGGTGTACATGCATGGCGAACTCGATGTCGCGCCGTGACACTGCCCTCAACAGGCACGACGCGTTGGGATGACAGGCCGGGCAGCGTTCGATGCGCCCGTCGTCGCGTTCGCGGTGGCGGGTGGTCTGGTCACAGTTGCCGCACCAGACTGGCCGCTCTGCGGCGGCGCCGTGGGGCTGAGGAAGATCATGCAGGCGCGCGGTGAGAACGGCAGCGGGCGACTTCACGCCGTCCGGGTTGGCGGCGAGGTGCTCGATCAGCGCGCGACGGCGCCAACCCGCGTCGAGCGCGGTAGCGATCATCGGTGCGAGGCGGCGTCGCTGGCGTTGGGTGAGTCGCCAGTCGGGTCCGAGGCCAGCTAGGACTTCCATGGCCGTCGGTGTGACGTCTCCTCCTCCACCGTCGGTGTCCGCACCCACTCGCCAACGCGGCTCGGTCGTCACATCGGTGGCGGGGTGGAGGGTTCTAGGACCGTTCGAGGACGGTTCGGGTGTCACAGCTATGTCAGGGGTGCCCCGACGCAGCTGTGACGGGGGTGCCACGTCATCGCGCCGCGGGTGCCCCGGCGAGGTGACGGGGGCGTCATCCTGACGGGGGCGACGATCTGACGGGGGTGTGGACAACTCAGTGTTGTCGCTGGTCATTGGGATCTCGTAGTGGTTGCTGCGGCGGCCCCCACCGACGTGGATGACGAGGTGCCCCTCGTCGGCGAGGCGTCTCAGGACGCGCTGGACGGTGCGCTCGCCGAGCCGGGTACGGCGGGCCAGGGTCTTGATCGAGGGCCAGGCATCGCGACCGTTGTCGCTGGCATGGTCGGCGATCGCGAGCAGCATGAGCAGTTCGGTGCCGACGGCGGGCGAATGATCCCAAACCCAGGTCATCACTTTGATCGACATCAGACACGACTCCCCTCGGACTGCCTGTGCGTGCTGGTGACGGCGTAACGGCCGTGACCGACCTTCTCGATGTGACCGGCGTTGACGAGCTCGCCGAGTAAGACCCGGACCCGGGTCCCTGAGATGCCCAGGGCGTCGGCGATGCCGCCGCTACGGACGACGCCGCAGGCGATGGCATCCCACACGCGGTACTGGGCATCGCGGAGATCGGCGGGCGGCGAGTTCACTGGTTCCTCGGCTTCCCGGTCGCCGTCTGGGTTCTCGGGGTCGAACACCGGGAGATTGGGCAGGTCCGGGAATGGCACGACCACTTCGGCGGAGTCGTCAACGCGGCCTGTCTCGGCGCTGGATGCGCTGGCACGGGAGGCGGTGGCGAACAGGGCGTCGAGTTCGGCTTGTTCGCGAGCGGCCTTCTCGTGACGGGTGGCGAACGCGGCACCGGCGGCGTGCGCGCTGCGCTCATCGAGCTGCTGGTTCGGCGCGACGTGGGCGAACCAGTCTTCGGCGGTGTGAACCCCGTCGGGCAAAGGTTCGTCGCGCCCGGCGGCTTGCTTGGCGTCGATGAGCCAGCGGGCGCGGAAGGGCGCGGTGCGGTGCTGGTCGTCGCCGTCGTCGACGGTGTAGCCGTAGCCTGGCAGCTTGGGCAGGCTCATGAGATCGACCGACAGCCCGGGGAACACGGTCGACTGCACCTTCGATGCGGTGCGCAGCGCGATCCCGTTCGAGCTGACGAGGGAGGAGCGCAGGGCGTCGGCCTGTTGTCCGCCGCCGAAGGCGTCCAATGTGGTGACTTGAGAGGCGGCCAGGATGCCGATCCCGAGCTTGCGGCCTTCACGGGCGAGGTCGGCCCATCGCGCGGCAGTCTGGTCGGTGAAGATCTTGTGGCATTCGTCGACGATCACCAGGATTCCGGGCAGTTCGGAGCTCGGGGTGAAGCCGGTGAGCCGGTGTTTGCGGTTGTAGAGCTGTCGGTAGTCCTTGATCGCCAGCAGTGAGCGCAGCATCTCGGGCGCGTCGTCGGGGCCGGCGTGCCAGAGCGCGTGTTCCCACAGCAGCGGTGAGGACGCGCCGTTCTGTCCGTCGAGGTAGAACACCACCGTCGGGGTGGTCGCGATGGCGGTCAGCGCGATGGTCTCCAGCACGCGCGACTTCCCGGAGCCTTTGGAGCCGAGGACGTATCCGGATTCCATCGAATCGTCGGAATGCAGCACGAAGCTGGCGTCGCCGAGCCCGTCGGCGTACGGGCCGAGCAGGATGCGGCCGTCGCGGTAGACCGGCTGGTCGAAGTACGCCGCAGTGGTGACCGGGGACTTCGTGACGATCTGGATGCGCAGCCGCGAGGGCGGTCCATCAGGATGTTCCTCCACGACCAGGTGCTCGCGGGCGACGTCGAGCGCGGTCGACAGTCGTGGGATGGCGGCCTGGATGTCGGCCAGGGATTGTTTGCCGCGCACGAGTCGTAACTCGCCGGTGTAGCCGTATCGGTACGGGGTGAGGTTGGTCAGGCGTGTGCCCGGTGCGGGTCCGCCCGAGCAACCGGCGTTGGTGGCCCAGTCGTGGAGCAGTTGCGCGCCCCGGTGCCCGGTGCCGTTATCGGTGTCGGTGGCGCTGGAGGGGTGGCGCACGTGCCGCCACCATCGCAACCCGAGTAGGCAGGGTGACGCGCACAGCCAGACCAGCAGCGGGTAGCTGGTGCCGCAGAAGGCGGTGGTGGTGATCCAGGCGCCACCGTTGATCGCGCAGGCCAGGAGCCATCCGCTCCAGTACGGGTGGGTGCGTTTGCGCCGCAACCCGATCAGTAGCGCCACCACTGCGGTGGCGCAGGTGGCGGCGGTGATCTGTCCGACGAGGACGCGCTCACCGGTCACCCATCCGACGAACGCGGCCAGGTATCCGGAAAGCGCGACGGCGAACGTGACTTTCCACGGCAGCAATTGCCGGCGGTTGCGGTGCGCCAGCGACCGCCACCCCGGATTCCGTGTTCGGCCGTGGCGGTCGCGGTGGCTTTCCGCGGTCGTCTCAGCCTCGTGCGTCGGAGACTCGGGCTGGCGGTTCTGTGCATGCACAAGCTCGGTGCCGGGTGTACGCGGTGGCTTGTCGAGGGCCGCTAGCGCAGTCGTAACGGCCGCCTGAACTCGCGCCTGCTCACGGGCACTCAGCCCCTCGTTTTGGCGCTGTCGGCGTCGCGCCACGACTTCCTCCTCACGGTTCGAGAACGAGTGGCGGATAGCTTTAGGACTGCCGCGACTCGTCGCCGTACAGGCAGTCATCGCCGGGCGGGTAGTAGCCCTGTGATCGGCAGCCACGGCACGGGCAGTCCGGCAAGGGCATGTCGCACTCGGGATCGCACAACACGGGCAGGTAGCCCTCGTCATCGGACGCTGCGGACATCGTGGGGGTGTCCTTCCGGCTAGAGCTGTTTGAGGATCTGGTCGGCCATGCGGGGGTGGTCCCACGGCTCGTCGCGCGCGTACTGGTTGATCACGTGCTCGGCGGCTTGCTGGGCGGCTGGGCCGCAGCGTCCGAAGAGCCAGGCGTCGACGAACCAGGCATCGTCGTCGAGCCACCCGCGGTGGCGCACTGGGTCGTAAGACGTGACGGAATCGGCCTCCTGCCAGGTGGTTAGGCGTAGGTGTTGAACTGCTTGGAGCCCGCGTCGGGGTTGGCGGCGTAGGCCTCGGCGACGGTCTGCTGGCGTTCGAATGCCTGGCGAGCGGCGTCGAATCCTTCGGCGGTCGCGGCGAACTGGTGCTGCGCCAACTGCAAGGCCTGAGCGGCCTGGTGCACGCAGTCGGCTGCGGCGATCATCTGCTCGTGTGCGGCGGTGAGTCGTTCGACGGCTTCGCCGGTGACCTCGCCGGAGGTGATCCCGGCGACCGCTGACTCCGCGCCAGACGAGGACTGGGTGGACCAGGTCGACATCTGGGTGGCCTGGGCGGCGAGCGCCTCGGCGTGGGAGGTCGCGGCGTGGAACTGCTCGGCCATGCCGCGGGCGTAGTCGAGCGCGCTGCCGATGTTGGTGACTTCGCCGGACGGTGCGGCTGCGGCGTCGGGAACGTGGTCGTCGGTCATAGTGGCGGTGTTCCTTTCCGGTTCGGTGCGCGGATGTTCCGGGTCGACGGTGTGCCGGCTCGGGCCGACGAGGTCGTCGTCATGGCCACGTGAGCCAGCGCTGAGGTCGCCACCGGCGCCGGTGGTGGCGGTGGCGTTCGCGGGCAGGAGCCGCTCGGCGACGACGTGGATCGGGCCGGTGGCAGTCTCGGTGTCCGGTGTGGTGGCGCTGTCGGTCGCGGCACCACTGGCGGTAGCGGCCGTGGCGTCACGCCTGCCGGTGGTGGCGTCGTGGCGCTGGCGCCACTGCTGGTAGGCGCGCCGGGTGGCGCGCCATGTCCGCTGGCGCGGTAGATCCCCGACGTGTTTGCGTTCGTGGTGACGGTGGCGCGTCTCGGTGGCGTGATTCCACGAGTCCTCCCACCACTCCCCCAGGAAGCGGCGGAACGGCCCCTGCGTGGTGCGGTCCCGTGGCGGCTTCGGATGGGCGATCCGGTTCGCGATCCGCGTCGCCACCGCCTGACCGATCGTGGGTCCGCGCTGCGTGCGTGCCATCCACCGTTCGTGCTGCCTCGCCTGGCGTTCGCGGCGTTCGCGGTAGCGCGGTGACTCGGTGCCGCAGGCGGTGGCGATCAGGTCGGTGGCGCCGTAGCGCACCAGCGCCCAGGCCACCAGGAGGGAGAAGATCACGGGTTCCATCAGCGGCCTCGCATCCCGATGACGGTGCGGGTGACCTCGTTGACGGAGTCCACGCCGCGATCGAGCAGTCCGGCGAGTTCGGCGAAGATCCCGCCGGCGGCCATCAGCAGGACCGGTGCGAGGAACGCCAGGACGGGGTGGATGACCCGGTGCGGCTGTCCGCCACCGCGGCGGGTGAGCACGCGCCACAGTTCGAGCACGAGCAGCACGCCGATCACCAGCGACACGGACGCGCCGACCAGCGCGTTGCTGAGGGCGGTGATTGCGGACTGCAGGACGTTCGCGCCGCGTTGGGCGATGTCGTAGAGCATGCCGCCGGCCAAGGTGAACCCGGCGATCAGGGCGAGCACGACGTTGGCGCGCGGGAACTTCTTCGCCCAGACCGCCCAGAACACCACGGCCAGCGAGATGATTCCGAGGACGGTTGTCGTCATCGTGCATTCCTCCTCCGCGAGGTGACGGTTAGTAGAACCACGGCAACCACCCGAGTCCCGGCAGGTGCACAAGCAGCGCGTACAGCACGAGCGCGACCAGCGAGCGGGACGGGCAGCGGGTGATCCAGTCCAGCCAGATCGCCAGCGCCCGACCCGGGAGTGCGACGCCACGGGACCACAGCACGCTGAGTGTGCGGGGCCATCCGGACGGCGGGGCTTGCCGACCGCGGTCGCCGTACTCGATCAGCTGGTTCCACGATGGCGGCGACGTGGTTCGCGGATTGGGCGGCGTGAACAGCTGCCCAATCCGCGTCGCCAGAGCACTCAGGCGGCTTCGCGGGGTGATGTCCGAGGGTTGCGGATGCTGTTGCGGTTGGGTGCTTTTCTTCGCGCGCGCGGGTTCGCGTACTCCCGCGTTGGCACCGTCATCGGGCGGTGGCACGGCTCGAAGCGCAACACCGGTGTGGTTGTCACGTCGCGTAGCTCGGTGTGGCGTGGTCATGAGGCTGCTGCTCCCTTCTTCCGGCGGCTGGCGAAGGCGCGTTTGCCTGCGGCGGTGAGGTAGTCGACGACCTCGGTGGTGACGTGTTCGGCGATGACGGGGTCGGCGTGTTTGAGGCCGCCGCGCAGGTAGTCGCACGCCGCCGCAACCCGCTCGCTATGCGTTCGGGCGGTGTCGAGCCGGTCGGCAAGCCGCGCCAGCCGTCGCTGCTCGCGCTGCTGGTCGAGCAGCGGGCGGCCAGCGCGGCGACGATGTCCGGCCATGTCAGCGCCTCCCCCGATCATCGAGTGCGGTGAAGCGGAACTCCGGATCCCGGAACCCGGGCTTACGAACATCGAGGGCGCAGGTGGTGATGTCGCGGAGGCTGACGTCGTTGCGTTTGAGTGCGACCAGCAGGTGCGCGAGCAACTGGTCGCCGTCGTCGGGATCGAGCAGTGTGCGCACACGCTCCAGCTCCCGGCCGTCCCGGCGGAGGGCCAGGTCGAGTAGCTGTCTCGCCATGAGCGGGTGTTCTCCTTCGTCAGCGGCGGATCGGTTCGGCTGGCTCATAGCCGCGCGGGCCGACCACCGGGCACAGCTGCGTGCCATCGCGGTGGGCGAATTTCGGCCACCGACCGTCGTTCTGCTGCTGCGGCGTGAGGTCGTGCGGCGTGCGTCTGACGGCGTCCTCGCCGCATTCCGGGCAGATCCAGGGCATCGCGGCTTCTTTCGCTCGGTTGTTGGGAGCTGAGTGGTGGCCGAGGCCGCATGACCGGTCGGCCACCACCCGGCGTGCGCTAGTCGTCGGGTTCGCTGATATTGCGGAGCCCGGCAATCGGTCCGCACTGGTCGTTGATGTCGTTGAGCCGTTCGGCGGCTTCGCCGTAGTCGTCGAACTCGCCGAGCACGTTCCCGTCGCGGTCGACAATCTGGTAGATCATCAGAGGTTCGTCCTTTCTGTTCAGGCGCCTTGGGCGAGCGGCATGCTGGTGAGGTGCCAGCGGCCGCACCGCCCGCAGTGGTAGGCACGGCACTCCAACCGGCGACCGGGTTTGCACGTCGCCCAGATCCGCCCGAGAACCAGTTGGGCGGTGTGATGGTCCGGATAGGACCGTTTCCCGGTGACACACCTCGCGCGGGCGCGGCAGTGAAGTCGTCGTGCGGCCATCGCGTGGTCCTCCTCTTCATGCGGCGTGCTCATCGGTGTCGGCGACGGTGTCGAGTTCGGCGCGCCACTGGGCCAGGTAGCGGCGCCCGAGGCTGGGTGTGGCGTCAACGGAGCGAGCGAGCGCTGCGCCGGTGAGTTCGTCGAGACGTCCTTCGTCGCGGTAGCGCTCAAAGGTGGCGCGCATCCGTGCCGCCTTGCCGCCAGGCGGAAGCGCGGCGCGCTCGGAGGTGGCGGCCAGTGTCGGGTCCGGTGGCGCGGCGGCCCGGGTGGCGGCCTCGTCCGATGTGGATGGTGTGCTGTCGGTGTGACGCTGCGGCGTAGCGGTGGCGGCGACCGGCCGTCGAGGGGTGTCGGCCGTGTCGACGGTGTGGCGCTCGGTGGCGGCCAGCACCGCCAGGTGGGCAATGGCGCCGAGCATCGCGGGCGGGACTGCCGACACCGCCACCACGACCCACCACGGCGTGACGATGGCGTAGGCGGCCATACCGTGTTCGGCGGCGTTACCCGCGACCGACAAAGTGAGCGCGCCGAACGCGAGGTTGCGGGCGTAGCTGCTCACCCGAGCGCTGGTATAGCCGACGAGCCAGGCGCGCGTGGCCACCAGTACAGCGGCGTCGATCGCCAGCGGTAGTAGCCACGCCAGCTCGGCAACCACCCCAGCTCGGACGGCCAGGCGGCGCAGCGCGTCGAACGACATCACCGCGGCGGCCAGCGCCACTACCCCGATGCCGAGCCAGATCCAAACGTCGCGCCGAGGGTTCACGCCGCCGCTCCCCTGCGTCGTTCCATGCGGATCCGGCGACGTTCCCGGTCGGTGGTGCCACCCCAGATGCCATGCGGTTCGCCACGGCGGACGGCGTACTCGCGGCACTCCCGAAGTAACGGGCAGCGCGCGCAGAGCTGGCGGGCCTCCCGGACGACGTCGGTCTGGCCGACTTCGGGGAAGAACAGTTCGGGATCGGTCTGCGCGCACAGCGCGCCCTCGTCCCAGCGAGGCACGTCCATCGCGCGCAGCAGGTCGGTCATCGCATGCGCGTCCATCAAGCGACCTCCCCAGCGACGTACTCGATCGGCCACAGCTGCCCGGAGTCCTGCAGCAGCGCGACGGCTTTGTGCTCGTAGCGCGTCGCTAGCCGGTGGGCGCGGTCAGCGGCGGCGCAGGCGGCGGTCCAGGCGACGCGACGGTGCGCCAGCTCCACATACGCCTGCCACGCCTGCGCTTCCTGCCGGTGCAGCAGCGCCAACCGCTCGTAGGTGTCGGCGGTGCGTTGCTCCGGCGGGGTGCGCAGCTCGTGTTCGACGTCGGCCAGGACGGAGTCGATGGCTTCTTCGATCTGCGCGGCGGTCACACGCGTCGGCATCGCTACGCCACCCCCTCGGGCGCGAAGTCCGCGGCGGAGACGACCGACTGCTCGGTCATGGCGGCGGCTTCCATCTCGTCGATGGCCTTCGCCGGAATCAGATAGCGACCCCGGATCTGCACTGCGGGAAACCGATCCAGCTGGATCTCGCGGTAGATCGTCATCGGTGACACACCGAGCAGCCCGGCTGCCTGCGAGACGTTGTAGAAGCGCGGCGTTTGCTGCTGCCCGGTGGTGATCAGGCGTGTCATGAAGTCGTTCTCCGTTCTCCCGTATCCATCCTTATCGACATAGTGCTTCCTTATGTATATGGCTGTCAAATGGCGGTGCTGCGTCGGCGTGTCCGGTGTGATGAACTAGGTGCACACAGTCGGCACAGTTCGGAGGTCAGGTTGAGCGGCGCGACCCGGCGGGCCCGGTACCAGCAG
>Ga0299914_10001061_pt1 | contig 17603 bp, 14 predicted proteins | sample RVTome_10_FD_201361 | JGI IMG/M metagenome (GOLD analysis project Ga0299914, IMG submission 201361) | Soil microbial communities from uranium-contaminated site in the Upper Colorado River Basin, Wyoming, United States - RVT153D57 (version 2) ...
TCGACGCGAACCTGGGGCCGATGGTTCTGGCGGGGTACGCCTTTGACGGCGCGGTTGTCGATGCGACGTATGTGGGCGGACGTTACGGCGCCGGTGAGATCGAGGTTGAGATCGAGCAGGATGAGGCAACCAAGCTCCAGTTAGATGCCGCCTTTTTGTTGTCGCTAGAGCGCAATGAGCTCCGCATCCGTGATATGGCTCTGTTGATGGATACCGTGGCGTGGAATGCGACGTCGACGGCAGGCGTCTACTGGGGAGGAGCAGGCGTGCGGGTTGACCGCCTCGAGCTTCAGAGCGATGCGGGTGCACGGGTGTTCATCGACGGTGATCTTCCCGTCGAAGGACCCGCGAATCTGGAAGTAGCCGTCACCGATTTCGAGATCGGGCAACTTTTCGATCTTCTTCAAGACGATCGGGAAGCTTCCGGGCTTTTGTCGCTGGATGCCCGGGTTCAGGGCTCGTCGCAGAGTCCGCAGATAGAAGGGGAGGCGGCGCTTCTCGAGGCATCAGTCGGGGGTGACGCGCTCCCTGACGTGCGCGCGGTGTTCGAGTATATGGATGAAGAGCTGGTGGCGAGTGCGGACCTCGTGCAGGAGGGTGTCGGGACTGCCGACGTGCAGGCACAGATCCCCATCAACCTGACACTCGGCAACGGCGGCCCCGGCCTTCTGGATCGCCCGATGCAAATCGACATGCAGGCGGAGCGCCTGACACTCGATGCGCTGCCGGTTTTCACGCGCCAGGTTCAGTCCGTCGATGGTACTATCGATGCCAATGTGTCGATCACGGGAACGCCGCGCAACCCCGTTATTGAAGGGGACGTGTCTCTGGCGATGGAGACGCTGTACTTCGTTCCACTCGGCATCAGCTTCGAACCGATCGTCGGGCATGCCAGTGCGTCCGGGGGGGTGCTGCAGATCGACTCGCTCGTTGCATGGAGCGATGGGCCGGTGCGCATCACGGGCAGCATAGATCTCGAGTCGCTCACGATGCCGGAATTTGATCTGGAGGTCGAAGCTCAGGAGACCTGGGTGATCGATACGGATGACGCTAATCTCCAGGTTGATGCCGACCTCACGATCGTGGGGCCGTTCGATGCCCTCGAAGTAAATGGCCTCGTCCGGACGCGGAGGGGAGTCATCTACGTTCCGGAGCTGTCGGAATTCGGATCGGCCAACATCGTTAACCTCGACGATCCGGCGATCTTCGAGCGAACGGATACGCTTCTCTTTGCACAACGCGAATTCGCAACGGAGCGGTCGCCGATTATTGAGAATCTGCAGGCCGACTTTGAAGTCGCGATCGATCGCGACGTTTGGCTCCGTTCAACCGAAGCAAATGTCGAGATTTACACGCCGTCGGAAATCGGTCCGCTCCACATCGGGATGTCGGGTCTTCAGGGGCAGCCGACGATCGAGGGGACGATCAACACCGACCGGGGTGAATATGAGTATCTCAGTCGGCGATTCACGCTCACGCGCGGCGGCGTTACATTCCTGGGGAGTGAGGAGATCAACCCGCTGCTGCAGTTGGCCGCAGAACACGAAGTGGCCTTGCCCGGACGTGAGGCGCTCACCATCCGCATCGTCGTCGGTGGATCGATGAGGGATCTGCAGATCACTCTCGAAAGCGATGCGCAGCCGCCGATCTCACAGACTGACCTGCTGGGATTTCTGGCCTTCGGACGCGAGGCGTCGACATTGATTCAGGGGCAGGGCTCCTCCATTTCAGGGCAGTCAGCAAGCGGTTCGGGGCTCGTCGGCAACGTCGCAGGTGTCGCTACGCAGCAGTTCACGGCCATCGCTCTCGACGCCATGGTAAGTGGGCTCGAGGCGGACATCGCACGCGATCTGGGTCTCGACGTATTCCGGATAACACCAGCGAGCGTTCCGGCAGACATTTTCTCGGGGAGCTACGTCAACGTACTTCGCGGCACGGAGATGGAGGCCGGCGTTTACCTCGGCCCACGGCTTTTTGTCGCTGCGCAGGCGCGACCGACGCGTAGCTATCCTGGAATCCGGCTTGAGTATCGGACACGGCGCGACTTCGAGTGGTCGGCATCATGGAGCCCGCGCTACGTGCCGATCGTGCCTACACTTCGCGAACCGCGAGCCGAGCAGGTCGGCGTATTCGGCAGCTTCCTATTCAAGGAATGGCGGTTCTGAGTGTTGTCGCGTGCTCTCAGTGGCAAAATCGATACTTTTGCGGTCGAGCTCTTTATCAGGCTGCCGAACCAATATCCACGACAATGGAGCGCCATTTTCCCTGACAGAACCGCAGCACGCTCAAAGCGGACCGTGTCATGTGACCAAAAAGGATGGCGAGCCAGATGTCTATCGGATCCAGCGTAGATATCTGTTGGATCACGAAGCACATACCGAGAGGAACCACAATTTGTGAGACGATGGATATGTAGAGCGGGCTCCTGGTGTCTCCGGTGCCCTGAAGTCCGCCCGTGTAGGTGAGTGCGACGGATATGAAGAGCCCCGAAAGACTGAGGACGCGCAGGAGCTCGACGCCGATTTCCACGACGACGGGCTCGTTCATGCCGAATACGGCGAGTAGTTGCCGGGGAATGAGGAGGAAGAGCAGTCCCACGGCCGCGGCGGTGACGAGGGAGATACGGGCGGCTACGTGGACGGCTCGATCGGCCCGGTCGGCGTTGCCTGCGCCGAGGTTCTGGCCGGCAACGGCAGCCGCCGCACCCATCAACCCGACGGATGTCCAGGTGATAAGCGAGAAAAGCTGGGTGTATGAGACGGCATACGCGGCCTGAGCCGCGGCGCTTTCAGGGAGCGAGCCTACGAAGGCCAGGAGGAAAACGCCGCCCACATTCATTGCGATGCCCTGTATGCCGGTCGGGAGCCCGAACTTAAACAGTGCGCGGATGATGCTCCAATCCGGTCGTCGTCGGCCACCACGTGGGAACGAAACTACCCATCCGCCGCCCCAGAGGCGCACCAAGGCGTAGAGGGCTACCGCGCCGCCGGCGATGACCGTTCCCATGGCTGCGCCCGCCGTTCCGTAAGCGGGAATCGGACCCAGACCGCGGATGAGGATGATGTTGAGCACGATGTTGAGGACCGTCAGCGCAATCCCGAGACGCAGCGGCGTTTTGGCGTCGCCGGCCGAGCGAAGTGCACCTCCAAGCATGAAGAACACTAGCATGCCGAAGCTGAACAGGAACATGATGCGCAGGTACGGCAGAGCTTCGCTCTGAACTTCGGGTGCGGCGTTCACCAGATCGAGCAGCCACGGTGAGAGCACGTATCCAATAGGGGCGAGAATCCCGATAGACATACCGGTAGCAGTCAGAAATGCCTGGTACACCGTACGGTCGACCTTATCCTCATCGCCGGCTCCCGCAAAGCGAGCCACGAGCACGCTCATTCCGGTGAACAGCGACGTGATGAAGACGATGACGACGATGAAGATCTGCCAGCTGACGCCGATCGCCGCATTGCCTGTGAAGCCGACGTAGTGCCCGACGAGCGCATGATCGATGAGGCCCTGCAGTCCCCCAATCACATTCTGCAGCATGGTCGGCCAGGCGAGTTTCCAGACCGCGGGCAGCAATGGACCTTCGATAAGCGAACGGTCGTACCGCCGTCCCTCCGGCGGTTCTGGAATGAGCTGCTCGGCGCCGGCCGCCGCTGGAGCCGCCACGGAATCGTCGGTCATACGCGTGCCGCCACGGCGAAAGATTTCAACCGTGGCTCGTTAGATTTCGTTTTTAACAATCCCAATTTCAGTAAGCAGTCGATCGGATGCGTCCAGAATCGACAGACTGATCATGGCCGTTCCACCTCCACATTTCACGTCCGTGACAAAATACGAAACGGCAACGCGTACTTCTTCGCGGGAGCCGAAAGAGAAAGGCTGGTGGAGTTCGGCCACGTCTTGCGCTAGAACGGGAGCGTATCCCGCAGCAGGCGGATCACGTTGCCGCCCATGATCCCTGCGATTTCGTCTTCTGAAAACCCGCTTTCCAGAAGGCCTCCCGTGAGCAGCGCCATTCCCTGGGCGTCGAACGCGGTAAGCACGGTGCCGTCGAAGTCCGACCCGAGGGCAACGTGTTCGACGCCGCCGATATCTGCGGCGTGACGGATAGCGCGCACGATGTCTGAGACGTTCGTTCCGCATACGGCCCGATCCCAGAAGCCGATGCCGATGACGCCGCCTGCTGCGACGATTCGCCGAATCTGGTCATCGCTGAGGTTGCGCGGACTCTCGCACGTGGCGCGAATACCCGTGTGCGAGACGACAACCGGGCGGGTCGTGACTCTGAGTACGTCATCGATGGTGCGCGCGGACGCGTGCGCCAGATCGACGATGATGTGCAATGCTTCCATTCGCCGGATTACCTGGCGGCCGAACTCCGTCAGCCCACCGCCCTCGACGCCGTGAGCCGATCCTCCGAGGTCATTGTCGAACATATGGACCGGTGCCATCATTCGGAATCCGGCCTCGTAGAACGAATCGACATTCTCGATCCTACCTTCCAGAGCGTGGAGACCTTCGATGGCAAGCATCGCGCCCACCACTCTGCTACCCGCCGATCGGGCGTTAAGGAGGCGGTCGAGATCGTCGGACGTTCGAATGACCATCAAGCTTCCTCCGCTCGTCGCACGGTCTAATCGCCGCGCCTGATAAAGCGCGCGCCGGTGGAGACTGAACCATGTTCGTGGAGGCCATGCCTGCGCGAGGGCGAGCAAGGTGATACGATCCGAGTCGCCGCGATTGCGCTCATAGTTCTGCCCCCAGGACGATTGTGTCACGACGGAGAAGACCTGAAGGGCCATGTTTCCCTTCTGCAGTCGGGGAAGGTCGAGATGTCCCCGGCTGTAGCCTTGCAATAAATCGCGCTTCCACAGGAGGAAATCGGCGTGTAGATCCGCAATCACGAGGCGCTGGTGAAGGCTTTGTGCCTCTGGACTCACGTGGTAAGGCGGCAGGTTCGACACCTGATTGAGTTGTCGATCCACCCCGGCAGGGCCAAGCATCATTCCAATAAGCAGAAGCACGCTAACGACTATCGCGATAACGTGCCTCAACTTGACCCTTTTATGTGGCTTCAAGATCATTTGCCGCTATGGCGCATTGGCCTGTCCTCACGTCGAATACGTCACATCGTATACGTCACCTGCGCTATACCCAGCCGTCCCATTTTCGGCGCCCCAATGAATTCACGATGGGCATTGTCAAGTACATTCTGCACGGTTACGTCGAGCCTCAGTCCGGGAGCATATCGACCGAAATCGAAGCCCGCGCCGGCGTCCAGTACGAACCAGTCTTCGATCTCTCCATTGTACGGACCCGACTGCACGATAAACCCTTCGGAGTAGCGGCCGCCCAGGCTAAAGGAAAAGCCGATTGGAACGGAGTAGGAGAAGCCCGCTCTGGCCTTGAGGGCCGAGGCGTTTAGTGCAACGGATAGATCGGGATTGCTCTCCCCGAGATCCTCGTGATCGAAGAAGTTGTCGCTGACGTACGACAGGCCTCCGTAGACGTTCGTCCGGTCGTCGAGCATCACCTGGAGTGACGCATCGATTCCGTAATACTCAACGCGACCGAAGTTGCGGTAAGTCATCATCAACTCGGGCATATTTCCGATTCCTGCGTCGTTTTCGACCGGTTGCACGGATGCGATGGGCGTACCCGCTGATGGAAGCCGCTCCTTCGCCAATTCGGCGATGAACTGGGCTACAAGCTCCGGCGGAATTCCCAATTGCCCGAGCACGGTGGCCAGCGGCTCATTGCCTTCTATTCCCGCTGTCATTGCTGTCTCGAGGTCACTCCGAAGCAGCGGCACGAAGACGAACGGCGTCTCGAGCTGCAGACCCCGGATGAAGTTCTTTTTGATGGAGTAGTAGGCGTCGACAGCGAGTATCATTTTCGATCCGATAATGCCTTTGTATCCGGCCTCGAAGGTATGCGTCGTGCTCTGCTTGAGCGGCGCGATGTCACTAACCGTAGAAATGGTCTCGAATTCGCCCGTGGTCACGTTAAGTATCCCGAGATCGCCACGGGTAAAGCCCTGGACGTCCGTGCCGGCCGCGGGAGCGAGCAATTGTTTTAGACCGCTCACGTTTTCTTCGCTGATGCAGACGCCCATCCGGCAGAGTTCATCCTGAATCACGGAGGCGGGTATCTTTTCGAGGCCGGAATAGATAGACGCATATACCTGATCGAGATGCAATCCGACGGGTTGATGCTGACCACGTGTGGCTTCGGGGAGGCTCGAGGCGACGAGGTCGGTGCCAGCAAATGCCGCGTAAGCAGAGTTATGCGCAAACGTGAAGCCGTGTGCGGCACCGCGCGCGCGGATTTTGAGTGGGAGGGACTGGTCGGGATCGCGTGCGATCAGGTCCAGAAACAGAGAGTTGGTGCTGGGAGAGGTGAACGAGCGATTATACGTGGCGCGCAGGGCCTGTCCGGGGGCAGGTTTGTAAACGACCGCCGCCCGGGGGGAGAACTGGATCTCTTCGAAGATATTGTCGTAGTCGAGCCGGGCTGCAACGGTGGCGTTCAATTTCTCGGAGATGGCCGTCCGGGACTGTGCGTAGGCTCCGTATTCAACAATCAGGTCGTCGCTCTCGTTGCGCCCCGTGATCGTGCCGTCCGTGACGGGGTTCGTACGCTCGAAATCTACGCCGACGGTAATCTGCTCCCGTTCATCGAAGAGGCCGAATCCATGCTGGGCCTGGAAGTTGAGCTGCATCGACCGGTCAATCACCGATTTTCCCGATAGCGACGAGGCAACGCGGGGACCGGAATAGACGAACGAGTCGCCCGTGTCATTCTTATTTACATAGGCCTGCGCGAAGAACCTCCCCGAGCGGAGGCGCAATTGGGCGTAGCGGTAGCCGAATCCGTCAGACTGTAACGTGCCGATATCCGACAAGAAGACAGAAGTCGCCGATCCGTAGCCGGCGCCGGCAGTGAGTGAGGTGGACGGACTGAATCGATAGACCATCATGCCGTTCAGATTTGCCTTGCTCACATCGGTCATGCGAGCCGTGGTCTGGTGGTAATTGAGGATCTGCTCGGCATCGACAGGATCGGTAGGATCCAGCTTCCAATCCTGCGCCTTTAGGTAGAGGCCGTTGATCTTGTATCCCAAGCGTCCCCGGATGACTCCGGCGTGCCGCAGTTGACCGCCTGCGAGGGACTGCTGGCCGCCGGAAAGGACGAGCGTCGTTCCGGGATAGTCGAAAGGATTTTTGGATATAAAGTGGATCACGCCGTCGTCCACGCCCGGACCGTATAAGGCGCCGGCGGGTCCGCGAAGGACTTCGACCCGTTCCAGATCGATGCTCGATATCGGCATCATGTTGAATGCGTTGACGCCGAGCGATGGGATCGCGCTCTGTCGGTAGTCGGTCAGGACGTAAGCCGCTCCCGAAAACGTATTGCTGAATCCGCGAACGACGATTTCGCGCCGGTCGATGCCCGTTCGCGCGATGTCGATACCGGGTGTGTTTCGTAGTGCGTCGACAGCCGAGGGCACCACGTCCCCCTCGATCTCCTCCGACGTCAACACGGACATCGACGCGACGGCGTCGAGCATTTTCTCCTGCTGTCCCGATGAGGTGACGACCACGGGCTCGAGAACGGTGGCTTCGCTCTCCATAAGGATATTTAGCGTGCGCGCTGCTCCCTCCGCCAGCACGAACTCGAATCGCTCTGGGCGGTACCCGACGTAGGTCGCTACGAGGGTATATCTACCGGACGGCACGTTTTCCATCCGGTAGCGTCCGTCATCGTCCGTACTGCTGCCGACAAAAATGTCGGAAGAGCCGGGCTGCATCAGGACGATGGACGCGAATGGAAGCGGTGTGCCGTTCGCGGCATCTTTGACGGTACCATCCATGGTCTGCGCACGGACGCTGGATGTCGCTGCGACAGCGAGGAGGATGCCGAGCAGTGCAGCAAAGGTGATCGATCGTAAGCGTGTGAACATGGCTGGCCTCTGTAGGATTCGTTATCATCCGTTTGTCTTAAGGATGATCAAGAAGCCCGCTCGAGACAACCACCTGTTCCGGTAGTTCTGATCGCGAAGCCCTGTGCTACGGCCGACGCTTCATGGCTCTGGCGACCACCTGTGCACGCGTGTGCACGTGCAGCTTCTCGTAGATCTGCTTGATGTGAAAGGCGACGGTATTCTCGCTGATGAAGAGCACGTCAGCGATCTGCCGGTTGGTCTTACCGTCGACCACGAGCTGGAGCACTTCGTTTTCGCGGGGAGTCAATGCTTCGTCATCCACGAACGGTTTGCGGAAGAAGTGCACGACTTTTCGCGCGACGCTGGCCGACATCGGTGCCCCCCCGGCCTGCATCTCTCGGATGCCCTCGAGAATCTGGGCGGGGGGCGTGTTCTTCAGCAGATAACCGGTAGCACCCCGGCACAACGCCTCAAATATGAGATCTTCGTCATCATGGACGGTGAGCATGCAGATCGTCGTGGAAGGCCAGTGGGAGCGTATGGGGCGGATTGCCTCGACGCCGGACTGTCCCGGCAATCCGATGTCCAGCAGGACGACATCGATGCGAGCGTACTCGTCCGTGGAAAGGAGTGATTCTGCGTCCGGAAACGTTGCGGCACAGATCATCCCCGACGTGCCGTCTATGATCAGTTCCAATGCCTTCCGGATGCTCTCCCGGTCCTCGACGATGACTACTGTGATGTCGTTTTGCGGTTGCACGAGTCGGGATCTGGAAGGTGGGTGTTGTGCATATTAGCGCTTATGAGGCCACGGTGCTCCTACCTGTTCTGGTAGTCCTGGGTGGAGGCGCCACGAGGGGGGCGTCGATTCGATAGCACGTAGGCCCTCCCGGACGGGTATCGAGCGAAAGAGAAGCGTGAATCTCTCGGGCGCGGTATTCCAGGTTGCGGAGTCCGTTGTTTCGGTGGACGGTCTCTGGATCGAAACCGCAACCGTCGTCGCATATCGTCAGCCACAACGATGTGCGGGTTGCGCCATACTCGACCGTGATGCATCGACAGTTCGAATGACGGACGGCATTGTGTATGATTTCCTTGAACAGCAGCAGGAGATCTTTGCGGAGCTCGATGCGAAGCGCACCCTCAGACAGTGTCACGGAGCCCGCCATTTCGAGCGCGATTCCCCGTGGCGAGGCGAGACGGGTGGCGAAGTCCTTCATTCGCAATTCCATCTCCCCGAAACTTTCCTTTCCCGGCTTGATCATCCAGATAATGTCTTGCATCGCATCGGTCAGGCGGCGTGCGAGAATCCCTGCTTCTTCAGCCCATTGTGCGGTTTGTCCGTCCGTAGCTCGTCCGACGAGTTCGCTGTAGAGTGAGATCTGCGTGAGTCCGCTTCCAATCTCGTCGTGCAGATCCGTGGCGATACGAAGGCGCATGCGTTCGCGCTCACGCCGCATCTGATCATACCGGTATCCAAGCCCAACCTGTGAGAGGAGCGTGATCCCGAGAGCGGCGCCTATCTGCACGGTCCGCATGCCGAAGGGCTCTCGCGGGATGAGGCCGAGAAAGCCGAACATTCCGAGGAAGACCCCGGCCAGGAGGAAAATCCATCCCGATAGGCCGGATAGATAGAAGGCGGCGGCCCGGTCGCCCCGGAGCATGGACGACACTACGCTGACGAGCAGGACAGGCACCGTGAGAATGAAGAAGTAGACGACGGTCTCGTTCACGACGCGGCGCGGTCCAATCAGGACGAAGATCATCATCGGTACGCAGACGCAGGCCAAGGTGGCGAGCACCCGATCGAGTCGCGGCTCGAAGCGTGCCGTGTCGAGATAGCTCCGCGTGAAGACATATCCCAGGGCCGCGCAGAGCAGCGCCAGGAACGAGTTGGAGCGTTCCATCCACCAGATGCTGTTGGGCCAGAAGTATTCGAAGGCGATGCGTTCGACGGAGATCTGGTGGAGAATGAAGGCGAAAATGAAGAGCGTATAGTAGAGGTAGCTGCGCTGCCGGATCGCCGCGAACAGGACGAGATTGTAGACGACCATTATGAGGAGAATACCGAAGAATATTCCCAGGAAGAATTGCTCTGCGCGCTCCTTCTGTAGAAAGGCGTCGGAAGACCAGATCCTAAGGGGAAACGCAATCGGACCCAACGAGGCGATCCTCACATACACCTCGTAGGACGGCGGGCCGTCCGTCGGCAGTGGAAAAACGAAGCTGCGATGGCGCAGGGCGCGCGTTCCGAACGGATAAGCATCTCCGGTCGTGATTGGAAAGCCAACGCTCGCAGGAAATGTGTGCGCTTCGACATGGTCGAGGCTTTTGTCGGCGACTTCGAGCAGCCACCGGCGCGGGTCCGGCTCCCCGGCATCAACGCGAAACCGTACCCAATATGCCGCCGTGCTGTAGCCGGAATTGCGGAAATTATCGCCGAGTGGCCGAAACCTCGACGCAATAGAGTCGCTCGTGACATCAGCAAAATCCCACGTGCCGGCTTCATCGACGAGGATCTGCAGAAAACTGTCAAGCGCAAGGACATCCTCTGTGTGGGTCAGCGCGACGGCCGGCCGAAGGTCGTCCACCGGCGCGGGGAAATACAGCAGCAGGATGATAAGAGCTTTCATGCGCCCCGAAATTCGGCGGCAGAACTCCCGACGCAGGCGAGATCCCGTGCTGCGCGAACCGGCGGCCAAACGGTTCAGGGGGAAGCGATCCGTGCGGTGGGTGGAACTTGAGAGGTCGGACCGCGCCGTTCGAGCGTCTGAATGCGCCCCGGGAGAGGCACCTGGTCCAAGGTACTACATTTACAGGAGTAAAGCAGTGTTTCGACGTCAGTACGAACGTTGCGGACGATCGAAAATCAGCTCCCGGATTTATTCCGCCGTCTGAAGTTCTGCGTGCACTTCGTCGTGGGGTGGGTCGTGGCGTGGGCTAATCCGCATTGGTCGGCGAAGTCGTGAAGTAATTGCCGTGCAGCGGAAAGCTTTTCGAGTCACGGCACTCGTGTTGGCTGATGCATCCGCTATTTCCATTGATGCGCCGACCGTGCAGCGCGGCATGGTACTTGATCAGGAACTCAGACGGCAAAAATGATCATTCTACGCCCGCACGGGGACTATGCAGAACTACCAAAACCTTCTCGAAACAGGTTACCGCCTTGTCCAGCTCGAGCAGCACGGTGAGGCGCTTCAGGCGTTTAGAAAGGCTGCTGAACTGAGGCCGGAGGAGAAGGAGCCTCTGGTACAGCTGGCACTCCTCTTTCAGCTACTCGGGGATCCGGAGGGCGCGATCGGACTCCTGCTTAAGGCATCCGACTTGGATCCTCAGAATGCCTACATCCTCCTCAACCTCGGTCTTATTCATTATGATGAGCAGAGTTGGGATGAGGCGGTGCGCTATCTGGAAGCCGCCGTGCTGGTTATCGACCGGGGCACCGCCGAGACGCGCCGGCAGCTTGCCGAGGAGCCGCATGAGAAAAGGGCGGCGATTCTGTTCCAGTGTGATGAACTTGACCAGACAGCTGCTGAAGCGCGCGAAATGATAGCTGAGATCGCGCGCCAGGATGCTGCATCGCACCGGGAACTGGACGCTCTGGGATGACGCACTGAACCGTTCGGCTCGACGGCAGCATGATCGAGCGCCTGGCTCCCCATCTACTCGCGTCTCCGCCGCGGCACGTTCGACGTGCAACTCAAACCTCAGCCGGCGGACTCGTACGCCGACGGTCAGATTCTCGGAAGCATGACTTTCGAGAGTGGTGCCGCGGTCGTCTCCGGTTCTCCCTGAATCGTCGCGGCGTTCCCTGCAGCAGGTGATAAGAGGACGGCAGATGCCGCATAGGTCGTAAGAAATTCGCGGCGGTTGAAGCCGTTCGACGTCAGCGGGGCGGAGGTACGGTTATTATCTGTGCCGCTTGTAATGACGCTTGAGTTCAACCGCGTGATTGATCTCTTCATAGTTGGTGGTGTGCAATTCTTCCATCGAGAATCGGGCAGATCCGCCTTCGTCAACGCGTTCTCGGGAACCTGCTCCGGCATATGATTAGTGTTTCGAACTCCGCTGCGATTCCGCTTGCATTTCGTCGAACCCGCTTGCAGCCTGCTGGACGTCTTCGGGGAAATCCGACATCTCCTGCACCTGACGAATTTCGATCACTTCGTTATCCGAAGCCGGGCAGCGTGAGGCCCACTCCACCGCGTCTTCCTTCGAGTCTACGTCGATGATCCAGTAGCCCCCGAGGACTTCTTTCGATTCGATGTAGGGTCCATCCGTCACTGTAGGATTCCCTCCGGAGAACGAAACGCGGGCGCCCATTGAGGGTGGGTGGAGACCGTCGAGCGCAAGCAGTACGCCGGCCTCCTGAAGAGATTTGTTGTACTTCATCATCGAGCCAACGGCGTCGGCATCCGGCAAGGTGCCCGGTGCGGCTTTTTCGTACCCCTTAGGAATCATTAACATCATGAATCGCATAGTCGTACCTCTCCTGATATCATGTTTTTGTTGATGAAGACTAGCTGGATGCAACTCGCTCGTTGGACGGGCCGTCACGCCTCGCTTGTCAAGCCTCGCCCGTCAAGTTTCAGTGGTCGATTCCTATCTGGCTGGACTCGCCGGCTGCCGTCCCTTCTAGGTATCGCCGACGGCGCTACCCTCTGCGACGGTCTTCAGGTTCGCAAGGCCGGCCTCGAAGTCCTTGCCGATCATGCTGTCCATGCTGACGAACACGCACATCAGCTTACCAATGTACTGATTGGTTCCGTGCATGGCCCATGTCACGACAGTCGATTCGCCGCGGGGTTCGAGCGTGAACTCGGCCGTATTGTGCGCCTCGAAGGGCTTAGTAAAATCGAGGCGAACCGTGACGTTCTTATTTGGAGTGGAATTCGTGATCTCCATACGTCCAGATCCGGCCTTGCGATTCCCCGCCCATTCGTAGACAGCGCCTTCGCCCGACGCTTCGCCGCTGTGTGTCCGCACCATGGCAGGATCCAGCTGCTCGAAGGGGGACCAAGCGTTCCACTTATGGAAGTCGTTGATAAGCGGGAAGATGGTTTCTGGCGGGGCGTGGACGGTGGTCGTTCGCTCAACGCGAAATGTATCGGGTTGGGTTGCGGCGAAGATCAGAAGGGCGGCAACCAGTGCGGCAGCGATAATGCCAATCATTTCGATCATTGTTTTTATTCGCAGTTTATCATCCACGGAATGCCGAATTGATCGGTGAGCATACCGAATCGTGCTGCCCAGAACGTTTGCTCTATCGGCATCGACACAGTCCCGTTCTCGGCGAGCGCATGGAAGACACGTTCGGCATCTTCCGGGTCGTCGATATGTACCGAAACCGAGAAGCCCTTCGGCGCTTCATACCGCTCAGGCGGGGCGTCCGAACCCATTGTCTCCTCGTCGCCGACCTTCAGCCGGGCATGCATGATTTGTCATGCCAGTCCGGCGGCACGTGGTCCTTCGCCGGCGTCTCGCCGTGAGTAAACATAGCCTCGATCGTGCCCCCGAGACACTGTTCATAGAATTTGAAGGCCGTCGCACACTTGCCGTCGAAAGTGAGATAGGGATTTAATTGCATGGGCACCTCCAGGGTTTAAACAATAGCCGATGCTTCCGATCATCAGGTGTGGTGATGCGTGTACACTCACGTGGATCGATTACTGACGTGCATCCAGCTCTTTACGCAGGCGCTCTTCCTGCTCCCTGAGCTCGGGCGTGAACTCGTCACCGAAATCTTCGGCTTCGAAGACCTGGCGGATTTCGATCTCCCAGTCGTCGCCGTCCGGATTGGGCACGCGCTTGACCCATTCGATCGCCTCCTTCAACGAATCCACCTCAACCAGCCAGAAACCCGCGATCAGCTCCTTCGTCTCTGAAAAGGGACCGTCGATCACGGCCGTGTCTCCGTTGGAATATTTGACGCGTGCTCCCCTCGAGCTGGGATGAAGCCCCTCACCGGCGAGCATAACGCCGGCATTGACGAGTTCCTCGTTGAACTTTCCCATTTCAGTAAGGACTTCCTCGCTCGGCATGACACCAGCTTCTGAATCCTTGTTCGCTTTGATTATCAGCATGAATCGCATTACAGTAACCTCCATTCGTATTTGGATGCATTTCTGACTCGAATTCGCGTGCCTCTGTCCGCCCCGGAAATGCGTGACGTACGAAGAACTGTGAGCCCCTTTCTAGCTTCTAGACGAAAAGAGACGCTCGAAATCGACACGTCGGCCGAACTTATTTCCGTGTCCCTCTGGCCAAACCTACGGCATCAGTTTCAGCGGCGTAGGCGGCGAGCGGCCGCCCGACCTTTCCTCATCAACCAGATAACCGGGTCCGGCAAGGTCTGCTTGAGCCGCTCTTTAAAGGACGGGAAGCGAGGTCCGCTCTGGTCGCCGTGAAACTCGAAAACCAGGTAAGTTGCCGGCCCGTCCCCGACGTTTTTCATCCCGTGGGGTTCACCCGCCGCATAGAAGATGACGCTGTTGGGCCCGACCTGGCGTCCGAGGGTCTCGACGGTACCGCTCATCGTGAGAATGGCAACGTCGTAGGCATCGACGTGCGGCGGATACCCGTGGCCGAGCGCCAGCGTCGTAAAGTGGCCGTGGAGTTTGTGCAGGTAACGAGTCGGACCTTCAAAAATCCGCCTGGGAGCGAAACCTCTCTGGCCATCGCCGCTCGCATCGGGCGGTTGGTCTCCGTCGTTATTTCCATCGCCGTTCGGTGCGATGGGCGGCGTGCGATAGTCGAATATGGAAGTCGGAAGTGGCGTGCGTCCCGTACCGGAAGCATCCGACGACCATTTAAACATCAGATAGGTGACCGGACGCTCACCGGCATTGCGTATCGTATGGAACTGTTGCGACGGATAGTAGACAAACTTGCCGGGCTCCATGTGTTCGACTCGCTCCCGTGAGTCGCTGTCGACGATCACGAGATCCGCCTTCTCTGACAGTACGACGAGGAGCTCTTCCTCCGCATGTGCATGTGGCTCGTGTGGCGTTGTGCCCGGGCTGAGGACGGAAACGTGGCAGCTCAGATCCCCCATGGCGGAGGTCGGCCCTCTGAAAATTGGGTACGGCTGCCATCCTGTCTGCTCGTCCTCCTTTAGCGGCATGTCGAGAGTCTCGACTCGTGTAGAGACGAAGGGTCTCGAACCGCGATCAGGTAGAGGAGGTGCTACGAGTCTATTCTCCGAGCTCGTGCCGGTGCCTCGAACCATAATGCAGGGGGGTCTTGGTGTATCCAGAGAGCGAAATGGCCACTCGAGAACCGCGAGGTTGGGTATTCTGATGGGCCGTGCGGGAACGGCGTATTGAAGTATGAGGGCCGTTCGTTCGACACGGTTCGTATTATTCGATCCATGCCAGAGGCGCCCGTCGAAAAAGAGCGCGTCACCGTCACCCATGTCGAACTGCATCACGCGGCTTAGGGGATCGTGTGTCTTCCCCCACATCTCCACCTCTTCCGACGACCTCTCGTCGCGCCGTTTGCCGGCTTCGGCGGCCTGTTCCTGAACCGTCAGTCCGAATCGATGCGAATGCGAGACGAGCCGGAGTGTGGAGTGCTGGTTTGTGTTGGCCAAACCGATCCATACGGTTACGGTGTCGCCGCGGGATCCACTCGTTTCAATATCCGTGTGCCAGGGATGGACCTTGCCGGGGCGCTTCTTCAGCAGGCTGGCACCCCAGAGCATCACGTCGTCTCCCAGCAATTCCGTCACGTTATCCAGAATCGCACGATGCGATCCAAGTTCGAAGAACACCCGCGACGAAGCGGCATGTCCTTTATTCCAGTCCAGCGGAGGCCGAGTGTACTTTACGAGCTCTTGAATGCGTCGACATTCCTTCCTGGTGAAGATAGAAAGCGGACCGACATAGCCCGTCGCTTCAAACCGGTCTCTACTGCTGCCGGCTGCTATGGTAGGAACCGTCTGCGCGTGACGGTTCGATACAAGTGTGGATTCAACGGCGGGCGTGCCTATGGTGATCAAGCTTTGCGTCATGCATTCCTACGAGAAGCGCCTGGAGTTAAGTGATCGCCCGCCTGGCGATGCCGCCATATCGTCGAAAAGTAGACGGAATGACGGGATGATACAAGAGCTTCCGGCACATGGTAGAAAAACCTGAGGCAGGCCTCCGGCGATCGTCGAGGTCGGGTCGCCGAAACAGCCGATAGACGCCTTAGAAATCCCCGAAACGCGAAGCGCGCGACAACCTCGTGGGGTCACGCGCGCTTGCGGAATCATAATATGATGAACAGCATGATCGCTGACGTCGCGGTGCGGTTTCGGGCCGTCCGAATCCGGAGAGCTAGGCCGCCATGGCCCGCGTCTCGTGCAGGCGGGTCCGCAGCGTCAGTAGAATCTTGCCAAGGATCTGTGAAATACGTGCCTCTGTGAGATTCAACAGGGATGCGATTTCGCGCAGGGTCAGATCTTCGAAGTAATACAGCGCCAGAATGGTCTGCTCACGCTCGGGGAGTTCCTTTATCAGGGTCGCAACGTAGGCGTAGAACGAGTCTTTGTCGATTTGCTCGAAATTGCTTTCGGCGTCTTCGTTGGGCAGCGATTCCAGTAATGCTTGCTCGCCTTCGACACCGGTCGGCTCGTGCAGCGAGAGGGAATAGCGGCTCTGCGCGTCGCGCAGCAGGGTGTGATATTCGGACAATGTCGTGCCGAGATAGTCGGCGACGTCCTGGTCTTCGGGCTCGGCGCCGAGCATCTGGCGCAGTGTTTCGATAGCGGACTGGGCCTCGGCAAGCAGTCGACGACGCTCGCGGGGCAGGGCGTCTATCGATCGCAGGTAATCCACGAGCGCACCACGGATACGACCGTAGGCAAACGAGACGAACGGCGTGCCTCGATCCGGATCATAGCTGTCGAGGGCCTGGAGCAAGCCAAGCAATCCTACATCTTCTAAATCTTCGCGCGTTGCCAGCGGATGGTCGGGAATGCTCAGCCGTCCGATGAGTGACCGCACGAGCGGTACGGCAGCCAAGACGACCGCTTCCCGATTTGCGGGGGAGGGATCATGAGCATGTGCTTCCGCTAAGCCTTGTAAGTCTTGAGCCATGACTGACGGAGTAATTAAGCCGTGGTGGATTTAGAGAGAATGCTTACGCGGCCTTGGCCTTGGGCTTGTCCTTGGCTTCAGCGTCTGAATCGCGGGCACCGGCGGACTGTTTAGCGAGCGCCGGCTGTGTGTGGGAGAGGATCCGGCTGATGGTGAGATCACCCACGAGCAACAAGAAATAGACGCCCAGCCCGGTCCCGAACCCAATGAGAATCGTGCGCTCAAGCGGAGCAAAGCTCCATATCTGATTCAGGAAAGCCAAAAGGCCAGCCAATCCGCTGAACTGTGTGTAAATAATACGCATGGTTCTATCGTTTAAAGCTTCGGAACAGCTACGCTTTAGCAGTTACTTCACTACTTAACAATATGTATGCCATAGGCCTGATACGGTCGTTCCGGATGTGGTTGTTTGCCCGTATTTACCAGGGTGAAAAAAGTGGAGCTCACGCCTGTGAATGGTTTTGCGATCGGCTTAAAACCCTGCGAATCAAGCCATCTCGGAGCTTTTCAGCGAGCGTGAAGTGACTCCACGATGGGGGATCGTCCCGCGACCATCGTCCGCGCGAGCCTCCGGAATG